>OQVQ01000074.1_pt1 | contig 46548 bp, 34 predicted proteins | sample 1691491 | NCBI WGS metagenome assembly OQVQ01 (sample SAMN03418252, study PRJEB22391) | human gut metagenome | biome: human-gut; feature: organic feature; material: feces | host: Homo sapiens | place: Tanzania | collected 2013-01
TGTCTTCATCGACATCCATGAACTGCCTGATGGCCTGTTTCCACACCGCCATCATGTTCTTCCCTGCCTGCATGCCGGTATTGACCACCACTCTTTCGTCCTGCGTAAGGGTGACTGAGAGCGAATACCTTACCAGAGCATTGTACTGCTGGGAGAATCCCATTATCCCCTCGCCGGTTGCAATCCCAATGCCACGGCTGTAGTTCACAAGAGGGTTCATCCTCTCGGTGAAAAGGGCCTTCTGGGCATTCGCCGCGTATTTTCTGGAATACCAGGAGGAGGACACTACATCGTCAAGCGTCTTTGCCAGGTTGTCGAACCCGGAGGACTCCCTTACGCACTCGCTCATTGGAGTCCCTTTGTGACCGCATTCCTTGACTTGTTCAAGTTTCCACAGCCCTGGCTGCTGTCCGTATGCAAGTGCAAGCTGTGTGAAATGGTTCTCAACAGCGGCCAAAGACATGGAATACCCAAGGTCTCCAAAGAAGTTCGCAGGAGGTGTACAGCTTTTCATAATGGTCACTGTTACATCCAAAGCCTTCATTGGGTAGACGGGAACAATTCCAGCAAGGATGTTGTAGCACACCTCTTTCGAGAATATTGGAAACGCCCCCATGTCTATGGTGCACTTGTACCTGCCTGCCGCGCAGCCTCCATCCTGAAGCACAGCCGTTCGGAACTCAAAGTCCATCTTTGGTTGCCAAGAGACAAGCGGCGCATACAGTCTCACGAGCTCACCTGTCATGGATGCGGCCTTTGCCGCTATGCACGAGAGCAGGGACGGCATCATTATAAGCTGGTCGAACGATGCAAAATAAGGCTGGACGTCTATATGGACGTCCTCGAACGGAAGTCCAAGGACATTTGCAACAGAGCGTCTTACATGCACAGGCCACTGGGTCTCCATCTGGAGTTTCACGACACCTTCGTCCATGACGGCGAATATCTTCTGGTCCCCCAGCATGTTGCAGGAATGGCTTCCAACGCTGAACGTCGTCTTCAAGGTCTTGGATCCCTGCACAAAGTATTCGTCGGTGTTTCCATACGACCAATTGAAAGGTTCTCCAAAAACCTGTGGCGCAGAGGACTCGGAATCCGGAGTTATCTGATATGAGACCTTGACTGCATTGCAGAACAGCTCCACATCCTCAGAGACGGTTCCAAAGACAGCAAGGACGGGCTGGCCCTTGTACGAGACCTCGTCCTTCGCAAAGATTGGAACGATTTCACCCATGACGTCTATGAAGTTGCATTCTCCAAAATCCTTGGCCCCTATAACGACGAGGTCTGAGGATGCACCGCCTTCAGGCAGTTCGATGCCTGCTATGACACCATTCGAGACCGTGGATGTCACAAGCTTTCCTACAAGATGTTTTCTGTTCACTGCAAATAGTTCGCTCTGCTCGGGCATGCCTAAAGAATAACATCAGAACGGCCTTTTGTGAACTCACACCAGAAGAACTACGACCTGAGCCTATGCCTTGCCTTCAGGTTCTCTTTTCTCTGATTCCTCTTTTCTGTGCCATTTACCCAAAACATCCTCAACTTGTTCGACAAGAAGATCCTTGTTTGGCATGTAAAGAATATAGCGGGATGCAAAGACATTGTTCGACAAACCACCCAAAGCGTATTCAGCCGAGACTTCATTCTTTTCCGTACAAAGAATAATTCCTATTGGAGGATTGTCACCATCATCATTGACCTCTGCGGCATAGTAGTTCAGATACATGTTGATTTGCCCAGCTGCTTCCGGCGTTAATTTTGTCGTCTTCAATTCGATAAGCACATAGGCATGGAGAATTTTGTTATAGAAGACCATGTCAACATAGTAATGCGTATTGTTTATCGTAATCCTTTGCTGGGTCCCAACGAACATGAATCCTCTACCAAGTTCAAGCAAGAACTCTTCCAACTGCCGCAGCAAAGCCCTTTCAAGATCTTTCTCCATGACGGGCTTGTCTTCAGGGAGACCTAAGAACTCGAAGACATACGGGTCTTTGATGATATCGGAAGGTTTGGCAACGTCATTGCCCTTCATAGCCAAAGCCAATACCTGTTCCTTGTTCGACTCTCCCCTAGATAGAATCAATCGTTCGAACAAAGAACTATCAATCTGCCTTTTTAGTTCACGGACGGACCAGTTGGCATTTATGGCTTCCTTTTCATAGAAGCTACGTTTGTCGGAATCCGTGATTGTCAGCAATTCGCAGTAGTGGGACCACCCCAATTTAACAGACACCGTCTGTTGAATTGAGTATGTCAGGTAGAACCGTCTCATGAATTGCAAATTGGATACGGAAAATCCTTTGCCAAACTCTCGGGTCAATTCCTTTGACAGGTTTTTCATTATCTGCTTTCCATAATCCGCCCTTTCAGGAGTAGACTGTTCATATTCGCAGACAATACGTCCAATATTCCAGTAGGCCTTCAATAGTTCACCATTCACTTGGCTGACGACATTGCTACGGGCTTTGTAGAGAATGGACTTAATCTGTCCAACAACATAGGACAATTCACAGGAGGTTCGCATTTCACTCAAGCTCCGTGAAATCGTCGCAAAGAGAGTTTCCCCGCACAAGGCGGTCGACTGAAGAATCCTCCACTCCAAGGCATGTGGCTATTGCATGCTGCGATATCCCAAGAGCCTTCATTCGCCTGGCGACATTGCACAGAGCTCTGAACTCACCCCTGCGCAAGCCCTCCTCCAAGCCAATCGAGACAAAACGCATCTGAAAATCGTTTTCATACGACATAGACATGGAACCTCCCATGTCCACTCCGCAAGATCCTACCCAACTATATTCTCACACAGCAGTTGGAAGAATTCAAGCCCTTGACCCAAGGACCTTTCGTATCATGCAGTTGTCAAGCTCAAGGAGCCCTGGGTCCCGCTCCAGTATGGCGGAGACCTCGTCCCTAGCCGCGGCCATCATGGAGACATCGGTTTCAAGGTTTGCGTATTTGAGGTGCATGAAGCCGCTTTGTCGTAGGCCGGCCAGTTCACCGGGGCCACGAATCTTCAAGTCCTCCTCCGCAATCTCAAAGCCGTCGTTGGTGCGTTTGAGGACCGCAAGGCGCTTTTTGCCGTCATCGGAAATCGACGGCTCGTATGCAAGGAAGCACCAGCTTTGCAGATTGCTGCGGCCAACCCTACCACGCAGCTGATGCAATGCAGAAAGGCCGAACATCTCAGAATGCTCCACCACCATGCACGTTGCGTTTGGCACGTCTATTCCAACCTCGACTACTGACGTAGAAACAAGATAATCCAAATCACCCCGTGAGAATGCATCTAGAATCGAAAGCTTTTCGTCCTCCGGCAGGCGGCTGTGTATCAAATCCCCCTTGAACGATGGATATTTCACATGGGACAGAAAATCGTACATGGTCTGCACATCGCGCAGGTCTGAATTGCCCTCGTCGTCTATGCGGGGGTACACGAAATAGGCCTGGTGCCCACGCTTCATCTCAACCCCAACCGCATTGTACATGTCATCCCTTCTCGATTCGTCCACAAGGTACGTGACGATTGGAAGGCGCCCCTTTGGCATGGTCCTTATAGTGGAGACGTTGAGGTTCCCAAACACCGTAAGCGCAAGGGTCCGTGGAATTGGAGTGGCCGTCATGAGAAGCACGTCAGGGTCCACCCCCTTGGAAAGAAGCGCCTCCCTCTGCTCCACTCCAAAACGGTGCTGCTCGTCTATCACCACATAACGCAGGTTCCTGTAGACGACATCCTTGGAGAAAAGCGCATGAGTACCAATGAGAAGGTCAATGTTCCCCCTGGCCAACTCCTTCAAGAGGGCCTCCCGTGGCCGCCCGTGGACCTCGCCGTCAAGGTACGCAATCCTTAGACCGATATCCTTGAAAAGAGCATCCGCAACCTGCGCATGCTGCCTTGCCAAAAGCTCCGTAGGGGCCATGAATGCAACCTGATACCCTTGGCTTGCGACATGGAGGGCGCTAACCCATGCAACCAACGTCTTTCCAGAGCCGACATCCCCCTGCAGGAGTCTGTTCATGCTTGCATCGCCTGCCATGTCGCTTCGTATCTCATAAAGGACCTTGGTCTGATCATCCGTCAGAGAGAACGGAAGTGATTCTATGAAATGGGACTCAGCCTGGTCTATTCTGGAAGGAATCGGAACCCGTGGCGCGGCAGCATCCGCTGCAGGCCTTCTCTTTGCCTCAAGCTGCAGGTAGAAGACCTCCCTGAAGGCAAGCGTCCTGCGGGCGGCCTTCAGGTTCTTTTCGTTGGAAGGGAAATGGATCTCCTTGAAAGCCTGCCCCAAAGGCATAAAGCCGTACTTTTCAATCAAGGAACGCGGAAGCTCGTCCTCTATCCTGTCTGCGTACATTGCAAGGACAGCCTTCACGTCTCGCCTTATGGACTTTTGCGAAAGGGAACCTGACAGGCTGTAGACAGGAAGGATTCCGCCATCCAAGGCAATTGCAACGGCCGCCTCGTTGTAGACTTCGTCCTCCCTCATTGGAGAGAGCTCGAACTGCGTGGACTGCAACGATGTTCCGTACTTCCCAACGCTTGCGTATAGATGATAGAAGGAGCTTGGAAAGACCGTCTTTGCAAGATACGTTCTGTTGAACCCCATGAGAAACGCTTTGTGTCCGCTCATCTGATCCCTTACTACGATCTTCACATCCTTGCGCCCACGCCCAAACGTCCCAACGCTCTCCACCCGCACCACTGTATTGACCCAACCTCCGTCAGGAGCCTCTCCAATACCTATGCGCTGGCTGCGGTCCTCGTAGCCGCGAGGTGTCATTGATATGAGGTCGCAGAACGTGGAGACCCCAATGTTCGAATAGTCCGCAAGGGTCTTCTTTCCAACCCCTGTGAGTTCTCCAACGCTCTGTGAAAGGCTACCTACGAACACGGCATCTCACTCCTTTGGTCGGCTTGGTCTAAAGGGACACAAGGAAATCCACAAGAAAACCAACGCCTATCTTCAAGGCTATGAATATGATCAGGTAGAATACTATGGAGGCAAGAACAAGCTTTTGATCGTCTGGATTGACCATCTTGCGAAAGAAAAGCTTGTATACCCTCTTTACCGGGCCATCGAGGATTGGATCTATTGCATTGATCCAGTTCTGAGCCTGATACGATGGGCTGCGACCAAGGAAGTAGCGCACCACAAGCAGGATTATCAAGAACACAAAGAGGTATGCAAACAAAGAGCTCCAAAGCCCCTGCACTGCAATGGCAAGGAGGACTCCAATGGAGACCCTGCCCGTGCGGGCCACCATCTCCAAGAGGCTCTGTATGAGATTCAGGACTATGAGGGCCACAACAGGCGTGAAATCCACCCTCGAACGGCGAAGAGACGTAATACCCTTGAAAAGGTTCAGGTAAGGATCCACGATACGCCCTATGACATCCGAGGCCTTCTCCACTCCAGAGGGGCCGGCACCGTTGCCACTGGCATAACCATAGCCGCCATAACCGCTGCGCCAACCGTTCATCCTGCTGAATCCAACGATCCACGAAAGGATTATCCTCACGACTATGAGAAACGAATACAGGCCAAGCAAGCCTGCAAGAAAAGAGCAAAGCCCTTTGAAGAACTCCATCAAAGCCCCTCCAAAACTACAGCACGCAGCGATTGCGGCTACAGTCCGCAACAAAGATCATTCGGCGTACACGTCATGCACGCTCTGGCATTCCAACAATGCCTCCATGAGAGCAGGAGAACCATCCACATTGAACCTTTGGTCGGCAACGACCCTGCGGGGACGGCCTTCAAGGTTGCCGTCGTCGCCAACGTTTGGATAGACGACGAACATGAGCTCCGCAGTACCTCTGTGCTTCGAGCACACGCTGCGTATCTCCTTTATGGCGCTTCTTCCGCTCTGGCTCTGGTCAAGCTCAAGGCACACCCTCACTGGACGGGATGGCTTCATTTGCATTGGATCTCCAAAGACGCTGTCTGCACTGAAGCCCAGCTTGTCGTTGTATGTCTTGAAACTTCCATGCACCCCAATTATCTTCCCTGGCGCAATCCCCATGGAACACAAGGCCCACTGCTTTGGAAACACGGTGACTTCCACCTTGCCGTTGTAGTCCTCTATGGAGATGTGCCCCATCTTTGAACCGGTCTTGGTAGTGATTTCACGCATCTCGGAGACCATTCCAATGAAGTCGTACTTCACGCCCTCGTGTATGCGGTCGGGCTTGGAAAGGTCAAGCCTCACACAGGCATCCCAACAGGCCTTGTACCTGTCCAAAGGATGTCCCGAGACATAGAACCCAAGGTATGACTTCTCTATCTCAAGCTTCTCCATGAAGTCATAGTCAGGCATGGTCTTCATCTCAAAGCTGGAAGTGCCCTCCTCTGCGGCGTCGAAAAGGAGATTCTGCCCAAAGGTCTGGGCCTCCTTGTCCTCCTTGACGGACTTTATTGCATCGTTGTAGTTGGCGATCAGGGTTGGGCGGTTGTAGCCAAACGAGTCGAACGCCCCTGCGTTGATGAGTCCGTCAAGGACGCCAGAGTTCAATACCTTGGGGTCGCTGCGGCGGATGAAGTCAAGGAAATCGGTATAGGGGCCGTTTTCGTGCCTTTCGTCAAGGATGGCCTGCACTGTCGTTGCGCCAACGCCCTTTATGCCCGCAAGCCCGTATATGAGTTCGCCGTTGACGACGTTGAAGTATGTCTCGGAGTCGTTGATGCTTGGTGGAAGTATCTTGATTCCAATGCCCTTCACGTAGTCCAGGTATTCCTTGTACTTGTCGCCGGAACCTATTTCATTGGTGAGGTTGGCGGCCATGAACTCCGCCTTGTAGTGGCACTTGAGGTATGCCGTCCTGTATGCAAGAAGCGTATAGCACACACTGTGGCTCTTGTTGAATCCGTAGCTTGCGAAAGGTTCAAGCATCGTGAAGATGTCCGCTGCATGCTGGGCGTCCCTGCCCATTGCCACGGCTCCGGCTATGAACTTCTCCCTTTGCGCCGGCATCTCCTTCTTCTTCTTCTTTCCCATTATCTTTCGCAGGGTGTCTGCTTCAGCAAGGGAGAACCCCGCTATGATCTGGGCTACACGCATGACCTGCTCCTGATAGACGATGACGCCATAGGTTGGCTTGAGAAGGTCCACCAAGTCAGGATCGGGGTACACGACAGGGTGCCTGCCCTGCTTGGAATCAATATACTGCGGGATGTACTGCATTGGACCCGGACGGTAGAGCGATACCATTGCGTCCAGCTCGTCGAACCTCGTAGGTTCAAGGAGTCTCAGGTTCTTCTGCATCCCAGGACTTTCAAGCTGGAACACCATCATGCTGTCGCCCTTGGACAGCATGGCGAATGTGTCCTTGTCGTCGTCAGGGACCTTTTCAAGGTCGAACGAAGGGTCCTTCTTGTGGATCAGCCTAACTGTGTTTCTAAGAAGGGTCAGCGTCTTGAGTCCAAGGAAGTCCATCTTCACAAGACCGCACTGCTCAAGGAACGTCATTGTGTACTGGGTGGAGATGCCGCCGGTCTTTGGATCACGATAGAGCGGCACATAGTCCTTTAGGGCCGTCTTTCCAATGACGACGCCGCAGGCGTGCGTGGACACGTGGCGGGCAAGGTTCTCAAGCCTTAGCGAAACATCGAAGAGCTCTTCGTATACACCGCCTCTGTCCCTAACTTCCTGAAGCTCTGGGGATGTGCGTATGGACCACTCCAGAAGCGATGATACATGGGCCTCCTTGGCTTCGTCAGGAAGGACGTCCAATATGAACTTGGTTATGCGGTTGGACTCATCGAAAGGTATGTCAAGGACTCTGGCTACGTCCTTTACAACGGCCTTGGCCTTTAGGGTTCCAAACGTGGCTATCTGACCCACTCGGTCCACCCCGTAGTGGTCCGTCACGTAGTCTATGACACTCTGGCGTCCTTCGAAGCAGAAGTCTATGTCAAAGTCAGGAAGCGAGACCCTTGAAGGGTTGAGGAACCTCTCGAACAGCAGGTCGTGGGCTATGGGGTCCACGTTCGTGATGTCAACGCAGTAGGCCACGAGCGAACCTGCGCCTGAGCCTCTACCTGCACCTACAGGTACATCGTGGGTCTTGGCCCAGTAGATGTAGTCGCGCACTATGAGGTAGTAGCCGTCGAACCCCATCCTGAGTATGACGCTCAGCTCATAGCTGAGCCTTTCCTCAAGCACTTTGCGCTGCTCCGGATTGTCCTTGTATCCTGGGTAGCGCCTCTCAAGGCCCTGCCACGAAAGTGCAGACAGATACTCCTTGGTGTCCTTGTACTCAGGAGGGACGTCTACGCTTGGAAGCAGAGGACCTGGGAATTCTATCTTGAAATTGCAGCGCTCGGCAATCTTGACCGTGTTCTCAATGGCATCGGGGTATTTGGAGAAGAGGTCGGCCATCTCGTCGCCGCTCTTCATGTAGAACTCCTCGGTTTGGAACCTCATTCTGTCGGTATCGGACTTCTTTTTCACGGTTCCAATACAAAGTAGGACATCGTGTGCGTTGTGGTCTGACTTCTCTATGTAGTGTATGTCGTTGGTGGCCACGATTGGGATGTCCAAGTCCCTTGCCAGCTTCACAAGCCTTGGAAGGACCGTTGTCTCCTCAGGGATGAAGTGGTTCTGGATTTCAATATAGTACCTGTCGCCAAAGAGCTCCTTGTACCATTTGGCCTTCTCGTAGGCCTCGTCCATGTAGTCGTTGAGAAGCTTCTGGGGGATCTCGCCCGCAAGGCAGGCTGACATGCATATAAGCCCTTCGCTATGCTCCTTGAGGGCCTCCTCGTCTATCCTTGGCTTGTAGTAGAAGCCTTCAAGGTACGAAATGCTGTTGAGCTCCATGAGGTTGTGGTATCCCTTGTCGTTCATTGCAAGGAGGATGAGGTGGTAGTAGCGGTTGCCGGGGTCCTTGTTGGCCCTGCCGGCTGGAGAGATGTAGAACTCGCACCCAGGGATTGGCTGTATCCCCGCATCGTTGCAGGCCTTGTAGAACTCCATGACGCCAAACATGTTGCCGTGGTCGGTTATGGCAAGGGCCTTCATGCCAAGCTCCTTGGCTTTAGCAACGTATTTGGAACACGAAGCGGCTCCGTCAAGCAGAGAATAGTCCGTATGGTTGTGGAGGTGTACGAATTCCGTCATCTAAACTCCTTGAGGCTTCCAGTTTCATTTCTGTTTAACCCCTGTTTCTTTTTCAGTTTTGTTTTCAGTTTCACAGTGAAAAAGCCTCACATTCCAATTTAGCAGAAAAACCTCTTTCTGCACAGATTCATGTTGCCGTTTGCTGTTGCCAATCCTCCTCCGTTGGAGTAGTTTTACGCCATGCAGAGAAACCAACAGCGAAATCAAGGTGGAAATCAAGATAGAAGCTTCCTGGCAGAGGAGCCAGTGGGAAAGCTCATGGCAAAGCTCGCCCTTCCAACGGTCGTGGCGCAGCTTATAAACATGCTCTACAACATCGTTGACCGCATATACATAGGGCACATTCCAGAGACCGGAGCATTGGCCCTCACAGGGGTTGGCGTATGCCTTCCCATCATCCTCATAGTCTCTGCATTCGCAGCGCTGGTTGGAAGCGGAGGAGCCCCAAGGGCATCCATAGCGATGGGCCGTGGCGACAACCAGCAGGCAGAGCTCATAATGGGCAACTGCTTCACACTCCAGATTCTTATCTCCATAGTGCTCACGGCGTTGATCTACGTCTTCTGCGAGCCAATACTGCTTCTATTTGGAGCCTCCCAGAACACGATTCCATACGCGGTTGACTACATGAAGATCTACTCCCTGGGGACGCTCTTCGTGCAGTTCTCCCTTGGAATGAACATGTTCATCACAACCCAGGGCTTTGCAACCACAAGTATGGTCACAATAATCGTAGGGGCCGTGAGCAACATAGTTCTGGACCCAATCTTCATCTATGCACTTGGAATGGGAGTCAAAGGAGCGGCGCTTGCAACCATAATCTCCCAGGCGTTGTCAGCTGTATGGATAATCTCGTTCCTTTTTGGAAAGAAGACCACACTTCACATGAGACGCGGGAACCTGAAGCTGCAATCCTCAGTGGTCGTCCCCGTCATCACCCTTGGCCTTGCCACCTTCATAATGCAGAGCACAGAGAGCATAATATCGGTCTGCTTCAACTCCTCCCTTCTCAAATACGGCGGAGACATGGCCGTTGGAGCCATGACGATATGCTCAAGCGTCATGCAGTTCGCCCTGCTTCCACTCAACGGACTTGGACAGGGCACGCAGCCCATCATAAGCTACAACTTTGGAGCACGCAACAAAGACCGCGTCAAGAAGACCTTTGGACTACTCGTCAAGGTCAACGCCATATATGCCTTCACTCTTTGGCTCTGCGTCATGTTCTTCCCTCAGGCCTTCGCGCGCATCTTCACGGACTTAGAGGCCCTGGTCTCCTACACCGCACCGCTTCTTAGAATCTATATGGCAATCACAGGCCTCTTCTCCATCCAAATGGCCTGCCAAACCACGTTCACCTCGATAGGCTACGCAAAATCCTCAATCATGGTCGCCTGCATGAGAAAGATAATCCTCCTCATCCCTCTCATCTACATCATGCCAGCCCTTCTTTCCAACCAGGTCCTCGCAGTCTTCCTCGCAGAACCCATCGCAGACATCCTCTCGGTCGCCTTCTGCACAGCCCTCTTCGCCTCCCAATTCAAGAAGGCCCTGCACTCGCTTGACTAGGCCGATTTCTTTAAACGTTGCATCCGCGCAACCCCTCTCGCATATTGGTTGCGCAAAAGTTCCTCCAAAACGTTTAATAAAAACGGCATTTTCTCTGAATTATTAAACTTTCATTGCATAAAAAGCGTTTTTTTCCGTTTTTATGCAAAACCTCACTTCTGCACAGTGTTGATAACCCTCGTGAGAGAACTCGGGCGGACAAGCGAGACGTGGTCGTCCTCAGAGCTAAAAGGCATGCAAATCTTTAGGAGCCACTTCTGAAATAGAAGATGCAATCAGAAGTGCATATAAAATTCAATCTGCCAGGAAATATTTAAGCATAGAAGAAGAAAATGCTTCTAAACTGAGACAATAACCATTTTCAAATAGGATTGCGAACTGAATATTCCTCCCATCAAGATACATTGATTTCAGGATTTCATAATCGTAGCTATTCACTTCAACATATCCTTTTCCACTTGTATAGCTCAACACTCTAGCTTCTGAATCTTCAGTTGGAACAGGAGAAGGTTCTCTTGCTTCAAACCAAAGAGGCTCCTCGCCTTCATATTCTACCCAATCCTCGGGAATCCAGTGAAAGGCGACTATAAGTTTGATATCACCACCTTTAAGGTTTGGGTTGTTCAATTTTCCCCAGTCAATAGTGATAGCCTTTTCAATATCATGAAGTGTTATATCAATTGAAAGGTTTTCATCGTTAGAGCATCTCATGTAATTACATCTGTATATAACTTTTCTTGCTCCTCCAAACTGGTTTCCAATATCTTCTTTCTCAAAATTATTCAAATCGTAGACAATCCAGTTTGTAGTAGAAGTTTTCAATCCTTTACTCGGATTAACATCCAATCTAGTCCAAGCGAATGCAGAACCAACAATCAAAAGCAACAAAAATGCAATGGTGAGAGTTTTTTTCATAGTCAAAGAAAACACTTTAGAAATTTTACCCCCTGGCACATTGTCAATCATATTGTCAAGAGAATGCATTTTGTTGAACTAAAACCAATTTACAAATTCAAACATACTCCAAAATCGCGCTATATGCGATTTGTTGAGACTATAATGTAAAAATGTGCATAAAGAGACTGAAAGCAAATTCCGAAATCTTCAAGAAAGAGATACAGTGGAGTTTTCTACCCAAATCTCTCTTTATGCGTTTTCGATATACTTTTCTCTATCCAAACAGCCGTTTTCGCAAAAAAGAATACAAAATGCCAATGTAAGTCTTCCACAAAATCCAGGAATTTCGTAATTACAGTGAATTTGTGACAATCTAGCCAATCTGGTCCATCTAGCCTCTCCAGCCGCTCTAGCCAGTCTAAAACGGTCTAGATCAGGTACTGTCAGTCACTATCAGAAACGCTCTAAAGCGCTCTACTTGGTTGAAATTCAACAGTCTACAAGCGCCACAAGAGTCTCAACCGCCATAACCGCCTCATAAGCCACAAGCGCCAGAGTGAAGTGACGATGAAAAACGACTCAAAATGGCAAAAGAGAAAGTCCCTTCGCAGGGATTTGAGCCGTATTCAAGGATACGAACGAAGGATAGTACTCCTTGTACAGCCTGAGCGAAGTGACGCAGAAGACGGCCCAAAGGCCAAGAAGTCAATAATGGGGTGGGCGACGGTTGGGCCTGGCCTCAGTATCCAGTTCCTCCACCCTCTTGGCAAGCACCTCGTTCTGCCGTTCAAGGCGGGAGACCAACAGCTGCTGCTCCGTCACGATGTCGTTGAGTTGGCGGACGGTGTCCTGAAGATATGACATGTTGGTTTCAAGCTTGGTCAAGGCTTCAGTTAGCGAATCAACAGATTCAACCTTTTTTGTTGCAATATCCATATACGGGGATTATACTTCATGTTGCATGTTGTTGCAATTGACAATTGATTCGAGAATCTACAAGGGATAGTGCAACATGGAAAAATGCGACGCAAAGAACATAAGGAGACGCGCAGCAGAATGAAGGGAGAACGTGTTGCACAGCTGGAGCTTATACTACGAAGCCACCCGGAGGGGCTGAGGAAATCGGAGATAGCGCGAAGGATAGGAGTGCATAGAAGCACCATTGGAAGGTACATAGACGAACTCAAACAGTACAGCGACATATATGAGGACAAGAACCTTGTGAAGATACTCCCAAAGGAGGGGGAGGAGCCGCTTGCGCTGAGCATCTATGAAAGCCTTGCGCTGAACATGGGTGCCGAGATGCTGTTGAGCAACTCCGAATTCTCGAACCCGCATCTGGCATCGGGCTTGAGGAAGATAGCCATGGGAATGCAGAACTACGCCCCCAAGATAAGTGCCAATATCGTGCAGCTTGCAGACGAAATAGAGAACGAGGCGTACAGAAAGGCGTCCTCCAGCCAATGCAATGCCGTGCTGGACACCCTCATTGATGCGTGGGTCTCGGGCAAAATAGTGAGAATAGTGCACTCCTCAAAGGTCCCAAAGGCGACCGCAACCCAAGAGGCGGGCGACGGCGGGCAGGTTCAGGACGACACGTTCCTACCCATGGACGAAGAGACTGAGCTGGCCCCCTACTTCATTGGCTATGTGGAGAACGAGCAGGGGCGCAATCCAATAACGGTAACGGGAAGACTACGCCACACCGCAGAGATAGTGACCATTGATATATCGGCAATAAAGGACGTGGCAATACTCAACGAGACGTACACGATTCCTGACAACCTCAAGGCGTTCAGGCGCAGGGAGCCGCTGTACTCGGACGACGTCATAGACACCATACACCTGGAGCTCTTGGTGCATCAGAAGAGTGCACTCAACTCGTTCGACACGCTGGCCCACGGCAAGATAGAAAGCAGGAAGCAGGAGGACGGCTCGCTTAGATGCACGTTCGATGCAGAGAACTCCATAGAGCTCATCCTAAGGATAATCCAATGCGGCAACGCAGTGGAAATCCTAGGACCTGCATCGTTCAGAACGCGCTTTGTGGGATACCTGTCCAAGATACTCTCCATGTACGAAAAATAGAGGCAAAGACGAGTCTCAAACAAGACGGAAGCCTAAGACAGATTCAGTATGCGCACTGCATTGTCATGGCAGATTTTTCTATATGCCGAATCGGATAGCAACTGAGCGCTATGCTGCTTGTCCAGCCACTCCCCCAAAGGAAATATCATCTCCTTGTTGAACATATCCGTTCCAAACATTAGCCTATCCTGGTATTTTTCTGCAAATGCAACTCCAAATCCAGTATCCCTCATCAATGCATGACCACCACTGTTGGCAGAAAGGTCACACATAAGGTTTGGATAGCAATCCAGCAACTCGACAACTCGTCCTCCAGGAACAACCGGCCCTTCTCCCCACTTGTTTCTAGACTCTTTGTCCTGGGGAGGATCTTTCGTTATCTCATGCCAAAAAGGCTGGCTGTGTCCTATTACAATCAGTTTTGGGTGATTCCTTAGGGTTTTTTCGAGCAGTGGCAAGCCAGGGTCGTCAATCACACCGTAGCCCATGCCTTCCGAAGGCGACATATGCATGAGAACCGGCATATTCAGCCTCTCTGCGGCGGTAAATAGTCTTTCCATGAAAGGATCGTCCAAACGTTTGTGAATCATAATCTCGCCAATGCCAACAGCTCCTTGTTCCTTGTAAAGAGCAAGACGCTTTTCCAAAGTCTCAGAGTGTTCGCAATCAACGTTGCACATCCAGCGGTAACGGTCTGGAAATTGCCTACAGATGGCTCTAACGGCACGGTTGGAGCCTATGTGTACAAAATTTTCCCCTCCCGACATAAGAACACCCATACCAATTGACAGCTCATCCAAGTGGGGTAGCATATCCTTTCCCGACGAAAAGTACATCGCTCCAATCTTAGGAATGTGGCGGTATGACAAATGAAGATGAATATCAATCTTTTTCATTCTGTCCAATTTACTGCTCCTTTGTGGTATGACGTTGTTCAAGTTCCCTTGAAATGCTCTCGGATTCCTCAGTGCTGAGGTTAAAGACAACTCCAATACCAATAAGTTCAATGACAGTGGCAATCACAGCAATGGCACAAACGGTAATCCTTATATTCGATCCAAAACTTTCAGCTTGCACTGGAAGGCCTTTTTCAAAACCAGCCCAAGTAAGTGCGGCGGCTCCAATAGTACTTGCAATAGCACCACCAAGCTTTCGCGAGAACGCATAGAAAGAGAACACCGAGCCATCGTTACGCTGGCCCGTCTTGTACTCCTGATAATCCACACAGTCAGTAACCATGGCCCAGCCAAGCATTGTGAACATTCCCTGTCCAAACATTGCCAAGGCATAGAGAGCAATAAAAAGAATAGCATTCTTCGTTGGACAGACCAACATTATCGTGAAGAAAAGCAGGCTTGTTAGCAAACAAACAGTAATGGTCTTCTTTTTCCCGAATTTTTTGACGAAAATAGGGGAAAGAGGAAATGAAAACAGCATCAAAGGCAAAGAGACAACGCTAACCACAGACATAAGTTTTGGCTGCTGGAAGTACTCTTTAAACAGATATGAAAACAGGCTTCCTGTTCCCGTCAGAAGCACGAGACTGCCAAGCGTTGTGAGCATGAGACCCATAAGAGGCCTGTTTTTGGCAATACCTTTTAGAAGTTGCCAATAGTTGTACTTCTCCTGCTTCGAAGGGTCGGTGTGTATTCTTTCGGTAGTCAGCCCAGTCAGAAGCAGATACGAAACAGCCATAATTACCGCACACACGACTGCCGCTTTGAAGAACATCGACGGAATGTACTGGTTGTTCTCGTCAAACATAACCAAAGGTAAAACAACCATCAAAGCAGTACCCATAAGGGTCGAACCAAGTGTTCTTGCCCTTGAGAGTTTGGCCCTCTCTACAGAATCAGCTGTAATGACAGAAGACATGGCTCCATAGGGCATGGTCGAGAATGTATACGCCATCTCCACCCCGACATGAACAAAACAAACCCATATGTGTTTCGCCACTGACTGCCAAGAACTTACATCGGCATACATCAGAATTATCATGACGGCCATTGGCAAGATGGAAAGTCTAACGTATGGTTTGAAGCGATCCTTGCTTTTCCCTATCATGTGCCTGTCAGGAATCTGACCTATTAGTGGATCGTTGATGGCATCCCAAATCTTGGCAAAGAAAAACAACGTTGCCATAAACTCGGGGCTTATGCCAAGTACATAAGTGCAAAAAACAAGAAAGAAACCTTGCATAACTGTCATTGCTGATCCAGCAACATCCCCAAACATGTAACCTATCTGATCACGGATACCAAATTTCCTCACGTTTGCCTCCTAATGGCATAACCCAACACAAAATGATCATGGGTGCCACCTTTGTTTTGCAAATTTTATCATGGAGATTTTGGGCTTAGAATTGTAAAAGAGGCAAAAAACATTGCAAATCTCGCAAATTAGAGACATTATTCAAAATAGAAACATAAAATGCAAACCAAAAAACAGAATAGCAAATCTCCAAAAAGTTTTCTCAAGGAGTATCGTGCAGGTAGAACGCCAACGAATCTTCGCATAATTTACCAAAGCCTCTCCTTAAGCCAGCCGGGCTCCCAGATCAACTATGATATTTCCTATGGGACGGACGTTGTAGAACGACATACCCATACCTTTTATGAGATCCTACTTGTCTGTCAAAGTGAGGATGTCGAATACGAACTCGAAGGAAAGAGGTTTAAAATCAAACATGGCGACCTGATAATCATCCCCCCTGGAACGACACACCATCCCGTGTTCCCAAACAAGAACCAACGTCCTTATGAACGATATGCCTTGTGGCTGGATGCCGATTTCTTTGAAAGATTTCTTCCTGTTTTTCCGGAGCTTGGATATGCATTAAAGTCAATCAGCCTTTTGCACAACGACAATGCGGAATATCCAAGACTATACGAGGCCTTCCACAATCTTTGGCTGGAACAGCAAGAAGCTCGTTATGGCTGGCAGGCGGCCTTAGCTTTGAGAAGCATGTGCCTGATGGCAGATATAAACCGTTCTCTTTACTATAGCAATGCAAACAGCAGAGGCAAAACAGTCAGGGAAAACCTATTGCAGGAAGCCTTGACTTTCATTGACAGAAATTTCAGTGGACAGATTTCAATGAGCAACATTTCAAAGAAACTAGGGGTTAGCACTTCGACAATTTCGCACCTTTTTGAACAACAGATAGGTGTTTCTTTCTACCAATGCGTGATAAAACGCAGGCTTCTGGAAGCAAAAAAACTCATTCTGCAAGGAGAACTGCTGTGTGAAATCTGGGAAAGTTGTGGCTTTGCAGACTACTCGTCCTTCTTCAGGCTGTTCAAAAAGGAATTCGGAGTAAGCCCAAAACGGTTCCAAGCAGAAGGAACCCACGGGTACAGGGCCTCATTCTCCTGACTGTATTCTTCCATTTGCTCCATTTTCTCTGCAATTTCGTTCATATTCAAACGCTGCACAAGTTTTTCTATCAGATTCTGACCATGTTCCGCCAATCTGTCCCGAGTCTTACAATCAGGAATATCAGGAGTGGGCATGTGATCCGAATTCCGCTGGAAATAGTATCCAATTGCGGAACTTTGATAACCAAGGGAAAACAAGTCTGAGAACTCCTCACATGACTGACGAGCAGCACTTGACATACCTGTAACGAATGGAATGTCGTCAAGACATCCCATGATTTTGTATGCACCCACAATCATTGAATTAAAGTCGTCAGCGAAATTATCAAAAAGGTCTTTGTTTTTGTTGCAATGTATCATCAAATCTATATACAAGATTGGGATTCCCGTCTGATCGTAAAAATCACGAATCATAGGACAGATGGTCATATGTGCAGGGCCGTGAAAACTTATGTATATCTGTCGTCTGAAGCCTATGCGGAGAAGGTTTTTTGCCAATGCACCAAGATAGTCCATGCCTTCGCGTACAGAAACCTGCACGGTTCCTCGTCCAGAGGCAGTTGCTCCAGCATAGAAATATGGCAACCCTGTAAGAACAAGAGCGTCACAACTTTTCGCCATTTCCAACGCAAAGGCTTCACTGACAACTGTTTCGCAGTTAAGAGGAAAACCTCCGTGCATTTCGGTTGTTCCCACAGGGACAATTATTCTGTTGTTGTCTTTTAGGTACTGTTGGACTTCATCGTTGATCATTTTGCACAAAACTCTTGTTCTCATTCCGCACCGTCCTTTCAATTAGTGTCATTCACAAGAATATCAGCATTTGCCACGCTGTACCATTGGAAACTGTTGTAAATATGTCGTTTTGAGATTATCCTATACAGAGGAAAGGAAGGGTTGTCACGCCCTTTCCGTTGCCGTTCGCCAAAATGTCCAATCAAGACGTGGAATCAAGATGTACAGCTACGGTCAGACGGTGAAAACTGCAAAAATGCCTGAAGATGCAGGCTAATAAATCGAGGAGGATTTTTCATGGTAAGAAAAATGAAATCCATGGACGGCAACAACGCAGCCGCGCACGTAAGCTATGCGTTCTCTGAAGTTGCTGCTATCTACCCTATCACTCCATCCAGCCCAATGGCTGACTTCGTAGACCAGTGGAGTGCAAATGGACTGAAGAACATCTTTGGAACACAGGTCAAAGTTGTTGAAATGCAGTCTGAAGCAGGAGCAGCGGGAGCTGTCCACGGAGCTTTGGGATCAGGCGCCCTCACAACCACATACACCGCCTCCCAGGGACTTCTTCTTATGATCCCCAACATGTACAAGATCGCCGCAGAACAGCTTCCATGCGTGTTCCACGTAAGCGCACGTACAGTCTCCACACATGCCCTGAACATCTTTGGCGACCACAGCGACGTCATGGCATGCCGCCAGACAGGATTCGCAATGCTCTGCGAAGGCAACGTCCAGGAAGTCATGGACCTTGCACCGGTTGCACACCTTGCAGCACTCACTGGAAAGGTTCCATTCATCAACTTCTTCGATGGTTTCCGCACAAGCCACGAGATCCAGAAGATCGCAGTATGGGACTATGAGGACCTCAAGGACATGTGCGACATGGACGCAGTCAAGGCATTCAGAGCACATGCACTCAATCCAGAGCACCCACACATGAGAGGAAGCCACGAGAACGGAGACATCTTCTTCCAGCACAGAGAAGCCTGCAACAAGTACTATGACGAGCTTCCCGCAGTCGTCGAAAGCTACATGGACAAGATCAACGCCAAGCTTGGAACGGACTACAAGCTCTTCAACTACTACGGCGCTCCTGATGCAGACCGCGTAATCATAGCAATGGGATCCATCTGCGACGTTGCAGAGGAAGTCATCGACTACCTCAACGCACACGGAGAGAAGGTTGGTCTCATCAAGGTCAGACTCTACAGACCATTCGCTGCAGACAGACTCATATCCGCTCTTCCAAAGACCGCAAAGAAAGTCGCGGTCCTCGACAGAACGAAGGAACCTGGCGCACAGGGCGAACCTCTCTACCTTGATGTCGTAACGGCGTTTGCAAACGCCGGCCTCAATGACGTAAAGGTCATTGGCGGACGCTACGGCCTTGGATCCAAGGACACACCACCTGCAAGCGTGTTTGCAATCTACAACGAGCTCAAGAAGGATGCTCCAAAGCACCAGTTCACGGTTGGAATCGTCGATGACGTCACGGGACTCAGCCTTGAAGAGGACAAGAACTGTCCTAACACAGCAGCTCCTGGCACGATCGAATGCAAGTTCTGGGGCCTTGGCGGAGACGGCACGGTTGGTGCGAACAAGAACTCCATCAAGATCATTGGCGACTACACAGACAAGTACGTACAGGCCTACTTCCAGTACGACTCCAAGAAGACCGGCGGCGTGACGATAAGCCACCTGCGCTTTGGCGACAACCCAATCAAGTCACCTTACTACATCAACAAGGCCGATTTCGTTGCATGCCACAACCCAAGCTACGTCACAAAGGGCTTCAAGATGGTCCAGGACGTCAAGCCAAACGGCGTCTACATGATCAACTGCCAGTGGAACATGGACGAACTCAACCACCACATGGATGCAGCATCCAAGCGCTATATTGCAAAGAACAACATCCAGCTCTACACGATTGACGCAATCGACCTCGCACAGCAGATTGGAATGGGAAAGAGAACCAACACGATCCTCCAGTCCGCATTCTTCACACTTGCAAAGGTCATGCCTCAGGAAGAGGCAATCGCCCACATGAAGGAGAAGGCAACGCAGTCCTACCTCAAGAAGGGACAGGACGTCGTTGACATGAACCACAAGGCAATCGACCTTGGTGCAACGGCTTTCAAGAAAGTCGATGTCCCAGCCGATTGGGCGAACGCAACGGACGACAAGAAGGAAGTCAAGCTCGAAGGCAAGCCAGAGCTCGTCAAGATGGTCCAGAGCATCCTTGAGCCAGTTGACAGAATGGACGGCGACAGCCTTCCAGTATCGGCCTTCATGGATCACGTGGACGGCCAGTTCGAACTTGGTGCAGCAGCATACGAGAAGCGTGGCGTTGCAGTGGCGGTTCCAAGATGGGAGTCTGCAAAGTGCATACAGTGCAACAACTGCTCCTATGTATGTCCACACGCAACGATCAGACCTTACGCACTCACAGAGGAAGAGGCAAAGAACCTCCCAGCTGCAGCACAGGTCATGGACGTCAAGGCTGGAAAGGGCAAGGGTGTCTACAAGTTCACAATCGCAATCTCCCCTCTCGACTGTATGGGTTGCAGCGTTTGTGTAGGCGCATGTCCAGTTGGAGCCCTCACGATGGTTCCACAGGAAGAAGAGCTTGCTCAGCAGGAAGTCTTCGACTACTGCGTATCCAAGGTCGCTCCTAAGAAGGAGATGGAGGACAACACAGTCAAGGGCAGCCAGTTCAGACAGCCAATGCTCGAGTTCTCCGGCTCATGTGCAGGTTGTGCAGAGACATCATACGCACGCCTTGTCACACAGCTCTACGGCGACAGGATGTATATCTCCAACGCAACAGGTTGTTCATCGATCTGGGGCGGTCCTGCTTCCACATCCCCATACTGCACGGACAAGAACGGCCACGGCCCGGCATGGTGCAACTCACTGTTCGAAGACAACGCAGAGCATGGTCTTGGAATGTACATTGGCCAGCAGAAGATCCGCGAAGACCTTGCAGCAATGATCAAGGACCTCGCAGGTTCCGACAAGCCAGTCAAGGCACAGGCTCAGGCTTGGCTCGACACAATGGAAGACGGAGAAGCCAACAAGAAGGCTACGGCAGAGCTCATCGCAGCACTCGAGAACTGCGGATGTGAAACAGCCAAGGAAATCCTGGACAAGAAGGAATACCTTGCGAAGAAGTCCGTATGGATCTTTGGTGGTGACGGTTGGGCATACGACATTGGCTATGGTGGTCTCGACCACGTAATTGCTTCCAAGAAGGATGTAAACATCTTCGTATTCGACACAGAGGTCTACTCCAACACAGGTGGACAGGCTTCCAAGGCTTCCAACCTTGGTCAGGTCGCACAGTTCGCAGCAGCTGGTAAGGACGTCAAGAAGAAGAGCCTCTCAGAGATTGCAATGCAGTACGGCTACGTCTATGTCGCACAGGTTGCAATGGGTGCAAACCCAGCCCAGACCATCAAGGCCATTACAGAGGCAGAGTCCTACCACGGCCCATCGCTCATCATTGGATACGCTCCATGCGAGATGCACTCCATCAAGGGCGGAATGGCCAACTGCCAGAAGGAAATGAAGAGAGCGGTCGATTGCGGCTACTGGAACCTCTTCCGCTACAACCCAGTTGCAGAAAAGAAGTTCACTCTCGACTCCAAGGCTCCAGCCGGTGGCTATCAGGACTTCCTCATGAACGAGGCCCGCTACAGCAGACTCACCCGCGAGTTCCCAGAACGCGCAACAGAGCTGTTCGAAGCCAACGAGGAAGAGGCAAAGAAGCGCTACGAGCACCTGCTCAAGCTCATTGCCATGTACAACGACTGATTGCCTAGGTTCGCCTAGAGCCCGTTGAACACAGTTCAAACACAGAGGGGATTCCGTTCGGGGTCCCCTCTTTTTTGTTGTTTCAAAACTGCCGTTTAGGCTCGGTTTCGCGGTTCCATGTGACTTCTACGCTGTTTGATGCGTCAGAAAAACCTTTTCAGGACAAATAGTCTATGGATTCAAAGACAGTTCAGAATCTCTCCAAACACCAATGTTTGCACCAGCGAGCTTTTAATGTATTATCTATGTGTAAGCAACAGCACGGAGGAAGGGAAAGTGTCCGCAACATTCGCTACAGTCGTCAACTATGTTTGGTTCTTCTTCATCTACGCATTTTTGGGATGGGCCACGGAAGTCGTGTTCGCTGCCTGTGCAAGAGGCGTGTTCGAAAACAGAGGCTTCCTCAACGGCCCAGTGTGTCCAATCTACGGCTTTGGAGTCGTCATAGTCGTATTCCTCTTGGAACCACTCAAAGAGAATTTCTGGATACTGTTCGTTGGCTCAGTAGTACTTACATCCGTACTTGAACTCATAACGGGATTCCTAATGGAAAAGATCTTCCACCATCGCTGGTGGGACTACTCCCGCATGCCACTTAACATTGGAGGCTACGTGTGCCTCGCCTTCTCTCTCATCTGGGGCCTTGCATGTGTGTTCCTCATTGATATCGTACACCCATCGATTGCATTCTTCGTCAATCACATACCTTCGCTTGTAACGTACATCGTCCTTCCAATCCTAGAAGTCACATTCATAGCCGATATCATTGCTACCTCCACAAGTGTTTTCCACTTCAACAAGAAGCTCGAGGAAATAGACAAACTCGCCGCCCAAATACACCAAGTCTCGGACGAGATTGGCAAGAGGCTCTCCGACGGAGCACTCAAGGCCAAGGAAAGCGAAGGAATCAAGAAGCTCACAGACACAGTCATGGAATCGAGAACCGATGCACAGTCCCGCCTTGAAGTTCTCAAATTCACCATAAGCGAAAAGGAAAAGGAAATCACAAGGATGCAAAAGCGCCTCATAAAGGCATTCCCAACCATGCATTCCACAAACCACGCAGAAGCCTTCGCCAAGATAAAGGAAAAGCTCTCCATCAAAAAGAAGTGAGAGCTCAAGCAAGCCGATTCTTGATATCTTAGGGTTGCAGTTTTTTTCGTTGCATTTGACACAGGAGACGAAATGAAATTTATAGAAGTATTGTCTTTTACAAACAATCTGAAAGACCTATTGGGAAAACCCGATGTTAAAGTTTCAAATTTGACCATCGAGATGGATGAGGATTTCAGCCACATCTATATAAAGAATATCGGAGATGCAGAAGCGTACAATATTTCGATGGAGTTCAAAAACTCAAATTGGAACAATCCTATGAAAGGCAATTTGTTTTCGCTTTCACCGAAGCAAACAAAAAAAGTAGGAATATTTCTAATGGATTGGAATACCGACTCTTCAACTGTAGAATTAATCTGGACAGATGAAACCAAAGGGGATTTCTACAAAACTTTTCTTATTGGATATCTAAGATAACAAGCTACTTCTCAACCACATTTTGTAAGATGTACTCTCTATTCAAAAAGAAACACTTCTTCTTTTCAAATCCTCCCTGTGGAGTCGCCATCAGATCTTCGCTGTTTTTTCCCTTTGGGCGAACATGAATGATAGGATTCTCTGATTCTTTTGGAAAGTGATTGTAATCTCCATACATGACCAGATACTTGGTCTTTTCCCAAACCTCTTCACAGACATCAATATCCTTCTGTGGCATATTCCAGAATTTGACATTGTCAAGAATGTAATCCGAGCCGCTAGGATCTCGTCGGAAAACAACCATGATGAACTTGGATGTCAGCTCTTCGTACAAGTCAGAATCCTCCCAATCCTGACCCACAATCTCACAAAAGTTTACGTTTCTAAAAGACATTGACTCCCTGTTTTTGCCATTCTTTTCAAGCCTAATCGTTTTTACTTGGATATTTGCAACATCAAATTCATAAAATGATTCGTTCTTCTTGGAAAACCCAATGATTCTACGAGAAATATACGCCAATCTTGATTTTCCTCCTACGTGATAATCCAAAGCATCTTCGATTTGCGCAGAAGTCTTCCCAATGTATGGTTCAAACATCGCCAAAACAGCCTGCTCAAGATTTCGCTCCTTCTTGTTTGCCATAAAACGAATTTCGGAATCTTTTCTAGCTCTACGAGATTGCATGACATCGTAAATATGACTCGCATACCCATGCTTGAAGCAAAGAGCTCTCTGTTTTGCCAAAACAGGCGAAAATGGTTGCTGAACCAAAGAGGTAGCAGCAGTCGAACCCTTGGTACACGCACCCAAAAGAAAGGTATCCCCTTCAGAAATATCTTCAGCATGTCCAGAACAAATCTTTGCTTTTATTGTCTCCCAATCCTGCTTTATCTGCTCAAAGTCTTCTTCCAAACATTTCCAAACTCCGACCAAATCGATTTCTTTGTCTGGATTTTCAAGATTCTTGTCGTGAACATACCAAACCAGAAGGATACTCTCGTTTTTGAATTTAAAGTGAGAGTTCTCAAAAGTCTCTCCCGCCATTTCACGATAGTTTATTATATTCAATACAATTCTTTCCTTGGCAGTAAGATCTCCGTTTTTAAGTCTTTTCAAAGGAGAAGCTTTAAGTTCCAATGGTATAGGCCAGAAATCAGGCCGAGATTCGTTGTTTGTTCTGATTCCAAAGTAGGCTTTCTCCAAGTATTGACCAAACGAACCTTTCCCTGAACCAGTTTCTTCTCCCACACTTTCGACAATAATGGAATATGGACTGTTTTGCTTTCCAACAGTACTTCCCTCAAGTTTCATAGCAAAAACTACTATTTTGTCAAATTGCCTTTCCTTGTTTTCATCCATATTTCAATCGTAACACAGCAAATACACTTCCGCTAGAGCTTGATCAAATCAAAAAGATCTGGTAAATTTTAAACACAGGTAGAAAAATGTTGGATAAAACCGTTGTGGAACTGTTCGCCGGAGTCGGTGGATTCAGAGTAGGTCTCGAGAAAAGCGGATGGAAAACCCTCTTTGCAAATCAGTGGGAGCCAGGAGCAAAGACTCAGTGGGCATTTGATTGCTACAACAGACATTTTCCAGATTCGACAAATTCAAATATAGACATTGCGAAGGTTCCAGAGTCTGAAATACCAAATCACGAACTTCTTGTTGGAGGCTTCCCTTGCCAAGACTATTCCGTAGCAGCAACACTTGCAACTTCAAAAGGGATACAAGGAAAGAAAGGAGTTCTTTGGTGGGAAATCAGACGAATAGTGGATTCAAAAAGACCAAGATTCATTCTACTTGAAAACGTTGATCGCCTCTTGAAGTCCCCTGCAAAACAACGAGGGAGAGACTTTGGCATTATCCTGTCGTGCCTCAACTCTCTTGGATACTCAGTCGAATGGAGAGTAATCAATGCTGCAGATTATGGATTTGCACAAAGACGAAGAAGAACATTCATTTTTGCAACAAGAGATGAATCAATACAAAATACTCTATACAAAAACAGCTATCTAGAGGAAGGATTCTTCAAAAGAGCATTCCCATGCTCAGCAAAGGTCTCAAACACAGGGGGTTCGAAAAAGAAAAACTTCTCTATTCCAGAGAACCTCGTAGAACTTACCGAAAAGTTCAAAGCCGAATTTGGGAATTCAGGATTCTGCAGAGACTTCAAAGCGCATACGAACGAAGTAACGCCATTATTCAATGGTCCATATACAGTTCTTGGAGATATACTCCAAAAGGACGTTCCAGAAAAATACTATGTAAAGGATTTGGATATTGCAAAATGGCAATACATGAAAGGCGCAAAAAAAGAGAAACGTGTTACAAAGGAAGGCTTTGAATACAACTATTCAGAGGGCCCTATTGCATATCCTGATTATCTAGACAAACCAGCAAGAACAATGCTGACAACGGAAGGTTCAAAAAACAGATCTTCACACATAGTAGAAGACCCCCAAACTCATAGACTTAGGATTCTCACCCCTGTCGAATGCGAACGCATAGATGGATTCGACGACAACTGGACGAGTGGAATGACCGACCACATGCGTTATTTCTGTATGGGTAATGCCCTTGTTGTTGGATTAATAGAAAAAATGGGCAGAGTCTTATCCGAACTAATTGAAAACTAGTTAGCTTAAAAATTCAATCCTCAAATTCGTTCGTGTATTCTGTAAACCAACTTCTAGGACTCTCTGTCGTTGCTGTCCTTTCTCTTTCCAAGCTTGTTGAGGATAAGGACAACAAGGAAGATTCCACACATCGAGAGGGCTAGAAGGCCCCATGCACGAAAACCCATACTTACGGCAGCGTTCACAGTAGATGTTGCAGCACTAGACAAAGCAAACACAAAAGACCTCCTCAACCAAACATGGACAGTATAAGACCACCAGCGAGGACAGAGCCTATCTGACCCGCAACGTTGGCGCCAATTGCAAACGGAAGAAGGTGGTTCTGTCTATTGGCCTCGTTGCCCACCTTCTGTACGACCCTTGCAGACATTGGAAAGGCCGATATCCCGGCCCCGCCAATCAAAGGATTGACCTTGGAGTCCTTTGGAAGGAACAAGTTGGCAATCTTTATGAAGAACACACCACAGGCGGTGTCGAACACAAAGGCAAGGAGACCAAACCCTATGATCATTATGGTCTGGAAAGTCAAAAGATCCGTTCCCTTCATCATTGGAGCAATGGATAGGCCAAGCAACAGAGTGATCAATGGAGAAAGAACGTTCTGAGCAGCATTGGACAAGGAGTCAAGGACTTCGCATTCCCTAAGAAGGTTTCCAAACATGAGCATACCGACCAAAGCCGCGGAATCCGGAGCCATAAGAGAACATATGATCGTGACTGCAATCGGGAACACGATTCTTGTGAACCTCGACACATCCCCTGCCCTATACGTCATTTGAATCTCCCTCTCGTGCTTTGTGGTCGTGGCTTTCAGAACCGCAGGCTGGATTATTGGAACAAGAGCCATATAGCAATAGGCCACTATGAGTATTGGAGCCATGAACTGCGAGTTCAGGCGCTGAGAAACCAGAATTGCAGTTGGACCGTCCGCAGCTCCAATGATTCCAATGGAGGCGGCATCGTTCAAAGGGAAGAACAAAGAGGCGAGCATCATTGTAAGGAATATTCCACCCTGGCCTGCAGCGCCAACGAACAGGAGCCATGGCTTTTGGATAAGCGGCCCAAAGTCTATCATGGCACCAATACCAATGAATAGAAGCAATGGAAACACTTCGAACGTATCTATGCCAAAGTTGTAAAGCCAAGAAAGAATGCCAATGTCATTTGCTATGACGGAACCTGGAAGATTCACCAGAATGGCACCAAAACCCATAGGAAGCAACAGCGCAGGCTCCATCTTCTTCTTTATTGCAAGATAGATGAGCAGGATGCCCACAAGAATCATTATCAATTGATATATCAGTTCGTTTTCCATATCGCCATATTACCTTCAAAACCGGTTTAGAAACGGCAAAGAACCATTGTTGGGTGTAAAACCTTCGTAAAACGGAGCAGAAGCCTAATCAAGTTAGACATAAACGACAAAATGAAAAGGACCGCCATGGAAATCCACGGCAGTCCTTGTTTGTCAATCGAAAATGTGAGGGCCGGCGAGCCAAGGAAGACGCAAGGGCCAAAACCAAGAACCGCCGGCGTTTGAAATCAGGTTGAAACGAAATCAATCAGTAGCCAAGCTCACACATTGCATCGGCGACCTTTCTGAAACCGGCAATGTTTGCACCCTTTACGTAATTGACTGTTCCGTCAGCTTCCTTTCCTTCCCTTACGCAAGCATCGAAGATGTTCTTCATGATTGTGTGGAGCTGCTTGTCGACCTCTTCTGCAGACCACTTGAGATGCTCGGCGTTCTGGCTCATTTCAAGACCGGATGTAGCCACGCCACCAGCATTGACAGCCTTGCCAGGGCAGAACGGAATCTTTGCTGCCTGGAAGGCTGCGATTGCCTCAGGTGTGCATCCCATGTTGGAGACCTCGATTGCATACTTGACGCCGTTCTTGATGAGAAGCTTTGCATCGTCGCCGTTGAGCTCGTTCTGAAGAGCGCATGTGAATGCGATGTCAACTGGAAGCTCCCAGACCTTGCGGCCAGGAACGAACTTTGCACCGAACTTCTCTGCATAAGGAGCAACGACGTTCTTGTTGGAGCTTCTGAGCTCAAGCATGTATGCCCATTTCTCAGGAGTGTTGATTCCATTTTCGTCAACTATGTATCCATCAGGACCGGAGATTGCAACGACCTTTGCACCAAGCTGGGAGGCCTTCATGGCTGCACCCCATGCAACGTTGCCAAAGCCGGAGATGGAAACCCTCTTGCCCTCGAACGAATCACCGTTGAGCTTGAGGACTTCGTTCGTGAAGTACATTGCACCAAAACCCGTCGCTTCAGGTCTTATGAGGGAACCGCCCCAGTTCTGGCCCTTGCCGGTGAGAACACCTGTGTTCTCCTGGCGGATTCTCTTGTACTGACCATAGAGATAGCCAATCTCCCTTCCACCAACACCAAGGTCGCCGGCTGGAACATCCGTATCAGGACCAATGTACTTGTAAAGCTCCGTCATGAAGCTTCTGCAGAAACGAAGGATTTCGTTGTCGGACTTTCCAACTGGATCGAAGTCAGATCCACCCTTTCCACCTCCCATTGGGAGGGTCGTAAGGCTGTTCTTGAAAGTCTGTTCGAAGCCCAGGAACTTGAGGGTTCCAAGTGTGACGTTCTTGCTGAATCTGAGTCCGCCCTTGTAAGGTCCTATTGCGCTGTTGAATTGTACTCTGTAACCACGGTTGACCTGGATCTGGTGGTTGTCATCCTCCCATTCGACTCTGAACTCAATCACTCTCTCAGGTTCTACGATTCTGTCGAGAATCTTGTTTGCAAGATACTTTGGATTGTTGTTTACGACATCGATGACAGACTCGATGACTTCACGAGCAGCCTGAATGAACTCTGGCTGAGCAGGATTCTTCCTCTCAAGTTCAGCCATGAACTCGTCTAAATTGTACATATAGATAGCCTCCACTTTGTAGCACGGCGGAAGACATAGCAACCACCAAGTCCGATTGTAAAGCCCATGTAAGAGAGTTGTCAACAATTGATTTTGAAAACAATCAATTTTCCGCAAAGAATTGAGGAATACCTAAAAACGCAGCACCATAAACTGCAAAATTGCGCAAAACTCAAAAATCAGCGATTGCAGCCTTCAACTTCGTCCAAGAAGAAGTCCCAGAGCGGATCCACAGGGGGATCGGCCACCACATGCACGTTCAGTCCCGATACTGGATGTACGAACGAGATGCTGCGGGAATGCAGGCTTATGCCACCATCGGGGTTGGAACGTGGGAAGCCGTATTTCAAGTCCCCTTTGATATGAACCCCGCATGCAGCGAGCTGGGCCCTTATCTGATGGTGCCTTCCTGTAAGGAGTTGGATTTCAAGCAATGTGTAGCGGTCTGACCATGCAATCTCATGGTAGCGTAGACGAGCCTCCTGCAACGATGAGGAAGGGACACCTCGCACAGCTGGAACGCCGCCGGTCACGGAATCCGGCTTGTACGCAAAACTCTTGTTCTTGGCGCCGTCCCTATACAGGAAATGCCTAAGCTCGCCTTCCTTGGCCCCAAGTCCATGGTCCACGATGGCCCAATAGACCTTGTTCATGGAACCTTCCTGGAACATTCTGTTGAGACGTCCAAGGGCCTTGTCAGTGCGCGCAAAGACGACAATCCCGCTCGTTGGCCTGTCCAATCTATGAGGAAGGCCAAGGAACACATTGCCTGGCTTGTTGTATTTCTCCTTGAGGTACGCCTTCACATCATCGCACAACGTCCTGTCTCCAGTCTTGTCCCCCTGCACTATCTCGCCGGGAAGCTTGTTCACGACGACTATATGGTTGTCCTCATAGAGAATCCTGTCCGCAACGTCCTCAAAACCATCGAAACCCATCACGCACCTCAATCCACGTCATCAAAGAGACCCGGCATCTCATCCGAACCCTTCTCTGGCTTCTCACTTGAAGGCCTTTCCTCCAAGACCGATGTCTCTGCACCCTGCTCTTCAAGTTCCTCGTCAAGCCCTGCGTCCGACTCTTCCTTTGGAGAGGTGTTCACAGCCTTGCACGGCTTTATCCTAATGGAGGCTATCTCCTTCTTCGTGATGGTCACACCACCGGCCTTTGCACCCTTGACCCTGAAGTCCGAGAAGTAGAACGTCGTCTCCTTAACGCGGGACGGACCCTTGTATGTCACAGTCACCTCTGCATTCTCGAGTACGGACAGCTTCTTGAGGGAGCAGGTTTCAGGTTCAGGCAAAAGCTCATACGGCTTGTTCATTATGAAGCCAGAGAGCTTGCAGCGCTTTATGTATGAAACCTTCGTCTTCTTGTCCTGGTATATGACGGTGAACACGACGTTCTCAAGGCTCTCCTTGTCCGCAAGCCCGCAGTATGCAAGGTCCTTGCCCACAAAAGTCCTGTCAGATACGTTGGTACAGTAGTAGGTGCCGTTCTTTTGGACAATGAGTATCTTATCGAACTCGGAGACCTTGAACAGGGCGTTGCCCGTCTTGACGTTCGTTCCAAGGTAACCTGTAAGGCCATCGTATCTAAGGTCGATGTCGCGCTTGGCCACTTCCTTCACATCTATCATGTTGAAGTCGCCAATGACCGTCTTGCGTCTGTGAAGCTCGTTGTCCAGCTCACCCTTTATGTCCTTGAGGACTCCAATGGAGTACTCTGCAAGATGCCCTAGGTTGTACTCGACGCGCTTTATGTCTTCGTTTATCTGCTCTATCTCCTGACGGTTCTTCTCAATGTCAAAGAGGGAGATTCGCCTGATAGGGATCTTGAGGAGTCTTTCCACGTCTTCGTCGGACACTTCTCGTACAAGCTGGTCGCTGTATGGGTCAAAGCCCGTCTTGACGGCAGCGGACACAGCCTCCTGGGTGCGCTTCTGCTCAATGCGCTTGTAGATGCGTTCCTCTACGAAGATTCGCTCAAGGGTACGATAGTGCAGTTTGTCATAAAGGTGGCCTTTTTCGACCTCAAGCTCCGCTTTCGAGACATCGATTATGTGGTTTGCATGATAGTTCACGACATCGGACACTGTGCACACATGCGGAAGCTTGTCCTTTATGACAAGGCAGTTGACCGATATCTTCTGCTCGCACAGTGTGTATGCATACAGGGCGTCCACGATGTCCTTGGTGTACGTGCCCTTTGCGAGGGATATCTCTATGTTGACCTTGTCTGCCGTGAAGTCGCTTACGCTCTGTATCTTGAGACGGCCCTTCTTTATGGCATCCTCTATGGAGTGGATCATGCTCTCGCTGTCCACGCCAAAAGGCAGTTCCTCTATCACAATCTTCTTTGCATTGGAGGTATCCAGCTTTGCACGCACCGCAACGCTGCCAAGACCATCCTGGTAGTCCGATACATCCATGATGCCACCGCCAGGGAAATCGGGGTAAAGCTGGAACGGCTCGCCTTTGATTGCCGATATCTGGGCGTCTATGACCTCAAGTGCATTGTGAGGGAGGATCTTCGTGGACATGCCTACGGCTATGCCCTCCGTGCCCTGGATGAGGACTACGGGTATCTTTGCCGGGAATGAGACGGGCTCCTTGCCACGACCGTCGTAGGACTCCACGTAGTTGGTTATCTCCGGATTGTAGAGGACCTTCTTTGCAAACGGAAGGAGACGGCATTCTATGTAACGTGCCGCAGCGGCGCCGTCGCCTGTCATGAAGTTTCCAAAGTTCCCCTGTTTTTCAATGAAAAGGTCGCAGTTGGCAAGGTTGACAAGTGCGCTGTAGATGGAGGCGTCTCCGTGCGGGTGGTAGTGCATGGTGGATCCCACCACGTTTGCAACTTTGTTGAAGCGCCCGTCGTCCATCTCTATGAGGGTGTGGAGGATTCTCCTCTGTACTGGCTTGAGGCCGTCCTCTATGTCTGGAATGGCCCTGTCCTTGATGACATAGGAGGCATATTCTATGAAGTTCTGTCTGAAAAGCTCTTTTGCGTTCGCCATCCTGCTGCCTCCTTACACCAGATTTTCCATTATGAAGTCACGTCTTTCAGGCGTGTTCTTGCCCATGTAGAAGTTCATGGCTTTGCGCGCCTCAGCCAAACTGTCTATGGTCACGGGAATGAGGCGCATGTCCTCTCCTATGAACTGCCCGAACTCCTTGGCAGATATCTCTCCAAGTCCTTTGAATCGTGTGACCTCAGAGCCCCTTATCTGACGCATCATGTTGTCACGCTCCTCCTCTGAGAAGCAGTACGTCGTTACGCTCTTGTTCCTGACCCTGAAAAGAGGGGTGTCAAGTATCCACACCCTACCTGCGTTTATCAAATCCTCGAAATACGAAAGGAAATACGTGAGAAGCAGTATGCGAATGTGGAAGCCGTCGATATCGGCATCCGTTGCGAATATGACCTTGCCGTACCTGAGGCCCTCTATGCCGTTCTCTATCCCAAGTGCGGCCATGACGTTGTACAGCTCTGCGTTCTTGTACATGTCGCTCATGGACATCCCGTTGGTGTTCAAAGGCTTTCCCCTAAGGCTGAAGACCGCCTGCGTCATGACATCCCTTGCAGTATTGAGCGTCCCCGATGCGGAGTCTCCCTCCGTTAGGAATATCATTGAGCGCTCGCCCATGTCCGCATGGGGGCCGGTCTGTCCAAGGTGGAACTTGCAGTCCTTGAGCTTTGGAATGTTTATGGAGATCTTCTTTGCATTCTCCTTGGCGATCTTCTTGACCTCTGTAAGCTTCTTGCGGATGTTCTCGTTGGTGAGGATCTTCTGGTTGAGAAGCTGCGCCGCCTCTGGATTCTTGTGAAGGAAGTCCACAACTGCTTCCTTGACCTCGTTTATGATTGGCATCCTCACTTCCGTGTTGCCAAGCTTGTTCTTCGTCTGGCTTTCGAAGACCGGGGTCTGGACCTTTATGGCTATGGCCCCCACGATGCCTTCACGCACATCCTGCGGCGCCCACTGCGGTTTTTTGAAGAACTCCTTCACTCCTGCAAGGATGCCTTCCTTGAAGGCCGCCTGGTGCGTTCCACCATCGCTCGTGTACTGTCCGTTGACGTATGAGAAATAGGTTTCGCCGCTGTACTCGCGTGTATGCGTAAATGCGAATTCAAGCGTCTTGCTTCTGTAGTGGATGGTCTGGTAGATTCCGTTGTCCTCTACTTCCTTGTCCAAGAGGTCAAGAAGTCCGTGCTGGCTTCTGAACACCTTCTTGTTGTACTCAAGGGTAAGGCCTGTGTTGAGGTAGCAGTAGTTGTTGAGCCTCTTTACTATGAAGTCGTCGTTGAACTGGTACTGTCCAAAGACCTCAGGGTCCGGAGTGAACTCCGTGAGGGTTCCGTTTGGCTCGTCGGTCTTTCCTTCGTGCTTCTCTGTAAGGATTCCCTGCTTGAAGAAGGCCTCGAAGTAGCGGCCGTCCCTGAACGACTTTACATGGAACCACGAACTCAGTGCGTTGACTGCCTTGGTGCCAACACCGTTGAGCCCTACGCTGAACTGGAAGACGTCGTCGTTGTACTTGGCTCCTGTGTTTATCTCCGATACGCAGTCTATGACCTTTCCAAGAGGGATTCCCCTTCCTTGGTCGCGCACGCTCACTGTGTTGTTCTCCAGCTTTATGACAATCCTGTTGCCGGCTCCCATTATGAACTCATCTATGCTGTTGTCTATGACTTCCTTCATGAGGACGTATATGCCGTCATCCACATGGGTTCCGTTGCCAAGCCTTCCAATGTACATACCGGGTCTGAGCCTTATGTGCTCAAGAGGAGACATGGTCTTTATAGCCGCTTCGTCGTATATGGGCTTTGAGGATTTTCTATCTGTCATTCTGTCTGCCATGAGGGGAATTATATCAAAGATTGATTTGGATTTAAAGGGAATGGGGTTTCAGAGATATCGGTCTAAGGACGAAGGCCAATGATGGGTGCAGGGGAAAAGACCCTACAGTTGAAGAAGCAGCATTCCAAGTATGATGAGGCTTTGTCCTGCGATGTATGTGGACATGACGGTCATTTGGCCAAAGAGGGGCATTCTGACAAGTCTCCTTTCAATGCAGTAGTCTGAAAAGCAGAAGAGTCCAACGCCAATCAGAGCTATGATGGTTGCAGCCGGGTGAGAGCCGTTGCCAAAGGTACTTGCGACTGAGACTGCAAGGACTGCAAGGCCCAGGGAGTAAGGGAGGAGCTTTGGGGCATAGCGCCTTGGCCCCAGCATGAGATGTCTGTAGAGGAAGTACTCGCACACTGCAACTATCACGAACGTCAAGAGTGCAACCTTCACGGAGTGTCCAACAGGTGCGTTTCGGAACCATGCTATGTAAAGGAAGTGTCCAACGAGGAACGAAAGCATACCAGCATAGAAGAACGCCTTGGTTTTGTTTCTTGGAAAAAGAAGCAGTATGTCGCCCAAGGTGTGGAACATAAGGGCAAGGGCGACGAACCGTTGGTATGGTGCAAACCTTATGACATTAGGAAGGAACGAGAAGTAGACTCCGCACAGAAGAGGCATGAGAAACGGCTTCGTAAGGGCGTACTCATGTGAATCCTTGTTCTTCACAGCCCTAAGGCAAAAGAACACATCTGCGGCGTATATCATCAAAACAAGCCATTTCTTCACTTCACCTACCTCTTTCCCTCCCCTATTCCACCATCATTCAACAACATTGTAAACCACTTGTTACAGAAAGTGAAACAAATTATCATTGAGCCATGAGCAGATATCCGTTTGACAAAACAGAGCCCAAGTGGCAGAAGTACTGGGCGGACAACAAGACGTTCGCCGTTACAGAAGACCCCTCCTTCCCAAAGGAGAAGAGGGCCTACGTCCTTGACATGTTCCCATATCCATCGGGGGCAGGACTCCATGTAGGACACCCGGAAGGCTATACGGCCACAGACATATACTGCCGCTACCTTAGGATGAACGGCTACAATGTGCTGCATCCAATGGGATTCGACTCGTTTGGACTTCCTGCAGAGAACTACGCAATCCAGACGGGGACCCACCCTGCAATCACCACGGAGAAGAACATAGATACGTTCAGGCGCCAGATCAAGAGCCTTGGATTCTGCTACGACTGGGACAGGGAGATCTCCACATGCGACCCTGACTACTACCACTGGACCCAGTGGATATTCGAAAAGCTCTACGAGAAGGGTCTTGCATACGAGACACAGGCTCCAATCAACTGGTGCCCAAACTGCAAGACAGGCCTTGCAAACGAAGAGGTCAAGGAAGGCCACTGCGAACGCTGCGGAGCCCAGGTCGAGAAGAAGAACATACGACAGTGGATGCTCAAGATAACGGCGTATGCACAAAGGCTGCTGGACGACCTTGATCTTGTGGATTGGCCGGAGTCCGTCAAAATGATGCAGCGCAACTGGATTGGAAAGAGCGAAGGAGCCTCAGTGCTCTTCCAGGTAAAAGGACTTGAAGACGACCCAGCTGGCAAGCTTGAAGTATTCACGACAAGATGCGACACCCTCTTTGGCGCAACCTACATGGTTGTCTCGCCAGAGCATCCTCTTGTTGCAAAGCTCACCACAAAGGAACAGGAAGCCCAGGTCAAGCAGTATATCGCAGACGCAGCCAAGAAAAGCGACCTCGACAGAACGGACCTTGCAAAGGAGAAGTCCGGCGTGTTCTCAGGAAGCTACGCAATCAATCCGGTCAACGGCAAGGAGATTCCAATCTGGATAGCGGACTACGTACTCATTTCATACGGCACGGGCGCAATCATGGCAGTCCCGGCACACGACACCCGCGACTGGGAGTTCGCCAAGAAGTTTGGACTCCCTATAATCGAGGTCCTCAAGAGCGATGTGGACGTGCAGACCCAAGCCTGGACACAGGACGGCATCCACGTCAACAGCGGCTTCCTGGACGGACTCAACAAGGCCGATGCCATTGAGAAGATGCTTTCCTACCTTGAGGAAAAGGGCATTGGACACAAGACGATAAACTTCAAGCTCAGGGACTGGGTGTTCAGCAGACAGCGCTACTGGGGAGAGCCAATCCCACTCGTACACTGCCCTCACTGCGGAACCGTCCTCGTTCCGGAGGAAGAGCTTCCTTTGAGATTGCCGGAGGTGGAAAGCTATCTGCCATCAGGCACAGGAGAAAGCCCCCTTGCGAACATAACCGACTGGGTCAACTGCAAGTGTCCAAAGTGCGGAGCTCCTGCAAAACGAGAGACGAACACCATGCCTCAGTGGGGCGGCTCCTGCTGGTACTACCTGCGCTACATAGACCCAAAGAACAACGAAAAGTTCGTCGATCCGGAGAAGGAGAAATACTGGATGCCCGTGAACCTCTATGTTGGAGGAACGGAGCACGCCGTACTGCACCTGCTCTATGCAAGGTTCTGGCACAAAGTGCTGTTCGACCTTGGCCTTGTCTCCACACCGGAGCCTTTTGCAAGGCTTGTGAACCAAGGAATGATAACCTCATTTGCATACCAGAGACCAAACAAAACGTTGGTGCAGGCGGATCAGGTCATCGAAAAGGAACCCGGAGTGTTCGTGGACAAGAACACAGGAGAGATTCTTGAGCGCGTCATTGCCAAGATGTCCAAGAGTCTCAAGAACGTCATAAACCCTGACGATGTGGAAGCCGAATACGGTGCGGACACCATGAGGATGTACGAGATGTTCATGGGGCCTCTTCAGGTCTCAAAGCCTTGGTCAACATCTGGAATCGCCGGTGTATGGCGCTTCATAGACAAGATATGGCGCCTTGCAGACGAAAGGGAGATTGTGGACGAAAAGGCTCCTGCAGATCTCATGAAGAGCCTTCACAAAACCATAAAGAAGGTCACGGACGACACGGCCTCCTTGAACTTCAACACCGCCATAAGCCAGATGATGATCTATATAAGCGACCTTTCCAAACTGGAGAAGCTTCCACGCGAAGCCTGGGAGCCGTTCGTTCTCATGCTAAGCCCTTACACTCCACACCTTGCAGAGGAACTATGGGAGAAGGCTGGACACAAACCTTCCATTGCAAACGAAAAGTGGCCGGTATACGACCCGGCAATGGTCGTTGACGCAGAAGTCTCCATAGTCGTTCAGATCAACGGCAAGGTGCGTGCAAAGCTCACCATTGCCAAGGACACTCCAAAAGATGAAATGGTTGCTTTGGCAAAGGACAACGAGAACGTCAAGCGATACCTTGACGGAGCTACGATACTCAAGGAGATCGTCGTTCCAAACAAGCTCGTGAGCTTTGTGATAAAGTAAAACGTTTTTACAGCAGCGCGAGGCTGCAGCGCAACATTGCAGCTTTGCAGATTCGAGGCCGGTGCTCAATGCAGGTTATATGCAGAGGCATCGGCCTTTTTGTATGTGTGGCTTTGTTAGGGGGTGGTGGGCGCACTGGGCGGTCTGGGCTTACTGGGCGGACTAGGGCGCACCGATTTCATCATCAAACCACGGAGAGGAGGGATCAACCTTGAAGAAGGCATCGGAATCCTCCTTTTTCCAAGAGGAAAAACGCTGTTCCATAAGCCTTTCGACTTCTTTTGTCGAACTCTTCTCGAAAAAATCCACCAAACATTGCACATCCATTCCATAGACAAATTCATAAAGGTCTTTTTGATAAGGTGGAGTTGGAACATATCCATTTCGCATTCCAAAGAAACAACTGAAAGGCACGAACTTGTTCAGTCGTTCATAAGGAGCAGCGTTTTCATATATGTATTTTCCCACAACTCCAAGATGCCGAATGTTCTTTATCGCTATATAGATGGGTCTTTCGTCAAACACTCGAACGTCCCGCTTTTTGAATCTATGGGGACTGTTTTTGCGAATGAAGCGCGAGACCTGAGTATTCAGTTCACGCATCACTTCAGATATCCGTTCCACGCTCTCTGCATAAAGCAAGTCATGTGTATGGTTTGGCTTTACAACGGAAAACATTATCCCAACACCATGTTTTACACACAAGCGGCAAAGCAAATCATGTCTATACCTTGCAGATTGCATATCATACAGGTCCTCTCTGTTGCGGCACCTCTGCACCATGTGGAAAAAACGACCATTCTTCTCTATCCCTCCCCTTTTCGATGTTTTTGAATCTTTGTATGCATCTTTTCTGGGTAGAAACTCCCTGACATTTTTTGTAACTTCAGCCATAGTTCAGCCTCCTAATATACTTATCCAAAAAACCATGCGTTTCCATTCACGTTTTCAGAGAACTTTCTTCAAAAACCAAAACAGTCCGCCCTAGTCCGCCCAGACTGCCCAGTAAGCCCAGCCCGCCCAGTGCGCCCAACAAAACTGCAGCGACAAGCAACAGCAGCAACAAGAAAAGACAAAAAGAGCAGAGAAACGCAACAAAAACGTCGTATTTCACCCCGTTTACCAAACCACCAATTGACACTCACAGCGTTTTTGCACCATAGTTTTGTATGGACGAATTAGAAGCACGAATATTGGAGGAAGGCAAAGTCCTTCCTGGGAACATCATCAAGGTGGGCTCTTTTCTGAACCACAGAGTAGACACCGCATTCATGTCCAAGATCGCTCAGGAATTCAAGAAACACTTCGACATTGGCAAGGTAACGCTCATACTGACAGCCGAAGCCAGCGGAATAGCGCTTGCCGCCGTGTGTTCGTACATCTATGGGATTCCCATGCTCTTTGCAAAGAAGGCCAAGAGCGACAACATAGAAGGCGGTCTGATATGCAGTGAAATCCACTCGTACACCTACAACAAGACTGTCACACTCATGGTGGAGTCGGACATGATAAAACCCACTGACAACGTGCTCATAATCGATGACTTCCTCGCAAATGGAGAAGCGCTCAAGGGGCTTATCCACATAGTGGAGAAGACAGGGGCACACCTTGAAGGAATTGGAATTGCAATAGAAAAAGGATTCCAAGGAGGAGGCGACAGGCTAAGGGCTGCAGGAGTGAACCTGAAGTCTCTTGCAATAATAGACTCCGTGGAAGACGGCATACGCTTCAGAAGTGAGGCCTGAAATGGAAGCATCCAACATTGCAAACTCCAACACCACAAACAAAACGAAAGAATACGACAAAGTCCTTGTCCTCGACTTTGGAGGTCAGTACAACCAACTCATAGCCCGCCGCGTTAGGGAGATGAACGTCTACTGCGAAGTGCATCCATACAACTGGTCTTTGAACGAAATAAAAGACTACAACCCAAAGGCGATTATCTTCACAGGCGGCCCCTCAAGCGTATACGAAAATGGTGCTCCAAAGCCCGATGCCCTTGTTTTTTCACTTGGAATTCCAATTCTAGGCATTTGTTATGGCTCGCAGCTTATGGCTCAGACACTTGGAGGAGAGGTAGCTCCAGCTCCAGATGTAGCATCACGAGAATACGGAAGGACCGAGACGAAGTTCGACAGGAACTCCACTCTTTTCAGGGGCATCCCAGAAGAAGGCATAGTTTGGATGAGCCATGGAGACAGCGTGAAGAAACTGCCTGAAGGTTTCCATGCAACAGCAATTACACAATCATGTCCCTACGCCGCATTCGAAGATCCTTCTCGTGGTTTCTATGCCGTACAGTTTCACCCAGAAGTGAACCATACACAGCATGGATTTGATATTCTCAAAGCCTTCGTTCTGGATATTGCAAGAGCCCGTCAAAATTGGAAGATGACGGACTTTCTGGAAACATCGGTCTGTGAACTGAGGGAGAAGATAGGCCAGTCCAAGGCGCTTCTGGCCCTTTCCGGTGGAGTGGACAGCTCCGTTGCTGCAGCGCTCATGTCAAAAGCCATTGGAAGGAACCTCACCTGCGTCTTCGTGGACCATGGTCTTCTTCGCAAGGACGAGGCAAACCAAGTGGAGGAAGTCTTCTCCAAGTACCCAATCAATTTCGTGCGTGTGGATGCCCGTAGGCGTTTCCTTGGCAGGCTCGCCGGTGTCACTGAACCGGAACGAAAGCGCAAGATCATTGGAGAGGAGTTCATAAGGGTCTTCGAGGAGGAAGCTCGTAGACTGGCAGGCGAAAACGACAGCTTGGAATATCTTGTACAAGGCACAATCTACCCCGATGTCATTGAATCAGGCCTTGGAAATGCAAGCGTCATCAAGAGTCACCACAACGTAGGAGGACTGCCTGAGGACATAGGCTTCAAAGGTATAGTCGAGCCGCTGCGCCTATTGTTCAAAGACGAAGTGAGGACTCTTGGACGAGAACTTGGACTCCCTTCCTCGCTTGTTGACAGGCAGCCGTTTCCAGGACCCGGGCTTGCTATAAGGGTCATTGGCGACATAACAGAGGAAAAGCTCTCCATACTGCGCGAAGCCGATTGGATATTCAGAAGCGAACTTGAAGATGCTTGCAACTCTGGGGTATGCGCTGTTCCAAAGAGCCAATACTTTGCGGTTCTCACCAACATAAGAAGCGTTGGGGTCATGGGAGATGGAAGAACCTACGACTACACAATAGCCCTGCGCTGCGTGGACACAAGCGACTTCATGACGGCAACCTTCTCACGCATCCCATACGATGTATTGGAGAAAGTCTCCCACCGCATCGTAAACGAAGTGCCCCACGTGAACCGCATCGTCTACGACATAACGTCCAAACCACCCGCAACGATCGAGTGGGAGTGAGAAAAAAGTGAACATGAGGGGCTGCAAAACCTTGAAAATACTCACTTTTTGAAAATCTCATTTCCTGTTTGATAGCAAAATGATAGCAGATACTGTGACCATATTGTTTATTCTTGTTTCAAAGGACAAGCGATTTGAAGGTTGAGCTATTACCAATTCTATATTGAGAGAGAAAAGGACTCTGCCGACGTTCTGTAAAAGAATATCGACAAAGCCTTTCGTTATTTTTCGGTGTGTTCTTTGAGGTCGACAAGGAGCAGATCGCTCAATTCCTGCGACGGCACAATCTCCACTCGCAATCTAAAAGCAGATGCCGAGAAGTTCAGAGAGCTGGTTTTCGACGTTAACTTCGCATGCTTTTTCAACAACGGCGCCTATGAGTTCGCAAAGTGATTTTACAACAACACATGCATATTTTGGACAAGACATTTGACGAGCATGGCTGTCTTGCCGGGCTGGGGTTCTCCATTCGGACCGAGGCTGGCAGTACAAACATAGGACCTGGACGAAGAGGCTTGACGACAGAGACATCGTCCAAAGCATGTCCAAAAAAGGCAACTATCTAGACAACAACAAGATGGAGACGTTCTTCAGGACAATCAAGAAGGCCATATGGTTTAGCTACAAAACACCTAAAGAGCTCATGGCTGCCATTGATGATCATATAGATTGGTACAATAAGGATAGGATTCAAATAGAACTCAAAGGCCTGTCCCCTTTACAATATAGGAAACAAGCCTTTAAGATGACTGCATGATGTTGTCCAGCAAAAATGGGATCACATCATGTTGAAGCGCGAAGATGGGCCGTACTGCGGTGGATATGGGAGTGAGAATTGAAAAAGAAGAATATTGAAGCGTTATTGGAAAGATTTCAAATGGCGCTAAATGATGAGCAGCTTTCAAAAACAAACTTGTAGCAGTTTGGGAGAGCGCAACAAGGAGGATAATAGCATGCCCTATGCTGCTATAGATTTATTTTGCGGTGTCGGTGGACTAACTAAAGGGCTTGAACAATCTGGCATTAATGTCGTTGCTGGGATTGATTTTGAGCCGAGTTGCCAATACGCATATGAGGAGAACAATAACGCAAAATTTATTCAGCGTGATATAACAACATTAACACCGAAAGAATTAGTTGCGTTATATCCAGATGACCTTGATATACATATTCTGGCTGGATGCGCACCATGCCAACCTTTCTCTAAGTACACTCAGAGATATCGTAAAGATGGATATAAGGATGAGAAGTGGCGACTCTTGTATTCGTTCGGATCTCTTGCAAAAGCAATACGTCCCCAAATAATTGCAATGGAAAACGTGCCAGAACTAGAGAAGACTACAGTTTTCATGGATTTTACGAGAGAACTTGAAGATTGTGGCTATCATATCTTTCACAAAATAGTGTACTGTCCTGACTATGGAATTCCTCAAAGAAGGAGAAGACTAGTCCTTTTAGCCTCGTTATTGGGTGAAATCAGCCTTCTCCCTGTTACCCATACACCTGATAATTATGTCACAGTAAAAGATGCTATTGGAGATTTACCACCATTGATTGCAGGATCGACAGATCCTAACGATTTATTGCACACAGCGACAGCCCTCTCCGAAAAAAATTTAAAACGCATTCGACAGTCTATACCAGGTGGAACCTGGCGCGACTGGGATAAAGAACTTCAACTAAAATGTCATAAAAAAAATTCCGGAAAAACATACCCATCTGTTTATGGGCGAATGTTATGGGATGCACCATCACCCACCATTACAACACAATTTTATGGTTATGGAAATGGTCGCTTTGGTCATCCCGTCCAGGATCGCGCACTATCGCTACGGGAAGGAGCAATTCTTCAGTCGTTCCCGAAGAACTATAAATTTGTAAGTTCAACTGATATCCTCAACAAGCATAAACTGGGGCTGCAAATTGGAAACGCGGTTCCTGTTCAATTAGGAAAAGTAATTGGACTCAGTATTTTAGAGCATATCCGGAGGTATGACAATGACAAAGAAAAAAGCAACGCCTAAGCAAGTTGAGGCCGCAGAACGACAACTAAAGAATTTGCAACGTCAGGTAGAGTACGATACGAAAGATTATACGCTTGAATTGCTACTAGATAAGTTTGAAAAAGGCGACTTCTTTATTCCAGATTATCAGCGTCAATTTGTTTGGAAAACCAGCAATCGTTCATTATTTATAGAGTCTGTATTGCTTGGTTTACCAATCCCGTTTATGTTTTTTGCTGGCTGCGAGGATGGACGTCTTGAGATTATTGATGGCGCACAGCGAATGCAAACGCTACGAGAATTTGTTAAGAACAAAATGAAACTTAGCAGGCTTGCAAAACTCACGGAATTAGATGGATTTAGTTTTGAAGACTTGTCTACAGCTACGAAAAGAAAATTTCTTAACAGAACTTTCAGAGTGGTAGTGTTAGACGAAAAAACCACAACGGATATTCGGCAAGATTTATTCAATCGGATTAATACTTCCGGTGTCAGAGCATCTGATTCTGAAGTCCGAAGAGGATCATATCCCGGAAAGCTAACAACTTATATTGAAAAATGTTGTAAAAATGAGTTGTTCATATCCCTTTGTCCAATTTCTAAAAGTAAAGCTGCACGTCAAGAAAGATTTGAGTTGGTTCTAAGGTTTTTTGCCTACTTAAATGAATACAAGCATTTTGAGCACGAGGTCAATCCATTTTTAAACAACTTTTTGGCTAATAATTTAGACTCATTTGATGAACAAAAGTATGAAACAGACTTTGTTGATATGCTCAATTTTGTAAAGGAGAATTTCCAATTTGGATTCGCTAAATCGCAAAACGCCACGACGACCCCTCGTGTACGTTTCGAGGCAATTTCTGTCGGTGTGGCTTTGGCACTACGCGATTGTCCAAATTTGAAAGTAGATAACGTTGACTGGATCAACTCAGAGGAGTTCAAAATCCTTACAACATCCGATGCCAGCAATAACGAAGGAAAACTTGTTGCACGAGTTGAATATGTTAGAGATAAATTATTGAGGCGAAAGTAAATGATTACGATACACAGTGTCCTTGATGATCGGAAAAGCGAGATTGAGTTTTATTACTCAGTAATGGTAGATATTGACAAAAACACCAATGATACCTTGCGAACGGTCGATAATCAACGATTCTTTCGTATTATGAAATCTAATTTTCTGCTAATGCTATATAATCTTGTTGAGGCAACATTTACTACTGGCATGTTAGAAATCTATGATCAACTAAAATCTGATGGATGTTCATATGCTAATGTTATTGACGAGATTCAAAGCATCTGGAGAGATTATAAAATCAAAGAGGTGTACAAGGCGGATTCTGGTTTATCGACATACACAAATCGAGTGCAAAAAATTGTGCTTGACATCACACAAAACACACCGTTAGTGCTTTCTAAAAGTATGATTGGGGTTAATGGCAATCTTAACGCAAAGCAGATTAAGGCTATCTGTGATAAACACAGGATTCGCTATCGTGTATCTGACGATAAATTAGTCTTAGAAAAAGTTAAGAAAAAGCGCAACTCTCTGGCGCATGGAGATGAAAGTTTCAGCGTATGCGCTAGAGACTTAACCATTTCGGATCTGAAATCAATCAAAGATACGGTTATTCGTTTTATTTCAGAGATTGTAGTAGGAATGGAGAAATATTGCGATGGGAAGCAGTACTTAAGAGCACAGTAATTTTTGTGTTCATGCCCGAAAATGTAAGGATATGAGATAAAGCGGCATAAAAAACAAAGATGGCGACAAATCATGTTATGTTGGAGCTGACACAACACCAAACATGAGAGGAGAACCACCATGGACCAATATAGCAGAACCGCACTTCATTTGCAAAGCTTCGGAGCCACAGGAAGCCTGAATTCAATTCTGGAGGGCCACAGAGACCTTGCGCCCTGCCATGCGATGAAGGATGATTCAAGACTCTTCGAACTTAGAAACCCCAACGAGGCCATGCGTGGATGGACAGTCTGGTTCTAAGGCGCCAAGGCAAGCACAAAACAGGAGAGGACAAGGGCGATCAACCAGATGAATGCATTGTTCAACCTGAACGGAATCCCGTTTCTGAAGAGGAGCGACCTCAGGGAATCCTGCAGAAGGCATGATCTGGTGAACCATTACTTCAATGACGGGATTCAAGGAATGCAGGCCCGCCTGATGCTGCAGAATCTGGACAACATCGAACTTGCAGCCGAAGCCTATGGCGAACTTGTCCGACAGGCTTTGCTCTCAAGGCCGAGGGAATCTCTGATCTGGATGTCGATTCCCGGAATAGGCCCCTGCCCGCACTTGCATGCGTCGCCTACATCGGAGACGGCAGAAGATTCTCGACTCCGGACCAGCTCCGCAACTATGTCGTCCTTGTCCCCAAAATCGACCAGTCCGGAATCAGGGAGGCCGTCTACGGAGTGAACCACTACGGCTGCATGCCTGTCAGAAGAAACATCATGCAGGCCTCATGGTCCGTCATGAAACTCTCGTTCGACTGCAGGTTCAAGCAGAGATGGACGGAGCTCAAGGTCTCGGGGAAAAAGGGCCAGAGGATTGCCGTCAAAATCGCCAAACGACATGCAACGACATGCTCGTTGAATTTTAAGGTAAGTTCCCGGGGGAGCAAGTAAAGTCCCGATCCAAGGTAAATTCCCGCAATGGAAAGAAAAAACTTGTCATTTTAGTTCTGAGTTGGTAGGATTCCTGTCAAGAAAAGGTGGTTTTGGGCGTGCGAAAGCGCCGGGAAGTTGGTTTTTCCGATTTTGGATGGAAGCAACTTCTCGGTCGAACGGACTTGGTACGCTACCAGACGTCCTGGTCCTTCGAATCATCTTTTCAGAAGTCTGATGGACAGGTTGATCTCGTCGGTCGGGACGCATTCAATGTTCAACCTGTCCATGTTCTCCTCCCCGATGAACAGCTTCGCCGCTTCATAGGGACTATGGTTGTTCAAGGAGACCCTGGGCACGGAATTGATATGATTGGCAAGAAGGGTGCAGTCCTCTTGGGTCAGACCTGCAAACGAAGTTCCTTTGGGAAGGACGTATCTGATGTACTGGTGGTTCTTTTCGATGGCGCCTTTCTGCCACGAGCAGTTGGGGTCGCAGAAGAACACGTGCGAAAGGACCCTGGAAGGGTCTTCCAATGACATCTCGATCGTTTCGGGGTCTGAGAACTCCGTACCGTTGTCGGTGAGGACCACTTCGAAGAGGCGTGAGAACCCGTCGTCCCCAAGGGTCTCCTTGAGCTTGAAGAACACCTCGTTGACGTACCTGACCCTTCTGTAGGGAAGGAGGAATATGAGCATCAGCTTCGATTTCCTGAAAAGCATGGTGAGGAAGCACTTCCCGCCCTTGCCTCCACCGGTACCTATGACGGTGTCCATCTCGACGACGGAAGCGTCGGGATGCAGATCCATGTACTCTTGGAAATCCCTGTAGAAACGACCGTTCCTGATCCTTACGTTCACCTTTGCACGGGTGTAGTCATACTCCTTCTTCACTTTGTACCGGACCTTGCGCTGCAGGTCGATGTTCCTGATGTTCAACAGTCCCATGTCTATGTATCGGTAGAAGGTGGACTTCGAGAACGGAAGCGCTTCCGGATGCTCCGCATAGACATGGTTCACGCTGTGGTGGTTGTGCACCATCAAAGGAGAGATTATCTCGTTGACGGCGGCGACCTGTTCCTTCGAGACCCTGACGACCGCTCTGGCCTCGGAGAGGACCTTCGTGTACTCGTTGTGGGCGATGGAGGCTTCATACCGATACTGCCGTTTCCTGCATCTTGCCTTCCTGTCGCAGCCGTTGCAGACGTATGGAGGTCTGTCCGTCAGTTCGCATGGAGTCTGGAACGACCCCTTCATGAATCTGTGGTGGAGGACCTCCTTGGCGACTGTGGTGCGGTCCTTGTGGATTCTGGCTCCGATCCTCGTGAATGGGTACCCATAGTCGAGGAACTCCTGGATGATGCATCTGTCCTCGAACGAAAGATGCTTGTTCTTCAATGTTGTCATTCTTCAACCTCCCGGCCAGGACGACTGGTAGCAAGGAATGATAGCAATCCCCTTCGTCTTTCCCAAGGTTGTTTCCCGTCGATGTCTAAACCGGGAACTTAAATAAATAACTTACGTGCAACGACATGCTGACCATCGGCTGGACCCTTCTGAAGAGGGGGGGGGCTCTACAACGGACTCGAGAATTTCTCATATCTGAAGAGAAAGCTCCGCTCCT
>OQVQ01000079.1_pt1 | contig 46021 bp, 44 predicted proteins | sample 1691491 | NCBI WGS metagenome assembly OQVQ01 (sample SAMN03418252, study PRJEB22391) | human gut metagenome | biome: human-gut; feature: organic feature; material: feces | host: Homo sapiens | place: Tanzania | collected 2013-01
TGCAGCTTTTCAGGCATAGTCCCACTACATCCTATAAGGTTGCGGATTTGAGGTTCTTTTCTTTCTGATTACAGTTTTTATATGGAATATGATGATGTATGGTTTGACGGTCATGGCGCAACGTGCAGGAACACATCCGTCAGTATTCCTGCCATTCCTTTGTCTGCAGATTATGGTTCTCCAATATATTATTATAAGGTAACAGAATATCTGGAAGATAACAATGGAATCCTGGGCAAAAACATATACACCTTTGAGGATGGTAGAACTGACGACATGGCAATGAATGACTATGTGGACAATGACGCTTTTGCCTGCAATTCAATACAGTTTTATTCGCAATGGTCAAATTTTGACTTTGGCAAGGTTAAAGCACTGCCGGCATCAGAGGAAAGATATGATCGTGAAGGAAAACTGGAATCTTCCATACATTACGATTATGACGAGGTGCTCATGGATACAGTTCTTCTCGGTGTAAGATTCCTAAGCAGTGTAAACTGGGTAAACTATTCTGGAGATGAACCTGTTTTCAGTTATACTGGTGATAGAGCCAAGGCATTTCTGGAGTTCCTCGGCAGCAATTATAGTTATAACGATGTATGGGGAGTACCCTCATACAAAAGGTTGGCTTCAAAAACAAAGAAACAGAATGGTATAACAGAAGTCGTAAACTACAATTATGATGACAACAAATCGACCTTGCATCCAATAGAGACCACGGTAAGCAATGGAAGCACCGTACTGAAAACGACATTCTTGTATCCTTGTATGGCTTCAGACTCTGTCGCTGTCAGTATGGCTGACAGGAATCTACAGATACCTATAAAAACTGCAAGATACAGGAATGGAGTCTTGACAAGCATTGATTCTACTGCATATAAATATTCGAATGGAGCATATATGCCTCACTGTCTTTACCATAGCATCGGATGCAATATGCTTGAGAAAAGAATAGAGTATGAATATGATTCAAATAACAGTATTATAAACATCTGCAAGGACAATGCTGACGACACTTATTTTATCTGGGGATATAAAGGCTTGTATCCAATCGCCAAAATACAAGGTATGAAGTTCGTGGATATCCAGAGAAGACTGTCAAGTGCCCTATTGAATCAGTTGAAATATTCAAGTGACCGGAATGAGATGGACAGGTTGTTGGATAACGTCAAGAACCGTTTTTCATCTGATGATTGTCTGATAACTATATACAAGCATAAGCCTCTTGTAGGGATAACCGATCTTGTTGCCCCGAATGGAATGCAGTCCAGATACGTTTATGATAGTGCAGGAAGGCTGAAAGAGGAAAAGGACAGTTATGGCACAATTAAACACTTTGACTATAATTACAAAAACAAATAGCAGATGAGAGTATATTACCAACAATTGATTTTTCTGTCGCTGCTTGTTTCCACTGAATGTCTTGCACAGACTTCTACAGAAAACTATATCGCGACTGAGACGATGCTTGACGCAAACAGAGCATCATCGATAAAGTCGGTGCAGTACTACAACGGGCTCGGCTACCCTACCGTTGCCGTTGCCACGACCGGTGGCGGCGGACAGACCGCCTGTTCCCTCACCGCCTATGATGCCCTTGGACGGGAAGAGAGCCTGTACCTGCCTGTTCCGACAGGTAGCACATTGGATTACGTGTCGCCATCTTCCATAATATCCAGTGCCGCCAGTTTCTATGGTGACGAATATGCATATTCGAGAAATCACCATGACGCTCTTGATAGGGTTACATCAGTGGAACTGCCTGGAGCTGAATGGCGTAGTGCAGACAGGAGAAACTGCACTTCATATTCTGCCAATACGGACAATGAGGTGCTACACTATGAAGCACATGTAGGGACGAACTCGCTCGTCAAGCCCAAGGACACATCCTTTGAGTATTATCTGGCAGGCACGCTTGCAAAAGTCACTTCTACCGATGCTGATGGCAAGACTGCCGAATGCTTCACTGATATGCTGGGCAATACCATACTTCAACGTGTCAGAATGACGACAGGGAATCTCGATACTTATTTTGTCTATGACGAAATAGGTCAGCTTCGCTTCGTTCTCTCTCCTACATACCAAAAAAATGGCAAGAAGGCAATATCTGCCTATGAATACCGTTATGATTACAGAGGAAGGGTTGTGAAGAAGACACTTCCAGGATGTGAGTATATACAATACTGGTATGACAAAGCCGACAGGCTTGTCTGCATGCAGGATGGAATGATGAGAGAACAGGGATTATACCGTTTTACCGTCTATGACTGCCTCGGAAGGGTAGCCATACAGGGACTGTGCTCGGACTGTGACCGTAAGGAAAGCGTGCCGGACATCGCCAGATATGGCACTGCCTCCTCCGGCTTTCTCAATACAGGCTATGAAGTGAGCGGTTCTTTTGTCAATTCATTAAAGGACCCGGTACTGGAAATCGTCAACTATTACGACCGGCATGACTTCGTTTCACGTAACAGAATGGCCGCATTCACGAACATGAGCGTACCTGACGGCATGATTTCACAGACAGGACTGCAGACAGGTTCTATAGTCCGGGCAAATGACGGAACGTCCACAGCCCTGATATACGTCCATGACCTCAGAGGGAATGTCACATATATGCAGAAGAAGGAAATCGGTGGACGGATCGTAACGAATACGACTGGATACACCTTTACGGACAATGCCTGTTCCTCATCGACCGTGGTTGACCTGAAGTCCGGCAATACCCTCGCCATTGACGAGATAATGGGATACAACAGCCACAATGACAAGCTGGAGTTCTGCACCGTCTTTGTCTCGCATGGTGAATCGCCTGTGTCATCAACGATGTCATATTCCTACGATGCACTGGGAAGACTTACGACCATCTCACGCCCTATGGCTGAGAACCAGACCGTCAATTACTCATACGACCTGCATGGTTGGCTGAAGGGTATCGATGCGGGGAAATTCCATGAGGAACTCCACTATGCGGATACAAGCGGGATTCCATGCTACAACGGCAACATCAGTTCCATGGTATGGAGGAACAGCAGAAATCTTCCGCTGAGAAAATATTCATATCGTTATGATGAAGCGAACCGATTGACGGACGCAAGCTACAACCAGGGAGACTACAGGTATGACAATGACTTCGACGAGAGGCTCCGTTATGATGCCAACGGCAATATAGTGCATATCGAGCGATGGGGAAGGAAGCAGGACGGCAAGCATGGCAAGATAGACAATCTGAACATAAAGTACTACGGCAACCAGCTGGAAGAGATTGAAGAGGATGCGGCGGAACTGCTTTATTCCGGTTCTTTCGATTACAAGGGAAGTCGCGGTTCCCATTACGCATACAACGCCAACGGTTCACTCGTCTGCGACAGGAGCCGCAACATCGCATATATCTCCTATGACTTCAACAACAATCCACAGGCTATATACTTTACAGACGGCAGCGTGACGAAGTATATATACAGCGCCACGGGAGAGAAATTGCGCACCGTACATCTTACGGCAGTTCCGAACATCACGAGGGCAATGGGTGAGCACACGGAACTCACGGAAGCACAGATTCTTTCAGCAGACAGCACCGACTATCTCTTCAGCGGCAGACTCATTCTGAAGAATGGAAGACCTGACATACTGCTCTTCGACGGTGGCTACTGCAAGGCAACATCCATCAGTCCGACATCGGAGTCCTTTGCCTTCTATTATTACAACCGTGACCACCTCGGCAACATCCGTGAGGTCCTTGATGCCAACGGAGCGGTATGCCAATACACCGACTATTATGCTTTCGGCGCACCTTTCTGCATGCCGGGAACATACATGGGAGCGAGCCTACAACCGTACAAATACAACGGCAAGGAACTTGACCTCATGCACGGACTGAACACCTACGATTATGGCGCAAGGCAGTATTACCCGGTAGTCCCTGTATGGGACAGGATGGATCCGCTTTGCGAGAAGTATTATGGGGTGAGTCCGTATGCTTATTGTCATGACAATCCTATCATGCGCATAGATCCGGATGGTATGGATGATTATTTCAATAACAGAGGCCTTTTCTTGTACTCTAAAGGAACTGGTTCCAATATGTTTATACAAAACAGGAATGGTTTTTCCAATCTCAGTACTTATAATTTGAGAAACAAGAGCAATATGCAGATTGCAGCCAATGTCGTAGGTCATTATGCCCGTAAGGTTGGCATTAAGTATAATCAGAATGGTGGCAAGGGTACTGTTGGAGTTGGAACTATGCATAACACTGATAAAGAAGGCAGAGTGCTGGCAGGAACCAAAGATGAAAATATCTACATAAAAGTAACAAATGGACACTTGGATGAATATATGTATGATTTCAATCAGCTGATGGGAACCCTGAGGCATGAGAATGAACATAAAAAAGATCATAATTTAGGAAAACGAAAAGCAAGTGAAATTCGCCATGCAGAAATAATATTAACAGAAATCAGAAGCAATGAGTTCTCAAAATCCTCTAAAGAATATCAAAACGCTCAAATTGAAATGTTTCGTCATTATATTAAGAACGTGGATAAAAAGAATTCACAAGAAAAAAAGAATATTTTACTTCAGTTTCACCGTTTAGGTTATTAAATATGAGAAGATATGTATCCCTTATCGTTTTTTTCATTTTGAGTTTTACTTCTTGTTCTAAAAGTACAAAAGAGTATATAGATGATGGAGATTTCAAATTCTGGTACATTAAGTTTCCCGATTCTTATGAAACAACTATTTTTTATTTTGGTAATAATGGAGTGTGTAAATACTTCTGGTTGTACCCAGGAGGCGGATTCGAGGCATATAAGATATCAGACATTATTCTAATTGAGAAATGGAAACTCAATGGCGACTCCATAATAGAAATCGGTGGACATGAAAGGTTGATACTACAGATCAACGATTCCCTTATGATAACGGAGGCTGACTACAAGTGTGACTGGAGCAGAATAGACACCTTTAGAGTTGCCCCAAGGACAATGATTCCAGATGAGTACTATCATAGATATCCACCAGTTCGGGAAAGGAAAGTTGTTGAATTTTAATACAAAAAAGTCGGTAGTCTAATAAGTATTTTGTACCTTTATAGATAAAAAATCAAACAGTTACAAAACTATAAATAATGACTACCAGTTACAAACCGGTTACTGAATTTTTCAAAAAAACAAAAAATATTTGTGGCTTTACTATAAAATACACCGTGACCACCTCGGCAACATCCGTGAGGTCCTTGATGCCAACGGAGCGGTATGCCAATACACCGACTATTATGCTTTCGGCGCACCTTTCTGCATGCCGGGAACATACATGGGAGCGAGCCTACAACCGTACAAATACAACGGCAAGGAACTTGACCTCATGCACGGACTGAACACCTACGATTATGGCGCAAGGCAGTATTACCCGGTCGTACCTGTCTGGGACAGGATGGATCCACTTTGCGAGAAGTATAATGGGGTGAGTCCGTATGCTTATTGTCATGACAATCCTATCATGAGCATTGATCCGGATGGCATGGACGACTACTACAATGAAGATGGACAATACCTTGGGACTGACAAAAAGGAATCTGATTACATCTATATAACTCAGAAAGGAAAATACAAACAATTAAAGGACGGACGATATGTCATAAATACAAATTCAAAAATAGGATTGGCGGAAGCGAACCTCAGCGCTGAAACCTTTTCCAAAATATTTACAAATTGTCTGAAACAAATGAATGTTGATGTAAATACCCTTGTGGGCGGCAAAATTCAAGTTACAATTTGGCAAGACCATATTGGTGGATCTAAAATAACTGAGGACTACACTGAATTGGCTAACGACTCTGAAAAAGCATTAGCTGATACAGATGAAAACCATTCACAAGGTGCATTGATTACAGCCTATGTGTATCCCAAAGGTACTGAAGAAAGAGATCTCATATCCACAAGAACCAATATTCAGTCACTTCTGGGAGATCATGAGTATCATGGACATTACAAAAAAAACTGGAAGCATAATAAAAACAGTTTTGATTCTACATACCATTATCAAACAATAACTATGAAACGTCGTTTTATGAAAACTACTCACAAATTTCGTGAATATGTAAAATCTGTTGTAAAACAAAAAAAATATGGATTATAAGATATTATTTATCAGTCTGCTGACCATCTGTATGATTGGTTGCAGAAAAGACCAAGTATATACTATGAGATGTCTGAGGATTACAGATTACAAACCTTATTCTGATTCGCTGTATAAAGCAAAAGGTGGTTATAGCGTGAGGGAAATACAATTCTATTATTCACTGCCAAACCACTCAAACAAGCCTATATATGTTCCTCTAAGAACATGGTTTCGAAAGAATGTGTCGTCAGAAATAAAAGTATTTTTCGTTGATAATACAGATACTGTAATACCACATTACTCAATAGACAAAGTGCCTTGCAATTCAAACATTATCAATGCTAACGATTCCATGCTGGTCATGATAAATATCTTTCATTTCCCCGATTGGCAAACAAAATGGATAAACGCTGATTCCAGCCTTGATACGGTCATCAAAAAGTTAAGGTTGGAATATGTCATACATCATGATGATCTAAAACCGGACCTCAGACCAATTAAAATAAAATTTGAAACATCACCTCTATTCATAGATGTAATACCTCCAGGTATGGACCAGATACACCCCTATTGGGAAGGATAGCACCAAGTAAATGCATAATTCATAATGCATAATTTCTAACAATAAGATTTGTCTGGAAGACAATACCGAGCACAGCGAGAGTAACCCGGGACGGAGTCTCGGGATTAAAAACAAAGAGGGGAGGCTGTCTGGAAGACAGTACCAAAACTCATAAAGACATCGGGACAAGCAAGTTGATTTCCGCAAGGTACTGTCTTCCAGACAGATCCTTCCGCATCATCGTTATCCCCGAGACTTCGTCCCGGGTTACTCTCGCTTCGCTCGGTATTGGCAAAGGCCAAATCTACACACAAGTCCCGGACTATGTGCCCGCTTTGTTTAAGTTTTGGCACCCTCTGCAGAATGCAATAATGCCTACTTATATTTGTTTATTTTTATTTATTGATATTTTATTACTGATTAGTAGCCTGTTAGCTACTTGCGAAAGTTGAGTTACCTACTTATGATTGCTGTGATGATTCAGTTTTGACAAGATTTTAATATAAAATCATAACCATCTGATACTCAATAATTATAACATCGTAAACAAACAGTAAGAAACAATACAGGAACAAAATATCGAAGAAACAACTTTTTCGCATTTTCCTTGTTTCCTATTGTTTCTTTGGTTTCCGTTGGTTGCATTTTATGATTTTGTTGAAAATTCCATCAGCGTATTGAACCCTACTCTTCACTCAAACAATTCTTGATGATTTACCGCTAACAAGAATCATTGGCGTTGACATTGCTGGCCAAAAGAGAAAGGCGTACAAGAATGCTCGCTTAGTTTTTGGTAATAACAATGTCATAGCATGTCCGTACAGCCTCACATCTGCAAAGGTACAAAAATTACTCCATATATATACTTTACTTTGGTTTAGCCTATATATAAAGGCTAACCTGTAAAGTGAACTATTCCACATGAACCATACTGTCACTTGTAGGGGTGCAGCCAAAAGAAAATATACGCATAGTACTTGTGCATACCTTTCTCTTTTCACTGCAATCGCCCAATCGCACGTCCTCGTCTCTACATTTACAAAAATCACTTCATATATATACTTTACTTTGGTTTAGCCTATATATAAAGGCTAACCCGTAAAGTGAACTATTCCACATAAACCATATAGCCATTTGTAGGGTTGCAGTCAAAAGAGAATATGCGCATAATGCTTGTGCGTAACTTTCTCTTTTCGCTGCAATCATCCCAAATTACACCCTCATCCTCACATTTACAAAAATCACTTCACATATATACTTTACTTCGGTTTAGCCTATATATAAAGACTAACCTGTAAAGTGAACCATTCCATATAAACCATATTGCCATTTGTAGGGTTACAGCCAAAAGAAAAAGCTGCGCATAATGCTTGTGCGTAACTTTCTCTTTTCGCTGCAATCGTTCTGGTGTATGGTTGATATTCCATTTTTACACCGACCACCTTTCTTTTCGCTGCATACTTGGGGACTTGTAGATAATAATTGTGTTGCAAAGGTACTTCTCATGTCTTCTGCCTTGCAAGGTCTGCGCCTTGCGGTTCATCGGAAAAATCTCCACCTCGGTTGACACTGAGGTTGTATTTTACCATGAAACCTTGCATGCAGGTACATGAGACCTTTTGAGGCAACAAAATTTTATCAAATCCCCAAGTAGCTGTAGCTATAAGAGGGAAATAATAAAACTTAAAAACAAACGATTATGGCAAACTTATGTGACACACAGTACAAAATCACAGGTGAGAAGAAAGCCGTTGCCGACCTGTGGAACACGCTTCAAGAAATGAACGTAAACGAAAAGAATATCTGGCTCGGTGATTTGGCGAACCATTACGGCATCGACTACAAGGCAAATGGCTTTTCCGTTCGTGGTGAAATCTATTGGGCAGAATATGAAGAATATAGTGACTATGCCTTGTTGTCGTTTGACACGGAAACGGCTTGGGCTGCTTGCAACGACTTCTTCGATGCGCTGAACGAGAAGTTTGATGGAGCATTTTCTATCAGTTATCGTGAAATCGAGTGCGGTTGGGGCATTTTCTGTGTTCACGACGAGGGAGAGCATTTTCCCGAAGAATGTTGCGTGAGTGCGTACGGAGAACCGTTTGAAGCAATGAATGAAGAACCTTTTGACACCGTGGCTGACGCAATAGAGGTATGGTGCGAGAAAACCAGCATCAATCGTGGCGAACGCTCTGATGAGGAGATGCTGGAATACATTGCCCACTACGAGTACGAAGACGAAAAAACTTTCTTCTTTATCAATAAGTTTGAGTTTGAATAATATTATAGGAGGAACAAAATATGATTGATTACGATGAGTTGGACGGAATTGTAGGTTGCTATTGCACCTTAGTTTATCCGTATCGAGGACATTCAGAGGGTACGGTTATTGCCGATTACGGACAAGAGGTAATTGTTCGGTTGAATAATGGCAAGGAGCTGACCGAGTATCGGAGTGACGTACTGATATACGAATAAAATCTAAATGAATAACCTGCTCACATTCCGTGGGCAGGTCTTATTATTCAAAGCAACAGCCTTTTTTATCCTAAGAGATTTTGGCAACGCTTGCCTGCGTCGCCTCTTCCTTTTATACTCATATCTGTCAATCCATTCGCCAAACGCAAAAGCGAACAAAACCGTCTTATACTTCAGGATGACACTATTCTCTTTTTAATGTGGCTGCAGCATATTGCAACTCCACTTTTCCACTATGCCACTTGTTACGTGAAGCATGCTTGCTCGATGTGCAATGCCAATGCTTACATCTATTCATTATTGTACTTGTACGTCTCAACTGGAGTTTCCCCTTTTTCATGTCAGCATCAAAGTGCTCTCCGTCATGGCTCATGTTGATGATAAATATCTGTAATGGTTCTCTCCATTCTCCAGATACGGCTGCTTTGATAACTGCTTTATACTCCGTGGTGTACGTCTTCCGCAAGCCTACATTCCGTTACTTGTTGTTCATGCGCCTTTTCTGAATTTGTTCTTCCGAAGCCACTCATTTTTTCAATGCAAATTTAGCGTGATGCTGCGATAACTGCCATTATCTTGTGAGGCCGCTTCGCTGTGACCAATAAAATATCAATAATCTTCCTTTTTCTCCTAACCGCCAACAGAAAACGAGTATTATAGCTGATTTTCATGGTGCTTTCCTCATGTGCCACATCTCTGCTTTGGATTGCATGTAAAAATTAAGTTTAACTTCAAAAGCAAATTCAAAATGAAAAAGATCGAGAACAACTTCACAGTAACAGGTTTTGTAGGCAACAATGCGGAAATCCGCCAGTTCACCACAGCAAGCGTAGCTCGCTTCTCATTGGCAGTAAGCCGTCAGGAGAAAAACGTAGAGGAAACCAACCGTGTATCGGCTTTCATCAGCATGGAGGCATGGCGCAAGAACGAGCACACCGAGTCATTTGACCAGCTGACAAAGGGAACCCTACTGACAGTTGAGGGTTACTTCAAGCCAGATGAATGGATTGATCAGCAAGGCACCAAGCACAATCGCATCGTCTTCATCGCCAACAAGTTCTATCCAGCTTTGGAAAAAGAGGAGCCTGGTGCAGAAAGCACTGAGCAGCCTACCACTAAAACAAAGAAGAAATAGTCTTCTTTCTGACCTACAGACAAGGCGGTTTCGACCGCTTTGTCTTTTCTCATGTTCGCATATTCCACTTTTATCAAGTCCTTCTCCTCTTGTACATACTACGTACCTCCTTTTATAATCAGTCAGAAATATTTTGTCCCAACAGTCTTGGCTTCCGTGGCATCCACAACGGATGCTACTAAAGGCAAGACCATTGCGCCAAAGGTATATGCGGAAACACACTTGCCGCAAACGTCAAGAGAGTTTCCTTAATGCATATACCGCATATTTCCAACTGTCCTATCTTTTATATGCGTATAAATCGTAAGCCGATATTCATACAACTACGTCCCACACCATAAGCGAAACCGCACATACTGTTTGTCAGAAAGGCTTATCAGCCACTCTTCCAAAGGCAAGCATGCACAGATTGTGGTTTGTTGACAACGTGAAGCGGCATATGCCGTTTTCATGTCGCCAACAAACCACAAACAGTGCGTCGAGAAGCTTGCTGGCAGTAGCGCAGTTTCACACCCACCCTTTCCTCTTTTATATTCTTCATCACCTTTTTTCTTTTTACAGTTGTATACTTCTGTTGTATCCATATTGGTTTCCTGTCAGCTTTGCCACTTCGGATATTTACCGCAAAGGTACAAGTTGTCAGGCATACGTCAAATCGGGCATCTATGGATGCTTCCGAAAAATCTTCCTCTGTATGTGCCATATAGAGTGTATTTTTCTCTTCCGATTTGTCTTAATGCTTTCCAACTCCTTTGCGTGGCGGAAAAATATCCCTCGGACAAGCCGAAAGGCTCCGAAAAGAGGGAAATAAAAAATTCCAAGACTATGGCAAAGGTAATAGACGAGAGTATCAAAAAACAACTTAGCAAGAGGATGGATTTCTTCCTGAAGTATTTTCCCGTAAGGGTTCGTAATGTTGGTGAGGATGCAGTGGAGGCACGCCATCTGATATGGGCTTTCAAGGATGCACGAGACAACGCTTTTGAGAAAGTGGCACAAATGACGGCTACACACCTTATCAAGATATGCGGTGAGAAGATTAAAGACATTGTGTTTGTGTGCGTCCCTGCAAGCACGCAGGACAAGAACGAGAGCCGTTACAAGGTTTTTTGCAATCGGGTAAGCGAATTGTGTGGCATCCTTAATGGCTATGCTCATGTTTCCGTTTCGGGTGAACGCCTCGCGGTGCATGAACACAGAAAGGATAAAGAAAAGACGCTCGTCAAAACACAAGTGATAGAGTTTGACGAAGATTTTTTCAAGGGCAAGGACATTTATGTCTTTGATGATGTGGTAACAACCGGCGCAAGCTATGCACTTTTCGCCAATCAGTTGGAAACTTTTGGCGGAAACGTATTGGGAGGGCTGTTCTTAGGTCGTACACACTACAAATACAAGAAATAACATGGAACAGACTTTTTACATAAAAGCCAATTCGGTAGCTTTCACGGGACATCGCTCAGTTCCCGAATACAAGAAAGGTGAATTGATAAAGAAGCTGAGGGAAAAGATAAGATTGCTTTATGCAATGGGCATACGAAACTACTATTGTGGTATGGCTATCGGTTTCGATATGCTTGCAGCTGAGGTGGTTCTATCGCTAAGGTCGGAATTGCCATATCTGAAGCTTATCGCTGTTGTTCCGTTCAAGGAGCAGTCAGCGAGATGGAATTATCAGGAGCAAGCAAGGTATAAGAGATTACTTTCTCAATGTGATGATACTATTATGTTGAGCAAAGCCTACTATAACGGCTGCTTGTTAAGACGCAATGACTATATGCTTGCCCATTCATGTGGCTTGATAGCGTTCTTTGATGGCAAACCGAAAGGCGGTACGTTTTACACTTACCGAAAGGCAAAGTCATTGGGAATGGATATTATAAATCTGTTTTAGTTCATAAATTCATCTATGGAAGGTTCTTCGTCGTGAGATGGGGAGCCTTTTTTCTTTCCATCATCATGATGGTGCTTACATCGTCCACACATACATGGACATCCACACTTCTAACACAACAAACCAGGGCATTGGTTGTTGTCTTGCCTTTTTCAGCGGTCTCGTCTGTAGTCAGATGCCTTGAATCCGCCCCACAATGCACGAAGGACGACTCTTCCAACATAGAAGACTACAATCATGATTAGAATATCTCCCATAATCGTAATTTGTTACTGTTTGAACGTGTTGAAATACTAACCAAAGGTACAAATAATTATTGAGAACAAAGAATTATTTACGTTAATAATCAATAAGTTAGACACATAATCTTTACTTATTGGCAGTCGTCACAATCACACTCTTGTACTCTTTTAGGCAACATGCTTTTCACCAAGTCGTATGACTCTTTTATCCATTCCTCAATCATGTTATTCGGGAAAGTCCCCTCAATAAAAATGTCATTCCAATGCTTTTTGCACAGATGATATGCCGGGGAGAACGCATTGTATTCCTCACGCAATTCCTCGCCACGTTCTGGCAGCAGCTTCACTGCTATGGTCGGAATGGGTGCTTTTAGCCATATATGCAGATATATCTTCCCACCTATTCGGAATACCACCCAGTCCTCACCGTATGGCATGGCTTCCTCTGTGCCTGGCAATGACAGGCAATATTCTCTTACTTCCTCTACATTCATTATCAGTCTTGCTTTTCGTTATCGTTATTGTCTCCTTTTACATCGGCATCCTTTGGTTTGCGCTTTCCGAGCGGTCCGCTGAAATTACCACGATTTAGCTTCACCCCATACTTGTTGAGTATGCGGAATACGGAACTTCTGCTCTTGAAGCCACTCAGAGAATAGATGTCATCGAGCGTATGTCCGTTGTTGTACATGCTCACTATCATATTCTCACGTTCTGCCTTCTCTCTGGCGGTAAGCGTCTTGAACCTTGTTGGTTTGACATGCTGTTGCAGATATTGTACATGGGCTTCAGCACGGCGCAGCACCATTACCTCCTCAGGCAGTGAGCCGAACATCTGCATTATCTGTGAGGTAGTCGTGTCGGGGAACAACTTGTCATCAGTGTCAATCCTGTCCCTTATAGAAATAAGACGGACGACCTTGACGCGGCAGAACTCCAACAGTGTGGAAAGCTCACGCAAGCCTTGTACAGCATTACTGAACTTGGCTACTACCAACTCGTCCCCTCTGTCAAGACTTGCCAACAACCGTTTCCATTGCGGGCGCAGCTTCTCCTGTGCCGTTTCTTCTTCCACAATCTGTACACATCCATAGTCCGACATCCAAGCCATGTCTTCGGCTAAGCTGTCGTCATGTGATGTGCGATATATATAACCTACTTTTGCCATTCTTTTATACTCGTTTTTGAAAACAACTACAAAGGTACTCGTTTTCTTTGTAGTTCAATCATACTTGCATAAGAAAAACCGCAATCACACTTGCTTTTCAGATTTATTCTTCACTTGTTTTCAATAGAAAATATACTTGAAAGTATGATATGGAAATATGCTTAAAGTTTTATGCAAATGCCTTGAAATACATCGCTATGTGCTTATCTTTGCACCGTTTTATTTCAAAATACAACGATAACAATGGTTTTTATGCAAACTTACAAATACAACTTTTCAAGACAAAAGTCAGCTATTAGAAGACGTTTTTCATCAAGTATGAAAGTCTCACATATCAATAATGGAATGCCTATAATAATAGCATCTGCCGTTCTTGCAGTCATACTTGTGTGTACATCATGCGGAAGCGGCAAGCAGTCCCTATCGTACAAGACGAGTGAGGAGGCAGTCAATGCCTATAGTGCCTATCTGTCGGATGTACGGAGCAAGAAAGGCCTCACTTTCGACAAACTGGTTGCGGAGGTGGCGAAATGGTGCGAGACACGCGACTCTGTAGTTTCATGTCTGCGCAGGGACACCATGCCGACCCTGCACCGTGACTGGAACCAGAGTTTCCATGAAATTCATGACTCGTTACGCAAGGAGTTTTGCCGTATCGTATTGGCAAAGCCACGGACATACAAGGATGTGGTCATGTTGAAAGAGGTAGCTTCTCCATACATGCAGGACGAGGATTTACAAAAAGCAAAGGCTGACGCACAGCCCCTCTTCGCTTCCTTAGACAGCACCGTCATTTATAGCATGGCATTTCCGAAATTATTGGAACGTTACAGAATGTTTCTGACACAGGTGCAGAAAAAAGGCATTCATAGTAAAAGTGACCTCTTGAATTTTATTAGAGAAGAAGATGTATTCTTTCGTTCTTTCCTATCGCATCTCAACGAGACCGACAAGCAGGATATGCAGGACATCATTCAACATACGGAAAGATGTTGTCTGCAAGTTTTCCGTTCTGCCGACCGCAAGGAACTGTCATACCGTGATGCCTTGGTGTACATGACCATGCGTACAAACCGACGTTTGGTATTGAACGCCTCGCAGTGCATCAACGACGTAAAGAATGGCAAAGTCAAGACCCCGGCATCGGCACAGGCGTACATCTGGATGCTTGTGCTACCCTATACTTCCATTGACGGATTGGGCATTGCCGTATTGTCGGACATGGACAGAAAACGTATCGACAAGATTGCCGATGAAACACCAAAGGTAATGGAAAGACTCTGCAAAATTCTGCAAATGGACAAGGAGCGCACAAAGGAACTTCCTGCGCTCTTTATGAAAATTATCGTCACAACATTCTAATTCTGAATATATGCTTAGACATTTCTACGAAGACTTTATGTCGTTTGTTCCGCTACAACTTCCGCAGTTGCTCAACGTGACGGCAATGGAAGAGCCGTTGTTTTACAACGATTACGTACTGCTCACCTTCAATATGACAATGCCGATTGAATTGGAAGAGGTCATGGATATACTGGAGGATGACATGCAACTGATCATGCTGTACAATCATATTCCGTCACAGCATACCAAGTTTGGACAAGGCACCTGCTTCTATTCCAACCCATCGTTCGGACAGATGTTCAAGATAAATGCGATGACGGACGACACGGAAATGGTAAGCTGCGTCAAGGTGACTATCTACGACTCACTTGAAAAGATGTGTGCGGATGTCAGTCTTGACCTGCGGCTCCATACGAGAAGCGGACAGTTCAGATACAGGAGAAACGACAGTGACATGCTGATGGACTTTCTATGAGGAGTGACATTTACCGCCGTATCGTCTTTCTGATTGACGAATACCGCACCTGGGTCAAGGTAGACAATGCCAATCATTTCGAGGTCTGTTCCGTCAAACTGGACGAGCGTCAGTTTCCATGCGTGTGCCGAACATTGGCGTTACGTTCCATGTTCCGCTACCGACACTACCGCAAGGGAACGGTTTGGCTAATCCCGGAAACGGAACTTGACATTGCATTGAACAGGCTCAAACTGCATGACATAAAATTTGCCAAACGCTTGAAACGTGGAGCTGAGAATATCGGCTACCATGATGTCAACGCCCTTATACAATACGCCACCTACGGCATCATCAATCTCGAATTGTCCGATTATTGATACGGCAATCATTAGAACATACAATTATGACTTGGATTTTACTTCAACTGATTTTCCCTTTGCTGCTGTTCCTTGTGCCAGTCACATTGTACAAAAGCGGCAACCGTTTTATGACACGGTTTTACACGGCGATGCTCCGCAGTTCGGCAGCACGCAAACTGTACTTGCAGACACTGCTTATAGTCCTGCTGTTGTTCCACTACGTTTATGTCAGCGGACACTTCGGAGAATTCGGGGTATTGTTCTCCACCATTCTTTGCGGAGCTCTGTTCTCGCATAAACGTGCGGAGCGTTGGCTACGCTTGTTGAAAGCGCATCGGCAGTTGTATTTCAGAATGGCGGTATTCTCAATGGCGATGGTTGCCATTCCGAATCTGTACACGATGGCTTTCACGGTAGCCTTTCTTCTTTTGGCGGCAGCGTTCTATCCGTCAGCTTCCATATTGTACGAATGGAACGACAAGGAGAAACAGGACACATGGCGAGCCAACACACAACTCCTTACCGATCGTTATTTTTGAATCATCACGCAACGGTGCCGAAATATGTGGATAGCGGCACTACGACATAATCCACACCATTATACAATATTATAGACACAACGACATGAAGCATAACGAAACACAAAGAATAACAGTATCGGCAGACATCGGTCTGTTTCTGTATCTTCAGGAGAAGGTATGCGAGCGCAAGACAAAGACCGAAGCCTATTGCAACCTATTGAAGAAAGCATCCGAGAATTTCGTTTCTCCTATATTGAAGAACCGCAGCCAGCAACTTGGCGCATACCAATGCCATGTGACCATAACAGACCTTTCCGTTGAATGGCACTGGCACCGTTCCACTGTCCGTTCCTTCTTGGAGAAACTGGAAGAATATGGTCAAATCGAAATTGTCAGACTCCCCAAGAGTTTCATCATCACAATGCCTGTCGGAACTAACAATGCCGACAATCCCGTTAGCACACAAGACTTCGGCTTTAGCAGCAAGTTGCACGAGGTATTGTCCGATTGGATGAATGATGGTATGTCCATTCCTGTTGCGGGAGAGAAATGTATACAACTTCTGAGAACTGAGATGGATTGTTTCTCAGAAGTATATGAGAAAGAACACAAAGATGATACTGACGGTTTGAAGCAAGCCCTAAAATCACATTTTAAATCCGCAAAGCAACAGCTTTTGGAACATATGGCAGTCGCCACATTCAAGAAGGTTATCCGCAAGCATTACGCAGACAAAGGGAATGAATCCATGACCTTGTTTTATGACAACGACCTTGGCTGTGACAGCGAGGCTCTTTTAGAGGCTTCTCAAATTCTAGCCGAACTGCTCGTCTGTGGCATTTCGCCTTCCTTGGCGCGTGAGACACCGCAGACCAAGGCGCAGTTCGAGGATTTGCTGGAGTCCTACAAGGCTCTTTTAGCTCAGTCCGTTGGACATGCAGACCATTTATAGTTTGCATAACCCATAATAGTGCGTTACCGTCTTGCTGTTATACCATTCCAACACTCTTATACCACACCGGGCTTGCCCAGTGTCCAAATAGAGGGAAGTAGAGGTAGCCTAATACCCCATGCATCTGTCGATGATGGGAGGGGTGTCCTCTTAACGGCAAGCCGGGACAAAATACATGTACAAACAAAAAATATAAAAGATATGGCGAATAATGCGAAACAGGTTATGGACATCCGTGTTTCCAAGGGTATAACAGTGGCACAGAGCAATGAGCATCTGCGCAACTGGACGGAGAATGGATGGAATCGTGCAACTCAAATGGGTAACTACGACCCAACACGCGAACATCTTAATTTTGAAATTGTCAAGGGTGGCTTGGTAGCTCCAATCAACAAGGCGAAGAGCATTCCAGAACGTATGGCTGAGAACTTACGTGAAAGAGGCATCAAAGATCCGAATGAAGGACTTTTGGAGCCCAAATACCGAACTGTCGTGAATTGCATTTTCGGTGGTTCAAGAGAACGTATGCACGAACTTGCGTATGGTACGCAAAAGGTAAACTTCGAGCATGGAGCAGACAATAGTCACATTCAACGATGTGAGGACATAGAGAAATGGGCAAAGGATGTTTATTCCTTTGTCTGCGAAAAATATGGAGAAGAGAATATCGCTGCATTTATTGTACACTGCGATGAACTGAACCCTCATATACATTGTACTCTTTTGCCGATTAAGGATGGACGTTTTGCGTTCAAGAAGCTCTTTGCAGGAAAGGACAAATATGAATACAGTGCCAAGATGAAGCAACTGCATAGCGACTTTGCAGAGGTTAACGCAAAGTGGGGAATGTCCAGAGGAACTTCTGTTGCAGAAACTGGTGCTCGCCATATAAGCACGGAGGAATACCGTCGGCATCTGTCTGAGCAATGTACAACTATAGAACAGCAGATAGTGCAACACAAGAAAGCTCTTTCAGACCTCAATAAGGAGATTGACATTGCACGGCGAAGAGTTAAAGGACTCTCTTCTATGGTGGAAAATCTACTTAGGGAGAAGGCTGAAAAGGAGGCACAGCTTGCTAACTTGCAGCAACAGATTCTTGAAGGAAAAGCAAATCCTGAAGCATTGAAGGAAGCAGTTGCTAAACTTGAAGACGAATTGACCATTGTACAAAACAAATTGGCAGACAAGCAAGAGAAACTGCTGATGGCTCACCAACAGCTTGAGGAACTGAAAAGTGATATGACCGACATTCAGCAACGTACAGACGATTTGAAATCGGAGGCGCAGGAATATGCCCGTGATGTTCATTCCAAAGTGGACAGTCTGTTGAAAGATGCATTGCTTGAAAATCTGGTAAACGAACAACAGCACAGATTGGCAATGCTCAACGAGGTCGATCTGAAAATGTTTGATGGTTCTCTTCTTCAAGACCTTGCAGAGCGAGGAACGGAAATCATGCATTGCGCTACACTTTTGTTCCTCGGTATGGTGGATAATGCCACAACTTTTGCCGAAGGAAATGGTGGTGGCGGTAGTGGTAATGATATGAAATGGGGACGTGATGATGACGAGGATAACCGGGCTTGGGCAAGGCGTTGCATGATGATGGCATGCAAAATGATGCGTCCATCAATCGGCAAGAAGCCTAAACGCTAATCGGCTTGGTTTCCATTTCACTCCTTTTCTAATGACAAAATCAAATAAGAACATGAGAAAGAAATTTATACTTATGCTTACAGTGGCGTGTACACTGCAGATGAAAGCAGGTGTGCTATCCACTTGCATGGATTCTACCAAAATAGAAACGAAGTATTGTACGAAGAGCTTGCCTTTTGGAAGTCCGTCAAATGAAGATGCCGTTGCTATTGGTTCTTTATGGTCAGACATTTGGTTTGTTGGTGTTTCTGGAGGAACTAATGCTTTCCTCGGCAAACCATTAGGTTGTGAGGATTTGTTCGGACGTATCAAGCCGACATTCGGATTGACATTCGGCAAATGGATTACGCCAGCTGTCGGTGGTCGCTTATATTACCAAGGTGTCCAGTTCAAAGACTGTAATCTTGCCGTTCAAGACTATCAGCATCTTCACGCTGATTTTATGTGGAATGTGCTTGGCAATAGATACGGCAAACAGGATGATGTTCGTTTGGGTATCGTTCCGTTTGTTGGTGTCGGTTTGCTCCACAATAAGAGTAATGGACAAAAGCCTTTTGCACTCTCTTACGGCATTCAAGGTCAGTATCGTCTAACGAAACGACTATCAGCAACTTTGGAGATTGGCAATACGACCACCTTTCAGGAGTTTGACGGCTATGGAAAAGTCGGCAGATTTGGTGATCATCTGATGTCTTTGACAGCAGGATTGTCCTTCAATATTGATAAAGTTGGATGGAAGCGTATCGGCAAATCTACTCACACGGATGCCGAATATGCCTATTCTAATCATTACCCAACTGCCAATAGCAATGTTGGTGACCACTACACTCGTAATGACTACAGCGGCTTAAATTCACTTCGTGCAAGATTGAACAACAAGCGTTGGGACGGCAACACGCCTGTCCAAAATGATAGCACTTCCTTGTTCGATAGGAATGAACACGGAAACTCTGGCTATTTTACTGAAATGCAAAATGGCAATGTTTGCATTGGGACACCCGTATACTTCTTTTTCGAACTTGGCACAACGCAGCTTGTCACTCCGTTGCAGTTACTGAACTTGGACGAAATTGCACACGTCGCCAACGAACATTGCTTAAGAGTAAAGGTCGTCGGGGCAGCTGATAGTGCTACTGGTTCGGCAGAAATAAACAAGAATCTTGGTACTTCCAGAGCAAAATTCATTGCCAAGGAATTGACTAAGAGAGGGGTGGCATCTGATTGTATCACTCTTATAAACGAAGGGGGAATATCCGATTATACTCCCAACGAGGCAAATAGGCAAACGAAAGTGATGCTCTATCATAGATAGGCTTTTATAAATTCATACGACAAAACAATCAATTGCAAGAACAGCCGGCTCGTGATGAGTCGGCTGTTACTATATAGGGTCGTTCCATTTTATATTTTACTTCGCATAAACCGTTCTGCCATCTCTTTTCTTCTTTGCAGCATTTCGTCAAATTCATTGCCAAGTGTATTCAAAATGTCTTCCGCAAGAATGTGCATTTGAGTGGAATAGACATCAGGAAGCCCATTGTACTCCTTATAATTGGCTTTACTGTTCGCAATGGCGATACGAATATCTGCAAATGCGTTAATAGGATTGATGCCTCCTGGCACCAAGGCATCCAACTTTTTCTTCAGCCATTGACTTCTTTCACTCAGAGGCTTTTTCAATCCTTCATCCAAATATCCTTTCGGCGTATCGAATTTATGGTAAAACAGCCATACTTCAATTGAAGGATTGCTTACTATCCACGTTGCCTGTTGTATCTCATCGCCCTTATCAAACATTGTTCGTATATCAACCTCAAACTCGTCCATGTCTTGAACAAGGTACAATGTATCGTCAGCATCGATACTGAAACTGTCTGTCTCTGTTACAAACCTTTTGTTGAAAAGATATTCCTTTGCAAGCTCGAACATTTGGCTTGGCACAAGACCTTGTCCTTTCTTGGAAACAAAGGCGATTTTCAATCTTCTGATATGGCGGTCTTTCATCAGCATTTTGAAATAATCCTTCTCCCGCTTGTCACCACCCGAAATGATGAAAACGATTTTAGTCTCTATGGTCGCCTCACCTTTCAAGTAGTCAGAAGACATCTTGCCGACGGACAATGATTTGTCTTTTTCTGAAACAGCTGCTTTTTCCGTTTTATCGGAATGCGCCTCCATATCCTTGACAGCTACAGTCTTGGAATATCGCAATTTGTTCAAATCCATATCTCATGCGATTATAATGTTCCAATAAATGGTATGGCTCCAAACCTTCCGTCAAGATAGCCGTTCTCTATAGATATTGTCTTATGTATCTTGAAATCATTAAGTGAATACATTTTGGTGCATCCTTCAACTTTTTCTACGAACCACACTTCATCGGGTCTCAGAAGCTCTTGCTGATTGAGCAAAGCCGTTTCATGGGTTGTATAAATCAACTGCCCATTAGACTTCGACTCTCCGAAGAATTTTACCAGATTCTTTATAAGCATCGGGTGAATACCATTGTCTATCTCGTCAATCAATACCGTTTTTTCATTATTGATTGCAAAATAAATGGCAGGAATCAGCGTCAGCAGTCGCAATGTTCCAGTCGATTGTGACATTACATCCATATCACAAACGGATCCGTTTCTGCCTATCTGTTGGAATACAAATTCCCGAACAAGGCGTTTACCATCTTCTTCCGTTACTGTAAGCATAGGTACGTCATCTATCATTTTTGACAGAGACAAGCCTTTGTTGGTCATTATATCAGCGACCTTTCCTTCTTCCTGACTGACATTCTTCAGCCACTGGTCAAAGCTTTCATCCTTTATATAAAGGCTCTGTATGCCTAATCCGACTTTCGTGAATATTTCTCCGACAAAATTCATCATGTCGGCATTATCCTTGAAATGTTCTATCAGCCAAGGTATGTCCCTACTGATTTCTACCACTTCAAGTTTTTCCAAAAACCATAGGAAAGCATTCCGCATATGCTCGTCCTCTGTCAGATGCAGTACACCATTTATAGCAAGTACAGATCCAAACGGATTATCGGCAATTTGTCTTTCAAGAATTTTCTTGATGCTTTCTACAACTTTGGCTTTCTTGAAGACAACGCTTTCTCTGTCTCTTTGAAAAACGACATGGTTGCTCTTGCCTAATCCGGAAAGCAACAGACTCTCTGACTTTACGCCATCGATATCTATTTCTATGCAATAGATGTAGGCTTGCGAATTGTTTTCAAATTCAACGACCATCGTGATAGGCTTGCTCTCATCTTCCACAGGCAATTTGAATCTGTTGTTAAGATACCAATTGCGCATTTTCTGTGCGTCCTTACCAGTACTCATCGTAGTCGTAAATTCTTTGATGAACAGAAGACCTTTTATAAGGTTGGACTTTCCTGCGCCATTGGCACCGTATATAGCCGTACTTTTCAACACAGGTGTAGCACCCTCACCATATACATGATTAGGGAATGTTTCCCTTTTAGGATTGGGAAACAAATCAAAAGCCGTTTCTTCTGCAAACGACTTGTAATTGTCTATTATGACCCTGTATAACATAACTTTCCATTTTTATTTTGTACAAAATTACTATGTTTTTATGAGAATACACTATGTTTGGCGTGAAAAGTTCACGTCAAACCCTAAAATTCTACCTTTTTATGCCTGTTTTATGAACTTTTATCCATATCTGCCTTGCATGTCGCTCTGTTTTTCTTTGCAAATTTACTGCGTCCAGTCAAGCGTCAAGTACCGCAGTGCTAATGTGCGGTTGATTTAACGACAACCTTCCCAAATCGAAGATATTGGGTATTCCATTAAATCTTTCGCCATTTACTTGCCTTTTTTCCTTTGTTCACGCCGTTCTGTATTGCACGAAAAATCTATCCCGACAAGCAAAGCTGATAAAGGCTTTAAAATAAGGGAAGAAAAAGATACTGATGTTTAATGCAATAAATAGATTGAGACAATGAAAGCGACTGAACATTTCAAACAGACAATCAAGGCGTATTTGGATGAAAGAGCCCAAAACGATGAACTCTTTGCCGTGTCGTATGCCAAAGAGAACAAGAACATGGATGACTGTGTGACTTTTATCCTAAACCAAGTAAAAAGAAGCAAATGCATGGGACTTACCGACGAGGAGGTGTATTCTCTTGCCGTACATTTCTTTGATGAAGATGACATCGAAATCGGCAATTCTATTGCCTGTAATGTGATTGTAAACCATACAGTTGAGCTCACAGAAGAAGAAAAGGCACAGGCAAGGCAAGATGCGTTGAAAGAATATCAAGCCGAGCAACTGCGCAAGATGCAGAAGCGTACCAACAAGCCGAAGACATCCAAAGCGCAACCCGAAATAACAACTCCCTCACTCTTTGACTTTTAAGCGTATGAAACCGAAAACAAAATTAGAATACAAGGTCGTGGCTGCCAATGGGCAGTTACAGCCTATCGGACAGGAGCCCGTGGATTGGGCTTTCAAACATTGCGTAGAACACATGGCTTTCCGTACTCCAAGCGGAATGACTACTTGTATGGACTGCGGTCACCAATGGCAGAACGATACTAATAATAAACATTGCCGTTGCCCTCATTGTTATACAACATTGGAAATCAAGGACACACTCAGAAGAAATTACAAAGAAAAGATATATTTCTCCGTGATTGACATACAAGATGACCTGCAGTTGCAGCGTGTCTTTCGGCTTGATGTGACATTCCACAAGAAAAAGAAGCCTACGCAATCACTTATGGAAGTGGCAAGAGTATGGATTGATGAAAACGGTAATACAGAAGTGACAGGTCTAAGGCGCACAATGGGATGCTATATGGACAGTTTCGCTTGGAACAGCGAACTTGAACTACGGCAATACAATGAAGCGTATCTTTATATCGCTGATTGCTATACCTATCCCAAGTGCAAGGTAATTCCTAAGTTAATCCGTAACGGACTAAAAAATTCATTTTTTGACATTGCCCCTCAAAGATTGATGTCTGCCTTGCTGACGGATAGTAGAATTGAGACCTTGTTGAAAGTGAATGATATAACAGCATTGCGTCATTTCGTTATGAATATGGATGATTTGAATTTCTGTTGGGCATCATACAAAATCGTATTACGCAATGGCTACCATATAACAGATATTCAAATGTGGGTGGACTATATCCGTATGTTGGCGAGAAACGGAAATGACATTCACAACGCACATTATGTATGTCCTACAAATCTTAAAAAGGAGCATGATAAGGTACGTGCGAGGCTCAATGCCATTAAAGAGCGAGAAGAAAGAGAAGGACAACGAATAGTAGCAATGGCTGACGAGGCGGCATTTGAGGAAATGAAGCGCAAGTTCTTTGGCTTGTCCTTCACTGACGGTATTATTGTCGTAAGTGTTTTGGATAGCGTGGATGCCTATTACCAAGAAGGAAATGCCTTACACCATTGCGTAGGACAATGCAAATACTATAAGAGACCGAACTCACTTGTCTTGTCCGCCCGAATTGACGGAGAACGCATCGAGACAGTGGAATTGAGCCTTGAAACATTCAAAGTGTTACAGTCTCGTGGCATTTGCAATGGCAATTCTCCTTATCACGATGCCATTATCAATCTCGTACAAAAGAATGTCGGACTGGTCATGGAGAGAATGACTGCATAATAAATTCGTGTTGCAAGTTGACCTCATTATGGTTGGCTTGCAATACCCAATTAAGACCAATAGCAATGACAACAGAACAGTACATAAACCGTTTATGCCGTAATATTAAGGCAGAACGCTTTGCTTGGGATAAATATCTTACACCGCAGATCTATTTTGGGAAGGAATTGTGTGTGACACCCTTACACGCCTCCTATGGGCAAATCGGCTACACGATACATTTTCCATATTCACGAGAACCGATGCCTGAATTGGAATATGATTGGGAATTGGACGATTTGACCATTGACGAAATGGATTGGAAAGAATGGCTGTCACAACCCGAATAATCGCAAAATCCAAGATGCAGTACGAACTAATCTGCATCTTGGATTTCATCTTATACTTTATTCTGGAAATGAGTCTGCTTTCTTCTTGCGACCACGTTTCTTGGGCATTTCGACATCTTTTTCTCTAAAGCATTAGCCTTTTGTAATTCCAGTGTAGATTTCTTCCGTAAATCTCCATGTATACAGATATAGGTCTGTGCAATATTCTTCGTCCCACTCTTTATACTTCTCCAGGGTCTATTTTTATCGACAGCCACATAATACGTTTTCTTGTCCATTTTTATAATCATTATACCTTTTATATATAGGCGAATGATTATCAGACACATTCCGCATCACTTGTCCGCACTCATTTTTCTATGCAAAGTTACTGCATTGAGTGAACGTCAAGCATCGCCTTTGGGCTAAGCACTTCGGAATGGAACGGCAGCCTTCCCAAATCAAAGATATTGGGTATTCCGTTCAATTCCTTGTCATTTGCTTGCCTTATCACTCTTGTCATGCAGTTTAGAAATGCACGAAAAATCAAGTTCCCGACAAGCGAAGCTGATTAGGCTTCAATCAAAGGGAAGAAAATAAAATTCAATTCAAATGGATATGAAAGTAAAAAGACTGACAAAAGAGCAAGGCAAGCGGTTTGACATCTGCCGTTTCCCTAATTTCCACAAGACAGGCAGTGTGAAATGCATGAAAAGCCTTTATTATGGCAAGAACGCATTGTTGGTACGTTGTGGTGATTATATCTACAACGTGACAAGCGAACCGAATATTTATGAACAAGCAAAATAGTATTGATATGACGAACAAACTGATTACGCCTCAGTTTATGGAGGCAATAAAAAACTTTCCTCTTTACTCTCAAGAGGAAAAAGGCAAAGACGCTATTTGTGTGGCTGTATTTACTATAGGACACATCAGATGGTTTGTTCTTGAAGGACAGACTGAAGGAAATGACTTTATGTTATTCACTATTGTATGCGGATTGTGCGAAACGGAATACGGCTATGTATCAGCAAACGAATTGGAGAAAATAGAGATTGATGGCTCCAAGTATGGGATTAATGACAAGTTCCATGTATGTCAGGTAAAAGGTTTTACACCAACCAAACTGAAGAACATACAAGACAATGAATTGCGTAGCTTTCTTCATCGCCTTTACTCAAAGCCCCCAAAGAGCTAATTTGTTACATCTGCCGTAGGCTGCCCAAATAGTCTACGGCACAAAAACTATCACAATATGGAGAAGATACAAGACATGGTTATCAGTGTAGCCGAAAAAGAAGGTTGGGCTGTCACTATCGAGGAGCAGAATGAATTACGCATCACTTTCAATTTTGCAAAGTTCACGCCCCAAGGACAGGATTTCTCTTTCTCAGCCAACACTTTTGACAACGACCCCGATGTGCTTTTGGAGAATATCTTTGACTATTACCAAGACTACGACCCGGATTACGAAGCCTACCTGTGGATTGGCGAAGACGGACACGGACATAACGGTGCGCCATACCACATAGCCGACATCGTAGCGGACATGAACGCTGCTGAGGATATGGTCTATCAGTTGCACACGGCACTCAGTAACGCTTTCAACGCTTAGACCAAACAAAAGCCAGCCGTAAGGAGAGGACAATAACTTCTCCCTACGGCTGACTTCTCTTATCTGCGGAACGTAGCCTTTGCTACATTTTCTTCTTCCGCGTTTTCCTCTTGTAACTGATAGTCTGGCAACTCACAAAGCGTGTTATACACGTCCTCGATATTGTCTGCAAGTGACAAGTTGTGGTCATAGCTGAGAATATGCTGCACTGCCAACCCGGCATTGGTAACAGTTCCGAGCTCAAAACTGTCGTGCTCACGGTCGTATTGCAGATGCAGTACATCGCCATTTGGCATTTCAAAGACTGGAGCTTTGCGCTTTGACAAATCAGAAAAGTCTTCTGCAATCATCGACTTCGCCACCTCTTCTACATCCCTTGATGCCTCAGAAGGCAATCCGTATCGAGTAATACTGTCACGAACATCTTCCTCTGTCACCTTGCGCATCACCTCATAGGTGCCGCCAACACTACCATTATATACCACAGCGTAATGGGCATCGTCTACCAATACATCGTCACCACGATTCTGCAAGGCACTCTTATACGTGTGTTCCAAATCAATGGCATCGCCTTGGTCATATTCCTTTGCCTCTTGCAGCAGACGGTCATAGTCACCTATGTCTTTCAAACTATCCAGTACACTTGTGTCATCGGTACTCTGCAGATAGGCAACAGAAGCGTAATATGGTGCAACAGTTTTATTATCTGCAACTTTCTGGTCTGCTTCTTTTACAACATCCTCCGTTTGTGCTTCTTCCAGTTCGAGCGACATCTTATCAATATGTTGATTGATGATTGATGTCGCTTTCTTCACATCAAGCAGCGTGGTCTTGATGAATTGTGGTGACTCCTTCAGACTCTGCAACCATGATTTCAAATAAGCCGCACTGTCTTCTTTGATATGTTTTGCCATTCCATATCTTTGGGCGACAAGCGCACTGCCTAATTCAGCCACCAATTCCTCACGTGCATACTCAGATGAACCGAATGTTGTAGGTTTGAAACGGTCGAGTACTGTTTCATGTCCAGTCGAGTGTGCCATCTCATGAAACAAGGTTCCATAGAACGATTCCCCATCCACAAACTGTTGCTTCTCTGGCACTACAATCATATTCTTGCTAATTGAGAAATATGCATTGTTTCCATATTGTGGCTTGATGGGACAAATCCAGCGGTTGTCCTTGATCATTGCATCGATAGGAGCGAATGAGAATTGTTCACCTTGTTCCTGCGCCGGTTTTACATACTCTGTTTCCAACTTTGCCCACATCTCGGGACGAGCTTCCTGCAAGTTGGTCTGCTGTACATTGAAAACCCTATAGACTTGTAGTTTCGGATATACATTGTACTGCTTCCGCATTTCTTCCGACAGTTGACGGTAGTCATCATATTTGATGCGTTCCTTGGTGTCCTTGTCCACGCAGGTAAAGGTGGTTATAAAAACAGGGAACGATCTCTCACCCTTCAACACAGACACACGTGGCAATGCCTCTCCGTTGGCATCCTTCTTCTCTGTATTGTTCAACCGCTGCACACAGTCGAATGTACAGAAACGGGGTATCTTCCAACCTTGTTTCTCGCACTGAAGGAGCAACATGAGAGCGTTCATACCGTTATAATCTCTACCATTAAGGTTCTTCGGCCATTGCAGTGCACCATCTGTAAACCAAGGCTTTTTCCAGTCTTTGTCAATGCTTTGGATTTTTTCTATCATCATCTCAGCAAACTGGTCCAAAGCTTTTTCCTCACTGCTCGGACCATCACTGGTTGGTTTGTTGTATCTTGCCATAAGCGTCAAGCATTAGGGTTATACGGCTGTGGTACGTATTCCGCCAATTCGTCCACTTTACATGAGAATGTGAGTCGGTCGTTATAGAGTGACAACTCCAGTTCGCCCTTAGCCGTTATTCGGCATCCTGGTACTAACCACGCCTCACGCTCCTTGTTGAAACGGACAAGTCGTACCCAGATATATTCAAAACCGTTTCCTGCTTTAGTCGCTGAATAAGCTGAAAACATTTGGTACGGCTCACCCTTCTTGCTCTTTTTCTCGTCGATGGTTTTACCTATCTTTCCACGGAACTCCAACTGTCCTACAATGCTGTCTTCCTTTACAGTTGTATCGGTATGGATAGCTGTCGCATTCATGTTGTAATACATGTTCTCACCATGTTTCCTGGGGATAAGCACACCGACTGCTTCTATGCGCTGTCCTGTCACAATATTGCCTAATTCCGTCAGTGTTCCATCCTTCAACACGCTAACTTCAATTGTTTTATTGATTCCGTTCTTGGCAGGGATGACCACTGCAACACTAAATGTTACGAATGGCTTCCCTTCTTTATTCGTGCGACATGTGGCAGCTTTGCTCACCACACCGCAAATAGTTACATTACATTTCATCATAGTCTTGTACTTTTAAAAAAGTTATCTCAATCATCACACTTCATTTATCTGTGCATGCTTTCGTTGCGTCCCTGCTGTTCCTGCATTCCTTGCTCAAAATTTTGCGAAGCCTGCTGACTGATGACAATGCTGTTTACCATTCCTGCTACTCGCAACCGTTTGGTCTCTTCGTTCAATCCTTGGTCGTTCAAGGTGGCGGACAGTCTGCTCAATTCTGCTGATGTCAGTTCACGGCTTACTTTGACATTGCCATTGTCTGCCGTCAGTATCGCACGACCATTGTCACCAATACTCAGACTGCACGTTTTCATGCCTGATACCAGTGAAGTCAAATCTACAGACCGTTCACTGACTGATTGACTGATAGCTGCCTTCTGTTCCTCGGCTTCTTTGTTATCTATTTTCACAGCCAATATCATCAACGATGAGAAAGCTGTCATTGCCATTTCCAAGATAGGGTCACTGCCAACTGGTAATCCTACACCGCTATCTTCAGACGACAGCAACTTCTTCATCCATGCATCAGGTGACATGCTTTCTGTATTGCTTGGCACATCGGTTTTGTATTTTGCCAACAGGTCATTGCCATTATACAAGGCTTGCTGTTTGATGTTGCCTTTTTGTGCGATTTCTGCCAGATAACTGGATGGATCCACGTCCCGACTTGTCCCGTCTGCTGCAATTATTTTTACTCCAAAATGCAGATGCTCTCCTGTGGTTCTTGTTCCAGTATTGCCTGTTACACCTATCTTTTGTCCAGCTGACACGGCATCGCCCACTTTTACATTTACTTCCGACAAATGCATATAGGTAGTTTGCACCTTGCTGCCGTCCTCACGATTGTATTCCACCGTGATACTTTTTCCTCCTGCTGTATTCACATTCTGGTTGACGGCTACCACCTTACCGTCATTCTCGGTTGCTAATACGGCATCATGCTTACAACGGATGTCTATGCCTTTATGCATTTGCTGCTTGCTCTTGTCCATCGGATCTTGACGCATACCGAACGGAGAAGTGATGAATAGATAGGTTTCACGGAGCAAAGGGAATGAATACTTGCCATTTGGTCGTTTGTCTTGTACTCGTTCTTCGCTTTCTGCTTGTCTTGGATTGTTCTCACTCCGAACCGATGGAGCAGCGAGAGGAGAGCCGAACTTGTTCGAGCTATCCCGAGTCGTGACAGAGGAAGACCGAAGGTCAAATGACTTCCCTTGCGCCTTCATCTCGCTCATCACTTGCTGGTCATACTTCTGTAGCCCATTCCGCTCGATGATGTCCTGCAAATGTGCCGCATATCCCATACCTGATGCGTACCCGGCTTTGGCTATCCCTTTAGTCCAACCCTTATAGTCATCTGGTGACAGCTGAAAGCACTTGGCATAACGCTGATTATTAGCGAGGAACTTGGAATGATGCTCGTAGCTGTCTGCCACAGAACTGTACTTACAAAACTTTTCATTGGGCTTATCATCCGTATATACCAGATATTCACCTCCGTTCTTCAACCACGAAGCTGTTGCTTTGATGCCAAAGTGATTATTCCCTAATCGTGACAGTTCACTCTCTCCATTACTGCTTTCCAGCATGCCTTGCGCTAAGGTAACGGAAGCAGGAATGCCATAACGCTTCATCTGCTCCATAGCCGCCTCTGCATATTTGTCGGCGTATGATTGGTTCTTGCTCATTGTTCTTACTACTTTTTGTTATCCTTTTACTGTACTTAAACCTACCGCCTCATTCCTCTCGATGGTTCTACCAACTCTTTCACTTCCTCCTGCTTGTGTCGTTTGGGCTCTTCCAACATATCGCAGATGGCTACTCGTTGTCCTTCCCGTATCAGTTTAGGCAGGTAGGTGTCAAGGGCATGGTATGGAAATCCTGCCATTTCTTTGATATTGCCGCTTGCTCGTTTGGTCAGCGTGATTCCTAATATCTCAGACCCTTTGCGTGCATCTTGATTGTACATCTCATAGAAATCACCAATACGGAACAACAATAATGCATCTGGGTGCTTGGCTTTCAAGTTATCCCATTGCTTTTTTATGCCAGATGCATTCTGCTCTTTCTTGCCTTGGGCTTCTTGTGCTTTCTTTTCCTCAGTTGCTTTTCCCTCCTTGACCTTCTCCTCGGATTTGTCTTGTTTGTCTTCTTCCTCGTGATATTCCCGGTGTTCCTCTTCATGCTTCTCTGTGGTTCCTTGCTGTTCCTGCTTCACCTCGGTCTCCACTTCCTGTTTCTTCGATGATGTCTGCTCTTGTTTTTCCCCTGCTTTCAGCACGTCAGCAAATAGGGTTGCTGCCAAATGCGTTTTATAGCTGTTTCTGTCTTCTGCTACCCATAACCGCTGCCATTGCTGTGGGGTAATGCATCTGGGTTTCATCTTCTCTCCGTCGATGGTTGCAGAACAGAGTATGCCGTTTTCTTTGGTCTTGAACACGCACACACGTTCTATGCGGTTCATATCTATGTCCTGATCATTGCTCCCGAACAGGTCCACTTTCAAATCTGGTTGTACGGCTGCACGATGGTGATACTTGTTTGCCAACTCCATCTTTACTGCCTCAAAATTGTCCATCGACTGCTTCAGTGTACTAAAGAACTGGTTGATGTCTGCCTTGTCTGGATATATGCTATATCCGTTCTGTCCCTCGGGTTTGATATACAATGCCCAACGGTTTTTGTCGTCTTGTATCATCTGTACTTGACTGAACCCAACATTCTTGGCTTGCTCTACAGCAGGACTGGCATCTAATGTGGATAGATGTTCTAACGACCAATTTTTCAGTCGGGCGATGTCCACTTGCTTGTCCGCAAAGTAACTGTCATCGGGGCGATACCCCAATACTCCGTCAGGATTGTAGAAGCGTACGGTTTCGATGCCTTCACGTTCCAATGCTTTCTGGATGCGCTGCTTGCTCATGCCCTGTATCTCATTGTTCACTTCTAATGAGGCTCCTGACGGCATAACCACGTCGGCTGTCTTTTTCTCCTTGTCGATGACCAATACGATGGTCTTGTTGTCTTTGTCGGGATGCTGTTTGATTTCATCCGCTATGAGATAGTGTTTAGGCAACTGGTCCATCAGTTCCTTGGTCTCTCGCTGATTGCGCATGGTGGAGTATTCTATCTTTTCTCCTTGCTCTGCCTTGCGCATCACTAAAAGGGCATTGTTTACATCACTCTCTACAGCATCTATCAGGCAGGGATTTTCCTTCAACTCACGAACCCAATAATCTGTCAGATGCAAGCCTTCTTCTGACAATCGCGCTGGCAGTCCCAACTCCAACATTTTCACTCCAGAAGCCAATTCTGCCACTAATCGTTCTCTTTTTATGGCATCCTCCGATGGGGCTGTACCATTTTTCATCACCATGCCTTCACGTGCCAACCGCTGCTGATGTCCTGTGGCAGAGACAATCTGGCGCAATGTTTCTTGCACATAGTCATTGTAATGCTCAAAGTCCTTTTGGCGTGGCATATACACTGCATCCTTTTCCGTGTCATAATGTGCGACACCGCTGCCGTCCGTACGTATGGGTACCAGATTGTCACGCATTTTCAATAGGAAGTCATTGAAGCGAACATGCATGGCTCGATCATCTCCTTCTCCCTGGCCTCGCTCCTCAGCTGTGCCATAATCTGCCAACAGTTTTTTATATTCTTTCTCATTGGCAAATGGCATTGTGGTCTGGTCGATGCAAAACAGTGTGCGTATCTCTCGATTGTGTACACCTTTATATTGCTTCTGCTGTTCTACATCCAATGCCTGATAGTCGTTTCGACTGATAATATCCTTTGGATTGTTACGATTGACGTATTGGTTCCAATTATAGAAAAGGAACGGTACTCCTCGTTCATGCTCCCTTACCGCCACTCCTTGTCTTTTTGCCTCACTGAAAGGCATAAAAAGGTTGGTTTTGCTACCAGACTTGTCCGAATGCAATGACATAATCAATGCATTGAACGGACTTACTGTCAATCCCTTGGGATAGAAACTTGGATAGGTCTTACCCGATGCGTTCAACCAATATCCGTTTGCTGAAGGCGCACTGCCCAACGCCGTAGAGAGTAATTCCACTTGTCTCTCTGCTGCCGTTTTTTCTGCCTGACTCTTGTCTTTCATATTGTGCTTTTATTATATTCTTATTGTATTCCTCTTGATCTGCTGACTGTCTCACGCTCCTCACGACCATTCTCATACTGCTGCATGGCCACAGATTGCATCTGCTCATTTTTTGCAAGTATTGCATTGGCAAGGGTATTCAACGGCAACGCCCCTGCCTGATATGCATCCACCACGGTTTGTGGCAATTGAATGGTACAGGGCACCCGGTCGATATGTACTATCAAACAACTGCCTTTTAGCACTGGATTGCTTAAACGTGGATTCAATGGCTCGTCTGCATATTGTCTGTATGCGACTTGTCGATTGCTTGCTGCATATCTATCTGGCACTGAGCCTTCATTGGCTTTCCTCTCCAATGCTTCATGCCCGGCTTTATTTATCAGATTGGCTCCTCCCATACCTATCAATAACATTTTAAGTATCGGATTCTTCACGAACATTCCTGCCACAATACTTGCCAATGGTATCATGCTGTTGTCCATGTTCAAGGACTTTGTCTTGCCAGTAAGCAATCCTACTAACATATCTGGCAACATGGCGAGCACATAGCCAAGGTTATGCGTGATGTCGTCGAAACCGTCTAACCCGAAATTTGCCAACAGTCCTTCCCATCCGTTTTCATTGGCTTGCTGTGGCTGTTCCGCTTGCTCCTCATCTGATGATGCGTCAACAGATTGTGCTTCTCCTGAACTGTCAGTTCCCAGTTCTCTTTCCTTACTTTTGCGCTCTGCCTCTTTTTGTTTTGCCGCTTCTTGCTGAGCTTTTTCCTTCAGATAGTCATCTTCCTTTCCTGGTGCTACAATCAACGGAACGTCCTTGTATTTTGGATCCTTACGTATGTCTTTGGGCTTCAGAAAGTCCGTATTGGGTGTAAACACCGGGAAAGGGGATTTGTTATTGCTGTTTGTTGTCCATGTCACAGGCTTGTATTTTTTTGTTGGTAACTTGATTTTATGTGATAACTGGCCGTTAAGCGTTTGCAGGAAACCTCCAGATTCTTCAAGTTCATTGGCATGTTTTCGAAAACCGTCGAATACATTGCCGTTGCTCCCGAACACGCCTTTGCTGATGCTTAGCTCCATTACCTGCTCCTTGCGTTGCTCCGTACTGCCAACGGTTTTGTCTAAGGCATATCCTAATGCTACATCACAGCCAACGAACTTGGCGAAGGTTGTCCAACCATTAAAAGCTCCCATCGATACGGCATCTACTGCAGATCCTGCCACTCGTCCCGTAACTTTCTCTGTAGTACTTGGCTTATAGGCTTTCTCGCTTCTTGCCTCAATCTCTTTGGTTAATGAGGACTTCATCAATTCCTCAGTAAATCCCCAGATACTTTGCTTGGCTGCCTTTCGCATGATGTATTCCATCGATGATTTGGGGATGTCATCCACAACCAATTTGTTGATCATCAGGTCTTCCATCCGCTGACCGATATAGGCATATGCCAAATCGCATCCTATTTGTTTGGATAGTGCATCGTATTTTGTACGTCCGATTTGTTCCACCACGGCTTTACGCCATTCTGCTGACAACAATGCAAAGTCACGCTGCATCGCTTTGTCGTTTTGCATTTTCTCATTGCACATCCTGAGATAGTCCTCGGTGGTCTTGCTGTTCCACTCGCCAGCTGTGCGCACTGCTTGCCAACCCATGTCTATCAACATAGGATTGGATGATGCCATGATACCTGCCGGACTACGCTGGTAGTCTGCCAGTTCCTTGACTTGCTTGTTGTTCAATGTCTTTCTGACTTGTTTCATTACAGACAAGACACTGCCTTCAAAGTAATGTTGCAGACTATATTCTATCTCCGCAAATCGTTTGCTGTTCTTTATGCTCATTGCTTTGTTACTTACAGGGTTTGGTTCAACAGTTGCTCTTTGGTCTGCTCTATCGCATGATGGTATACTTCCATCTGCTTTGGGAAATATTCAGTTAGCCATTCGTCTTTCTCTATGCGGTCAAGAATAAACAGAATGGCTTGCTGACGTTCTATCTCCACAGAAATCTCTCCGTTCTCATGATTGTTGAACCAGGCTTTGGTCCACCATCTTACTCCTGCGCGGTCGGGGTATACGCTGACTATTCTCGGTATGTCGAAGCTCTGAATGTCCACCTCCAAATTCATTAATGGATCGATGACTCCACTACTGCTCAGGAGGTCGCTGTGGACTTTTTTTTTAATGTTTCATTCAATGTGGATAGGAACACATTGTGGCGCAACGCCAAATAGTCAAGAAAATCCCCAATTAGGAGATTCTGTACCTTACATGCCAATGGTACGCTTCTCTGACTGATACCCAACGGATTGCTCATGCTTGGCATAACCTCAAAGAAGTAGCGTTTCATGGCTCCCAACGAGAAAATATTACGTAGCGATTGTTCCCTATGGAGCGACAATGCGTATTGTCCATGCCGTAGGTCGTCCATATATAAAGGCAGATAACGCAGCATCAATGACTCGATTTCTTCTCTGTCGTTGTCATATTGTGTGGCGATGTTCATGTCAAAATCGTCAATGTCTATTGCCCCGATCCTTCCTTGATGTTTCAATGCTTTAATATTGCCATAAAGCATGGTCAGGAATTCCAACGGATTCAGCTCCTCTCCGTCGAATTTTACACTGATATGCAATCGGTCGCTGCTCAGGCTTACTGCTTGTCCTGCTATTACTGGGTCCCCGAAGTTGGCATACACATTGGCAAGGTGTCCATAGGTCACCTCGAATTTACCATATCGTATCGTTTGGTAGATGCCGTGTATGCTGTCACTGCCAACTCCAGATACGGTGCCACTTGCCACTGCGGACAGAGGATAATGGTTGACCATAAAGTCCAGTCCGTGATGAAAGAACTTTTCTCCTGTAGATGGATGTGTCTGTTCTCCATATCCCAATGTCATTGCCACTTCTTTACCAGGCTGCTCCTCAAACGGCATACAATATCCGCTCTTGGACTGTAATATCATTTCTTCTGTATATTGCATACTGTTTCTTTTTATCTTCTCATTCCTCTTCCTTGTGTGTCTTCGGCAGTAGCCACTGATGCACTACGTCTTTGTCCTGCGCTGTCACTTCCCATCATCTGATTGAGGTTGGCATTATTGCCCACCAACATCATGCCGAGCATGGTTCCTGCTATTTTACCCAACCATCCGAAACGACCAAAGATGAGATAAGCTGCTGCCACCAGTCCCGCCAGACTCAATCCTGACACTTTGCCTTTGCCGAGGTTACTGAAGAAACTGCCGAACATATCCAGTCCGTTTCCATTGAAGATATTGCGGAAGAACTTGCTCATGCCGCTCCACTTGCTGTTGATGTCGCCCATGGCATTGTTCATGCTGTCTACCGCTTCTCCTGCCTTGTCCTTCAATTCCTTTACATCGCTGGCTGTCCCTGCAATAGCGTTGGTTGCTTCTTCTCCGATAACGGCATCACTTACAATGCGTGTCACACTCTTGTCTGTGGTGAGTTTTTCCCAACCGACATATCCTACAGCTCCTCCTACAGTAGCTGTCTTTACCGCTTTGCCAGCGTTGTTCAGGGTTTGTGACGGATGAATCACAGAATTGCCCATAGACCTTGCCGTGGCTTTCGTTCCAGTCTTAGCGGCTCCCAATGCCTTGCCACCTACTGTTAATAGTTTACTCCAAAATGACATATTCTATCGTTTTTTGTTATTTCATTATTTATTTGGCCTCATATCTGCCTTATCCGACCTACTATTAATAGCCTTACAATTCCCTACGAAACTTACTATGCCTACCTTCATCCTCAACTTAGAAAGGCTTAAAGAGGCTTTGCCCGGCTTATTGCTAAGGCATCACGTTTCGTCCGGCTTGTTTCCATCTTCTTTTTGCTGCATTCACGATTTCTTGTTTGTTGGCCTTTTGTGGCTTTGATCCTTCGTATATCTCCAACCATATATCACCCATACTTGTGTACTTCACGGCTTTTGTTAGTCGTTGCAGTTTCTTGTTCATCACTTTCAATTTCGGACGAATTCCAAACACTACTTCCATACGTTCTTTCTCTGTCATCTTATTCTTTGACAGACATACTGTTCGTATGTCATTTACGATTTCTACGCTGTTCAGTATCAACTCACGATAGATTTTATTGCGCTTGGTGGATAACGCTACCGCCAATCCATTACTCGGATGGGCATCCAGTTGCTTGATTAGTCCACCCATGTTATTTGTGAGCTGTGTCACCTCGTGATAAAATCCGTATACCTGCGCTGCATAACATACAATCGAACGAAACGAGTCAAGGTAGTTGTTGAACTCTCGATGCAAGTCTGTAGTTGCCTTCACTTCTTCCTTTGTCCAGATATGACCTGTGGTCATCATCAACATCACTTGTTCTTGGTTCTTCAACTGTTTCTCTGCCTTGTTGGTGTACATCAGTATCATTCCCGTCAACGTCGGGTCTGACTGGGCATAGGTTTTGTCAATGCTCATTAGTATCACTATCACCACTGCTCCTATATATTTTACAACTCCCATTTATTCCATTGCTCTTTTGTACAACATTGTATTTGTCCAATCTGACTTATCCGTCCAATCCTGTTCATTGCATAAAAATTTACATCAATGGCTTAGTCGGCATAAAGAGGCTTAGAAAGGCTCATTCACCTACAAACAGCCAATTACATGCTATGAATCAGTCTGCCTAAAAAGGCTCAATAAGGCTTATTCCTACAAATGGTTCTTATTCTCCTGTCACTTGCGCTGCTCTTCGCCATCGCCCCATTGCTTGCCTTGCAACATCTGCATTGTTTCTGTCTATCATTCCTGCCGTAGCATTATTCCATACGTCATTGAATGTATAGTAGCGTATGCTCAGATACAACCGATGGAGTTTCTTGCTGAAACAGCTGAGTTTGTCGTTCAAAGCCCAAAGGGTCTTGCTTCGGTCTGCTCCTGTTATCATGTTCTCGTTACCTCCTTGCGATACGGCATCGTTCAGCAAGGTAAAGACTGATACCAATTCTGTAGCTGTCTCAATATACAGGTTATTCATTGACATACTCGCAACAATGCCTTGCGGATTATTGTTGATGGCTTTGCGCAACTTGCCCAAAGTGATGAAGATTCTCACTCCGTCATCATATAGATGGGTACAGGCTTTCAACGAAGAGGCGTAACCGCTGATGTCTTTCAAATAGCTGTTGTATTGTTTCTGCCATTTGTGCATTTGATTGAACTCGGCTGCAATGGTATTCTGTAATATGGCTGTTTTCTTCTGACCATTGATCTGACTGTCTATCTGCTTTTCCAACAGTTCATTACCCTCTGCCAGTGCCATCCATTCCAATGGATTTGATGCAGTTATCTGTGCCTTTCCATTTATGGCTGTTCCCAGAGCGATTCCCATCACCAATATCATTCTTCTCATTTTTACCTCCTCATTCCTCCTGACTTCCTTTCGTCTGGCACTCCCAATGGCTCGAATTCTCCTTCCAATGATTTGATATGCTCCTCACTTGGTTTGTCCAACAACACATCATTCCAATCTTTTGCCCACATGGGGATTGGCATGACTCTAACGTTGTCTGGATTTATACCTTGCTCTTTCGCAATTTGTTTGAATAGCTCCACAAATTCACGTCCTGCCTTATCGTTATCAAAGCATAGATAATGTTGAGCTTGCGGTGTGGCTTCCAACATTCCTTTTATCTGTCCTTTGGTAGGTGAACCGCCCGTAGATACGTATATACCTTTACGTGATAGCTCGGGATTTTGCTTTATTGCCTCACGGTGTATCTGATAAAATGACATTGCATCATAGGCGCTCTCAAACCATCCGACACCACCTACACGATCCAAAGGTTCGTTCTTCAAGTTGGCTATCCACAGACCTACACTTCCATTGCTGCCCTCGGCCTTGCCTTTATATGTGCTGCTTCCATCCATTCTTGGACGACCGCGTTCTTCCAGTCCGACAATGGTGTTGTCTCCCGGCTTGGTCAACGGAAAAGCCAAATTGGTATATTTCAGTCCGTCGTTCCTGTGTTTGGTAGCAAGAACAAAGTGCTTGTTAAAGGCATACTGTGTATACAGGTCTATACCTCTTGGCTTGAAGTAGAAATAGAATGGCTTTTGGGTGTTTCTATCTCCAGTGTCAAACTTCAACAAATCATAGTCTTTTAATGAGAATGGCTTACTTGCAGCTTTTGGTGCCAATATCGGGTTGTAGTGCTCTTGCACTGGATTGTTCAACAAGCGGTTGCATACCAAGTTTACCAATCTGTCCGTGGACATTCCTGCTCGATATTCGTCAAATTTTTCTGGATGTTCCTTGATGAAGGAGATTACATTATACAGTTTCTGACGTGGTGGCTGAAAACAGCATTGACCGTTGGGTGTCACCAGAAATTTATCCCCATGCACACGCCTTCCGTCACTGTCTGTCCGCACATACGACGGATAGCGCAATCCATCTCGTTTATTCAGATGATAACCTGCATCCACTAGCACGTCTTGTATGCGCAATCGCTGCAAGAAGTCATTGTATGTCAAATCTCCGTTCATTAATATCCTCGTCGTATTTCTGTTATTTCCTGATTCATCTGTGCTTCGAAATTTCTCGCTGCCACCTCATTGGGCATGTCTACTCCGGGCTTGAAGTAGGGGCGTGGTGGATGTCTTCCTTCCGTGCAATCTACATAGATTTCAGGATGGGAATGATGGCTCATTCCATGCGCTACTTCTGATGTCACTACGGCTCCTGCTGCCAAAGCTGCAATGATTTTGGTTCCCAATCCAGTGCTTGCTTCAGGACGTAACTTCATGTCCACTTCCTTAAAGATGTTGGAAAAGAGCTTCATACGGTGATAGTCATCCACTGCCATAAACTTGTCATATTGTTTCTGGCTTATTTCATGACTGATGGATTCTCCGTTGATAATGGCTGTCATGCGGTATTTCACATCGCCATTTTTTTGTTGCTTTGCTGATTGTCCCTGCTCTTTTGCTTGCTCGCTTGCTGCAACTGGTGCTTCTGTGTTCTGTATCTTTTCGACATATATTTCGTCCACTTGCACCTCACGTCCGTTCTTTATTTCTCGGTACCAACCTTTACTTTCGTCCAATAGGTTCAGGTCTTGTCCGTTTACCGATGCGTCACCATGAATCTGTGGCTCTCGCTCCACTGTCTGTTCTTCGTCTTGTCCAGCTTCAACGACTGGTTGCTGTCGTTGCTCCATTTCTTGCTGCACTTCTGGACGCAATCCTATGTTGATGTGCTCTTTGCTGTTCAGCATATTCATGGTAACCTTGTCTGCAAAGTCATCTTTGATTACATTGTTCAGTATGTCCAGTCGTTTGTCTATTGGCATTTGTTTGATGGAGTTGTTGGTCAACGCCTTCAACTCGTCTTCTTTCAAGTCATACACCATGTCTACATTCGTGGCTTTTGACTGGATGGTAAGCGTTTTGCTCTGCTCATCAATGATGATACCATGCGATGAAAGACATTCCTGCCATTTCTCGTTGGAGAAATAGACTGGGGATGTTATCAACTCCTTGTAGGGTTTGGCTGGTTCATTACTTCTTGGTCTGCTTACTACTGGTGTTACCACTGCTTGCAGATTTTGCAGTACATCTTGACTTACAACTGGCTGTTGCGCCTGTCCCTTATAATAGAACCCATAACCGCCTGATTGCAGTTCGCCTGGATTCATTCTTCTGTCCCAACGCTCTGACACCATTGGGGCTTGCGGATAGAAAAGTTGACCGCCAACTCTTCGGAGATGCCAACCATCCTGCATTCTCGGTGTCCATCCCAAAAAGTGAGGAGGGTGCATACAATACCCTCCTGTTCGTCCATACTCACCAATTCCTACACGATACCCATGTAGTCCCATTGCTACACGTCCATTGGCATTACGGGCATGCACGAAGTTCTTAGGCAGATAAAAGTCATTGCCTACAACACTCGTGAAGGTATTATAGGCTGTCTTGTTGGCATAGCTGGTTCCCCAGTCTGTCAATGCAAGCATTTGCTTCTCGTTGAGCCTGTAGGTGAGCAACGGACTGTCATGTCCCTGCACTGCCAACTGATACCCATTGCCATCGGCAATGATGTGCGCTTGCATACCATTGCGCATAAGCAGATCACGCAACTCTGGGGATATGTCCATCTGCCTTGGATTCAATTGTTTTCTTATCGTCATTCTTTTCTCGTGTTTTTAGTGATACTTCTACGCATCCCCTCGCTCCAGTGCTTCTTCCAACAATTTGTCTTTATATGCTACAAACTGTCTCGCACTGTCCTCGCAGATGCACAATCCCTTGTTTAAGCAGTACTGTGTGTATTCTTCCTGCCATTCCTCTGAGTAATGGTTGACATAATCCAACCAACCATATTCTCCTTTCTGAACTTTTTCTACCAGTACTTCCTCTGGATAATATTTGTTCTTTGCCATTCTTCTTGTATTATTCTACTATTCTTTTTTAATGATGTCCCACTATCGCAAGATGTCCCTCTCGTTTGCGTGACAACTCATTCCACAACTCTTCCGTATAATCATCCTCACTGACATAGTCCAGATTACCGTCATCGTCCATCACCCAACAGCCATAACATCCGAATGTGTATTTATCCCATTCTCTTTTGGTCTGTTCTTGCCATTTCCTATCATCACCTTGGCATAGTCTGATGCCTGTGCTTTCATTCAGGTCAATGCCAACTGTCACTGGGTCTTCGTCCATTACGAATGTAAGCGGTTCACCGTGCTGAATGACTTTTACTTCTGCTGAACTCAGATGCATTTCTCCTGACAGTACTTGCAGATTGCGGCCAATGACTGGTGTGGGGGCATACATCACTTGGTTGGTTTCTGCATCCAACTGCACGAATGCTTTGCTCTGTTTCCCGTCAATCATCATATCTGCAAGGATGGCTTTTCCTGATAGCAACTGCTTCTGTTGTTCCTGATCATATTGCGCCAAAGGTGCTTGGCTCAGTACTGGATAGAACATTACGTCTACCTTACCATCTTCCATGCGTACAAAAGCGAAACGTGTTCGACTCTTGATAACATTCTCATTTTCATCCTCCACCTGTATGGGCAGTACTGGCGAACGCCTTCCCTGACCAATGTCTTCCAATACATGCATGGGCAGGTCTTCAATCATTTCTCGTGTCAATCCGTACTTGTCAAGTGTCTCATACGGCACTTCATGTTCTTCTATTCTTGCTTTCATATTTGATTGTATTTATTGATTTTCAACTGTGCAGCCTTTTGCCTTCAACGCAAACACACGCCACACATCAGCAAAATTATATTGGAATGTGGCCATTGCAAGAATATCGCTCATTCTTGGAGCTTACATTTATGCTAATTTATAATTCAAGTATGATAATCAATGAATAATCATACTTGATTCTTATTTGATGTTATATTTTCGTTCCTTCAATCTTCGCAGTTTTGCCTTTCCTTTTCCTAATACTACTTTTGTCTACATGAAAAAGTTTTTATTGGTCTTCATAACTGCTGTCGGACTCTCTGTATCTACAACAGTTCATGCTCAGTTCTACTCCGTAGATAATCATAATCGTCGTTACAAGGTTAAGGTCGTAACACCACAGACAAAAAAAGAGGCACCACTTTCTCGTGATACCTCTTCTATTAAGCTGCCATCAGTCATTGACTCAATGGCTACCAATGATTTTACAACAAATAAGCCTGTTACTGCAAGCTCACAAATCTCGTTTCCTCTTCAAAATATTTATATTACGTCACCATATGGCTACCGCAATGATCCATTCACTGCCAAGAGAAAGTTTCATAACGGTATTGACCTGCGTGCCAACTATGAACATTGTTATGCCATACTTGATGGTATTGTAGAACGCATCGGCAATGATAAACGTTCTGGCAATTTCATTACTCTTCGGCATGGTAACTATACCATCAGCTACTGCCATCTCTCGCACATTCTCGTTCCACAAGGTAGACCTGTCCAAGCAGGTACTCCAATCGCTATCACTGGTTCCTCTGGTCGCTCCACAGCCCCACATCTTCATTTGTCCATAAAATACAAACGTAAGTCTATAGATGCCAAGGCGTTATTGGACTATATCGTCCATTCCCAATAGCCACAAGTGTTTTTCTTCTGTTTACGATGTATGTATTCTCTATGCGCAGTTTGTGTGCCCCAATAGTTTTTATTCTGTTTATCGCCGTATCTGTTTTTGTTAAAGCCCACCCTGCAGCAGTTTTTCCTCTAAAACTCATACTATGCCATAAAACTCAAAGGCGGATGCCCAAGACTCTCCATCTTGCACATCCGCCTTTGCCTATACTCATTCTATGAAGCTACTTCTTCACTCCGTATATCTCATAGTCCTTCTTTCGCCTTTCTACTATCGGAGGATTCTTCCCGTCATAGTACATATCAAACCATGTTGACGATTCTTTTGGTTTCATACTATCACTCAGCACAAAATGTTTGCCGTCCAATGACCGTTGCTGTATGTAATAATGGTATTTTCTATATGCCGTCTTGACGAATACCTCTCTTGATCCCAGGAAGCAAATGTCATCGTACATCCTTATCTCTGCTCTTCTGTAAGTTTCACCATTGTTTCTTCCACGTCTCATATACACTCCCCCGATTTTCAGGAAATCCATGAAACCAATGGTGACAAATTCTGGCTTACGGGTTAAGCAGGTCATATTCTCCAAATATACCCAGTATTCATTGCCTTGCTCCGTAAAATGAAGCAGGGCGTTGTTCTGCAGCTCTGCAAACTCATACGTCTGTTCTGGCTTTTCCATTGGTTTGTACAGTTCTGTGCGTACAAGGTATTTGCCTTCTCTGTTCTTAACTATTCTTATACCGTATGCCTGGGGGTATATCTTAGCATAACTGCCTAATGACTCCCATTTATCCAGCCAATTTCTTCTATAATATACTTGGTAATTGTTCTTCGTAACGCAGGTGACTCTCAGATTGGCAGGTTCTTTATAGTCAGCTAACTGTGTTCTGCATCCGATGTAATCTATTTTTATTTCTGGTCTGAAAAAAATTATGTACTGTTTCTTTTCCTCTTCAAACTGCTTGACTTCTTCTTCCCATGTTTTTCTCTTTTCTACTAATTCTTCAGCTGTCATAGGATGCAACATGGTATCCCAAGCCTTGCGCCAAGCCAAACCTCCTTGCTCGTCTTCCCAAATCGACAGGTCTTCTATTTTCTCCTTGAACATGTATAGTCTGTCTGGCTCTGATGGCTGCACAAAGAAATTGCGGAACCGCAGACCTTCGTCAGTCCCATTGTCCAACGCATGCCGCAACACAAAACTGTTCTCGTCCATCTGACGTGTCTTTACTCTCGGATAGAGGCGCAACCCGTCTGTAGTGGAAAACTCCATAAAGCCATGTTTCTCGATTCTCGGACGCTTGAAGTATCGCACACCATTACGCAAGTCCATCCAGGGGCGTTCTCTGTCTATCTTCCGTCGAGAATACAGCTTGGCAATTCCGTATGCTTTCAGTTCTACCTTATTATACTCACAGGGTAGCACATCCTTGCCATCCTTATCCACAACACCCGACAGACCTTCCTTGTTGCTGACTATCTCGTAGCCGTATGCTTCCTCCAAGTCCATACGTTGCCCCTCATGTGTCATCACGGTAATTAGCTCTGTTCGTGCGTCCGAAGTGATTCTCTCTTGTTCGTTACAAATAGAATAGGCTATGTTATACAGCCCTTCCACTTCTTCTGTCAGAATGCCTTTTCCTGCTACACGTCCCTCAAACATGGCTTGCCAGTCTCTGTCATCTGACGGTAGACCAAACAAACGGTACAGCCCGACATTGTCTAATATCAAGCAATACTTCTTGCCCTCAAACACACGCATGCCACGTCCTACTTGCTGCAGGTACTTTGCCAACGACAGTGTGGGTCTTGCCAACTGGATAAACTCTACATCGGGACAGTCAAAACCTTCACCGAACAAATCAACGTTCACCAACACTTGTATGTTGGCTGTCTGTTCCAATGTCTTATCCCTCACGTCTGCCTTAGAGTCTGCACTCAATGTTTCACCTAACGGCTTAGTAAGGCTCAAAGAAGCATAGTTAGGCTTACTATCAATGCTTGTTTCCTTAAATCTTTCAATGATCTCCTTTCTTTCTTCAAGCGGTGTCTTGCTACTTATCGCCACTGCATTTATGCCATGTTGTCTGTACGCTTCTGCTATATGTTCCGCATGGGCTATGTCTATGGCGTAAGTGATGCCTTTCTTGTTTGCTGCATATCTTATCACCGTATCGCAAAGCCTCTCGATACTTGGCTGCACATTCAGCTTCTCACTCATCTCTCTCAGCGAGAAGTCTCCGTCGGTACCTCGTTTCTTCAGCGAGTTCACCAAGCGCCAGTCCTCGCTGTCCTCTTTGATGGACATATAGTCATACAGCGATAGCCACCCATCGGCAATAAACTTCTTTGCTGACCACGACTGCAGCAGCACGTCAAACAAATCGGTGAACCCTCGTTTGGTCAGTCGGCAGGGCGTGGCTGTCAGTCCTAACTTTTTCGCTTCTGGAAAAGCATCAATCACTTCCTTGTAGGTCTTCGCTACGGCATGGTGCGCCTCGTCGATTACTATCAATGATGGAATTTCCTCCATTTCTTGATAGTGTTTCGACAACCATTGTATCGACATTACCTTTATATGGGAATTGTCCGATAAAAGGGAAAGAGCAGTGCCAGAAGTAGAGGAGGAGCTGCTTAGCATGGTATCGAGCGTTTCTCTTATCTGCTCTACCAATTCTCTGCGATGCGCCACAATCCACACACACGGATTTTTCACTTTTCCCTTTTCTCTTTTCACTACTTCTGCAAGAAGTATCGTTTTACCCGTACCTGTCGGCATCTGTACCATCACAGATTGATACGAACGAAATGCCGTATCAATCCGTTCTTTCATTTCTGTCTGGTAGTCGTAAAGTCGTATTTCCTTCATATCAACTTCGTCTCGGCAACCACATC
>OQVQ01000080.1_pt1 | contig 45701 bp, 41 predicted proteins | sample 1691491 | NCBI WGS metagenome assembly OQVQ01 (sample SAMN03418252, study PRJEB22391) | human gut metagenome | biome: human-gut; feature: organic feature; material: feces | host: Homo sapiens | place: Tanzania | collected 2013-01
AATATATTAACACAATAGCAATGGAACTTAATGGTTAGTGGTCAAATTTTGGACCAAGAGAGAAGCCCCTTACCTTAGCCGGAAAAACGAGACCAATGTACAGCAGCGAAGACTTCTTCGAGGACGTGGTGACAGGCGGCAGGAAGCATCTTGGACACCTGAGGCTGTCATCGCATGCTTGGAATTGTCTTAAAATACATTATCTTTGTGAAAAACAGGATGATATGATCACGAATTTTGATCAACTTGATTTTGCCACATATTGCATCGGATGCTTGTCAATGAAGTTGTCATTGCCTCAACCCGATGTCTATCGTCGTTTGAAGAGTTCCGGCATTCTTGATGATTATATTGTCAAAGGTTATGACATACTTCATACCTTCAGCCGAGAGTACTTGATGTCCGACCTCATCTCCTACATGAAAGATAAAGGCGTGCTGTCATGATAGTCTTCCATTCTTCTCCATGCATCGTGAACCATCCGGATGTCTCTTTTTCAAGAGACTATCTGGATTTTGGCAAGGGCTTTTATGTCACGACTATAGAGGAGCAGGCGCGGAAATATGCCAGGCGGTTTTTATTAAGAGGTATGAATGCCTACTTGAACAAGTATGAACTTTCTGATGACCTGCGAAATTACAATGCACGTTACTTCGATTCGTATGACGATTCATGGTTGGATTTTGTGGCGTTATGCAGAGCCGGAAGAGATAAGTCAGACTACGATATTGTTACGGGTGGAATCGCAAACGATAAAGTGTTCAGAACGATAGACCTGTTCTTCTCCGGCGAGATCACAAAAGACGAGGCCTTGCGAAACCTGCTTTACGAGACGCCCAATGTTCAGATTTGTCTAAGGTCGCAAGAGCTTATGGATGCGGAACTTACATACATTTCAAGTGAGGAGATCAGATGATTGACGCAAGTAAACAAATCGTGCTTCAGGCAAAGTACGCAAGAATAATTTCACTGGTTGCCACTAAGTCAAACATCACTCTTGACCAAGCGATGGAACGATTCTATGGTTCAGAAGTGTTCCTCTTGATACAAGATGGTGTTGCCGATCTGCACTGCCGCAGCGACCAATATCTGGCCGATGAGATTTGTCGTGAGAAACTTAAACAATAGATGATTGTCCGGATGCCCTTTTTCTCTATCGCAAGGACGGGCGATACCAGATAGACAACAATCTTGCGGAACGTCAGGTGAGACCGTTCACGGCATTGCGGAAAGTGATCCAGCACTACGGCAGTGACGAAGGCGCGGAGATGGCCTCGGTCTATTTGAGCGTGGTGAGCACGGTGAAGCTTGCGGGGGTGTCGGTGTGGCGTTTCCTCGGCGACTTCTTCTGCGACGTGGTGACAGGCGGCAGGAAACACCTTGGGCACCTGAGACTGTCGCCAGCGTAGTAAAAATAATAATCAACAAGAAATACCAAAAACTGACAATTATTTGCCTGGCGACGGGTCGAGCGGACGCTATGTCTCTGACTTTGAGCTGAGTCCAAAAATTGACCACTAACTTGTTAATAAGCGATTTGGAATTAAATTTAAAATGCATTACCTTTGAAATGCTAAATGATATTTTAAATGGTAACGACTATGCTGTCAATAAAAACTTACCGTTTGACATCCGATAAGGAACCTTCCGACACTTTCCTCAGAGTCTTGATGTCACAGGTTGGAACCGATGCCAGGCACGGCAGCCGAAAGGCCAAGGCTGAGCTTGCACGCCGTATGGAGGAGACGATAAGGATTTGCTCAGAAGAATAGGAATATGCTGAAAAGAAAACCTGTGCTGTGTGTTGTCGCCGGTCCGAACGGATCCGGCAAGACATCTACAACGGTCAGGTTATTCTCCAATGAATGGGCTTTAGATTGATCTATATCAATCCGGATGGTATCGCCCAGAATGGTTTTGGAGATTGGAACTCCGAAGATGCGGTTTGGAATAACGAGTCTTCTAGGGAAAGATTATTATCTATTCTGTATGACGTGGTTGTATTATGCGATTTCACAAAACTTTACGTTTCATATCTATGGCAAAAAAATATAATAAGATAAAGCTTGAAAACGTTGTTATCAAAGGCTATAAATCAATAGGTTTTGATACTCCTGTTTCTCTTTCCCTCGGTTCTGTTAATATCTTGCTTGGGGCTAATGGTGCAGGAAAGAGCAATATCGTAAGTTTCTTTAAGATGCTGAGCTATATGATGAGCAAGTCTTTTGCTCGTTATGTGGAGATGTCCGGTACTGCAAATTCTTTGTTGCATTATGGTGCGAAGCAGACCCCAGCAATGGAGGGAACATTGACTTTCTCAGATACTAAGTCGGTAGATACATATCATTTTAAGCTCGTTAATGCCGCACCGGATCGCCTGATAGTCACGGAAGAGTCCGTACAATGGCATAGAAAAGGAGAAGACAAACCATATGATGTGTTGATCGAACCGGTCTTTAAGGAATCGGCTTTAGCAGATAGCCATGATGCCGTAGCAAAATCCATTTATGGAATGTTGTCATATTGCAAGGTTTATCAATTTCATGATTCCTCAGCAGCTGGTTCTTTGCGTCAAGCTTGTCCTGTAGAAACAGTTGAATATTTGCAGGCTCATGGAAATAACCTGCCTTCTTTCCTTTATTTTTTGCGGGAGCATTATAATGACTCGTACAATCGCATTGTCAGTTATGTGAAAGATGTCGTCCCTCAGTTTGAGGATTTCTATCTGGAACCGGTAGGGAATTTCATATCCCTTAGGTGGAAGGATAATTCCGCTACCGACTATGTTTTTAATGCTCATCAATTTTCAGACGGTTCTATTCGTTTCATCGCTCTGGCGACACTCCTATTGCAGCCTAAAGAAACGATGCCGAATGTAATAATTTTGGATGAACCTGAATTGGGACTTCACCCGTATGCGGTAACCCAATTAGCTCAAATGATTAAGGATGCTGCCATCCATTCTCAGATAATTATCGCATCGCAGAGTAAGGATCTGGTGGATTATTTCGATATTGATAATATATCAGTTGTCGAGATGGATGAGACTAGTTTCTGTACAACAGTGAAAACTCTGAATGAACGTGACTATAAGCTGTGGCTTGAACGATACACCGTCAGCGAATTGTGGGACAAGAATATTATAGGAGGCCGACCGGTATGAGCGTGAAAATAGTTCATGTGCTATGTGAAGGGCAGACTGAGCAGGGATTTGTAGAGGAGGTGCTGAAGCCGTATTTGATGGCAAAAGGTATTACTTCCGTTAAGAGTGTCCTTGTTACAACAAACAAGAAAAAGAATGCCCGTGGAGGGTTGGTTACTTACCAGCACGCGTTCGACGATTTGTCTATCATGTTGAAATCAAATACTGATGGCGAATATGAGAGACACATATTTACAACGATGTTTGACTTGTATGCGTTGCCTGGCGATTTCCCATGGTATGAGGAATCGCACTCTATTGATGACAGGTATTCCAGAGTCGCATCATTTGAACGAGCATTTTATGAAGCTATTGGGTCTGAAAGATTCGTGCCGTATATTCAGCTTCATGAGTATGAGGCACTGGTTTTTTGTGGGTTGGATTACTTGCCGCTGATGTACAAGGGGTGTGATGGAAATATTGAGAAACTCAAGTCGGAATTAGCAGAGGTAGGTAACCCTGAGTTAGTAAATGATAGTCCAGACACAGCCCCGAGTAAGCGAATAATTAAGGCCGTTGAAGGTAATAAGAGAACGCATTACAACTACGATAAGCCTAAGGCTGGAAAATTTGTGGCTCAAAAGGTAGGCATTGAGACGCTCCGTGATCAATGCCCTCATTTCAATGGATGGATTGAACAATTGATTAACATCTAAGAAGTATTATGTATTCAAGCACCACAATTATGTTTTGGGGACAGGGCAACCGCATCAAAATACCTCCTTCCTTTTGCATACGGCAATGCGGTGAAGACATCTTCACTACTATAATAACCGCCGGCGTAAACAAGTGGAGCATTGTGTGTAAAAAAGTCGTATAAAGCCTCTCGAAGAGTTGCATATATCATTGATTTTTAGTAACTTTAATACTTAATAACAAGTATTGAATCAATGGCGACAACCTATCAAATCTTTGCGGATTTCCCCGATCACCGCGTGACGGCGCGCTGCATCTACTCAATCTCCGACCTCCTCACGATCTCCCTTCTCACCTACCTCTGCGGTGGTGAGGACTACGTCGACATGAGCGAGTTCGCCCATGTGCGTGCCAGGGACTTCAACCTCCTGACCGACAACGACACGTCCCCGTCCCCTGACACATTCGAGCGTCTGATGTCTGCGGTATGCCCGGAGGAGCTGCGCCGCTGCCTGTCCGAACACGGGAGATCCTTCCTGTCATCGCTCGATGAGAAGCAGGTGGCGATAGACGGGAAGAAACGTACGCGTCCACTTTTCCGCATTGAGTTCTGATTAAGTCTGATCATCTTTGTCTCAAAGAAAAAATCGGAGTCAAAGATGAAAGAGGAACCAACAATCAACTACGCATTCGCGCTTAAGCATTACAACCAGAATGGCCGCGGTCGTTCAATGAAGAAGTTCTGCGGGGAGGAGGGGTATGACTATGAGAAATTCATGCAATATTCACGCAGAGGACAGAAAGAATACAGTGTCCTCAAGGAGGCCGACGAGCGCCAGTCATCGGGCGGATTCATCCCGCTGGTCGTGGATGGCGCACCGGAAGGGACTCTCGGCATCCGTGACGTTCGTGTCCGCTTCACGAACGGGATGGAGCTGTCGCAGGGCGAGGGCGACATCAACGAGCTGCTCGGAATGGTCAGGAAGATACTGGGATAGGAGCGCCATGGTGACGATGTCAAGTGAATATTCCATCTATCTGTATCGTGACAAGGTGGACCTGCGCAAGGGGATATCCGGTCTTAGCGGAATCGTGCGCACTGAGATGAGAATGAATCCGAACACTGCGAAGAGCATCTACGTGTTCGGCGGCAGTAACCCCCGCATCAAGAAGATCCTGGTCCGCGAGCACAACCGCTACGAGTTGACGCAGATCCGACTGGACAGCGGGCGGTTCTTCAAGCCCGTGATGGACGAAAGCCGCAGTTTTGGCAAAATCAGCTGGTCGGATCTCGTTCTGCTGACAGAGGCCTCGGTAAGCGGCAATGTACGGATAAAATACATTGATTAGGCTTGTATAAAAGCCTGAATATTAATAAAATAAGTCATTAATTTCCTTGCAATTCCCAAAGAAAATGAGTACCTTTGAGAAAGATATGAATGCGGAAATCCAACTCCAGGCGGCGTACGCCATGAATGCCCAGTTGCGTGACCAGATAGACTCCCTGAACAGGACTGTCTGGTCGCTGGAGGAGCGTCTGCGCATATCGGACGAGGGCAAGGAAGACCTGAAGCGTTTCTACGAGAACCAGATGGAGGCGCTCCGCTCCGATCAGCAGAGGCTCATCGATGAGGCCGTGTCCCGGATCACCAAGACCTTCGAGGAGCAGATCGCGAAGCTTATGGAAGAACGTGATGCGGCACTACGTTCGGCGAAAAGTTGGCGTGGCAGGAACTTCGGGCGGAAATCCGAGCGTGACGCCGGCCGTGGCAGGGACGACGATGGTCCTTCCGGCCGCGGAGAGAACCGTGAATCCGAAAAGGAGGACTATGTTGACGCTGAGAGCCAAAAGGCGAAAGAAGCCGCGAGGACTTCCGGCGACGGGAGCACGGTTGACGCGGAAAAGCTGGTGAAGAGACTGAAGCGCAGACATCCCGGTGCGGAAGTGACGGTGGAGCGCGTCGACTACAGCAAGGCGTCACAGTACATGTCGGACGAGAATGTCGTGTACCACAGACTGGAGGAATACTTCACCCTGTCCGACGGGGAGTACTTCCGTACCGGAAGGAACGGTGAGGTGGAGAAGAGTTGGTACCGGATAATGGTCCGCTATCCGGAGCGCTATGAGGAGCATCTGTACGAGGCGGCCCATGTCCGTAGTAAGACCGAGGACGAGTACAAGACCACGGACGTGCTGGAAGACAGGCGTCCTGTTCCGAACTGTATGTTCGGGACGGACATGCTGGCGAATATCCTGTGCGAGAAGTATCTGTACCACACCCCGCTGGAGCAGGTGGTGCAGAAGCTGGGCCACTGCGGAGTGAACATATCGCCCAGTGTCCTGGGAGAGCATGTCCACAACGCGATGGAGTGGCTGTCATCGAAACTGGAGGATTGCTGGCGCGCGGAGGTCCGCAAGTCATGGATATTGATGCTGGACGAGACGCGCGTGCTAGTGGGCCGCACGGACGAGGAGACGCGTGAGCGCCACTACATGAACAGGTACATGTGGGGCATCCGCGCGAACAGCGTGAATCTGGTGTGGTTCCTGTATGAGAACGGGAGCCGCGGAGCGGCGGCTATCCGTCCGTTCCTTGAAGGCTTCCTAGGGTTCTACATGACAGACGGATATGTGGTCTATAAGATATTCGACAGCAAGGAAGCCGCAGAAGGGTCCGAGGCGGATGACGCGAAGAAAGGCCGCAGGTCGGCATGCCTGGTCCATATCCGGAGGGGCTTTGTGGAGGCGGTCATAGAGAACGAGACGGAGGCTACGTGGTTCATAGACGAGTTCGGCAGGATGTTCTCGGTGGAGCACCACTGCGCGGAGCGCGGGTTGACGGGTGCGGAGAGACTTGCGGAACGCCTGAAGCCGGGGAACACGGCGGACATAATGAGGCGGATAGAGGAGCGTCTGGAGGTGTTTAGGAAGTCTGACTTCGCGGGCTGCGGAGAACTGCTGAAGAAGGCCCTTAAATATGCGATGGGAGAATGGCCGGCGATGAAACGGGTTCTGGAGTGTGGCGATGTGGAGCTTTCGAACAACCTCAGCGAGCAGATGATGCGGAGGATAAAGATGAACCTGAAGAATGCCGGGAACATCGGAAGCGAGAGATCGGCCAGGCACAATGCGTTCATGTACTCGGTGATCGAGAGCTGCAAGATGATGAGGCGTAACGTGGAAGACTACCTGAAATCCCTTTTGGATCGGCTGCGGACGGCAAGGGACGGAGACGACCTGACCTGTTGCCTGCCATGTTATCTGCCCGCATAGCAGAAAAATCAAAATAATCCAAAATATATTATTAACAGAAACCGTTGAAAATCAGCGGCAAGCGTTGGCTTGCGGAAAAGTGGACGCGTACGAAGCATCTTGGGCACCTGAGGCTGTCACCTGCATAGAAAAGTAAAAAAATAATCAACAAGAAATACCAAAAACGGACAATTATTGGCCTGGCGACGGGTCGGGCGGACGCTATGTCTCTGACTTTGAACCGAGCCCAAAAATTGACCACTAACATAATATTGACGGGAACCGCTGAAAATCAGCGGAAAGCGTCAGCTTGCGAAAAAGTGGACGCGTACACTAACAAAAATTGACCACTAACATATGAATAGTAAATTAGCAATAAAGCCTTCGGTGATAATAGGTGGAGTATCAACATTATTCTCTGCTTTGAGTTTTATTGTTATGTATATCAATCACTTTATGACTGCCTATTCATTGATAATAATACTGATATGCTTTATAACGATAATATTATGCTTGCTAATACACAGGCAATGGATGAATAGCTTGCTTATATTTGCGTCAACTCTATTGTTATTATCTCTATTGTCAAACTGTTTTGCAAAAATAGAAAGTCACAAAACGGAAGAAGAAGAGTTGATTTCTGATGTGACTTATTGCATAGTTGAACAATTCAAAAACAAGAATAAAGATTGGGTATATGATGCAATTAATCACGATAGTCTTAACTTTATACTTATTCCTTCTTCTAAAGACGTAAAACAGTTTTTATATGATATAAATGAGAATCTTGCTTCAATTGGGTATTTGGGAGTTCAATATAACGTTTGTTTGTTGTTTGCTGAAATGCAATCAAAAATTATATGTGGCAAGTATCTTATTTTAATGACAGATCTTTCAGAGATAGAACTTTTAAATAATCAACATAGTTATTGGACAGTTCTCCCACATAGTTGTTTGGAAGCCGTATTAGGACAGATTGATATGAATAATCATAACTATCAATCTGCAAAAGAGCATTATTTTATGGCAGATAAGTTGGGTAATGCTACTGGAACATATTTTCTTGCAAAGTGGTATGCCACGGGTTATAATATGTGTCCAGATAATAATAAGGAAGATGAGTTATTGAAAAAGGCGGCATCAAATGGTTCAAGAGCTGCTCGTATGGATTGGGGAAAGAAAACCCTTATTTCTTTAAGAGCTACAGAATGGGAGAGGGGAGAAGCAGAAGATTATTTATTAAGGTCATCAAGGATTAAAACGGTTACCTATAAGTATATAGTAGATGTTGCTAGAGAATCTGTAAAAGTACTTGATGAATACTATCGAGCAGAATACCGCTTTCGAGATGCATATAACTTGACAAAAAAAAATTATCGTTATTTTCAAGATGACGAGATAAAGTATAACAATCATATAGACAATTGTTTAAGTATGGGTAGATACGATGAAGCATTAGATATAGTGACAGAGGGAGAAAAGGTAAATCACCCATATTGCTTTTTTACTCATGCTATTATGCTTATGAATGGTATGGGGATGCACAGAGACTATTCTAAAGCGGAACATCTTCTTCGCTTTGCAGCAGATTCATTGAACTATCGTCTTTCTTATAAAGGGCTTGCTGACTTATATAGAATAACAAACCGTTCCGGAGTTGACTTTTGGGAAGGTCTATATGAGGCTAATTTCGATAATCGTATTGAAGAACAGATATGAAGCGGTTTATCAATCTTTGTGCTGTTTATGTGCTTCCTGTTGTCGGAACGGTAGGGACGGCATGGCAGTTATCTCAAGAGAAAACAATGTGTATTATTGGTATTATTTTAGGACATATTTTAGGGATAATTGCGTTCTTCATTAGAAAAACTTACCGTAAATATGCTTTAATTTGTGTATTAGGAGGCATTGTAATGATTGTTTTTTCACTGTCGAGTTTTATGAACATGAAATTGCAACAGAATAGAGACAATATCTGGAAGAAATATATCATGGCGAAGGTTAGTGATAATGTAGATGAATTAAAAATCCGAGCAGATGAGAATGATGGCCCTGCGCAATATCGTCTTGCTATGAAATATTTCGATACTGGTGATTATGTTAACGCTAGAATATATGCACAAAAGTCTGCGGATAATGGGAATGCGATGGGATATTGCTGCCTTACATCCATATATTTGAATGGATTAGGATGTCCTAAAGATGTTCATCAAGCCGTGTCAAATATGATTAAAGCTAAACGTTTGGGCAATCTTCAATTTGATCTTGAGTATGAAGAAAAATTTTTGAGTGATACAATGTCTGAATCAGACTTGCTAGCAATAAGAGACTGTAATGCTGATGCATTTCTTATTAATTCAATGATGGAACAAATTGAAGTTGATAAGATTACAGTAGAAGATTATATAGATTTGCATCATGAAGAATTAACAAAACTGTCTGTAAAAGGTTTCATCCCAGCAACAGAACTTCTATATTGTAGAGAACTTACTAAGCATCCAGATGGGTCTGAGGAACTTATGCGTCTGTCATCAATGTTGTATAAAGCTAATGTAATTCCTACAGAGCCAATAGAGCGATATCGTTTTTTCCATTATTACAAAAAAATGAAAGACTACGATTCTAGATATTATTCAAAGTATATTCATGATAATATTTATTTACATCTATATTTTACTGATGTGGTAAATAGAGATCGAAAATCCTATTCTGACAGTTTACTTATTTCTGAATATATGCTGTATAGGTCTCAATTGAATTGGTGCCGAGATTTGGTAAATAATGACCGTAAAAGAATTAGCTTTACAATTGGTCATAAGGCTAATTATGAGAACGATTATATTTTTGCCAAGCGTTTGCTGAAGCAAAATATTGAGGCAATTCAATCAAGAATGGACTCTGTTGGTAAATATGATTTCAAAAAAGACTTACTGAATCAACTGAGATTTGAAAATATAAGTTTTCAGAATGTTAGTGAGTAGAGAGTATTAAGAATAGCTGAATGTTAGTGGTCAAATTTTGGATCCGTAGAAAATCCCATTAACTTAGCCGGAAAAACGAGAGCCATGAACAGCAGTGAAGACTTGGAAAGGTTCTATGTCGATTACCAGAGCGAGTGTGTACTATGTGGGATGACGATGCGTGCGTACTGCGACAGGAACAACGTGCCCTAGAGGTGTTCTCAGTAGAGCACTACTGCGCGGAGCGCGGATTGACTGGTGCGGAGAGACTTGCGGAACGCCTGAAGCCGGGGAACACGGCTGACATAATGAAGAGAATAGAGGAGCGTCTGGAGGTGTTCCGGAAGTCGGACTTCGCTGGCTGCGGAGAGCTGCTGAGGAAGGCCCTGAAATATGCGATAGGCGAATGGCCTGCGATGAAGAGGGTGCTTGAGTGTGGCGACGTGGAACTGTCGAACAACCTCAGCGAGCAGATGATGCGTCGGATAAAGATGAACCTGAAGAACGCCGGGAACATCGGAAGCGAGCGGTCGGCTAGGCACAACGCGTTCATGTACTCTGTGATCGAGAGCTGCAAGATGGTGAGGCGGAACGTGGAAGATTATCTGAGATCCCTTTTGGAACGTCTTCATTCTGCAAGGGACGGCGACGACCTGACGAACTGCCTGCCTTGTTATCTGCCCGCATAGCAGAAAAATCAAAATAATCGAAAAAAATAAGTTTAAGGAAACCGCTGAAAATCAGCGGCAAGCATCAGCTTGCGGAAAAGTGGACGCGTACAAATAATCAACAAGAAATACCAAAAACGGACAATTATTGGTCTGGCGACGGGTCGAGCGGACGCTATGTCTCTGACTTTTAGTTGGGTCCAAAAATTGACCACTAACCTAACAGCCTTGGTGTTGCTTTGTCAATATGGGCGTGTGGGGACGGTTACCTTTGCCCAGTCAACTTACTTTACGCTATTCTACGAATCATTGGTCTTAGCCCAACGCGGCGGAAGAGTTTCGATGTCCATGGACCAGATCGTCCTGCGTGTTTTCGCCCAGTATGTCCCTGTCTCTGACGTAAATACCTACATCCACCATTTCTTCCCGGCCATATACCCCAAAATATGCAAGTTCTTCGTTAAGGCTGCAGTTTTTGGAGGAGACATCGATGCCGAATATGTACTCAACGAATATGATAAACATGTACTGGGACAGACATCATATTTCAAGAACTGCCAAGAGGCTCTCACGCTTTCTCCGACAACATATCAACAGGTTTTGCAGGTTTGCGCAACAATAGCAACGAGGCCTGTTATAACGGAAGGAGATTATCAGGTGATAGAATTCTTACTCCGGAAACTGTTTGGAATGCTTGAAATTCGCGCAGCCCTGCTTGTTCTGAAGCAGTTATTCATGATGTCGACCGATTCCGAGTTAAGGACTCGGGCACAAGATGTATTCAAAACGATACATCCGCTATATGGTTATTACGAATAAATTATTCTAATACTATGTTATACACAGAATTACAATTTCATCACGGCTCCCTTTTCCTCGTGACCGGCGGAGCCGGGTTCATAGGCTCCAACCTTTGTGAGGCCATTCTGAAGATGGGTTATCGGGTGCGCTGCCTCGATGACCTGAGTACGGGCAAACAGGCCAATGTGGATCTGTTCCTGGGCAACCCGAACTATGAGTTTATCAAGGGCGACATCAAAGACCTTGGCACTTGTATGAAGGCCTGTGAGGGTGTGGACTATGTGCTGAACGAAGCGGCCTGGGGCAGTGTGCCTCGCAGCATTGAGATGCCGCTGTTCTACTGTGCCAACAACATTCAGGGCACGTTGAATATGATGGAGGCCGCACGGCAGAACCTGGTGAAGACTTTTGTCTATGCCTCTTCCAGCTCTGTCTATGGCGACGAGGCTCACCTGCCCAAGAAGGAGGGCGTCGAGGGCAACCTTCTCAGTCCATACGCTCTCAGTAAGCGAGCTGATGAGGAATGGGCGAAGCAATACACCAAGCACTACGGCCTCAAGACCGTTGGCCTTCGCTACTTCAATGTCTTTGGCCGTCGTCAGGACCCCCACGGAGCATACGCTGCGGTGATTCCTAAGTTCATCAAGCAACTGCTGAACGACGAGCAGCCCACCATCAATGGCGATGGCAAGCAGAGCCGTGACTTCACCTATATCGAGAATGTGATTGAGGCGAACCTAAAGGCTTGTCTGGCTCCCAATGAGGCCAGTGGCGAGGCCTTCAATGTGGCGTATGGTGGTCGTGAGTATCTGATTGATATCTATTACGACCTCACCAAAGCCCTTGGCAAAGACATCGAGCCGCATTTCGGTCCGGATCGTGCCGGTGACATTAAGCATAGCAATGCCGACATCAGCAAGGCAAAGCGCCTGCTGGGCTACGACCCGCAGTATGACTTCGCCCGTGGCCTGGCTGAAGCAATTGATTGGTATAAAGCTAATTTGTAATCAAATAAAAGACAACATACAATGAAAGAGACAAAGATTTGTGTAATCGGACTCGGTTACGTTGGGCTGCCGCTGGCACGCCTGTTTTCCACCAAGTACAAGACTGTTGGTTTTGATATGAACCAGAAGCGCTGCGATGCGCTGATGGCCGGTCACGATGCTACCCTTGAGGTGGCTGACGACATCCTTCAGGATGCCATCAACAACCACGGCTTCATCTGCACCAGCGACATTGAGAAGATTAAGGACTGCAACTTCTATGTGGTTGCCGTTCCTACCCCTGTGGATGCAGACAACAACCCAGATCTCACTCCGCTCGTGGGTGCCAGCACCACTGTTGGCAAGGTCATCAGCAAGGGTGATGTGGTTGTGTATGAGAGCACCGTCTATCCCGGCGTGACTGAAGATGAGTGTATCCCCGTGGTGGAGAAGGTAAGCGGTATGAAGATGAACGTGGATTTCTATGGAGGCTACAGCCCCGAGCGTATCAATCCGGGTGACAAACAACACACTGTGGAGCATATCAAGAAAGTCACCTCTGGCTCTACGCCTGAAATTGGCAAGTACATCAACGAGGTTTACAGCAGTGTGATTACTGCCGGAACACACCTCGCACCCACCATCAAGGTTGCTGAGGCGGCCAAGGTTATTGAGAACAGCCAGCGTGACATCAATATCGCTTTCGTGAACGAGCTGTCTAAGATCTTTAACAAGATGGGTATCGATACCCTTGATGTGCTGGAAGCTGCCGGCACCAAGTGGAACTTCCTGCCTTTCCGTCCCGGTCTGGTAGGTGGCCACTGCATCGGTGTTGACCCGTACTATCTAGCACAGTGCGCCCAGCGTCATGGCTACAACCCAGAGATTATCCTTGCCGGTCGCCGTATGAACGACGGTATGGGCGGGTATGTCGCCACCGAGACTATCAAGCTGATGCTGAAGAAAGGCATCCAGGTGCTCAACTCGGAGATTCTCATCCTTGGCTTCACCTTCAAGGAGAACTGCCCCGATGTGCGCAATACCAAGGTCATCGACATCTACAAGGCTTTAAAAGAGTATAACCTCAATATCACCGTGTATGACCCTTGGGCAAATCCCGTTATTGTGGAGCATGAGTACGGCATCAAGGTCGTGAATGAACTGCCTACGGAGAAATTCGATGCTGTTATTGCAGCTGTGGCTCACAAGAAGTTTGATGGGATGGATGTGCCTGCATTATTGAAGGACAAGCACGTTATCTTCGATGTGAAGTGTACGTTGGATAGAAACATTGTAGATGGAAGACTGTAGTCACACTTTTTCCAATAGGCTGGTGGCGGCTGACTACTGCCATCAGCCACAATATGTTTCAGCAAAATAAAGCAACGATAGTCATGCGTAAGTTCTCCTGCCTCACCATCACCCTGCTCTGTCTGACGATGACCGCCTGTGGCGTGTCGTGCGCCTATTCCGGCAAGAGCAAGCCCAAGCCAGCGAAGGTGGTGGTGCGTAAACGTGCGCAGATAGTGGACATTGGGATGCAGGCGGGTAAGGAGTATGTGGTGCGGAAGATGATTGACCTGCAAGGCAAGCAGGTGAACGTGCCTGCAGGAGTCACCATCACCTTCAAGAAAGGCGGTGCGCTGGTCAACGGCATCCTCAACGGCAACGGCACCAAACTGAACTCCAAGACCGACGGTGTATTGGGCGTGCGACTCAAAGGCACCTGGAACGTAGAGAAAGTGAAGGACGTGTTCTTCTCGCGCGACCACCTGACCGATGCGGAGATTATTGCCAACCTCAACGCCATCCAGTCAGATGCCGTGCAGAACGAGATAAAGATCACTCGCGACTATACCGTTGCCATTGCCAGGTCAGGCGGAGCCGGTCTTGACCTGAAGAGCAACACCACCCTGCTGCTGGATGTAACGCTCACCCTTGCGCCCAATGACTACAAGTCGTATAGCATCATCAATATCAAGGGCAGGGAGAATATGGCCGTGAAAGGCGGCAAGATTGTGGGCGACGTGGGACGGCATCACTATGTTGAAGGCACCACCGGCGAGTGGGGAATGGGCATCAATATCGACGAGTCGGGAAATGTCACGATAGAGAACATGACCATCACCCTCTGCACGGGCGACGGCATCTATATCACCGGCGGCAGTGAGCCGTCCGTGGGCATCTACGACCATGCCAGCCGCAATGTCAGCATCCGCAATGTCGTTTGCGATGCCAACCGCCGCCAGGGGCTGAGTATCATCCATGTCGATGGCCTCACTGTCTGTGACTGCTCGTTTATCAACACGGGGCAGGTGGAGTTTACGGCTCCGGGTTCTGGAATTGATGTGGAGCCGAATGTTTCCAATGGCAGAAACATGTCGGTAAGAAACTTGATGGTTGACAACTGCAAGATTGCAAATAATAAGGGTTCAGCCATAGCGACAAACAATACATACGAATCAGATGGTCGCCAGAACTATGAGAACTTGCTTTTCTCTAACTGCACCACCGATGGCACGTTGAAAGCGCAGTCCACCGACCTTACCTTCCGCTACTGCAGCTTTACTGAAGTTCGTTTTGCTAGCGTCTGGTCGCCCACCCATATCACGATGGATGGCTGTACCATTTCCGGTGGCTATGGACTGATTGTCTATGCCCCTTCGGAGAGTGGGGTGAATTACAAAGACAAGCTGCTGGCGCTCGATATCAAGAATTGCACCGTAGATGTTTCAGAGGTCGTGACCCGCACGAAATCGCTCATCAGTTGTTATAAGAGCTACGTGCCGAATGTAGAGTACATCAACATTGAGAACTGTCATCTCATTATCCCGGAGGCGAAGGACAAGGCGTTCAAACTGACCGAATACGACATGAAGGGCAAATTACGCATCTCTTCCTCCGAAATCAAGATGGAAGGACGCGAGTTGGATGCTAACGGCATGGAACTGCGGGGCAACAAGATACACTGTAGTAAGGCAGTAAGGATGAAAGAAGGAAGTGGTAACAGATTAACAACCACTCTGGAATGAATTCACACGGTAAAATCATATAATACGGAATATCATGTGCGGTATATGTGGTTACGTTAATTGTAGCAAAGCACGGCAGGGAAGGGAAGTCCTCTGCAAGATGATTGATACTCTTCATCACAGGGGTCCTGACTCCCAGGGCTATTTTGATGACGATGAGCATCAGGTTTTCTTGGGTCATAGCAGACTGTCCATCATAGACATTTCAGATGCAGGCAGTCAGCCAATGTCATTGGATAATCTGACTATTGTTCTCAATGGCGAAATATACAATTATAAGGAAATCAAGGACGAACTTATATCTATGGGGCATGTGTTCAAGTCAACTTCGGACACTGAGGTGGCTCTTCATTCCTTTCAAGAGTGGGGACCTGACTGTGTGAAGCGATTCATAGGTATGTTCGCATTTGCCATATATGATTCGGAGTTGCAGACAGTCACCCTCTTTAGGGACAGAGCCGGAATCAAACCGCTATATTACTATTGGGATGGCCAAGCCCTGATATTCGGTTCAGAGCTAAAAGTTATGCACCAAAACCCTTTGTTCCATAAAGAGTTGAATGATGAAGCTTTGGGGCTGTATATGAGGTATGGTTATATACCAACGCCATACTGTATATTTCACAATACCCACAAGTTGATGCAGGGTACATACCTTGTGTTCAATATTGGGGAAAGGACCGTTGAAACATGCCGGTACTGGGATCTAAGGCCATTCTATCAAATGCCGAAACTGGATATGCCCTATGAGGAGGCACTACAAGAAACGGAGAAAATTCTGACTTCGGCATTTAATTACCGTATGGTGGCAGATGTGCCAGTAGGTGTGTTCCTAAGCGCAGGTATAGATTCTACCAGTGTGGTAGCATTGTTGCAGAAGGATATGAGCAGCAAACTCAGGACTTTCACCATCGGGTTTGAATCTGGCAACAATGAAGCCCCGATGGCCAGAGAAATAGCCGCCCATCTCGGAACAGACCATACCGAACACTATTGCAGCGAGGAGGATGCTCTTGCTATCGTCAAAGACCTTCCTTATTACTATGATGAGCCTTTTGCTGACAGTAGTGCCATTCCGACGACCTTGGTGAGCAAGATGGCCCGCCAGCAGGTAAAGGTCGCCTTGTCAGCAGACGGTGGCGATGAGATATTTGCCGGCTATAACAGGTATGATTTTATTTTGCGTGGATTGCAGAAAATACAAGGGATACCGCAACCATTGAGACCAGCGGCTAATCAACTGGCTAAATGGGCGAAGAATCATACTGGTATGTCTAAATTCAATTACAAGATGGATGTTCTTTCTTATGTGTTGAGTTCAGACAAAAGTTTGGAGACATCACTGTTGGAGAGGTTATGCCGATCGGAATACACTTATTTCAAAGGAGATGTATTTTCGAGAGGTATTAATGCAATCAGAACGGTATACAATGAAGAAAATGAAGAAATGACATTCTTATCGCGCCTGCTCTATGCTGACTATGTTCAGTATATGCAGGATGATATTATGGTGAAAGTTGACCGAGCCTCAATGTCTGCATCGCTCGAAGGAAGGGAACCGCTGCTGGATCATCGGATTATTGAATTTGTGGCTCAACTTCCGGATGACTATAAATATGGGTATGGAAGGAAGAAACGTATATTGCGTGATATCGTTTATAAATATGTACCACAAAAACTTATAGACAAACCAAAGACGGGATTTTCCGTACCGCTGTCACGTTGGTTAAATGGCCCCCTTGCTGATTTGGTAGATTACTATTTGTCAGATGAGGCTATTAGGAGAACTGGAGTATTTAATAATGACTTTGTCAAATATGCCAGAAAAAGGTCACAGGAAATAAACGAGACGACAGCCCGGGAATTGTGGAAAATAGTGCAATTCCAGATGTGGTTTGAAATGTGGTAAATAAAAAACAACAAATGGGAAATATTAGCTCATCGAATAAGACAATAGCAAAAAATACCGTTTTCCTGTATGCTCGAATGATGGTGACTATGGTCATCGCTTTCTATACTTCAAGAGTATTGCTTCAGAATCTTGGAGTTGATGATTTTGGCACCTACGGCCTAGTGGGTGGCATCGTGTCCATATTTGCATCATTGAAAACAATGTTCACGGTAGCCACACAACGGTTCATGAATATTGAGATAGGGCGGGGAGACAAGGCAGAGTTGAACAAAATATTTAATGTCAGTGTTCTTGTCAATATCATTATCGCTATTGTATTTATAGTTGTTGTTGAGATTGGAGGTATTTGGCTTCTTGAGAATAAACTGCAAATAGCCCCAGAAAGGATGTCTGCAGCACGTTGGGTGTTCCAGTTTTCCGTCATTACTTCTACCATTACCGTTTTCAACATCCCTTTTACTGCCAATATCATAGCAAGGGAGAAAATGGATTTCTTTGCTATCGTTTCTATATTCGATGCTGTTGCGAAATTGGTTATTGTACTTTTATTGCCAGTTATTGGTGGGGATAGGCTCATAATCTATGGCCTACTGATGCTATTGGTAACGGGACTCAATTTACTGATAGAAGCTTTGTATTGTCGAATAAGGTTTGAGGAAAGCCGAATTAGAAAATATCCATTCGAAACAATCAGGGAAAAGTTCAAGGAGATGTTCGCTTTCTCCGGATGGGCTTTTTTCGGGAATGTCATTTTTGCCCTTGTCAATGAGGGTATGAACGTGTTGTTAAACATCTTTAGTGGTGTTGTTGCTAATGCCGCCCGTACAATTGCCTATCAGGTCTCGAGTGCATTGAGCAAAGTTGTGTCAAATGTTTATGTGGCAGTGAAACCCCAGGCTATCCAGTCGTATGCGCGTCAGGATATGGAGAGATACTACAAATTGATGTTTACTGGGGCAAAGGTGGTTGGATATATGTATATTCTGATGGCTATCCCCTTGTATTTTACCTTGGAACAGGTACTGAAATGGTGGCTTGGTGAAGTCCCTGAATATGCAGTTTCCTTCCTTAGTGCCGTGTTTATTTATCAATTGGTGCGTGTGCTGCATGAATCGGTCGGAACATTCTTTGTGACAATCGGGAAACTTAAAAAGTATCAAATAACAGAATTTATAGCTCAAGGTTCTGCATTACCTATTGCATACATAGGACTTAAATTTTTCAGCATGCCCCTATTTGGAGTGTTTTTGGTGATGGCATTTTCGGAATTACTTAATCTTACAGCAATCATGATTCTTGCCAAAAAAGAAGGGGGATTTGATATTGGACGTTATTTCAGAACGGTTGTTCTCCCGTACACTACTATGACACTATTGTGTTTTGTGGGTGTATATCTTATTAAGTTAGCCTTCATGCCATTAGAAATGAATATAACGATAAAGACATTGCTATTAATTATAGTAGCAGTTCTTTTCCAAATGACGTGTCTCTATTTCGCAGGTATGGAAAAAGAGGAGAAAGCCCTTTTTGTTAACATGATAAAACTCAAAAAGATATGAACAAAATAGCTCTGATAACCTTTCATGACACCACAAATTTTGGCGCATTGTTACAGACTTTTGGTTTGTATAAGAAACTGAATGATTTGGGCAACGATTGCTACATTCTGGATTATCAATGTGCAAGTCAATTGAAAAATGAAATACCGGCGAAGTTTCAGTTCTCGCTAAATCCAAGGGCTCTGGCTTCCGAGGTTTTGTTGAAATCAAAGAAGCGTAGGAAATATGCTGCCATGAAGCAGTTCTCGCAGGAGTATATGCCGAAGAAGAGTCATCCATACAATCGCAGCACTGTATTCGGGATGAAAGAGGATTATGATACATACGTTGTTGGTAGCGATATGTGTTGGGGATTGGATATGACAGATGGCGACTATAGTTATTTCCTTGACTTTGCGGCTGATGATAAGCGTAAGTTTTCATACGGATCATCAATAGGCAAGCGCGACTGGACACCTGAAGAGAAAGAGAAGATAGGAAAGTTATTAGCCCGTTTCAATTCAATTGCTGTTCGTGAAGAAAAGACAGTAGAGCGTCTTGCGCCTATCCTCCATGGTAAAGACTGCCAGGTGGTATGCGACCCCACCATGTTGCTGACCGTTGACGAATGGAAGCCCTATATAGGGAAGCGGTTATGTAAGAAAGATTATGTGGTGCTTTATTTTGACACGGATGACCATAAGTGTCTGAATGATGCAAAGGCGTATGCCAAGAAACACGGGAAAGAACTGCTTGTGATCTCTCAAATGCCATCTTTTGTCACCAAGACACACAATGTGTTTCCTTATAAGGTAGAAGATTTCTTGTCATTACTATACTATGCCGATACGGTCTTCACCGCATCTTATCATGGGATGGTGTATGCGCTCTATTTTCATAAGAATCTCATCTACTACAACCGTCAACCTGCCTATAGAATGGAGACTGTTGCCCGTCGCATGAATGTGGGAAACAGAGAAGGTCGGATTGTTGATTTCGACCATATCCCCCCGATAGACTATGCAGACATTGACGGCCTTTTGGAGGATTACCGTCAAGAGTCAATTGCATATATCAAACGAGCTTTACGATGAGTCAGACGGAAATTTGTTCCCGAGAGGTTTGTACGGGATGCGGAGCTTGTGCTAATATATGCCCTAAGCAGTGCATTTCGTGGGTGAAAGATGACTTGGATACGATATATCCCGCAATTGATGGGAGTGTCTGTATTCATTGCGAGGCATGCAAAAGGGCTTGTCCGAATAATACAGAGTTGGTATATCGCACGCCCAAGAGAACTTTCGCGACCTGGAGCCTTGACCCAGAGAATCGCAGAACTTCAGCCTCGGGCGGAATTGCATCGGAATTCTACCGCTATGCAATTAGGCGAGAAGGATTTACATGTGGGGCAGAACTGACGCTTGATAAGGGCGTTAACTATATACCTGTTGAAAGTGAAGAAGATATACTTAGAGTGAAGAACTCGAAATATGTTTTCTCCCACACGAATGATATATACAAACAAGTTAAGCAAGCCCTTGTTACAGGCCGTTTCGTTTACTTTGTGGGTTTGCCCTGTCAGGTTGCAGGTCTGAAAACATTTCTTGGAAAACTATCAGATAGTGATAACCTATTGTTGGCTGATATTATATGTCATGGCGTGAGCAACGAAGACTATCTCTTCCAGTATGTCCATCATATCGAAAGGGTCTCGAAACGGAGGGCTGAAAGCCTTTCGTTTCGAGACCCTTACTATGGTACTGAAGGGTATGTCTTCGCTCTCAGGGCGAAGACATACCCTTCTGGCCAGAAGGGTATGTCTTCGCGAAAAGCAACCCCGAGAAAGCCCTTCTATAAGCAGAATCATGGTGGGACTAACCTATACTATATAGGGTATATGAATAGCTTGACTTACCGTGAGAACTGTTATCACTGTCCCTATGCTCGTGCAGAAAGAGTCAGCGATTTGACTTTTGGTGATTTTGATGGACTGGGAACGATAAGGCCATTCAACCATCCTCCCAAACAGGTGTCAATGTGCTTGGTCAATACAGAAAGGGGCGAATGCTACCTGAAGGAGATAGCAGAGCAACTATTCTTAGAGGAACGTTTATTAGAAGAAGCAGTGACACCCCAGTGCCAATTGAAAGCTCCAGCAAAATATCACCCAAAAAGACAGACTTTTGTTGATGAGTACCGGAAATCGCATGATTTTACAAGTGCGGCGAAGATGTCTTTACAAAAAGAGGTAAGGCGAAATGTCATTAATCAGATAAAACAGACTTTGATTGTCAAACCCTTTTTGGCAATTACAACCAAAGAGCAACGAGACAAGATAAAGAAAATATTGAAACATTAATAATTTAATCGACAGTTGAGTTAGATGAAGAATCCAAAAGGATTGTGGGACAAACTCACATTTCAAAACGTATTGTTTGTGGTCTTTGCAATAGCACTGGCGGTGCTATTGTATATGCGTGATATAACCGGGGTGGATACCAACAAGTTCCTGTTGCTCGCTTTCGTCGTTGGCTATGCCTTGATAGCCGACTATGAGCATTTGATGATGTTGATAGCCTTCATTCTGCCGCTCACCAACGGACTGCCAAGTAACTATATCCTTCCGATAATATGTCTCCTGATTGTAATAAAGGGAGGGAGACAGATGAAAGTGCCGAGCATTGTATGGGTGTCATTCTTAGCGATTTCCCTCTACGAGCTCATTCATGTATTTATGTTTGCGCACTCCTTTGAAGCCCCCGCGTATGTTGGCTATTGTTCATTCCTATTCTTGATTCTGGTGATAGGCGGTTCTTTTGACAGCCGTTCCAACGAATCAAAGAATGCTTTGGCGTTCTGTTTGGGTACAGTAGTAATGCTCATAATAATTTTGATGAACTTCAGCCAGCTGGTGGGTGATTATTTCTTTGAGGGCAGCGTCCGAATGGGTAATGTTTCGGACTATTTAGGAGAGGGTGTAATGACGTTAAGGACCAACCCGAATAATATCGGTTTGTTCTCCATAGCCGCCATCTCCATAGTATTTGCTTTGTGGTACTACAAGAAGATACCCGTTTGGGCATTGGCTCTCGTTGCCGTTCCGGCATTCGTCTGTGGTGTGTATAGCCTGTCGCGTACCTGGATGTTGTCAATTATACTTTTTGCTTTGCTTTTCTTTGTAATGCGAAAAGGAAAGAATCGTGGCTCCTCATTTATTATCCTGCTGATAGCAGTTGTTGGAGTGTTCTATTTCTTTACGAGGCTCAATGTGTCGGTTCTTGAATCTTTTGATACTCGATTCAGTGGCGATACGGATACAGCAGGCTCAAGAACAACCCTTTTCCTTACATACCACAAATGGATGTTTGAGAATACGTGGGCATTACTGTTTGGTACGGGTGCCATACCTTATAGAGAGGTAACACAGATAGAAAATTCAACACATAATGCTATCCAGCAGGTTTTTATCTCGTATGGTATTCCTGGACTTCTTTTCTTCATATATCTTTTAGTCCGTCTTATCAAGAACTGGCGAGTGCGAGGAGAAAGGATGGTTTATGTGCCGATATTGACAATAGGCTTCTTCCTGCAATCATCGCAATTCTTGAATCCTGCCTACTGTGCATTTCCTTTTATCGCTTCCTTTTTCGTACTTAAAATGGTCAAGAAGGATGAGATGTATTCAATAACAAGAAAGACTTCATGAAGACACCATCATATTATATTAATGCCTTGAAATACCGTTTTGACATAAAAAGGTCGGAACGAAAAGATACGGTGTTGAACCGGCATGTTGTTGTAATAGAGAGCGATGACTGGGGTAGTGTCCGTATGCCCTCAGCGAAGGTGTTGGCGTACTTGAAGTATAAGGGATATCTGTTGTTCGACAATATCGGCTACGACCGCTATGACACGTTGGCAAGCAACGAAGATCTTGAAATGTTGATAGAAGCCCTCTCTTCAGTGAAAGGCTCTGATGGCAAATCTGCCAAACTGACGATGAACTGTGTGGTGGCAAACCCGGACTTCGAAAAGATAAGGGCTTCGGGGTTCGAGGAGTATCACTATGAGCTGTTCACCGAGACCTTGAAACGTTCTCCGCATCACGACCGCTCTTTCGCCCTTTGGCAAAGAGGAATGAAGCAGGGTGTGCTTAAACCACAGTTTCATGGCCGGGAACACCTGAATGCCCAGATGTGGCTGAAACTGCTGCAGCAGAATCACCAGCCGTTGACGGATAGCTTTGAGAAAGGTGTGTTCTCGACGCAGGTGGATACCGACGTGGATGCCCGCAGACACTGTTTGGCGGCATATAATCTATCGGACAAGTCAGAATATGATTTTGCAGTCCAGAGTGTGAGAGAGGGGCTGGACATCTTTGAACGTTTGTTCGGTTATCGTTCGGAAAGCATGATTGCTCCGAACTATACTTGGGACACAGAGATAGAGGATGCTGCATACGACAATGGGGTGAAGTATATACAGGGAGCGCGAGTACAAAGACATTCCCATTTCATGATGCAGCATGGCGGAAAGTCAGAGATACGACACACCGGGCAGCGAAACCGTCATGGACAGGTGTATATGGTGCGTAACTGCTCTTTCGAGCCGAGTGAGAATCCGGCGAAGAATGCCGACTTCTGCTTGGCGCAAATCGAACAATGCTTCAAACGGGGACAAGCAGCCATTATCTCCTCTCATCGGCAGAACTTTATCGGTGAATTGTATCCCGAAAATCGAGACAATAATATACGCCAACTCAAACATCTGTTGCAAACCGTGGTGAAGAATTATCCCGATGTGATATTCTTGACGAGCGATGAGTTAGGAGTAATGATTACAAACTATAGTAAATAAAAGTTTTATTCATATGAGTTCGTTTTTACAACATGCCAAGCGGGCGTTGACAGACCCTCGGCACGATTATGAATTGTTTTTAGGCCGCACCTCCAACTGGTGGAGCGATGAGAGTTTCATCAAGCAGATGTATTGGGCAAGGACAGGCAAGCGCTTGACGCTTGACAATCCGCAGACCTTTACGCAGAAGCAAAACTGGTTGAAGCTTCACGACCATAACCCTTTTTACACGACATTGGCAGACAAGTACCGTGTGAAAGCGTTCGTGGCTTCCAAGATAGGACAGGAATATGTAGTTCCGTGCTATGGCTTCTGGGAGAAGGTTGATGACATAGACATTGCTTCGCTTCCGGAAAAATTTGTCTTGAAGTGCAATCACAACTCAGGTGGTGCCGTCATCTGCAAGGACAAGAGTAAACTGGATGTAGAAAAGGCAAAAGCCGGTCTGCAGCGGTGCTTGAATGATGATTTCTACAAGTATGCACGGGTTTGGCCCTACAAAAATATCAAACGTGGCATTTTGGCGGACATGTTCCTGGATGACCATCAAGGAACGGAACTGCGTGATTATAAATGGTGGTGCTTTAATGGAGAGCCGAAGGTGATGTATTTTACTAACAAAGGCAAGGATATCTATGAGAACTTCTACGACATGGATTATAACCCTTTGGACATCAGTCATGGTTTCCGCAGATATTCGCCAGAGATAGAGAAACCGGCAGAGTTTGAGGAGATGCGTCAGCTTGCTGCAGAACTGTCTGAGGGCATCCCCTTTGTGCGTGTTGATTTCTTCGATGTGGAGGGACATGTCTATTTCGGGGAGTTCACCTTCTTCGACTGGGGAGGCATGAAGCCGGTAAGTGACGAATGGGAGAAACGCATTGGTGAATGGATAATCTTGCCTAAACAATGAATCAAAACAAGAATCATAGAATCATCATCTGGGCAACGGAGATACCGCAGCTGCTTGACGGCAAGCCCATCGGGGGCATTGCCGTCCAGATGTATTTCTGGGCACAGGTGTTTGCCCGGAACGGATGGCAGGTGTATTCCTTTGCCGAGAATGCCAAAGAGACGGAAACCCTTGAAGGCATCACTTTCAAGCCATTGAAGAATATCCAGCGGGTCAACTTCCTGCTGGAGTGGTGGCGCTCGCTGAAGTATCTGCTTATTATACGTCCCAAGGTGGTTATTTATCGTGGAGCCAACAGGCATCTGCTGCCACTCGCTATATTTGCGAAGATGCTTGGAGTGAAACTGGTCTATTTCTCTGCAAGCGACGTGAACTTCGAGCCAGGGAAGGAACTGGTGGGGTCGGAGCTGAACAGAAGGCTTTATCATCGCTCTATCCAGCATATCCGCTATTTCGTCACCCAGAACCAGCATCAGCACGATACCCTCTTGCAGAACTACGGCAAGGAGAGCCTCACGATGTATAACATCTGGGGGCTGACACCCGTCAAAGCACAGGATGCACCTCCGCAAGGCGATGCCGTGTGGGTGGCCAATTTCCGAAAACTGAAGCGTGCCGAGTGGGTATTGGACGCTGCCTCGCAGTTGCCTCAGTATAAGTTTGTGCTGGCTGGAGGAAGCAGCGGTGGTGACAAGAACTATTATGACGAAATGAAGACGAGGGCAGAAAACCTCCCCAATGTCGAGTTTCTTGGCGGTCGCTCGTTCTTCTACACGAATGCCTTGGTATCTAAGGCTAAAGTGCTGTTGTGCACCTCCACTTTTGAAGGATTCCCGAACACCTTCCTTCAAACTTGGTCGGCAGGGCTGCCCGTCATCTCGACGGTCGATCCGAGCGGCATCATTGCCGCTAACGGCCTTGGCGAGGTGGTAAGTGATGAGACAGAACTGGTGACTGCCCTTGGACGTGTGCTGGGCGATGAGGAATATTATGCGAAACTTTGTGCGTCGGTGGCTGTTTTCTTCAAGAAAAATCACGCGTCGCAGTCAGGATATGAGCGATTGATAAAATACCTACAGATATGAGTAAACTGAAATACATCTTCAGCCGGATAGGGCTGTTCTACTGGCGTTCCATCGCCTCGCCCGAGAAGTATGCCCGTCATCTTGGCGTGACCATAGGCAAACACTGCTTCATCTCCACCCGCGAGTGGGGCAACGAGCCGTACTTGATACGCATTGGCGACAACGTTCAGGTGACTCGCGGAGTGGCGGTACACACGCATGGGGGGGCAATTGTTTGAGAAAAGAACATCCGGATTTCGACATCTTCGGTAAGGTGGTGATAGAGGACTGGGCGTACATTGGAGCATACTCGCAGATTATGCCGGGCGTGACTGTAGGCGAAGGTGCTTTGGTGGCAGCTGGCAGCATCGTCACCAAGTCGGTGGCACCCCACACGGTGGTGGCGGGCAACCCAGCCCGGGTCATTTGCACGACCGAAGAGTTCTACGAGAAAAACAAACAATATAATGTCGGGACAAAGAAGATGAGTTATAAGGAGAAAAAGAAACTCCTGCTTTCTTTGCCCGGGGAGAGGTTTATAAGGAAATAAAAACTTCCGTAATTCACCGCGGGCAGTGAAGGAATTGCTCAACCGTGTCAGGAATATGTCGGTGGAGCAGAGGTTTAAGAGAGAGTAAACAAAATATAATACAAACCATATAACCGATAAAGAGTAAGCTGACAGGAATAAAGATGGATCTGTTATACTACAAGAGTGATGCTGCCCGTTATGGCGGAGTTAATGGGGGATTCTTAGGTTCCAGAAATGCTTACGCAAGGCGCATTTCACTAAGAATAGATTTCTCAAACTATACTACAAAATAATCATGCGCAGGTACCGACTAAAATACGGTCTGGAGATTCCCGCAGAGACAGAAATAGGACGCGGCCTGTATATCGGACATCCGTTTAGCATCACAATCAATGGAAGTGCTATTATAGGCGAAAATTGTAATATACATAAAGGAGTGGTTATAGGACGTGAAAACAGGGGATTAAGGAAAGGTACACCTGTTATAGGAAACAAAGTGTGGATAGGCATCAATGCAGCTGTAGTAGGGAAGATTACTATTGGTGACGATGTGTTGATAGCACCATGTAGTTACGTTAATTGCGATGTGCCCAGCCATAGTGTAGTGTTCGGAAATCCCTATGTCATCAAACATCGCGATAATGCGACAGAAGGATATATAAACAATATGATATGAAGAAAGTACTATGCCTGATAGATACGCTTGGTCATGGTGGTGCAGAGAGGCAGATGGTAGGTCTGGCTGTTCTGTTGAAACAGCGTGGCTATCATACTGACTTAGTGACATACCATCCCCATGACTTCTATGCGGAATTGGCACGGAAGCAGGGAATTGGCACACTTACACTGCGAGTGAAAGACTCACAGTGGTCGAAGTTTAATGCCGTCAGAAATCATATCAAGAAAACCGGTGGCTATGATGTCGTCATAGCCTACAAGGACGGTCCAACGATAATAAGTTGCTTGCTCAGGATGATGGGTATGAGATTTAAGCTGATTGTGAGTGAGCGGAATACGACGCAAGTGTTGAATCGGCATGAGAAAATCAAGTTTCTGGCTTACAGAGTGGCAGATTACGTCGTGCCGAATTCTCACTCTCAGGAAGATTTCATAAAAGAGCATTTCCCTAAATTGAGAAAAAAGACGCTTGCCATTACGAATTTCACGGATACAGATGCTTTTTGCTCTGTCAGTGTGGCGAATCATGACGGCTTGCAGGTGTTGACAACGGCGAGGATAGCATGTCAGAAAAATGTTCTCAGATACCTTGATGCGATAGCCCTGTTCAAACAGAGTAATGGGCAAATAAATGTCCATTTTGATTGGTATGGTGAAGTTCAGAGAGGGGAAGAGAGCTATGGCGAAGAGATGAAAAAGAAGGTTTCTGAACTTCATTTAGAGGATGTCATTACTTTTCATCCGGCAACGACAGGTATTATTGAGAAATATCAGCAATGCGATGTGTTTTGTCTGCCAAGTAACTATGAGGGATTCCCTAATGTAGTATGTGAGGCTATGAGTTGCGGCAAACCTGTGTTGTGTAGCCGAGTATGCGATAATCCCTTTATTGTAAAGGAAGGCGAGAATGCTTTGATGTTCGACAATGAAGACATCCAAGATATAGCGAGTAAATTGCTACAAATCTGCACCATGCCCAAGGAAGAACTTGAACGTTGGGGATGCAGAAGCCGCGAGATAGCCGTCGACAAGTTCTCGATGGAATCGTTCGTAAACAAATATATTAATCTGATTGAAAGTTGAAATTGCGTATATGGTTGATAATGCGATAGTTATTGGGGGTGGGCATCACAATACCCTCGGCGTGGTCCGGGCTTTGGGTGAACGGGCTATAGGCGTGGAACTGATTACCGTAGGTAGCGAGAAGGAACGTTATATCTCTAAAAGCCGCTATGTAAAGAAGCATCAAGCACTTGTAAGCATTGAAGAGTTGACATCATACTTGTTGTACCGTCCGACTGCCGACTACAAGGAAATCCTGATTTCCTGTGCTGACAATATTACGGAACATCTGAATGCGTTCCGCAGTTGTCTCGCTGCACGATATGTTCTTCCGGGATGCGACGAGGAAGGAAAGATGCTGAATTTGATGGACAAGACCACGATGATTAGCATGGCTGCCAGGAGAGGCCTGCAGGCACCTACAGTTTGGTGTATGCCAGACGACAGGGACAAGGTGACGTACCCCTGCATCACAAAGAGCTATGTGAGCAGTCATGGTGGAAAGGCTGACGTGCAGATATTCAGCGAACAGGATGATTTCGAGAAGTTCCTCTCAAGTTGCAAGGATGAGATATTCGTGCAGCCCTATATTGACAAGAAAGATGAGGTACAGTTCATTGGCTGTTCACTGCGAGGAGGTGAAGAAGTAATTATCCCAGGCATGACGCATATCCTCCGCTCACAGCCCAATACGAATACCGGTTTTCTGGAATATGGCCCTGTGGAAGAGTTCTGGAAGGAGACCGTAGAGAAAAGCAAACTGTATATCCGCGACTGTGGCTACAATGGCTTGTTCAGCATAGAGTTCCTGCGTTCAAAGGATGACAAGGTGTATTTCCTCGAAATCAATTTCCGCAACGATGGCAACGCATGGAGTGTGACGGCTGCGGGAGTGAACCTGCCTGTCATCTGGATGAAAGCCAATAGCGGCGTGGACTATAAGGATGAAATACATAAGGTGAAGAGCATCACGGTGATGCCCGAGTTCCAGGACTTCAAGCTGGTGCTGCAACACAAGGTCGGGCTGAAGCAATGGCTACGGGATGTGCGGCGGACAGATGCCTTCCTCGATTGGAACACGAGGGATAAGAAGCCTTTCTTCAGGTTTATCCTGAACAAAATAAAATTGAAAAAAACGACAAATACAAAGAAAAAATATCTAATTCGTCTCGATGACGCCTGTCCCACGATGGACAGGGTAAAGTGGGTGCGGATGGAAGAGATTCTCGACCGCTATGGGGTGAAGCCTGTGGTGGGCGTGATACCCCATAATGAGGATCCGTCGCAAATGATTGATGCGCCGGATGCTGCTTTCTGGGGTAAGGTGCAAGGATGGCATAAGAAAGGATGGGCAATTGCCCTGCATGGGTATAGCCATGTGTATCAGTCGTTCAATGGGGGGGGGATAAATCCGATGTGGAAGCGAAGCGAGTTTTGTGGCGTGCAGCTTGACGAACAGAGAGATAAGATTCGTAAGGGAGTGGCTATTATGCGGGAAAACGGTATTAACCCTCGGTATTTCTTTGCTCCTAGCCATACATTTGACGAGAATACGCTGGTTGCACTACGAGAAGAAAGTGATATAAGAATCATCAGCGATACGATTGCCACCAGGCCTTATCGTTATGAGGATTTCATTTTTATACCACAGTTTAGCGGTCAGTGCAGGGACATGAAAATGAGCGGGCTATATACTTTCTGTTTGCACCCGAATACGATGAGCGATGCTGCTTTTCAAAATGCGGAACGTTTCCTTGCTGCTCATTGCGATTCATTCGTGGCGTTTGATAGCTTGGATTTGACTGACGTGAAAGGCAAGAGCCTGTTTGACAGTGTACTGACGGGACTTTATTTTACTTACAGAAAGATTAGAGGCATAAAATGAGAATACTCCATATTATTGATTCCTTGGCAATGGGCGGTGCAGAGAACATGCTCATCGGACTTGCTTCCGGCCAGATGAAGCAGGGGCATGATGTGCTTGTGATGCCATTGTTATCTTCCCAAGTTACACCTGTCAGGCAGAAAATGGAAGCTGCGGGGGTCGAGGTGCGACCTTTCAGTGAGACTGGCTCTGTATATAACCCTATGCTGATTCTGAAAATTGCCAAGGCGATAAGGAGTTTTGATATCGTTCATGTACATTTGTTCCCTGCATTGTATTGGGCTGGTTTGGCAAAGAAACTTAGCTTCTGCAAGGTGCCTATGATTTATACGGAGCATAGCACGGGTAACAAACGAAGAAAGAAAACACTCTTGCATTTAGCAGACCGGTTGATATATCAGCACTGCTACAAGATGGTCGTGGCCTGTGCCGCAAAGGTTATGGAGACCTACATGGTTGCTTTCCCCGCAGTTACCCATATCTGCTACATCAATAACGGGGTGGACACATCGTTGTTCTCCAATGCGATGCCGTACACAAAAGAGGAATTGTTGGGCGTATCAAACAATCCTTTCATTATCACAATGGTGGCGCGTTTTATGACCATGAAACGTCAAGATACCATTGTGGAGGCTTTGGCAAAGTTGCCCGGGGGGATTCATGTTGTGTTCGTTGGCGGGAATAAGGATGACGACGGGCTGATAAGGGTTAAAGAATTGGCTGATACTTTGAGAGTATCTGAGAGAGTTCATTTCCTGTATATCAGGTCTGACGTGCCTCGTATCCTGAAAACTTCTGATCTTGTTATTATGGCATCTGACTATGAGGGGCTCTCTCTGTCTTCTATTGAGGGGATGGCAGCAGGAAAACCATTTGTTGCCAGCGATGTGAATGGACTGCGTGAGGTCGTAGGTGGTGCCGGATTATTGTTTGAGAATAAGAATGCTGTTGCTTTGGCAGAGGCTATCAATAAGCTTTACATTGACAGCACACTGTATGAGGATGTGAGAGCGAAATGCGAACAGCGGGCACGGGAATATGATGTGAATAGGATGGTAGAAGGGTATATGAAAGTATATCAAGATTGTTTGTGAAAGATTTGAAATCGAAGATATGAGACAGCCTTCGTGGAATGAATTTTTAGGTAAATATCCAGATGACCCAAGAGGGGCGATGGAAGCCTTGTGCCGTCTTTTGTTCAGGACAAAATACGGTATCGGTGACAGTCTGCCCTATTTCTATAATCATCCGGGTATAGAAACAGCTCCGGTCAAGTACGGCAGTGAGTTGATTGGCTTTCAGTCGAAGTTCTTCACGGGCGAAACAATTGATGATTCGCAAGCCGAGGAGTTGATAAAATCCATCGAAACAGCACGAAGACATAATGCTTCATTGACGAAAATAATCGTCTATACGAATTCTGCATTCTGGTTCCCAAACCCTGACGAGGATGCCATCAAACGACAAAAGAAGGTGGAGAAGGCCGCCAAGGATAAGTCTCTTGCTTTGGAGTGGATGTTTGGTGAGAATATCCTTGATGCGGTGGCGAAGAATGAACTGGCATATGACCTGTTCTTCAATAATCAATCGAATGTCAGCCATCTTCCCAAGTCTCTTGCGCTCTTCAACGAAGCTATACTTCAAAACATATCAAGCACAATACATTATGGACAAAAGTCCATAGTCCTGGACAGGACAGCATACGTGAACCGACTGAAAGAACTTCTGCAAAACGGCAAACACGTACTTGTCAGCGGAGAAAGCGGAAGTGGCAAATCGGCCATCGTAAAACAATTTTGGGAGGAGGTGAAGGATGAGGAAGAAATGGTTGTGCTTTTCCTTCCTGCCAGTCAGATGAATGTCCGCTCTGTAAATGAAGTGTTCAGATTTGACGAGGACTATACTTTTGCCAGTTTCAGAAATTTCTATAATGGACACAGGGTAAAGATACTTGTCGTGGACTCGGCCGAGAAATTGTTGGACCAAGAAAGCACCATCGGAGCCCAACTGCTTTTGGAAGGGTTGGCTGAACAGGGATGGCAGTTTGTCTTTACCTGTAAAACCAATGCGATACAGCAACTCAAAGAGAGGCTTTCAGATTACGCCATTACATTTGATAACATTGTAGTGGAAAACCTTGCCGAGAATGAGATTAAAGAGTTAGCCAGGGCTTATGGTTTTCTGATACCATCCAATCAAAAGGTATTTCAGCAAATAAGGATTCCGTTTTACCTTGCACGATATTGTGAGGTAGGTGATGATGGATTGTCATCCATAGCGGCCCTGCGCGAGAAGGTGTGGAACAAAAAGGTGAGAGGTGCCGTCAGAGGAGGTGAGCAGCAACGCAGGGAAGCGTGTTTGTTCCAGATAGTGAAGGAACAACAGCAGAAGGGCACTTTTGCCGTGTGTCCTGCAGGAATAGATCACGAAGCCGCCTGTAAACTGGTGGACGAAGATGTGCTGGCAGAGCATCCTCATCGCGGATATTCGGTGAAACACGACCTCTATGTGGATTGGGCGTTGGACTTTTCCATAGAATGTGAGTTTGACACCTCTGCATCCTGTCTGTCCGTGCTGTCAGACGTACCTCTGAGCTTGACATACGCCAATGCCTTCAGTCGTTGGTTGGATACAATTATTGACCAAGATGACTCAAGGGTTAATGCAATCGTGGAGTATTTGGTCACAGGCAAAATAAACCCCAGATGGGAGCATTATGTATGGGCAAGCATTGGGAAATCCTCGCAATATGCCAGTAAATTCTTCGCCAAGTACGAGACTGCATTGAGGAATGAAAGCTATGCCTTGTTCAATAAGTTTGCCGATGTGCTTTGTGTGGCTTGCTTGGAAGTGGATCAGACCATAACCTATAAGGGTGAGGAGTACCAAGTGATGCGACCCGTAGGGAATGGGTGGGACGAAGCAGTGTCCTTCATAGACAGGCATCAAGAGGATTATTATATGAACCACCTTGGCCTTGTCCTGAAACTGCTGTCCACTTATAGCCGGAGGGGGAAGGAGGCATATGCGATGAGACAGGCAGGCGAACTGTCGCTGAAACTATATGACGAGGTGGCCAAGACGCGAAGAGGCGGTGAATATTTCTGGATAGAGAAGCCTCGCCCCTGGAGCGAATTGATATGCAAATACGCCTTCCCCATCAGAGACCGTCTGAATGCCATTTTTAAAGAGGTTGCAGAGAATAAGTGGATGAAGCATACCGACCCGTATGCGGAACTGATGGCGTATGTGCTTAAGGAAGCCAACCCCCTGTCTATATATACACTTTGCCTATGCTGCTATGAATCGATGACTGCACTGCTTCCCATCTTCTGGCTGGAACATACGGAATACGAGAATAACGATGGGTTTTACAGAGGCCGGCGTAGCGGTTTCGACCGTGAATACGTCTTTGGACTGAATGGCGATTATGGGTTAGATATGGGCTATTTCCCCGAGAGTGCTTACCAGACACCAATTTATGCACTATTGTCTGCCGAACATCTGATAGACAAAGAGGGAACGAAGGTACTGAAAGGCATCATCGAAATGATGAATACCTGCATTGAAACATATACAAGGCGCACTGATGCTGAACGGCTATTGAAAATGACGGTCTCATTGCCCGATGGAACAGCTCGTGATGTGATTGCGTCTCAGTCGCTCTGGAACCTATACAGAGGTACTCCCAATGTCGCTATGCCCAATCTGCTGGAGTCAATGCACATGGCAGTTGAAACATTCCTCCTTGAGTTGCTCCACGACGGGAAAGATGGTGCAGAATGGGACTATGTAAATAAGATCGTTTGGATGATGCTGAGAGAATCAAAATCGGTATCACTCTATTCGATAGCAGCCAGCTTGTGCGTGGCATATCCCGTGCATTTCTATGATGTGCTGTTGTTCTTGTGCCAAGATATTCGCTTCATATCTTTTGACCTGACACGTAGTATCAGTGAACATCACGCAACGAGTATTGAGTTTGCCTACCATCGACATCCTTCAATGTTAGAGGAGAGAAAGAAATCGAACAAACTGCCCCATCGCCAGCGAAGTCTGGAGAATGCTCTTCTGGGTTGTCAGTTGGCTTTTGATCAAAAGGACGATGATGATTCGAAGGATAAGCTCGCAAAAGCATACGATTTGGTTGACAGACTTCAGCAACAAAAGGAGGAAAGGAAAAATGAAGACAGCACCTATAAGTATATCTTTGAGCGGATTGACTATCGTTCGATGAAGAAAGAAGAGGTGGACTTGGAGAATGGACAAAAAGGTATTTTTATCAGTCCACAATCAACTCCGGAGATGGAGAAAGAACGTCAAGAACTGAATGATATGATGAAGGATATGCGGGCGATGAACTTGCGTGTATGGGCAGATAAAAAATACAAGGGTAATGGAAAGGATGTGCCGGAATATCCCTTTGACAAAGATGCGCATGCTGCATTGGAAGTTATACGATTGGTCGAGAAGCAGGTCCACGAAAAAAAAGGCGATATGCTCCTGCTGCCCGGGGATGAATATGTGCAATACATAGGGAGTGCAATCCTCTTGATGTTTTACAAGGATACTTTATCTGCAGATGAGATAAAGGAGTGCTGGATGCGGCTTGATGAGGCGTTGTCTGCACCATTCGCGATGGCTTCCAATAGCATGTCCGAGGTGAAGATATGCTTGGCAGCCCTTCCTGCGGCAATGGGAACTATGCCAGAATATGAAGAAGAATATGCAAGGATTATCGCAACATACGTAACGATAAAAGATGAAAATGTGAACGAGCGGCTTTGCGATATGATATCGGAGGTCATTGCAGCCAATGACCTTTGGCATAAACAGCCCAACTTGATGGCGAAGGCATTGGCGAAGGTTCGCAAGGAATTACCGGAAAACGACTTTACGCTGATGGACGAGCCTCAAGCCGACTCAGTGTTATGTCTGCTGACGTATGCCACTGATAAGCGAGAGTTGGGAAGAATCTGTGTGGCGAAATTGTCACGCAGATGGGTCAAGAAGGGCGAAAGATATTCGTTTGTGAGCAAGCGCCATGAGGCACAGAATGTGGCGATGTATATGCTTTACGCACCTCTTGATGAGGTTCCTTCTTTAGTGGCTCCTTATGTGCCGTTGATTGGGCAAGATGATTATGATGAGTCGTTGATGACAAACCTGTTGATTTGTGCCGCACAATATGGCAAGTATGATAATTTTTGGATTGTGTGGTATGCCTTTTACGACCGGATGAAAGAACGCAGAGTGTGGCATTGTCAGGATCAGGTGATGAATGAGTATTTGTTGAATCCCCGTTTTTTGATGCAAGATTATGATGACTGGTTCCGTCTGGAAGAGAAGGATATGCCTTTCTTTGAGCGAGTAACCGAGGATTGGGTCGGAAACCCTGTCGTGCTGTTTGCTTTTGCAAGAGTTTTTGCAACAATTGGCAAAGGACTTCAAGAAAAGGCGGTAGGCCTGTTTGCCCGTTTGACAAGTGGGCATCCTCAAATGAAGGATGAAACGACAACTGTTGTTTTTTATTTAGAAAAGATAGTGAAACGAGTATGGGCGAACAATTCGGACGATTTGAAATCTGACGCAAAGCTAAAATCTGACTACATAGCGGTGCTGGAGTTTATGCGAGACAATAATTCCAATGTGGCGCAAAATATCTTGAACTGTTTATAAATCATGGCCGTACCTATAAGACATAAGAACATACTGAAAACCTACGTTGATGATGCAACGAAGGCTGTTTGGGCACGTGACTTGGTTAGTCTTGCCATTCAAACAGGTGGGTTGCTGACAGATGCAGAGCAGTCTCAAATCCTGGATGAACTGCTGAATAATGCAGCTTCACCGACCGTCCCTCTTCCGATGGCTTTTATTGTCAATGACCCCACAGTTAGGATTTTGAGATTGGTTCATAAGCATGGTGTGAATGCCCTCGCCGATAATCAGGAAATTGTGTTCTGCGAAGAAGGAATAACACTATTGTATGGTCAGAACCGCTCAGGGAAGAGCGGCTATTTCAGAATCCTTAATCAGATGGCTGGAGGCGAGATAAATCAGACACTTCATCAAAACGTATATGTTGCTACACCCCAGCCCATAGAAGTTGTCATCGAGTATTCCGTAGATGGGACGACATCCCATGCGTTTACTTGGAATGGTGTTGCGGCTGCCCCTGCTGATGTCCGTCATTTGCGGTTCTTTGATTCTCGGTATGCACAGAACTATCTTAGCTGTCGTGGAGGGAATACCTATTTTTTCAAGAGTCAGAACCTGATGGTATTCAAGGCTATAAATGATACGCTTGACTTTATGAAGGAGTTGGGGGCAACGATAGATGCCAATGTAGAGGCAGGTTTACGTGGTTTGTGCTCCACAACATACAAAGATGCGTTGACACGAGCTTTGATTGATGCTTTCCAGGAAGAACTGAGAGAACTTGGTATTGAGGACTTGAAAGTGGCTCTCAACGTTGAGAATTTGCTGAACGATGATGCTGAAATTGCCATTACGCTTACAAACTCAATGGCTATCGATGGAATACTCAGTGAGGCGGAACTCAAATGCGCTGCTTTGGCATTGTTCCTTGCAGAATGTAGCTTGACAGGAGGGACTCAACCGATAGTGTTAGATGACCCTGTAAATAGCCTTGACGATATATTGATAGAACGGTTTGCCCACCGTCTCAGTAAGATGCAGAACCAGATTATTGTGTTTACGCACAATGTACTTTTCAAGGAGGCGTTGACTGACGAGCGGTGTTTCAAAGTCTATAGAGACCCTGCTACATCTCGTGCAGGGACTCGGACAACGAAAAAACATGTTCTAGCCTATGATGTATTGACAAGTGGATATGCCTTTGGTTATATTATGGGAGATACGAATAGGAGAACCAAGTTTTATTTAGACAGAGCACAGGATAAATTATCTGCCACCCCTGTTACCGATGAAAAAGGGATAGTGGATGATTTGAGAATGGCTGTTGAGTGGGCCATTGATGAGGTGGTCTTTCGAGGGCTTGCCCCAAGACGTTTCAAGGGAAGCGAATTGACAGACTGGGGACAGATGGAACTGATGACAGGCGTAGGTGCTGCTAATGTAAAGGAACTTCACGATATTTACAACCAACTGTCAGGGCTGGGGAGTCATCTGGGCTATTCATCGTATGTGTTATCAGCAACCGTCAGTAGATTACAGGCTTTGCATACCAGAATTGAAACAGTGTTTAGCAGTATATGAGTACAAAAAAAACGATTCTAATTCTCACCAACAGCATCGGAGGACTGCACAGTTTCCGCAAGGAGGTGGTGAAGGCCATCGTGGATGCGGGGTATGAAGTATATATCTCTGAGCCGGACGATGATGAGCGGGTGCGGTACTTCGATGAGGTAGGCTGCCATATCATCAAGACGGACTTCAACCGTCGTGGGATGAATCCATTTGCGGATTTCAAGCTGATGTTGAGGTATCGGAAACTTATGAAACAACTGAAGCCCAAGGCCGTCCTGACCTATACTATCAAGCCAAATATCTATGGGGGGATGGCTGCTCGCCTGTGCCGTGTACCCCAACTGGCCAATATCACCGGATTGGGCGATGCAGTGGAGAACGGGGGCTGGATGCAGAAACTGACCGTCACGCTCTATAGAATAGGACTGAAAAAGGTAAAACGGCTATTCTTCCAAAATAAGAACAACAGAGACTTCTGCATTCTTTCAGGGATTGCCTCTGAGGATTCTGTGCTTCTGCCAGGTTCGGGAGTGAACCTGAAGCATCATTCTTATCAGGAGTATCCGAAGGATGAAGGAAAGGTGAGATTCCTGTACATCGGGCGACTGCTGAAGGACAAGGGAGCGGAGGAACTGTTTGATGCGGCAGAAGCCATCCGAGAGAAACACCCGAATACGGAGTTCCAGATAGTGGGCAGTGTGGAAGGAGATTATCAGGAGCGGTTGGACAGACTGGTGGAGAAAGGTGTCATCAGGTTCTTAGGCAGGCAGACGGATGTAAGGTCGTTCATAGGGGCGGTGGAGTGTACCATCATGCCGTCGTACCATGAGGGGATGTCAAACGTGAATCTGGAGAGTGCCGCCAACGGAAGGCCTGTGATAACGACGAATGTTCCTGGGTGCCGTGAGACAGTGGATGATGGAGTGACGGGCTACTTAGCGGAGGCTCGCAGCAGCCAGTCGTTGGTGGATGCCGTAGAGCGGTTTATTGACCTGCCATACGAGGAAAAGGTGAAGATGGGACAGGCCGGCCGGAGAAAGGTGGAGCGGGAGTTTGACAGGGAGATAGTGATTGAGGCGTATCTGAAAGAAATCAATTTGTTGAAATAGTTTTACTATGAGTTTATACAGTATCGCCCACAGGGTACAGGCGGGTATGCCGTGGCTGTGGGATGTAGTGGAATGGGGCAACGCTTCGGTGTTTGCCTTACAGCATAGGAAGGGCTTGAAGGCGCTGCCGCAATTGTTAGAGAGGCATAGCGACCGCTTCACGGTGAGTGAGGTGGTGGTGGGAGATGCCGAAAAACTGGCGAAGTTCTTTGCGGAGCAACCGGAGGAGGCGTTTGCGTTTTTCAAGCCGCATGAGTTTGATGCCAAGTCGCTGGAAAAGTTGACACAAAGGAGGTCGTTCCTGATGTTCAAGGTAACGGACGGGGAAGAGATAGTGGGCTATTTCTTCCTGCGGTGCTTTGCCAACGGCAATGCCTTCAAGGGCAGGATGGTGGACTACAGGCGCAGGAACCAGGGCATAGCCAAACTGATGGGAAACGTCATCAATGAGGTGGTGCTGACATTAAGGCTGCGGCTATTCACAACCATCTCGCCGGACAACTATGCTTCGCTGGCATCTACCAAGGCTGTGAATGACATCAGGATAGTGCGGACGCTGGAGAACGGCTACTATTACATAGAGTGTACCCCGAAGAAACCTGACATGGGGGGGGGATTTAGTTGATTTACAAAGAGTTATAAGTTATTGGCGGTCGCAGGAGGGACTCCTCTATGCGGCTTAGCCTTTACCAGATTGCTCATGTGCTGCGAGACAAACTCAGTTGGCTGTGGAATGTGATTGAGAGCATCAATGGCAGGCTGTTCTCGCTACGATATGGAAAGAAATTGAAACGATTTGTCTTTACAACAGTGCCGGAAGGGTACGACTTGATTCCGATGTGGGATCTTCCGACAGAAGAGTTGGTGGCTTTCTTTGATCGTCAGCCAGAGGAGGCTTATACTTATTTTAGACCTCACGGGTTTGACGGGAAGAGTCTGCGAAGGCTGCAACGGAACAGGTCGTTTCTGAGTTATGTGCTGCGAGACAAGGCGAATGGACAGATAGCGGGCTATTGTTTCAACCGCTGCTTCTTCCACGGACAGGGATTCCGGGGGCGGATGGTGGATATTGACTATCGAGGGAAAGGGCTGGCAACGGCGATGAACAAGATACTGAACGACGTGGGTTTTGGAATAGGACTACGGCTGTTTGAGACGGTGTCAAGGGATAATGTGGCATCGTATAAGTCGGCTCTGTCGGCCAGCAACGTGAAGGTGGTGAAGGAAATGCCGGAGAATGAATTGTATTTGGAAATTTTACAGTGAGTTACGACAAGAATACGATAGAGGCGTTTCTGGCGCTGGTGCGGCTTGGGCTGGGATTTGGAACATCGAAAGATGCAGAAATCCCAAAAGAGGTCGAATGGGATGAGTTGTACCAGTTGGCAAGTGAGTAGAGTGTGCTTGGACTTGTGCTGGCTGGTTTGGAGCGCTCAGATGTGAAGCCTCCGAAGCCGGTGCTGCTGCAGTGGATTGGCGAAGTGCAGATGCTGGAGCAGCGGAATCAAGCGATGAACTACTTCATCGGGGTTGTCGTGGAAAAGATGCGGGAGGCCGGTATTGAAACTCTGCTCCTGAAGGGACAAGGTGTGGCGCAATGCTATGTGCGTCCGCTGTGGAGAAGCTGTGGCGATGTGGATTTTCTGTTTGCATTGTGCTGAGGGAGTTGACAAGGAGAAGATGTGTAACGTGTTTGCAAACGAGGTGTTGATACCATCTGATAAGTTCAAGAATCTGATTGGTGTGTCCCGTCGCGATATTTCCTTGGTCGAGCTACAGGCCATACAGCGTGAATACGGTATTTCAGTTGATGCTCTTATGGTAAAGGCAGCACAACTGAATATCATTACAGACAGACGCTTCACTTCTTACCATAAAAAGAAGAATGCCCTGCCTACTTTCAAGGAGGCCGTAGAACAATGCCTCTATCCGATGGAGCATACCTTCCGCTTTGAGCGTCTGGTCTATCGTGCGCTTGCAAGCGAGGTTATCTCATATTCCAAAGCTGCAGCACTATTGGATAAGTCTGTCAATGAAGTCCTTAACACTCTCAATCTGATGTAAGTATGGAGATTGTTATTAATGACACAAATATCTTGATAGACCTCTATAACGCTGGTTTGCCGACCGGTGACAAGACGTTGAAGGATAAGGCTACGCTTGAAAACATTAAAGTCTCTGGTATTTTATTCCTCACCGATATGCTTACATGGGAGTCTGTAGTTGACGGTGATGAAATGATTACGGCCTTGGAGCGTCTTCTGAGCTCAAATAACCGTCTCCCTAAGAAACTTATCAAAGAAAGAATTGAAACTCTAAAACGTCTGACCACTTTATAGTCAAATTTTGGCTATCAGATATTTAGCGTAGGGACTGGCAGGAAATGCCTATTAGCAAAATGAACAGATTCCTAAAAACTGAACATTCATAATAGGATACTTCGGTTGGAAAACAGAACTTAAAACTCATTGAAAATAGGGAAATAAGATAGAAATAATGATACTTAAATGGATTTTCGATAGAGTGGTGGCCTTGTTGGGCTTGCTCGTTTTGTGGCCGGTATTGGTGGTCGTGGCAATTATGGTGAAAGTGAAGATGCCTGGCGGGCCTGCGTTCTTCGTGCAGAAACGTGTGGGCAAGGATGGTAAACTCTTTAATTGTCATAAGTTTAGGACAATGACGGTCAAACATAATGGTTCGACGGTTTCTGTCGCAGGTGATTCGAGGATTACTCCGTTCGGAGCTGTTCTGCGTCATTATAAATTGGATGAGCTTCCTGGATTGTGGGATGTATTGATAGGCAACATGTCCTTCGTGGGCCCTCGCCCGGACGTTCCTGGTTATGCTGACAAACTCGTCGGTGATGACCGCGATGTGCTGAAGCTTCGTCCGGGCATCACGGGGCCGGCGACCCTGAAGTACCGGCTGGAGGATGAGATGATCTCTGAATATGTCGCCTCGCGTCAGGCGTCGGGGGACACCCGTCCAATGCAGGAGATTGCCACTGAATATAATGACACGGTGATCTACCCTGACAAGGTTCGCCTGAACTGCTATTACTACCGTCATTACAACTTTCTCAAGGACATCGAGATGATCTTCGCCACCGTCCTCGGTTTCAAGGTCTGGTTCGCCGGCGAGGATCTATAGGGCTTTCCGTCCTGTCTTTAATTGAAATTGTACAAAGCACGCGCACACGAGATGCCCCTTCAGGGCCTTATACGGTGGTCGGGTGTGGCTGCCCCTGTCATTCGGTGATAGGGTCAGCCACATGGAAGTGCCTCTCATGCGTTTCCTGGGCATGATGTCGTGGAAGTGGTTTGTAGAGGAAGGCGATTGAAGCGCGTCATAGTGACAAGGAGTCGATTATCAAGAACTAAATATTTATCATATTATGTCAGAAAGAAAAACAATATATCTCTGTCTGGCTCACATGAGCGAGGAGGGATTGGAACAGAAGTATGTAAAAGAAGCCTTTGACACTAACTGGGTTGTGCCGATGGGGCCTAATGTGAATGCGTTTGAGAAGGACCTGGAGGCTTTTGTGAACAGCAAGACAGACGGTGGCGAGCCGCTTGACCGTAAGGTGGTGTGTCTGTCTGCAGGAACAGCAGCTGTGCATCTGGCGCTTATCGGCGCAGGGGTGAAGGCGGGTGACGAGGTTTTGGTGCAGAGCTACACCTTCTGCGCGTCGTCACACCCGATAACCTATCTTGGCGCACGTCCAGTGTTCGTTGGATCTGAGTCTGAGACTTGGAATATGGATCCGGAACTTCTGGAAAAGGCGATCCTTGACCGCAAGGCCAAGACCTGTGAATATCCTAAAGCAATTGTTCCGGTGGCGTTGTATGGAATGCCTTACCAGATTGACAAGATATTGGCGATCGCTGACAAATACGGAATTCCTGTGGTCGAGGATGCTGCCGAGGGGATGGGTTCCCGCTTCGATGGTCAGGTTCTCGGAACTTTCGGAAAGTACGGTGTCTTGTCGTTCAACGGCAACAAGATGGTCACGACTTCCGGCGGCGGTGCGCTTATCTGCCGCAATGCTGAGGATGCCAATGAGATAATGTGGTATGCGACCCAGGCGCGTGATGCGTACCCGTATTACCAGCATACCGCAATCGGCTACAATTATCGTATGTCCAATGTCTGTGCGGGTATCGGCCGTGGTCAGATGACTGTCCTCGATGCCCACATCGCTCACCATCGTCATGTGCAGAAGCTTTACGAGGAACTGCTGGCCGATGTTCCGGGTGTGCATATTCATAAGCAGCCAACGGATCCTCGTTTCGACGCTAATTTCTGGCTTTGCGCCGCTACCCTTGATCCCGAGGTTCGCATCAAGGGACAGGAAAATGCTTATAAGGAGGTTATCAAGACTGCTGTCGGCGGTGCTGCGGGTGTTATCCATGCCGTGGATTCAGCCACGACTGACTGCCAGCCTAATGATAATGTCGAGGCTCTGCGTGTCTTCATGATGGGCAAGAAGATCGAGGCGCGTCCGACGTGGAAGCCAATGCACAAGCAGCCTGTCTATGCCGGAGCTCCTGTCTACACCAACGGTGTGGAAGAGACCCTCTTCAAAGTTGGCTTCTGTCTTCCTGCCGGTCCGTATGTGACTGATGATGATGTCCGCTACATTGTCGATAGCATCAAAGAGGCGATAGTGAAGTAGGCGGTCATAGGGGCGATGCCCGTTTCGTATTTATTCGTTTTAATTATAACGGAGTCTTCGGGCTCCGTTTTTTATTATATATGTGTATTAGTGTTTTAGTGCAGTATGATTATAGCGACAATAGAACATGCGAAGGGTGTCTTTCCGTGATATATGATGCGGAGAAAATAGGCATCGTACAGATAAAGGATGTGAGAAAGAACAATGACACAGCCATGTGGTTGAAGGTGGTGAGAAAATCTCCGTGATACCTCTTGGAGGAGAATCTGGCTCGCTACCGTAGCCTGGCGGTGTGGATAACCCCGAAGCCATTGTACAAGCGCATATGGGCGCATTATCCGCTGTTTCGTGTCGCGGAGGGATGAATCCTGTACATGCCACTTTCTGAGTGCTGATGAATGTGGCTGGGAATGCATTTAAGAAGGCATTTTATGTCAGAAGGGCTTAACCAGCACGGCTATTGGTATTCTCGAATAATTCTCATATCTTTGTGACATTCATGAATTATGGCGATTGTTTAGTTGCAGCTGACAAATGATAACATATTTAAAGATTGACGGTTTTAAATCATTTCAACAGTTTGAAATGGAGTTTACTCCGTTTACTGTGATAGCCGGAGCTAATGCGGCTGGCAAGAGTAACTTGTTTGACGCATTGAAGTTGTTATCTGATTTGGCGGATGCTGACAAGATACAAAAAGCTTTTCGTGGGCAGCGTGGGAATCCTCAGGAACTGTTTACTCACTATGAAGGACAATCAAGTGCCGAGACCATGTCGTTTGTCGTGGAGATGCTTCTCTCGCCGACAGTCACTGATGTTTGGGGGGTGAAAGAGACCTTGAGATATACCCGTCTGCGTTATGAGTTGGAACTTCATAGGTTTACGAATGACATTGGGATGGAAGATATTGAGGTGACGCGAGAGAGCCTTACCACAATCAAACATTCTGATGATAAATGGATTAAGATACTACCGAAAGGAACTGAAATCCATTGGCGTCCTCCTGTGAAAACAGGCAGGCGTCAGGTTCCTTATATGACCACGGAGAGTTTGGATGGCAGACTGTCTGTGATCATACCTCAGGATGGTCCAGGAGGAAAGCGTCGTTCATACCCGTTGGATCACACGACAAAAACCATCATCAGCAGTTTTGACTCTGTAGATTTCAAGCATATTCTTGCAGTCAGAGAGGAAATGAGGAGTTGGAGATTTCTACAGCTTGATCCTGTTGCCTTGCGTGAACCCACGAATAAACTCATGGGAGAAGATGAGGTTGATGCCTATGGACACAATCTTGCCGCGACTTTGTATCGCATGAAGCAGACTGATGCCTATATTCTAAAGGAGATAGGAAGAAAACTTCATTCGTTTGTCCCTGCTTTTGTGGACATCGATGTTGTGGATGATGTTGAGAATAAGCAGTATGTTATTTTCCTTTATAATAAGGAACAAGAAATGTTCAGTTCCAGAGTACTCTCCGAGGGAACATTGCGTATACTCACTTTATGCATTTTGTGGAAAGATCCTAAGTATAAGGGTTTATTATGTTTTGAAGAGCCCGAGAATGGAATTCATCCGTTTCGCATCAGTGCCATGTGCGATTTGCTAAAGGGGCTGTCAGCTGATTTTTCAGACACCAAGGCTCCTTTAAGGCAGATTATCGTCAACACGCATTCTTCGATTTTTGTGAGGAATGTCGCATCATGGAAAACGGATCCTTGCGTGTCCATATGTTTTGCGGAATTGATTAACCGGGTGGCAGACGTGGGGGGGCAACGCAGAAAGATGCTTGTCACTTCTGTAACGCCCGTAGCTGATCATTGCCAGCTTTCGCTCCCTTTCACGGAGCAAGAGAGGAAGATGAGTGTTCAAATGTTGGAGGAGTATTTAAATACAAACAGTGTAGAGGAGGGATAGTGTGATGGGACGGAGGATGTTGGTTGTGGGTCTTGCAACAGAGGGTGAGACTGACATTCGCTTTTTGAATGATGTTGTCTTAAGGAGTATTGAACATTTAGTCTATACTGAATGTAGTCAGGATGTTGACATATTTGTAAATCCTATTAGGGCAGAAAAGGGAGAAACCTTTGGGGATTATGTTCGGAATTCGATTAGGAAAGGAGTTGAAGAGTTCGGAATGATGGCACTGGCTATGCATTCTGATTCGGATAAGGACTCTTACGAGGAACGCTTCCGGCACAAATTCACCCCTGTCTTTGAGTCATTGAAGGATAATCCTGCTGGATGCGACATTTTGATTCCCATCATACCGGTTAGAATGACGGAGGCCTGGATGTTGGCTGACAAGGAGTTGTTCAAGGAGGAAATCGGATCGGATGACACTGACGCGGAGTTAGGGCTTGATAAAAGACCGGAGGCCATCGCCGATCCCAAAATGTTGATCGAAAATGATCTGCGTATGCTTGCCCAAAAGAGGTCAAGAAAATATGATTCAGTGGCAATTTCCGAGTTGTATGACATACTTGGAAGCAAAGTGTCTGTGGAAAAATTGAGCAGTCTGCCATCATTTATTAAATTCCTTGATAGTGTGAGAGACGCATTGACTGAGCTGGGATATCTTAATCCTTCTCGTTCAAGGAACTAATCTCTTTCTTCTTGAGGATGTTTTGAAAAAAAGCATTAATTCGGATCCATCGCTGATTTCAGTTCATTCTCTTTCCATGCGGTGAAGAATCTTACGA
>OQVQ01000081.1_pt1 | contig 45540 bp, 37 predicted proteins | sample 1691491 | NCBI WGS metagenome assembly OQVQ01 (sample SAMN03418252, study PRJEB22391) | human gut metagenome | biome: human-gut; feature: organic feature; material: feces | host: Homo sapiens | place: Tanzania | collected 2013-01
TTGCAAAATACAGAAACGAGCAGAAGTCCGCTCGTTTCCATATTGTTACCTATATTATAAAGGCAAACGCCTAACTTCTTGATATTCAACCAAAGTCCAATTTAGTGTGAGTTAGGATTTTTAACAAAGGGACAAGAAGTTAACAGGTTAACAGTTAACAGCCGTTTTTTGCATCCTCCCCCTTTCCTTACCTTTTAAATATAAATATATATATACTTATTTCTTGTATATGAGTGGGGGAAGTATGCATTTTGGGACTGTTAACTGTTAACCTGTTAACCCTCATCTGAAAAATTCTCCTTGTCGAGTCCTCCTCTTATGTAAGCTAAGTGCCTTATATGATGGCTGGTAAGAGTCATCAATGATGACCGGCACGAGGCTTAAATGATGCCTGGCGATGGGGATGGATTGGTAGTGTTTGGATGGTAAGAACAAAGCTTCGGAAGTTGGGAATATCGTTTTTTTCTAGTAGAACTTATTAAAAAGACATTAAAAAGTTTTGTATTATGAAATTAATGATGTACTTTTGCCATACTTTTTAGAGAAAATTGATTATAACTCTTGATAATGAAATTGAAACATATTATCCTACATATAGTAAATGTTATTCAGGCAATGTCTGGCAAGAACCGTTTTCTGCTGGGTTTTGTCGTTGTTGTGTGTGTCCTTGCTTTGGTGAGATTGATCAGTCCGGGCGTTGCAGAACCAAGGACTTCTGTTGCTGATTTGAGTGTGGCGGATAGCCTGGCTACGGATTCCGTTGATCAGCTTGCGATGGCAGAAGAAGACAAGGAAGAGGAGAATAAGGCTACAAATGAGATAGCTGAGACATCTGATGATTTGGCTCAGGAAGCTGCCGCAACAGGTTCGGAGACGGATGCTGCGGCAGATTCTTCCAATACGCCTTCTATTTTCTTCGATAAGAATGGCAAGGAGGTGAAGCATCGTATCTTCTCGGTGCCTCATTTCGGCAATACTTTCCCTGATCAGCAGGATGTGCAGATTCTGGCTGCCAACAAGTATGGCGTGAATCCGGTACAGAACCGTGAGGAGGCTGAGCATAGCAAGGGTAAGCTGGTGTATGTGGGAAGCAATCCTTTCTTTTATGTGGATAAACTGAATAACAGTATACCTTATCTGGTACCAAGGGCTTCGGTGTTGCTGCAGGATATCGGTCGGGCTTATTTCGATTCTTTGCAAATCAAGGGTATTCCTTTGCATAAGATTATCGTTACGAGTATTCTCCGTACCAAGGATGACGTGGCGAAGCTTCGTACCCGCAATGGCAATGCTACCGAGAATTCATGCCATCTTTACGGTACTACGTTTGATGTTTGCTACAACAGATATAAGCAGATTCAGACTCGTCAGCAGCCTCGCAGACAGGTACAGAATGACACCCTGAAATGGGTGCTCAGCGAAGTGCTGAGAGATATGAGAGACCGCAACCGGTGCCTTGTGAAATATGAGGTAAAGCAGGGCTGCTTCCATATCACCGTGAAGTAGATAGCTTATGGTGATTTCAATTGATATTATATAAAATTAGGGCGTGTCGTTCTTTACAGAATGGCACGCCCTAATCTTTTATTTAGTTCTTGATTCTTTTCAAATCGTCAGGCTCGCCTACCAGCCAGATGATATCTCCCTTTTCGAATTTTCGGGATGGTGAAATGCGGGTGAGGTTTTCCCGACCTTCTTCCAGTCCAACAACCATACAGTTGTAATGGTCGCGGATACCACTCTCGATGAGCGTCTTGCCCAGAAATTCGCTGGAAGAAGAGATGATGAGCTGGCTCAGCTTCATCTCGCGCTTCTCTATCTCGGCATCTTCCGGCATCAGATCGCTCTGAAGAGCTGTGTTGAACTTCTGAAGCTGATCATCATTACCAATCACCTGCAACTTGTCTCCAGGAAAAATAACCATATCTCCATTTGGAATGTTGAGTCGATGGGAACCACGGTGAACGCTGCTCATGTCTACACCAAAACGTTCGCGAAGGTGCAGTTCCCTCAGCGACTTGCCCGTCCACGTACTGTCTTCCGGTACTTCGAACTCACTGATATGAATATCTCTATCCAGCAGTCTGCCCTCGTAGAGTGGGCGTTTTTCGCCATTCACCTGAGCCGCAATATCTCGTGAGCGGAGATTGTGGACGAAGACGCGCTCCATCACAATGCTGCGCTTCTTGATGCGGCGGGAGGTGATCATCAGCATCACCACAATGCCTCCGATGCAGATCATCAGCGCATTGGTGAAGCGGGAGAGGAAGTTGATGATGTAGAAGATGAAGGCCAGGGCTATGACGAAGCGGACAAATACCGTAAACAGCAGAGGCACACGGTTGATGCTGCTCTCTACCCATAGGCGTTTCCACTCTGCACTGTGGTTCTTCTTCATCACGATGGCACGCAGGAATGGAGCTATCAGCAGCACCGTAAGCAGGCCGGTGATGGCGTTGGCGTACCAGTGAAGATGCCAGCCCGGCAACAGATTGCGCATCAGAGGCAATACGAAGGTGAACATCAGGGCGATGGTTGCTGCCGAGAGTATCGAATAGGCTACGGTGTTGATGGTCATCTGCTTAATCAGCGATTTCCACTTGCTCTGCTGCTGGGTCTGTGGATGGCTCATCGCAAAATGGTTCAATACATGGATGAGCTTGTCGGGCAGATGCTTCTCCATCACCTGATAGGTTGGCAGTGCCAGACGAATCATGTAAGGCGTAAGGAAGGTGGTGATGACACTCACCGCTACGACTACCGGATAGAGGAAGTTGCTGATGACGCCAAGCGACAAACCCAGCGAGGCGATGATGAATGAGAATTCACCAATCTGAGCCATCGAGAAACCGCATCGCATCGCCGATTTCAAGGATTCGCCTCCCAGCATGAAGCCGAAGGTGCCCAGCGTTGCCTGACCTATCAGTATCGTACCCACCAGGGCAAGGATAGGCAGGGCGTATTCTATCAGAATCTTCGGGTCTACCAGCATACCTACTGATACGAAGAAGATGGCTCCGAAAAGGTTCTTGACCGGTTCTACCAGCTTGATAATCTTCTCTGCTTCAATGGTTTCTGCCAGGATGCTACCCATGACGAAGGCTCCGAAGGCACTGCTGAAGCCCACCTTGGTACTCAGTACAGCCATACCGCAGCATAAACCCAGCGATACGATAAGCAGGGTTTCGCCATTGATGAGCTTTCTTACCGAGCGGAGGAACCAAGGAATGGCGAAGATGCCTACGATGAACCAGACACCAAGGAAGAAGCCTATCTTGACGATGGAGGCAAACATCTGACCGCCATCGGGATTGCTGCCGCTCGCTATCGCTGACAGCATCACCATCATGACGATGGCCAGGATGTCTTCCAGAATCAGTACGCTCATCACCATCGAGGCAAACTTCTGGGTGCGCAGTCGCATATCGTCGAAAGCCTTATATATAATAGTGGTGGAGCTCATGGCAAGCATACCGCCCAGGAAGATGCAGTCCATCCTTCCCCAGTCGAAACTGTGGCCCACGCTGATGCCCAGCATCATCATGGAGAAGACGATGACCACGGTAGCAATGATAGGCGATGCTCCCATCTTCACGATTTTCTTGAAAGAAAAGTCGAGACCCAGTGAGAAGAGCGTAAAGATGACACCGATGTCTGCCCAGGTCTTGATGTCCGTCTCGTCCATTACCGACATAGTGTAGGGCATGTGGGGCGAAACGAGGAAGCCTGCCACAATGTATCCCAGCACCAGCGGTTGCTTGAGCCGCTTGAAGATGAGGGTAACGATGCCGGCAACCATCAGGATGAGGGCGAGGTCTTTTACTAAAAAGGGAATTTCTGCCATAATTTTCAGTTTATGATAATCTCTCTGTAAATATTCGTATTCATTTATGAAAATGGGGAATTTAGATGTGCCTAAATTCCCCATTTTTGTATTAGTCGTTGTATTCTTCTGTGATTTCTGCAATCTTCACGATAGTATCCACCACCTTCTGCATAACCTGGATGCTCACAAACTCGTGAGGACCATGGAAGTTGACACCACCGGCAAAGATGTTAGGGCAAGGAAGACCCTTGAAACTGAGCTGGGCTCCATCGGTACCGCCACGGATAGGCTCTACACGAGGAGGAACGCCGCTCTCCTGCATCGCCTTGAGTACGATGTCGATTACATGCATGTTAGGGTCAATCTTCTCCTTCATATTGTAATACTGGTCGTAGATTTCGGCAGTAACCGTTCCTTCGCCATACTTCTCGTTCATCTTCTCCACACACTTCTCGATGAAGTCCTTGCGGTCTTCAAACTTTTCTCGGTCGTGGTCGCGGATGATATAGCTGAGCTTGGCTTCCTCGCAACGGCTCTCAATGCCGAGCAGGTGATAGAATCCCTCGTAACCCTCTGTCTGCTCAGGAGTCTCGGTCTCAGGTATCATATTCTGGAACTCTACAGCCAGGCGGCTTGCATTCACCATCTTGCCCTTGGCGTAACCAGTATGTACGCTTACTCCCTTGATATGAATCTTGGCAGCAGCGGCATTGAAGTTCTCGTATTCCAGGTCGCCCAGGTCGCCACCGTCAACGGTGTAAGCCCAGTCGCAACCAAACTTCTCAACATCGAAGTGATGGGCACCCATACCGATTTCCTCGTCAGGATTGAAGCCTACACGGATGTCGCCATGCTTGATTTCCTTATGGTCGCGGAGGTAGCACATGGCCTGTATGATTTCAGCGATACCTGCCTTGTCATCTGCACCGAGCAGGGTAGTACCGTCTGTCACGATGATGTCCTCACCCTTGTGAGCCTTGAGCTCAGGGAATTTCTCGACGCTGCTGATGATTCCAGGGCTCAGTTCGATATCCTTGCCGTCATAGTTCTTGATGACGCGGGCCTTGATGTCCTTTCCGCTGGCGTCAGGACTGGTATCCATGTGTGAAATAAATCCGATGGTAGGGGTCTTTTTCTTGGTATTTCCCTTGAGGGTGGCGTAGACATAGCCCATGTCGTCCATTTCGACATCGGTCAAACCTTCGTCCTCAAGTTCTTTCTTGAGATACTTGGCAAATTCCAATTGTTTTGCAGTACTAGGCACACTTTGAGAATCTTCGCTCGACTGTGTGTCGAATTTTGTGTAGTTTATGAAACGTTCTACTAAATCCATGTTCTTAATTATTAAAAGTAGTCAATTCTCCAAGGGGGTGCTCTTTAGAAGTAGGGGCGTTCCATGGAGCCTTGAAAATAGTATTGAAAGTGATCCCGATGGGATTCAAACCCATGACCTTCAGAACCGGAATCTGACGCTCTATTCAACTAAGCTACGGGACCGATGCTGCAAAATTACGGATTTTATTTGGAATAACCAAATATTTGCTTGATTTTTTACTATATATTATAATGTATATAGGGAAAAAGGAATAAAATGTTCGGCAAAATGTCACTAAAAGTATAAAAATAGTTATCACTTTGCAAAATAATTGGGAAAAATGCTTGCAGATTAATAATTTATTTGTACCTTTGCACCCAACAATAGAGAATAAACGATAATACAAAATAAAAACCATACGAAAATGAGCAAATTGATAAAACCTGAAGGGTACAAGGCGCTGTTGGATATGCGCCAGACCGAAATGGGTATCAAACTGATAAAGGAATTCTTTCAGCAGAATCTGAGTACAGAGCTTCGCCTTCGCCGCGTTACTGCTCCGCTCTTTGTACTGAAGGGACTTGGAATCAATGACGATTTGAACGGCGTGGAGCGCCCTGTAAGTTTTCCTATCAAGGACTTGGGGGAAGCTCAGGCTGAGGTGGTGCACTCTCTTGCCAAGTGGAAGAGACTTACCCTTGCCGAATATAATATAGAGCCTGGATATGGCGTGTATACAGATATGAATGCAATTCGTGCCGATGAAGAACTCGACAATTTGCATTCGCTTTATGTTGACCAGTGGGACTGGGAAGCTGTGATAACCCGCAAAGACCGTACTATCGCCTTTCTGGAAGACATAGTGCGCCGCATCTATGCAGCTATTCTCCGCACGGAATATCTCACTTGCGAGCATTATCCTGAAATCAAGCCATTCCTGCCAAGAGAGATTCATTTCATTCATGCACAGGATTTGCTGGATATGTATCCTGATATGACTTCAAAGGAGCGCGAGGATGCTATCTGTGAGAAATACGGCGCTGTATTTGTTGAGGGTATTGGCGGCGAGTTGAGCAATGGCGAGAAGCATGATGGTAGAGCTCCTGACTATGATGACTGGAGTACTGTTGCTGAAAACGGGAAGGCAGGATTGAATGGTGATATTCTGATCTGGTATCCTGTTTTGGGTCGCAGCTTCGAGCTCAGTTCCATGGGTATCCGTGTAGATAAGGAGAGTCTGCTTCGTCAGCTGAAGATTGAGGGTAAGGAAGATAGAGAGAAGCTTTATTTCCACCAGCAGCTGTTAAGTGATAAGTTGCCTCTCAGCATCGGTGGCGGTATCGGTCAGAGCCGTCTCTGTATGGTGATGCTTCATAAGGCTCATATCGGAGAGATTCAGGCTAGTATCTGGCCAGAAGAAATGCGTAAGGAATGTGATGAGGCAGGAATGCCACTGATTTAATGTCCCCTTTGCGTGTCTCGTTTTTCGATTATTATTTAAGATTAAATATTGAAAATCAATAGTTTATAGGTTCATAAAATGAAAGAGGTTATGTCGGTGATGGCATAACCTCTTTTTCTTATATTTGTTTTCTTGTTATGTGAGTGCCAGATTAAAGATACTGACCATTCTCTTGAAGGCAGGATTGCTATCCATGATGTTGTCGAAGACTTCACGCTTTGAAAGAATCTTTTTGATTTCATCGGACTGGGCTAGACGATAATCTATCTGGATCTGGTCGTTGTGTAAACCCTGTACAAATGTAGGGCGAATCCTGTTCTTGATATCGAGAATGTCATTCAGCAAGAGCTGGTTGTCTACCACTACTTCTATATTCGGAAATTCGGTAATTGTCGGCGTAACTGCCTTCATGCGGTTGGCAAGACCGATAAGTTCCTTGATATTCTGCATTCTCATACACATGTTGATCCATAAGCCTTCTACCTGCTCCTGGTTGAAAGAATGGTTCATCTCCTGGACTTCGTTGGCTGCCGGTTGTTCATCCTTCAGCTTGTCTATCGGATTGAATGTGCTATGCGCTCTCTCTTCGTTCTTTTTAAGATTGGAGAAAGTCATGCCTATACCTTTGAAATTCACATTTTTGACACTTGTAGCCGTTGCTTTGACAGGCTGTTCCTGCGACTGTTGGCTCTGAGAAGTCTGAGAGTTTGGGGTAGGCGATACCTTAGCGGCAGCAATAGGAGTATTGCTGCTGCCATCTTGCCCCGCACCTGCACCCTGAGCAACAGGTTTAAGCTGGGCAACAATTTTCTGAAACAGGGATTTTAATCTGTGGGGCGTGCGCCCCGCACTAGGCACATCCTGATCTTCGGGCTGGGTAATCTGTCCTACCTGGATAAGGGTAAGCTCTACCAGCAATCGCTTGTTTGAACTCTGGCGATATTGTACATCGCAGTTGTTCATGATCTTGAGAGCCTTATATAAAAAAGGAGTAGGGGCTTTCTGTGCCTGTGTCTGATATTTGGCTTTCTGCTCTTCACTGGTTTCCAGTAGTGGCAATGTCTGAGGATCCTTTGCCATCATCACATTGCGTACGTGCTGTGCCAAGCCTTGAATCATATTTCCACCATCAAAGCCTTTGCCCAATATTCCGTCAAGAACCAGCATCATCTCGCTCACCTTGTTTTCCAAGGCAAGATCTACGATTCGGAAATAGTTGTCACTATCCAGAACGTTGAGGTCTTCTATCACCTTCTTGTAGGTGATGTCGCCCTGGCAGAAGCTGGCAGCCTGGTCGAAGATGGAGAGAGCGTCTCGCATACCTCCGTCAGCCTTTTCTGCAATGACGGCAAGTGCCTGCTCCTCATACTTGATGCCTTCCTTTTCTGCTACCATCTTCAGATGGTTGATGGTGTTAGGCACGGTCATGCGCTCGAAGTCGTAAATCTGACATCGGCTGAGAATGGTAGGCAGAATCTTGTGCTTTTCGGTAGTGGCAAGGATAAAGATTACATGCGAAGGTGGCTCTTCCAGCGTTTTGAGGAAGGCGTTGAAAGCTGCGGCACTCAGCATGTGTACCTCGTCGATGATAAACACTTTGTATTTTCCTACCTGTGGCGGAATGCGGGTTTGCTCCATCAAGGTCTTGATTTGGTCAACACCGTTGTTGCTGGCAGCATCCAACTCAAAGATATTGAAGGAACGCTGTTCGTTGAACGCGCGACAGCTCTCGCATTCGTTGCATGCTTCACCGTCTTCGTTAGGGTGCTCGCAGTTGATTGCCTTGGCAAAAATTCGGGCACAAGTAGTCTTTCCCACACCTCTCGGACCGCAGAAAAGATAGGCATGAGCCAACTTGCCGCTCTTTACTGCATTTTTCAAAGTGGTGGTCAAAGCAGCCTGTCCAACTACCGAGTCAAAGGTCATTGGACGGTACTTTCTAGCAGAAACTATATATTCTTCCATTATTTTTTCTTAATTGATGATGCAAAGATAACAAAAAAATATTATCTTTGCAAACAAATTCGCAATTATGTGGATTTTCATGAGAATAAATTTGAATAATATAGTAAGAAATAAATGAGTAAACGTCTAGGAATTATATGGAATTATCTGGCTCACTACAAATATTTGATAGTGATTGTGGTGGGCGTTTTGGTGGTTGGCGTTATCGACGACAATAGCATCCGTCAGCATATCCGTTATCAGATACAGATTGCGGGTTTGCGTTCTGAAATCGAAAAATATAATGCTCAGCTGGAGAGAGATAACCGTATGTTGAAGGAAATGCGCAAGGGACCGAAAGTCTTTGGCAAGATAGCCCGTGAGCGGTATTTCATGAAGACAGACGATGAGGATATCTTCGTGCTGAGTTCTGATATTCCTGATGAACCTGCAGAAGAAGAGGAAGATTTCGGAAATGCCAAGTAATGTGATTTTCACATTAATATATATAAGGGAACTTTCTTCTAGGATTTTCCTGTAGTAGAGAACATTCAAAATAAGAAACAGAAGAAAAAAGATAAATGAAACAATTAAGTAAATTTCAGAGTGCTTTATTTTTGCTGGGTGGCGTGCTGATGGTTATTGGGGCTGCTAGCTTTGCATTTGGTTTTATCAATAAGCAAATCGTACTCTATACCTGCTGGCTGTTCCTGGTGGGTAATGTGCTTTTCAGTGTAGTGCAGGCAATGCAGATATACGAAGGACCTTCGCTCGTCATCCATCGTCTGAAGCGAATGCAGTATATCGCAGACATCTTCTTTGTACTCTCGGGAATCTCGATGGTTGATACAGTGTATGCTTTCGCTCGCCACTGGTTTACCAACTACGAGACCTATATCACCTATTTCTATAATAAATGGGTGGTGTTCCTGCTTATTGCAGCTTTGTTGGAACTCTATACAACGCATCGAATTTCTAATGAGTTGAAGAAGGAAGATGCTAGTAAGGGAGCTTCGGAATAAGGGAAAATGAATGGTAAATATGCAAATAAAACATAAATACTGATAATATTCAATTAAATAGCATAAATTTATTTCCTCAGTTCGATTTAAGATTGTACTTTTGTTCACCAAAAGTGATAAACAGAGCTTATGAATAAGATATATTTAGCAATCATTGCCTTGTTGGCGCTTACATCATGTGCCAATACTTACGAAATCAAGGGTACTTCCAATGTAAGCACTCTTGATGGACGTATGTTGTACCTGAAAATCTTGAAAGACAACAATTTCAAAAGCATCGATTCATGTGATGTATTGCATGGACAATTCCATTTCCAAGGTAATCTGGACTCGGTAAAGATGGGTAATATCTTTATGGACGATGAGCCAGTATTGCCACTCGTTTTAGAAAGTGGAGACATCACTGTGAAGCTGGACGACGCACAGCAGATTGTAAGCGGTACACCACTCAATGATAAGCTATTTGGATTTTTCAAAAAATACCAGCAGTTGCAGAATCAGCAAAGAGAACTGGTTCACAAGCACGACCAAGCCATCATGAATGGTAGCGATATGAATGTGGTAACCCAAAAGCTCAATGCCGAGGCGATACAGCTCTCGGAGCAGGAAGATAAGCTGATTACAAATTTCGTGACGGAAAACTTTGACAACGTTCTTGGAGCTGGCGTCTTCTTCCTTGTTACCATGGGAAATCAATATCCGATGCTTTCGCCTTGGATTGAAGACATCATGAGCAAGGCTACCGAACGGTTCAAGAACGATCCTTATGTAAGGGATTACTATCAGAAGGCTCAGGAGAATCAGGCTATCATGAACGGTACTCACGAGATGTCGCCTTCACAGGCTACCTCTGAGATGAATCAGCAGCTGGAGGCTCCGCAGGTTAATCCCGACGCAGCTCCGGCTCCAACTCCTAATGAGTTGGCAACACCAACAATTCCAGAAAAAACAGAAAAGTAATGAAGATATTAATAGAAAACGGTACCATAGTCAATGAGGGACGCTCTTTTCAGGGCGGTCTCATTGTTGATGGTGACGTTATTGCAGAGATATTTGAAGGAAAGGCACCCCGTGGCACCTACGAACATGTAGTGGATGCTTCGGGGTGTTTTGTTTTGCCAGGAGTCATAGATGACCATGTTCATTTCCGTGAGCCTGGACTGACACGTAAGGCTGACATCGAGAGCGAATCGAAGGCTGCTGCATACGGTGGCGTGACTTCTTATCTGGAGATGCCGAATACCGTTCCGCAGACTACAGACCTGCAGGTATGGGCTGATAAACGTCAGCTGGGAGCAGAAAAAAGCCACGTTAACTATAGCTTCTTCTATGGAGCTACCAATGACAATGTGGAGAGTTTCTGTGGGCTGGACCGGCATCATGTGCCTGGTATCAAACTCTTTATGGGTTCCAGCACCGGAAATATGCTCGTAGATAAATACGAGTCGCTGGTAAGTGTATTCAAGAAGGCAAAGGAATTGGGGTTGCCGGTGATGACCCATTGCGAGGATACGGATATCATCAATCGCAATATGGCTGAGGCCAAGGCCAAATACGGTGATGATCCGGCTGTAGAACATCATCCGGAGATACGCAGTGAGGAGGCTTGCTACCAGAGTACGGCTTTGGCTGTAAAACTGGCAAAAGAGAGTGGAGCACATCTTCATGTGGCTCATCTTACAACGGCTAAGGAACTGGAACTGCTTCAGCCTGAGGAGCATATAACAGGAGAGGCATGTGTGGCTCATCTCTACTTCTGTGATGCTGATTATGCCAGTAAGGGAACACTCATCAAGTGCAATCCTGCTATCAAGACCGCCCAGGACCGTGCTGCATTACGACAGGCATTGAATGATGGAAAGATTGCTACTATTGGTACCGATCATGCTCCTCATGAATGGAAGGATAAGCAGGGTGGCTGTGCCAAGGCGGCTTCGGGAATGCCGATGGTTCAGTTCTCGCTGGTTACCATGCTGGAACTGGTAGACGAAGGTGTGCTCAGTATTGAGCGCCTGGTAGAACTGATGGCACATCAGCCTGCCCAGCTCTTCGAAATCGAGGGGCGTGGCTTCTTGCGCAAGGGATACAAGGCTGATATCACCATCGTACGTCCTCATAGTCCATGGACTGTGACCAAGGATGAAATTCAGAGTAAGTGTAAATGGAGTCCGATGGAAGGTCATGAATATCAGTGGCGGGTAGAACAGACTATCTGTAACGGACACCTTATATATAATAAAGGTGTGTTTGATGAAAATAGTCGTGGCGAAGAGCTTACATTCAGATTGTAGATGAAAAAGATTAGCTATGATATTTCAGAGGTAGTGCCGTATATTAACTGGCTGTATTTCTATCATGCCTGGGGATTGAGCGGAAAGAAGGAAGAGGTAAAACAGAAAATGCGTCAGGAGGCTGAGGAAATGCTCAGCTCGTGGGAGGGTAAATATCATACCCACGCACTTTTGAAAGTCCTGGATGCCTATAGCGAGGGTGACGACATCATCGTTGAGACAGGGAATTCTGATGAGTTGAATGGATGTGCTGATGCAGAAAAGAAGCAGGTCCGATTGCCGTTGCTCCGGCAGCAGCAGCCGTCTGCTCCAGGAGCTCCTAATCTCTGCCTGGCTGATTTCATCCGCCCTCGTAGTCTGCAGGTTTCGGGCGCTGAAACGAAGACGGAAAAGATGCTGCAGCAAGACATCGCAAGAAGATTAGGGGTGTTCTGCTGTACGGTAGATGCTTCTATCTTGGATGCTTATCGCAATCATGAATATCTGGGAATGATGGCACAGTTGCTTTGCGACCGGTTGGCTGAGGCTACGGCAGAACTGCTGCATGAGCAGACACGCAAGACTTATTGGGGATATGCACCTGATGAACATCTGATTCCCCAACAACTGCATCGTGAAGAATATCAGGGCATCCGTCCTGCTATCGGCTATCCGTCGCTACCTGATACGAGCTTCAATTTCATCATCGACCAACTGCTAGATATGAAGCAAGTAGGTATACGACTGACGGAAACGGGTATGATGACACCCCATTCCAGTGTGTCGGGCTTGATGTTTGCACATCCCAAGGCTCAATACTTCGAATTGGGTAAGATAGGAGAGGACCAGTTACGCGACTATGCACATCGTAGAGGTGTACCTGTAGAGTTGATGAGAAGATTTCTGCAGTCGAGTTTACTGAAGCGATAGTTTTATGGGCATATGATTCAAAGGATATTTGTCTTTAAACTATCTTCAGGCTTCTCCTGCGTAATAGATAAAAAGATGTCTCACAAAATATAGTAAGAAAACAAAAATGGTAGCTAGAATATTAGTGCCCGTTATCATCCTGACCATTCTGCCATATTGGTGGATAGGGAAGCAATACCTCTTCTTGAATAGGGGGAAGGGCAGTCTAGGCAAGTCTTTTGGCCATTTATCCAGACGGTGGTTACGTCTTTTGTGGTGGTCGCCGGCAATGGGAGTCATCGGGTATAGCGGTTTTCTCGCTTTGGAGCGTAATTTCCTTCCCGACAACCCTGTACTGATTGATATCTGGTTTGGAGTGATGGCGATATTTGCAGTGCCCCAATTTGTCTTTGCCTTCTGTAGCTTTATCGGCTGGCTGTGCATGTGTATCGCTAAAAGTGGTAAGTTGGGCAGATTTGGATTCCGTCCCGGCAATCAAGGCAGAAACTGGGGGAAACTCGTAGGATTGGTACTGGCGGTGTGTGCGTTTTTCACGTTCATTTATGGCTTTACCTTGGGCTTTCCAAAGATGAAAGTAAAGCAGCTTACGGTGTATGTACCAGATTTGCCAAAGAAGTTTGATGGGTATCGTATCGTGCATTTCAGTGATATTCATCTTGGTTCGTACTACGGCTGGCGTCGGGGGTTGCCTCAGCGGGATGTAGACAGCATCAATGCTCAGCATGCCGACCTGATATGCTTTACTGGCGATTTGCAGAATGTGCAACCGTCAGAACTGAAGCCTTATATCAAACTGATGCAGCGTCTGAAGGCTAAAGATGGTGTTCTGAGCGTATTGGGCAATCATGATTATACCTGGTATCTCAACATCGATGAGGATAACAAGGCTGAAATGGAAAAAATAGAGGCTGAAGTAAGACAGACAGAAAAGAATATGGGCTGGCGACTGCTTAATAATGAGCATATCGTGATACACAGAGGCAACGACTCTATCTATGTGGCTGGTACCGAGAACTATGAAAAGCCTTACCGCTCTGATATTGGAAAGGCACTCTATGGTATCAAGCCTGGATCGTTTGTCATGATGTTGCAGCATATGCCGAAGCAGTGGAGCAAGACTTTGCCATCTGCCATTGCTGGAAACGATTCGGTGAAGGTGGCTCCGCAACTTACGCTCAGCGGTCATACTCATGCTGGACAGGTTTCGGTTTTGGGATTACGTCCTTCAATGTTTACCCCATTTGATTATGGGCTGTATGAGCGTGAGGGTTGCCAACTCTATACCACATCGGGCTTAGGCGGTACTGTTCCAATACGAGTGGGAGCTACAGCTGAAATTGCTGTCATCACGCTGCGCTGTAAATAAATGATTTCTTACCGTAGAATAAATAGTAGCATCTGCTAATCATAAAGTTCAAAATTCAAAGTTCAAAATTCAAAGTAAAATGAAGTACATATATCGATTATATCAATTGCTCATCTGCCTGCCGATACTTGTGGTAGCCAGTATTATAACCAGTTTGGCAACCGTGATAGGCTGTATGTTGGGCAACGGACACTTCTGGGGCTATTATCCAGGAAAAATCTGGTCGCAGCTCTGGATACGTCTTCTCCTTCTGCCGGTAAAGGTAGAGGGTAAAGAGCATCTCAAGAAGAATCAGAGTTATGTGTTTGTAGCTAATCATCAGGGTGCATTCGACATATTCCTGATATATGGTTTCTTGGGGCGTAATTTCAAATGGATGATGAAGAAAGGCATCCGTAAGATTCCTTTGGTAGGTGTAGCTTGTGAATATGCTCACCATATCTTTGTTGATAAGAGCGGTCCATCCAAGATTCGTGCTTCTTACGATCGTGCCCGTGAGGTGCTCAAGGAAGGTATGTCGCTGGTGGTATTTCCTGAGGGTGCCCGTACCTTTACCGGTCACATGGGTGTATTCCGTCGTGGTGCCTTCATGCTTGCTGATGAGTTGCAGTTGCCTGTTTGCCCACTTACTATTAATGGTAGTTTTGATGTGAAGCCTCGAATGAAGGATATGTCGTGGGTATTCTGGCATCCTCTCCGTCTTACCATTCATGAGCCTATCGCTCCTATTGGTAAGGGCCCGGAGAATATCAAGAACCAGATGACCAAGAGCTATGATGTCATCATGGCGGGACAGGAAAAGGAATATCAGGGATTTGTTGAGAATCCCGACCAATAAGATAACTAACAATGAACAAGATATGAAAAGTGATAGTATTGTAATTATTCCTACCTATAATGAGAAGGAAAATATAGAGAAAATCATCCGTGCCGTATTCGGCTTGGAGAAGAAGTTTGATATCCTGGTGATAGATGACGGAAGTCCTGATGGTACTGCTGCTATCGTTAAATCATTGATTGAAAATGAGTTTGGGGATAGATTACATATCCTGGAAAGATCAGGTAAGCTGGGATTGGGCACAGCCTATATCATGGGCTTCAAATGGTCGTTGCAGCAGGGCTATGACTTTATTTTCGAAATGGATGCTGATTTCAGTCACGACCCTAACGACTTGCCTCGCCTTTATGCTGCTACCCACGATGAGGGATATGATGTGGCTGTGGGTTCACGCTACGTATCGGGTGTGAATGTAGTAAACTGGCCTATCGGGCGTGTTCTAATGAGCTATTTTGCTTCTAAGTATGTGCGTATTGTTACAGGATTCAAAGTACATGATACTACAGCCGGATTCGTTTGCTATCGTCGTAAGGTGTTGGAAACGATAGATTTAGATAAAATCCGTTTCAAGGGCTATGCTTTCCAGATAGAGATGAAGTTTACTTCTCATAAGATTGGCTTCAAAATTAAGGAAGTGCCAGTAATCTTCGTCAATCGCCGTGAGGGCGTTAGCAAGATGAATGGCGGTATCTTTGGTGAGGCTTTCTTCGGAGTGATGCGACTCAGACTGGATGGCTGGTTCAAGAAATATCCAAAGAAGTAATGACTATTCAGGAAATAGAACAATTATATGGGCGTTCGCCACAGGCGAATGCCTTTTTGAGTTTATTGGAAGAAAAGTCGGTTCGTTCGGTTTTTCTCCAGGGCTTATTGTGTTCGTCGGTCCCTATGTTTTTTGCTCCTTTGCAGGAAAAGATGGATCGAACCGTACTGTTTGTGCTCAATGATGCAGATGAAGCCGGCTATTTTTATCACGATCTTACGCAGATGATGGGGCAGGAAAATGCGTTCTTCTTTCCATCCAGCTATCGCCGTGCCATCAAGTATGGACAGCGGGATGCAGCTAGCGAAATCCTGCGAACAGAAGTACTTGCCAGATTGTCATCGGAATCATCTTCTGCTTCTGGCGGTATTTATATCGTTTCTTATCCTGCAGCACTTGCGGAAATGGTAGTTGGTAAGCAGCAGCTTGATGATCGTATCCTTAGATTGCAGGTAGGGCAGCAGGTCTCGCTTACAGACGTGGTTCATACCTTGCGTGATTTCGAACTCGTAGAGACCGATTATGTCTATGAACCGGGTCAGTTTGCCGTTCGTGGTAGTATCCTCGATGTCTATTCGTACAGTTGCGAATATCCATTCCGTGTAGACTTCTTCGGAGATGAAATAGACACCATCCGTACGTTCGATGTTGAAAATCAGTTGTCTAAAGACAAGCGGGAGCGTATTGAGATTGTGCCGGAGTTGGCGAGTGTTCAGTCTGTAAAACAGTCTTTCCTCAGTTTCCTTCCTTCTGATGCTCTTGTGGTGATGAAGGATTATACTTTTGTGCATGACAGTATCGAAAAGATCTATGAGGATGGCTTCTCTGCCCAAATCATGCAGGAACGGCTAGAGGGAGCCAACGAGATGGAAGCTGAGAAAATCATGCATGAGATGAAGAAGGAATTCAATCTCGTAACTCCTCTGGAATTCCAGAAAGGAGTGGCTGAGCACCAAAGGGTAGTGTTATCCGGTAGTGCAGATTCTTCTATCAGCTTTCAGATTGCACCACAGCCGCTCTTTCATAAGAATTTTGAACTTTTGACCAAGACTTTGGAGGATTATCAGCTTCAGGGGTACACCTTATTTATATTAGCTGATAGCCAGAAACAGCAACAGCGACTCAAGGATATCTTCAGCAGTGAGGAACTGAAGCGATACAACATCAGTTTTACATCTGTGGACAAGACTATCCACGAGGGCTTTATCGATCACGACAAGAAATGCTGTTTCTTTACCGATCATCAGATTTTCGACCGATTCCATAAGTATAACCTCCGTTCGGATAAGGCAAGGGCTGGAAAGATGGCACTTACCATGAAGGAACTGCAGGAAATGGAACCGGGGGATTTTATCGTGCATGTGGACTTTGGCATCGGTAAGTTTGGCGGACTGGTACGTGTTCCTGCCGGCAATAGCTATCAGGAAGTGATACGCATTATCTATAAGAATAATGATAAGGTGGATGTCTCTATCCATTCGCTTTATAAGATAAGTAAGTATCGTAGAAGTGATACGGGTGAACCGCCTCGTTTGTCTACACTAGGCACTGGTGCCTGGGACAGACTGAAGGAAAAGGCTAAGAAGAAGATTAAGGATATTGCCCGAGATCTCATAAAACTATATGCGCAGCGCAGGAGAGAAAAGGGGTTTGCCTATAGTGCCGACAGTTATCTGCAGCATGAATTGGAAGCGTCTTTCCTTTATGAGGATACCCCCGATCAGGGAAAAGCTACGGCTGAGGTGAAGAAAGACATGGAGAGTGGCAGACCTATGGATCGTCTGGTTTGTGGCGATGTTGGCTTCGGAAAGACGGAGGTTGCCATACGGGCTGCTTTCAAGGCTGCTTGCGATAGTAAGCAGGTGGCAGTAATGGTGCCTACAACCGTGTTGGCTTATCAGCATTACCAAACCTTTAAAAGTCGATTGGAAGGTCTACCGGTACGTGTGGATTATCTTTCTCGTGCTCGTTCTGCCAAGGATACCAGACTGATTATCGAAGATTTGAAGGCTGGCAAGATAGATATTCTTGTAGGAACCCATAAATTGATATCCAAAACGGTGAAATGGCACGACTTGGGTCTGCTGATTATTGATGAGGAGCAGAAATTTGGGGTTTCAACCAAAGAAAAGCTGCGCCAGCTCAAGGTGAATGTTGATACGCTGACCATGAGCGCTACTCCAATACCTCGTACCTTGCAGTTCTCGCTGATGGGAGCACGTGATATGAGCATCATGCGTACACCGCCACCTAACCGTTACCCTATCCATACCGAGTTGATTACTTTTAACCGTGAGACGATTATTGATGCAGTCAACTTCGAAATGAGCCGTAATGGACAGGTGTATTTCGTTTGCAATCGTATATCCAAGTTGGAGGAACTGAAACTCTTCCTGGAGAAACATATTCCAGATTGTCGTGTGGTCATCGGCCATGGTCAGATGGCACCAGAGCAATTGGAGAAAGTTATAATGGGATTCATCAATTATGATTATGACGTATTGCTCTCTACTACTATTGTAGAAAACGGAATAGATGTGGGTAATGCCAATACTATCATCATAGAAGATGCTCATAAGTTCGGACTGAGTGATTTGCATCAGATGCGTGGTCGTGTAGGACGTAGCAATAAAAAGGCATTTTGCTATCTTATTGCTCCTCCAAAGAGTGCGCTTACTCCAGAGGCACGTCGCAGACTGGAGGCGCTGGAAACTTTCAGTGAGCTGGGAAGTGGTTTTAATCTGGCTATGCAGGATCTGGATATTCGTGGTGCAGGTAATCTGTTGGGTTCGGAACAGAGTGGATTTATGGAAGATCTGGGTTATGAAACCTATCAGAAGATTCTTTCGCAGGCTGTAACAGAATTGAAGAACGAAGAGTTCTCTGACCTCTATCAGCAGGAAATGGAGGCTGGTGAGCAATTTACAGGAGATGATTTTGTAGACGACTGTGCGATAGAAAGTGATTTGGAGACCTATTTCCCTGATACCTATGTACCGGGCAGCAGCGAACGTATGCTTCTGTATCGTGAGTTAGATCATCTGCAGAGTGATGATGAGTTGAAGGCTTACCGACAGCGTTTGATAGACCGCTTTGGTCCGGTTCCGAAAGAAGGCGAAGAATTGATGCATGTTGTAACTCTTCGTCGTCTAGGAAAGCGTTTGGGAGCAGAGAAGATAATGCTCAAGACAGGAAGTATGCAGATGCAATTTGTGAGCAATGTTAACAGTCCTTTTTATAAGAGCCAAATGTTCTCTCGTGTGATTAATTATGTTACAACCCATGTTCGGGAGTGCGCATTGAAGGAGAAAAATAACAAGCGTTATCTGCGCATTAAGGATGTAACAAGCGTAGAACAAGCTGTAGAGCTATTGCGGAAAATATCATCCTTGGAATTGAAATAAGGAAAAAACTCATATACCTCGTTACCTTGGATGGTATATAAAATGAAAAAACAATGAAAGATTAGATACCCCTATCTGCTTTCATTGTTTTTTCTTTATGTATAAGTAAAAGATGATGAATGGCGTTTCACAACGCCTGTTTGTTTTAACTGTTGCAAAGATAGTAATTTATCTTAAAACATAGGGGTAATATTTGATTTTATAGGAGTAAAAAATGTTTTATTGTTATATTTTGAATAGAATTTATTGCTTTTCTAGATATATTGCCGTCATTTTAAGATAAAAATAGGAAATAGAAGAGAAAAAGATGAGTAATTTTTTTCTTAATTGAAATATTATTTGTACTTTTGTCGTGGAATAATAGATAATGTTTCATTTGGAAAGCAAAATCTTTTCTGGAAAAACAAAATGAAAGCGAATTTTCTAATAATTTAAACATAATATTATGAGACAGAAAAAGTATTTACTGCAAGAGCAGGATATTCCTACTCAGTGGTACAACATTCAGGCAGACATGCCTAACAAGCCATTGCCACCATTGAATCCACAGACTCACAAGCCGCTCAATGCTGACGACTTGTCTCACATCTTTAATAAGGAGTGTTCTAAGCAGGAGCTCGATGTAGAGCATGCTTGGATTGATATTCCAGAAGATGTAAGAGAGAAGTATACCTATTATCGATCAACTCCTTTGGTGAGAGCTTATGCTCTTGAAGAGGCCTTGGGTACTCCGGCTCACATCTACTTCAAGAACGAGAGTACTAACCCGTTAGGCTCTCATAAAATCAATTCTGCCATTCCACAGTGCTATTATTGCAAGCAAGAGGGTGATTCTAATGTTACCACAGAGACCGGTGCTGGTCAGTGGGGCGCTGCTCTTTCTTATGCTGCTAAATTATACGGACTGGAGGCTGCTGTATATCAGGTTAAGATTACTATGCAGCAGAAGCCTTATCGCTCCAGCATCATGCGTACCTTCGGAGCCACTGTAGAGGGTTCTCCTTCCATGAGTACTCGTGCGGGTAAGAACATTATTACTCGCGATCCTCATCATCCTGGTTCTCTCGGTACTGCTATCAGTGAGGCAGTAGAGTTGGCTACAACAACTCCGGGATGTAAGTATACTTTGGGTTCTGTACTCAATCATGTGGCTCTTCATCAGACTGTAATTGGTCTTGAAGCAGAGAAGCAGATGCAGATGGCTGGTGAGTATCCTGATACCATTATTGCTTGTTTCGGTGGTGGTAGCAACTTTGGTGGTCTTGCCTTCCCATTCATGCGCCATAACTTGAGCGGTGAGAAGCATACTGAGTTTATCGCTGCAGAGCCAGATAGCTGTCCTAAGTTGACCCGCGGTAAGTTTGAGTACGACTTTGGTGATGAGGCTGGTTATACTCCATTGTTGCCAATGTACACTTTGGGACATGACTTCAAGCCTGCCAATATCCATGCTGGTGGTCTTCGTTATCATGGTGCAGGTATGATTATCTCACAGCTTATCAAGGATGGTTATATGCACGGTGTAGATATCCCTCAGTTGGAGTCGTTCAAGGCTGGTATGCTCTTTGCTCGTACCGAGGGTATTATCCCTGCTCCTGAAAGTTGTCATGCTATTGCAGCTACTGTACGTGAGGCCATGAAGGCAAAGGAAGAAGGTAAGGAGAAGGTTATTCTCTTCTGTCTCTCTGGTCATGGTCTTATTGATATGCCTTCATACGAGAGCTATCTCAATGGTGATTTGCAAGATTATAGGGTAAGTGATGAGGAAATCAATAAGTTCCTTTCTACAGTGCCAAAGGTGGATTAATGAATGGATTGTTATTTTGGAATTAATGGATTCCATCATATAAATACAACAAAGAGGGTGCAACATAATTTTATGATGCACCCTCTTGTTTTGGGTATATTATTGATATGTTTTTGGAAACGACAGTATACATCCTTGAGATATTTAGTATCTCTAGCCGCACAACAGCTGTTGTGCGCTTGCATATCAGCTGCTATGCGCTCGCACAACAGGTGATGTGCATGCGGTGCTCAACTGTTGTTTAAGCTTTGAGCCATTCCTCAATGGCTTTGGCAATTACGTCAAAACTAGTTGTAGGTTCAAAACGTGCTACTACCTGTCCCTTCTTGTTGATGAGGAACTTGGTGAAGTTCCACTTGATGTCGGCACTCTCCTTGTAGTTGGGGTCGGCCTCGCTCAACATCTTGTCGAGGACAGGGTAGAGAGGGTGTGACTCGTCCCAGCCAGCGAAACCTTTCACCTCCTTGAGGAACTTGTAAAGAGGAGCGGCGTCATCACCGTTTACCTTTATCTTCTTGAAGCGTGAAAACTCTGTGCCGTAAGTAAGCTTGCAGAATTGATGAATACTCTCGTCGGTACCGGGTGCCTGCTGACCAAACTGGTTGCAAGGGAAATCGAGGATTTCAAAACCTTGTGAGTGATATTTCTCATAGAGATTTTCCAGTTCTTCATACTGTGGGGTGAAGCCACACTTCGTGGCTGTGTTGACGATGAGCAGCACCTCGTTGGCATACTCCTTGAGGGAAACGTCCTTTCCCTTTCTGTCCTTGACAGAGAATTCGTAAACGGTTCTCATTTTCTTTTTATGTATCTTTTTATAGTTTTAATCTCAGTTATCGTATCTTTAACGAGTGCAAAGATACGATTTTTCTTTCATATGTGTCTATAGTTACTGATATTTTTTTATAAAAAAGAACGCCTAAAAAGGCAAGAAATAGCAAAATAGAGCATTTGGTTTGAGTTTCAAGTGGTTGTGGCAGTCGTTGGCTTTAGTTGGCAGTGACAAGGAAATGAGGAAAAAGCAGATTAGAGAAGTAGAAACGCTTTCAAATCATTACCCAATGGAAACGCCCTAATAAGCATTTTTAACGGTGGCGGTTCAATCTTCTCCATTCTGCGTAAGTTTTGGTTTTGCCATGCAACTCTCATAGTTTAATTTTGCACCGAACAAAAAAGTAAGAATTATGAGATGCACTTTCAAGACAGTCTTCTATGTAAATGGAAGCAAGGAGAGAAACGGAGTTGTCCCTATCATGGGACGAGTGACAATCAACGGAACTATCGCACAGTTCAGTTGCAAGCAGAGCGTGACCAAGGCTATCTGGGATGCCAAGGGCAACAGAGCCATTGGCAAGAGCAAGGAAGCCAAGGAGGTGAACTTTGCGCTTGACAACATCAAGGCTCAAATCGCCAAGCATTACCAACGACTTTCCGACCGTGAGGCGTTCGTTACCGCTGAAATGGTGAGAAACGCCTATCAAGGCATAGGCACCGAATACGAGACCTTGCTCAGAGCTTTCGACAAGGAGAACGCAGCCTTTGCCAAACGTGTAGGCAAGGACAGAGCCAAGAACACTTACAACAAGTATCTTGTGGTGAGAAAGTACGTTGCCGAGTTCATCAAGTATCAGTACAAGCGCAGCGATATGTCCATGAATGAGCTTACCGAGGAGTTTATCCGTGACTATTGCCTTTACTTGAAAAATGTGGTAGGGCTTGCGCAGTCCTCCATTTGGATTTACTCCATACCTCTGAAACATATCGTCACGGCGGCACACTACAACGGCAAGATACCGAGAAATCCGTTTGCCATGTACCACGTTGATCCAGACCACAAGGAACGTGAGTTCTTGACCTTGGACGAGCTTACCGCCATGACTGAGATAAAGTTGGAAGACCCCAACATGGCATTTGCGAGAGACCTTTTTATCTTTGGCAGTTGGACAGGTATAGCTTTCATCGACATCAAGAACTTGACGGAAGATAACATCAGCATGGTAAACGGTGCTCCTTGGATAGTGTCCAAGCGTCAGAAGACAGGCGTACCGTTCCAAATCAAGCTGATGGATATTCCCATGCAGATTGTTGAGAGATACAAGTCTTTCAGAAAAGACAACCACTTGTTCAATATCGGTAATCTTGACAGCATTAACAAGCGCATCAAGAAAGTTGCTGCAATGTGTGGTATAAAGAAGCATGTATCATTTCATGTCTCACGTCATAGTTGGGCTGTTTTAGCCTTGGAGTATGGTATGCCGATAGAGAGCGTGAGCAAGATTCTTGGTCACACGAATATCACCACAACACAGATATACGCCAAGGTGACAAGCACAAAACTTGACCATGACATATCTGTCTTTGAAAGTCGAATCAAGGGGCATTTGCCTGTAATGGGAGGAATGGCATGAAACGGACTGTAATCACCGTGGATGGCAATGGAAGGCTTTCCATTCCGTCCAACTTGGAGGACTTGTGGATGAGTGAGAGTGAGTTGATTGATATGCTTTATATCACTGCCCCGAAACTCAATGCTGTGATACGAGCTATATATAAAGAAGGTATGTTGTCTATGTCGGAAGTCCAACGAAGGGAAGAACTTTCCAAGGGTATTTGGCAAACGTTGTATGGATTCCCTATGGTTGTTGCCATTTGCTTCCGTCTAAACTCTAATGGTGCGGCACAACTTCGTGATGCCATCATCAAGAGATTGTACGGAGCAAAAGAGAAAACAAACATTGTCTTGCAACTCTATGGAGGGACTAATTCCTTTAGTTGAGAATGGTCGCTTTTTTGACGCTTCGATGATTCGCTGTCGTATTGACTTATTGACGTACTGATTCATTGTCGTATGGAAGTGCAGTTGCAATTTGATAAAGAAGTATCCATGCAAAGAAGTGTGTAAGCATATATGCATTGATGCCATACGTTTTACATTTTTATCGTATGACATATAAAACGTATGACATGCAGGAATACATTTTTGTTCATCCCGAGGAAAGGTTTACCAGCAAGCCTTTCTTCGGGATTTTCCGTTTTATCTTATCCCGAAAGGTTACATCAAGAACCTTGATTTCCAATCTTTTAACATTGTCGGTGCAAACTTCTCCATTCTGCGCAAGTTTGTGTTTTGCGTTTTGATTTTCCGCCCTTACCTTTGCAACTTTAATTTTATCAACTCACAAAGGTTAGATTATGAGCAAGACAAACGACAACAATCAGCCTGTAGGCGTGGCAAATGCAAAGCCACAGGCAGCACCTACGACAAACGAGGTGTTCATCCGTGTTGGCACTACCTTGTACAAGGTGGTTGACCAACCTACCATCACAGGAGGAAAGGTAAGAAAGCGCATCCCATGGAACATGGAGACCTTGCGTCAGGACTACGGCAAGGAGTTCATCAAGTACGTTCACAAGTATGACGGCTTCTGTACCGTTCCCGAACATGTGAACCACCGCACGGTGATAGATGGTTTCCTCAACCTATACGAGCCGATAGGACATAAGCCGATGCAAGGGGACTTCCCAAATATCAAGAAGTTGGTTAGTCACATCTTCGGTGAGCAATATGAGCTTGGCATGGACTACCTGCAACTGCTCTATCTCAGACCTGTGCAGAAGTTGCCCATTCTGCTGCTCGTATCAGAGGAGAGGAACACAGGCAAGACCACGTTCTTGAACTTTCTGAAGGCATTGTTCCAAGACAACGTGACTTTCAACACCAACGAGGACTTCCGTAGTCAGTTCAACTCCGATTGGGCTGGCAAACTGCTCATTGTCGTGGACGAGGTGTTGCTCAGTCGCAGGGAGGATTCCGAGCGGTTGAAGAACCTCAGCACCACCCTCTCGTACAAGGTGGAAGCCAAGGGCAAGGACAGGAACGAGATTTCCTTCTTTGCCAAGTTCGTGCTGTGCTCCAACAACGAATCACTCCCTGTCATCATTGACGAGGGCGAGACCCGATATTGGGTGAGGAAGATTTCATCGTTGCAATCTGACGATACCGACTTCTTGGAGAAACTGAAGGCGGAGATACCCGCTTTTCTGTTCCATCTGCAAGGCAGAACGCTATCCACAGAGCACAAGAGCCGAATGTGGTTCGCCCCCGAACAGATAGCGACCGATGCTCTGAGGAGAATCATACGCTGCAACCGTAACAGACTTGAGGTGGAAATGTCGGAGCTGTTCCTTGAGGTCATGGAGAACACCCAAACCGACAGTTTGCAATTCTGCCTCAATGACGCAATCGCCTTGTTGCAATGCAACCACGTGAAAGCGGAGAAGCACCTTGTGCGAAAGATAGTGCAGGACTGTTGGAAGCTGCAACCTTCAGAGAACGCCCTCACCTACACCTCATACGAGTACAACTACAACAGCAGCGGTCACTACTCGCCAACAAAACGTGTGGGCAGGTTCTACACTGTAACGAGGGACAAGCTAAATAGCATATAATTTTGTTGAATTGTTGAATATGATGAAAGAAGTGTTGAATATCAAGTATTTAAGGCTCAACATTTTCTCAACAAATCTCTCAACAAAAGAAAGAGACTGTTGAAAAGAGAAAACATGACAGCTAATGCCTGTCTTTCTCTTTTGCCCAGTGATTTTGTTGAAAAGAACCATTTGTTGAGAGTTTGTTGAGAAGATAAGTATTTGACTATCATACCAATACATGCCATTCTCAACAATTCATCAGAAATACATACACCACTTAATCCACAGTAAAACATGAACATTCAAGAAGCAAAGCAAATCAAGATTGCAGACTACCTGCAAAGTTTGGGACACCGCCCTGTCAAGCAGCAGGGCGCAAACCTTTGGTACAAGTCACCGCTGAGAAACGAGAGCGAGCCATCTTTCAAGGTGAACACCACGATGAACAGTTGGTTCGATTTCGGAATGGGCAAGGGCGGCAACATCATCACCCTTGCGTCATACCTCTACGCATCAGACAGCTTGCCATATCTCTTGGACAAGATAGAGAAGCAAGCACCCCATGTACGCCCGACCGACTTTTCTTTCCCTCAGCAAGCTTCCGAGCCGAGTTTTGAGAGATTGGAGGTTAGGGAACTCAACCACCCTGCACTCCTGCGCTATCTGAGCGAGCGGAATATTGACCTGTGCATCGCCCGAAAGGAATGTGTGGAACTCCACTTCTCGCATAATGGCAAGAACTACTTCGCCATCGGCTTCAAGAACAAGTCGGGCGGTTACGAGGTTCGTAACCGATTCTTCAAGGGTTGCATGTCCCCCAAAGACATCACACATATCCGACAGCAAGGCGAGCCAAGATACGCTTGCTATGTTTTCGAGGGCATGATGGACTATCTTTCCTTTCTCTCGTTACGCATGGAGAAGTTTCCGTCTTGTCCGTCATTGGAAGCGCAGGACTACGTGATACTCAACTCAACAAGCAACGTTGACAAGGCTATTGACGCACTCCACGGCTACGAGCGCATCAGTTGTCTGCTCGACAACGATGACGCAGGGCGTAAGGCAACGCTTGCCATCGAGAACGCCCTCGGCTACCGTGTGAGGGACGCATCCCACTTGTACAGTGAGTACAATGACTTGAACGACTATCTGTGCGGAGTGAAATCCAAACAGTCGGTACACCAAGTACAGCCTGTTAAGCGGACTGTTCCACCTCGGAAGAGAGGCGCAGCCTTAGGCATGTAGGCGGTTTCTGCTCCAATGGCTATTCTGAACGGAAAAGCCATAGCTCAATAGGGCGTTTTCTTGACGCAGTGGCACGCCACTGCTAAAAACACCCATTTGAGCAAAGGGGCATCCCCCTTTTGAAACCCCGTGAGCCATGCGCAGGGCGCAATGCGGCAAGCGGATTTGTACAACTCAAAAACAAGTTTATTATGGGACATTTCAGTTTGGATTTCAAGAAGGCAAAGGGCAGCTCTGACGCAAGGGAGTCAGACCACATAGAGCGCAAGGTGATACCCGACAACGCTGACCCTACGAGAACTCACCTCAACCGTGAGCTTGTCAAGATGCCGAGCGGTGTGTATGGTCGTGACGAAGCCATCGCCCACCGCATCAAGACGGCAGGCATCAAGCGCAAGATAACCAATGACCAGGTGAGGGTGATTAGAACCGTGCTGTCTGGAACGCACGAGGACATGATGAACATCGCAGCCAATGGTCAGCTTGACGATTGGTGCAACGACAGCTTGAAGTGGTTGCAGGACACATTCGGCAAGGAGAATGTCGTTTCGGTGGTTCTCCACATGGACGAGCACACGCCACACCTCCATGCCTCCATCGTTCCAATAGTGATAGGCGAGCGGAGAAAGGCAAGAAGCAAACCTACGGAAGAGGGCAAGCGGACATACCGCAAGAAAGCCAATGTCGTGAGACTGTGTGCCGATGATGTGCTCAACCGAGACAAAATGATTGGCTATCACGACAGCTATGCTGAAGCCATGAGCAAGTATGGCTTGAAGAGAGGTGTCCGTGGATCGGATGCGAGGCATACCACCACGGCACAGTATTACCGTAACATCAAGCGAGAGACGGAGAGACTTCAAAACTGCATGAAGCTGCTACAATCTGATGTGGAGGAAGCACAACAACTTCTACAACAGACCAAGAGTGAAATCTGCACGGAGAAGCTACAGGCTGCTAAGATGGAAGCCAAGACAGCCCTTGTGTCGAAGATTGGTTCTCTTTTGGGCAGTGGAAAATTGAAGGAGGTGGAGCAACACAACCGAAAGTTGTGCGAGCTTGTGACAGACAGAGAGCAATACATTGACGAACTCCATGGGAAAATGCAGCGAATGGAGGACAGTCACACCCAACAACTCGGCGAGATGCAACAGAAACATCAAGCAGAGGTTGCTGATTTGAAAAGCAAGCACGCAACAGAAGTATCTTTTCTCAACGACATCATCCGCAAAGCCAAGCGTTGGTTCCCTATGTTGGAAGCTCGCTTGCAAATGGAAGACCTGTGCAGGAAGATAGGCTTCACCATCGAGCAAATCGGAGTACTCCTTACAGGTAAGGCGTTAAACTTCAGCGGTTCACTCTATTCCGAGGAGCACAGAAGAAAGTTCAAAGTGGAGAATGCAGAAATCAAGGTTTTCGCTGATTCTACCAAGCCGAACCAACTGTTTTTGTATATCAATAGACAACCTATTGGTGACTGGTTCAAGGAGCAATGGAATAATCTAAGGAAATTTACAAAATGTGGTCTAAAGCTATAACTCTTCATTTGTTATAATAAGAGTCCGAGCAGAAACGCAATGGTGCATTCTGTTCGGATTTTTATGTTTTTAACAGTTTCTTACGCAGTCTTTTCGCTTTTCCACGTATCTTATATATAATGTGCACAATCTCGCACACCCAACATGAAGATAGAAAAGCTAATAGAAAGAGTGAAGGCTGGGGATGCTGACGCTTTAAGAACTGTTTACGAAACATATTCTCAACGAATGAGAAATGTTTGCATAAGGATTACCCAAGAGGACGAGGACACAGTGAGTGACCTCGTCCAAGAATCGTTTATACGTGCCTATTATTCATTAGAAAAGCTAAAAGATGCTTCCAAGTTCGGGGAATGGATTGTTGCCATTACAAAAAATGTATCTTTAAGATATTTGGAGAGAATGCGTAAAATACAGATGGTGCCATTCTCTGCGATTAAGGATGGGTTTGATGTGGAAAGTTCATTTGCTTCTGATTCCAAGTTGGAAGAAAAAGAACTGTTGGAGATAATCGACAAGTTACCTTCTGGATACCGCAAGGTGTTCAGAATGGCTGTCATTGATGGATTCTCGCATAAAGAAATTGCAGAAAAACTTGGTATCGAGCCGCACAGTTCATCATCACAACTAACAAGAGCAAAAGTATTGTTGAGAGACATGATAAATAGGCGAATGCTTGCTGTCATTTCCATCATTCTTATCAGCATACCTATATGCAAATACCTGTTTTGGAAGAGAGGGACGGAAAAAGAGCAACTTCCTGTTGCTAAGGTAAATGATGACAAGGGGAAACGTACTGTCAATCGTGAGACTGTGCAGCCAAATACCCATTTATCAGTAACTGATAAGAATATAGTGGCAACAACAAGTCAGAGCAAAATGGAATTGCCAAATTACGCAGTAGCTGATTCTGTCGGCATAAAAACTGATTCTGAAAAGAAGGATTCTACAAACAATATTTTAATAGTAATAGAAAAAGATACTTTGTCACTCGATACGATAAAACAGGTTGCTCCTAAGTTGGAAGAATTCATAGCAAAAGAAGTTACCCCAAGTCACAAAAATAAGTGGCAGCTACTTGCCATGGGTTCTTTGAGCTCTGCATTGGCTCAAAATACCTACAAACTGATTGCAGGAAGTAGTAGTGGCTTACCAGACCCAGACGGTCCAACTCCTATAATACCTGATGTTTTTTCTACATGGGGTGATTATTATAACTATCTTCAACAGAAAGAACATGATGGAATATCTACTGACACGGTAGCACTTATGGCAATCGCCAAACATAATAGTGGTGAGATTGTAGAACATGAGCATCATTATAAGCCTATAACTTTTGGCATATCATTAACAAAAGTAATAGGAAAGAATTGGAATGTGGAAACAGGATTGCAATATTCACTCTTAAAATCTAATTTTATATTGGGTGAGGGTGAATACTATATAGGTAGAGACCAAAAAGTTCATTACTTGGGAATACCTGTTAGAACTTCCTATAAATGGTTTAATTCAAAAAGATGGTCTGCTTACTCCTCTGCAGGTATTCTTTTGAATATACCAATACATGGAAAGAATAGTGTACGATATGTTACAGGAGCAACAGTTCCATACAAAGACAGTTGGTATTTCACGCCATCTGTACAATGGGCGGTAGGTGTTGGAACTGGATTACAATACAATTTGATTCCAAAATGGAGCTTGTATTTGGAACCTTCGTTCAACTGGTATATTCCTAATGGTGGTGCGATTCATACCATTTGGACGGAGCATCCATTCACCATTACTGTTCCATTTGGAATTAGGTTCACATGGTAAAAACAATGTCATCATGCAGTCTTTGGAACTTTTGATGTATCTCTAATAGTAGAAACACAAAAGTTTCTTAAGACCGCATGTACAAGACAAAAGACTATATACGAAATGGGGTTCTGTACCTCAACAATATGTTACGCCCTCGGCACAAGGTGCTGAGCACGTTAATGTTGTATTCCACAACAAAGTGTCAATCTCGTTGCAAACATTGCTCAATTTGGCAAAAACCTGTGGAGCATCTTTCTTTTAGAGACATCAAGGAAATTATGCGCAGCAAATGTATCACACAACACACCGTCGTAGGATTGGAAGGTGGGGAGTTCTTGCTTCACCCAGAGGCAGATGCAATCATGGAGTGGTTCAAGGAGAATCATCCCAAATACACTTTACTTTCCAACTGCCTAAGTCCACAAAAAGTGATAGATGCAGTGAGAAAGTTCCAGCCAGCTCATTTGTATGTGTCCCTTGATGGCAATAAGGAAACATACAAGAACATGAGAGGATGCAATGGGCATGATAAGGTGATGGAGGTCGTTAAGGCGGTGAAAGATGAGATTCCAGTATCACTCATGTTTTGCCTGTCACCATGGAATACCTTTTCTGATATGCAATATGTCATAGACATAGCAAAAGACTATGGCATTGATGTGCGAATTGGAATTTATGGAACGATGGATTTCTTTGACACCAAGGCGGAGCTTCTTTCTGTAGATTTTGCCAATTACATTCAAAGCATACCTCAGAATATCCATGAAACAGAGGAAAACTTTGACTTTGTAGCTTTGTATGAAGAATGGCGAAACGGTAATCTCAAATTGCGTTGCCAAAGTATCTTTAGTGAATTGGTAATACATTCCAATGGTGATGTTCCACTATGTCAGAATCTCAACGTGAAGCTTGGCAATATCCATACACATTCCTTGGATGATATATTCAATTCAAGATTTGCGCATAAGGTACAATGCAAGTACTCAAAGGAATGCAATGCTTGTTGGATTAACTTCCATCGTAAGTATGACTTGATATTGTTGCGAAACTTCGAGAAAATTCTGCCCAAGAAACTCATTCAAGTCTTTTACGGAAAATATCAATGGACAAACAACGTTAATGAAACATATAGGAAATACATCAATCGAATTTGTAGCTAATGGAATCTATAATAAAGAACATCATTGACCGTTATAAACGAATACGGAGCATGAGGCAGTTGAAGCAGGTGTATGGTGGCAACTATGCTTTTGTGGGCATAGGCGACCATAGTGCAAACAACTTGTATCCTGTACTCAATTACCTTCATGTTCCATTGAAGTATATATGCTGTAAGTCAAAAGACAAGATACCACTTATAGAAGCGGCTTATCCCAATGTCTGCGCAACAACTTCTTTGGCAGATATTTTGCATGATGATGACATTAAGGGTGTGTTTGTGTCGGCTTCTCCACAATCTCATTTCGCAATAGCTTCGGAGGTTATCAAGAGTGGCAAGGCGCTATTTATAGAAAAACCTCCATGTCAAAGTGAAGATGAACTGTTGCAACTAATCAGTATGAGGAAAGAAGCTAACTTTCCACAAGTAACAGTTGGGTTGCAAAAGCGGAACGCCCCTGTCATCCGTATTCTGAAAAAGAAATTGCAGAAATGTAGGGGAAACATGAGCTATAATCTTAAATATCTGACTGGGGCATATCCCGAAGGAGATGCTTTGTTAGACCTTTTTATTCATCCTTTGGATTATGTGACATTTCTATTCGGAAAGGCAGAAGTCAAGTTTGCAGAATGGGTAAAGCATCATACACTCATGTTGGTACTCAAACACGAAAAAGCCACAGGTATATTAGAGTTGTCAACAGGTTACTCTTGGCATGATGCGAAAGAGAGCATGACGGTAAACACTTCAAATGGTATTTTTGAAATGAATCAGATGGATAGTCTGATATATAAAGGTAAGCAAACTATGTTTATGGGAGTGCCGTTAGAGAAAGTCTATCCTCTGAAAATGGTTGAAGTTCATTTGTTCGACCGAAATGACTTCGTGCCTACTATCCACAATAACCAGATAGTTACGCAAGGTTACTTTGATACCATCAAAGGTTTTGTCGATGCTGTAGAAAAACGGAAAACTTCCTCAGAACAATCACTGGAAGCAATCATCGACACTTACAAGTTGATTGAGTCAATTCGTTCAATTCAAAATAAGAAATAGATATGGTTAAGCAAATTGTATTTTTAGTTTTGTCAGCTATGACGATGGAGGCATGTTCTACGGAACAGAATACCATGGAGCAAGTTAGAATGAGTGATGTGGTGAGCTTTGGCTGTACATCTTCCTTTTCTGCAACAGAAAGTCGTCCAGAATATTATGAGGCAGAAATGGCAAAGCCAACACTAATGTTGATTTCTGTTGATGCAAAAGGTGTCGCTCATTTCAATGTGAAAGACCTCCAAGCCAATTGTGCGGTAACAGGTTTTCGCCCTCAAGTAAGTTCACAGGACAGAGAAATCCGTATTGTCTTGGTTCCATTGGGAGACCCTACACTTGAGGCAGACTGCATGTGTAAGTTTGATGTAAGTTTCAATCTCTCAAACTTAACTTCGGACGCTTATCATGTGGCAGTATATAGTTCTGATTTCTCGGGCAAATATGATTCTATCAAGCCACTTTATCAAGGAAGCATCTCTTTCTTACCTAATAAGAGTATAGAGGTTGAGCTAAAGTAAGCCGCAAAGTCCTCTCTATCTTTATTATTGGAGAGGACTTTGCTATGATGTTTTTACCACAATGCCACTTTTCCTGCAATTCCCAAATCTATGGTTGCAGTTACCACACCAAGAGCCTTGAACACTCTTCGCATAGTTGGAATAGTAATGCTATACCCTCTCTCCAATCGGGAAATTTGCGCTCTTTTCACACCTATGCGCTCACCAAGTTGTTCTTGTGTCAAGTTCTGCTCTATGCGAGCCTTCTTGATGGCTTCTCCCAAACGGTAAGCATGCAACGCTTCATCCACGTCACTTTCGAAAGCGTCACGTTTCGGAGTACCAACTTTTCCAAAGTGCTTGTCAAGCACATCGTCCAATGGGGTAAGATTCATCTGTGCCATAATTATTTGTTTTTGAAATATTCTTTTCTTATTGCTTCTGCTTTCGCTATCTCCTTGCTCGGTGTCTTTTGTGTTTTCTTGATGATGCCGTTAGTGGCAATCACCAATGTTTCTTTGTCCTTGTCCCAAAAAGCAAACAAGCGATAAGCAGTTTTGTTGTACAATGTACGAAATTCCCATATCTCCGAATTCTCCAACTTCTTGAAAAGTTCCTTGTTGCGTTCTCCTCCTGCAACACGCTTGATGTTGTAGTAAATCTTGTAAGATACCGCTTCGGGTAAACTCTCAATAAAGTCTTGTGCCTCGTCAGTCAAGACAAGTCGGAAGATATTTTGTGCCATACATTCTCAATTTGCTGCAAAGATAGGTATTATGTTTCATAAATAAGAAACAATTGGTGCTTAAATGTATCTTATAGCTCATTTTTTAACATTTTGGAACCGAATAATTACGCATAAAGAACTTACAATGGTTGGATTGGGGTAAAGCGAACATCAACTGAAAATAAAATCTAAAAAATAGATATGATTTTCGTTAATCCACTTAATTGTTGTACATTTGCGAAAAGATTGCATCACAATTGCATAAACTAATCACACTAATCTAAAACGCAATACAATATGAAAAAATCTATAATGTTAATGGTTCTAATGGCTTTTGCAAATATAGCTATTGCCAAAGTAAATGTTAGTATTCAAGAATTGATGGGAACATGGAAAGTCATAAATCCTACATACAACGACCTGATAGAAACTTTCGATTTTTCAAATACATCTATGTCTTATACAAGACAATATAGCTATAATTCTAAAACTGAGACTTACACCAATAAATCTAAATATTATTTATCAACAGGAATCCCCGTTAAGTATGATTCCACACTTGTAGGAAAAGTTAAGACTGGTACGCACATAATTTATTATGCACTCAAAAGGAAATTAATCAAGCATTATGAGATTGTTAGTCTAAAAGACGACACGCTTACTATTAGCTATTATGCTCCTCGTGCTATAGGCAGAAACGCAGGCACAGTTACCCTTACACTTAAGCGTGTATCACGCTAAAAAGTAAGCAATATTACTAAATTAAACAAGTCTCCCAGTACCACTTTTAGTACCACTTAGGTGGTACTGGAGTTTACCTTAGGTGGTACTGGAGTTTCACCTAGCTGGTACTGGAGTTTCACCTAAGTGGTACTGGCAATGAAACTAAAAGTCTTTTTTAAGGAGGTTAAGAGCCATTTTATTATCTATTACTGTCGATAATTTACCATACTATTATCGATAAAGAAGCTTACTAAAAAGAATATATGCTTACTACAAAATGTTGCTTTACTTACTTAGATAGGCAATGCAAGAGTCTCTGTGTGTGGAATAGACAACAGGACGATTCCACGCTTGAATCAGTATATGTTTTGTAAATGTCTGTAAATCAGAAGGAATTTTGAGGTATTAGCGTAAATGGTACTATAAAGTTCCCATTGTATGCAAGAAATCAATCTTGCGTTGTTTATATCAGAAAATGAATTGTTTGCTGCAAATTAGCGATTAATATCCATTAACTCGTCTTTTGCTGTTTCAATGGCTGTAAGTTTCAATTCGTCTTCACCCTCCAAAGCATCCAATACTTTGTCGGCAAGCCAAAGGGTGAGCATTTCCTTTTCATCCACATTGAAGTATGTTGCCATTTGAATTACTTGACTTCTCTTTGCTCGCCTATCGCCACGCTCAATCTTACTGAACATTGGAGTGTCTATTTCTAAGTATGCAGCCACTTGGCGCTGCAATATTCCTTGTTCATCTCTTAGAGACCTTATCTTGTTTCCTAATAACATATTTCCTTTTCTTTGGGTTTGTATTGAATATCTGTGTGTCAGACATAACATTCTATTGGGCTGTTTTCGGTCGGAACATCATCAAACGGTCGGATTTTCGGTCGGATTGTGGACTTTTCGGTCGGATTATGATTAAACCGACCGATTGTAGTCTTTCAATATCCACCTCAACCCTATTCTGTCTATCTGTTTTTCTTCATTTAATTCTACTAATAGTCTGCCTACATAGCGAAGTTTTTGCTCTTCCGTCTTGTGGGTAGGTAGCACGTCTTTGAGATATTCGTATATGCAATCTCGCTTGGCACCTTCTTCACCTGCATTGCTGAGATATTGTAGAACCATTTGACGCAACCTCTCCTTATCCAATCCTTTCGTTTTTGTGTAAGAAGGCAGTTGGTGAGTGTTCTTTGCAATGCTAAGAGAAATGCTGTAATGAGAGGACGTGTACACGCAATAAGGACGTTGAAGGGCTTAGTTGCGGATATGAGGGTGTAAGGTAAATTACCAGAAAGAACAAATTTTTGCGGTTAATAATAGTTAATTTTAGGAATTTTATAACAAAAGATTCTTGAAAGTAGATGTTAATTCAATTTTAATTCGTAATTTTGCATGGGATTATATTGTCTCGATACTTAATTGTCAATTAAGACGAGTTCTTTTATGACATGAATCGAGATAGCCTACGCCGTGCCGAGTATGACGGAGTTACATGATGACAAAGCAGTACAAAGCGGGTATTGGGTGGGAAAAATAATCCAGACATAATGAAGGCGTTTACTAACGCTTCATCGCTACAGTCCAAACTTCGAACACTTGGAAACCACGTAAACGATGATGCAACGGTAGATGTCCCGGGTGTGATAATATCACTCCTATGGAGACCTTGTAAGCACGAATTGTATCTTGTAAGCTCGAATTGTACCTTTTCGGGCGCAATGAAAATGTTTATATAGGTCTCCCAAAAGTAGCGCAAACTTAATGCAGAAGCGCCAAGTACACTTGAGCGTTTTGCCGAGTTGCAGACTACTTTATGTAATGGAGCGATTATTCATATCGGCGTGGGCTTCGAAGTTGCTTATCTATACGTGGTGGCAAGTTCGAAGGCCAGGACTGTGAGATAAGTAACGAGTACGAATCTCACGCTTGAACCAGTATGTGTTTTATAAGTATTTGTAAATCAGAAGAAACCTTGCGACGTCAAGCGTAAATGATACCATAAAGTTCCCATTGTATGCAAGAAATCAATCTTGCATTATTTCCTTTGTTATTCGAATTGCTTACTGCAAATTAACGATTAAGCAATGTTAACATATAGTTCTGAAGCAGTAACTACTCATGCTGTGTGGGATGAGTAGTTACTAATTTTTGTTTACAAAGAAAGGAAACAGATAAGTATTACCCTTTTGTGTAGTGGAAGTTTGAAAAAACTAATCTACTTTTGCAACATCATTTATTAAATTCTATCAAGATGGAAGAAAAATATAACAGAAATCGCATTTACATCAAACCAGATGAACAAGAAAAGATTAAGCATTTTCGTGTTCTTTTAGGAGGTGCAGGCATTGGAAGCATCATCGCTGAATGTGCCTTACGCATAGGGTTTGAAACTATCACCATAATTGATGGTGATAAGGTGGAAGTTAGCAATTTAAATCGTCAAAATTATCGGCAGGAAGATGTTGGTAATTATAAGGCAGAGAGTCTTGCAAATAGATTGCGATCCATTAATCCAAAAGCAAATATTAGGGTTGTCAATGAATTTGTTACCCATAATAATGTAGAGAAGTTGATAGAAGGACATGACATTGCAATAAATGCTTTGGACTTCAAGAGTGACATTCCTTTTGTCTTTGACAAAATCTGTTCGGAAAAGAATATCACTGTACTCCATCCATATAATTTTGGATGGGCCGGATTTCTAACAGTAGTAGATCCAGATGGTAAACCTCTTCAAGGTCTGTCAGACAAACCATTGGGATTTGAATTGAAAGTTGCAGAATACGTTCTTGGATACCAAGCCTTTTGGATGCAGCCGCAAGAATGGCTAGAGAAAGTAGTCAAACAATATCAGAGAGAAGATGGGGCGCTACCACCTCCCCAATTATCTGTTGCTTCTTGGATCACAGCAGGACTTTGCACTCATGCAATGTTCAATATTGCTACAGGCAAAGATGTGAAGAAATTCCCAAAGTTTTACCTTTCATCCCTACTTCTATAGCGAAGTAGAGATGAGAGAAATGAAAATCACAATAATTTATAGATAGTGGCAAAAGTAAGTGCTTCCGTAATGTTCTTGGTTCCTATTTTATCAAACAAGGTTCTTCTATAGAACTTGATAGAGTCAATGGACTTGCACATCTTGTCAGCAATCTCATTCATGGTAAGTCCTTGAGAGCATAAGGTTAGTACTTGCTTTTCCTCTTCTTTCAGCTGTATAATTTCTTTTTCTATCCACTTGTGGAAATCCAAGTCATATTTCCAATACTTTGGTTCTCCTTCTATATGAAACTCAACATGCCCAGGGGTTGATTGAGATGATAAGGATACAACACACATAGCTATCCAGATTCTTCCATTTTCAGTCATCATAATTGGTGTCAGCTTGTGATTTATCAGAACCTTTCTGTTTCCGTCCAAGATAATGTGGAAATTATAGGAAATATAGCATTTGTGTTTATCTTCATTAGCAATTCTACTTTCAAAAAACTTGAAACCATTGCTGTTAATTTCCAACAACATCTGCTGCTCTTCCTCTGGTACATGTTGTGAATAGAATGAATAGCCCAGTTCTTTCATTTCCTTTGAAGTATGTCCACAAAGAAACAAAGGATTCTCAGAAACATATAGGAATCCTTTCTTATAATAGTCTATGAGATACACGCTTTGATAGAGTGAGCGTGAAATAGCTTCTGCCGTACGGATGAGTACATCCAAATTCTTATATTGTTCTTCATTGATAGCTCCAACAGAGTTAGCTGCAATGAAATAATCTTCTTTGTTTGCCATTTTGTTTTTTTTAATCAACTGCAAAAGTACAGAAAAATATTAATTATTTACCATTCCATTACCCAAAAGGGTAAACTTTTAATATAAAGTAAGAGCATTACCCAAAAGTGTAGCCGCATGTTTTGATAAACGAGGTAGTTTTACAGCTGAGAAATAAATATACAAAAAATGGAAAAATTAATAGCCACATTCGATGGTTACTCTATCTTTAAGGCTGACGCCAAGTGCATCAATGAACTCTCTCGATTTATTGTGATGGAAAATTATAAGCATCATATAGGTTCTGTGGAAGCAACTCGAATTACAGATGATATTACAGATGTCACAAAAGAAGAACTATCTCTATATGGTGACAATACCTATATTTATATAGCTAGAGACAAACTAGGAAAAATGTTAGGCTCTATCCGTGTCTTTCTTTGGAATCGCCAGTCAGTATTACCATTGGAGAAAATCTATGGTATCAATCCGTTGGAAGCCATAGATTCTGATGTAAAGTTCAATTATTGGCATGTAGGTCGTTTCGCTATAGATTCAACTTTAGGTATATCAACGTTTACATTGTTCAAAAGACTAATGGCTTTGGCTGTCCGACCTATAGTTGGTGACAGCGACAGTTACATGATAGCAGAAATTGACAGTAAATTGTTGAAAGTTATGAATGCATTAGGATTTGAGACAAACCAGTTAGGGGACTCTATGTACTATTTAACTTCCGAAACTGTACCTATATCTTCTAACAAACAAGGTATAATGGGCTTTTATTCAAAGTATAGATACCTCTGCGGAATTGCTTGATTACACAAAGGGGTAATAATAATTGTTAATCACCATCTATTACCCAAAAGTGTAGTATGGAAGTTTGGACAAAATCATAATTTTGCATCGTCAAAAAGACAAACGGAGAAAGTCGACTATCCGTAAGTATAACATTAAAATCAAAAACAATGGAGACCAAATTAAATTTCAAGGAAATTGTCCCTGCAAATGACATTCTCGAAGACGAGATGGAATTTGTCAAGGGTGGCACAGATTTTAACCTCTGCTTTAAGGGCTGTGTTACAGGTGATAAGTCTGACAAGACTAAGGGCAGCACCACGACTCAGCCCACAACTCAGCCCACAACATCAACGACTCAGTCCACAACATCAACGACTCTGTCTACTACATCAAAGACATTAGGCAAATAAGAGTTTCTATTAGTAGGGGCTGTGCCAGAATATACAAGCCATCGTTTTGAAGACTATATTTTGACACAGCCCTTCTTTAACTATATATAAATTATGAAATGGTCAAGATATAACTTTTTATTTCATTCTGAGAAAATCAGCTATGCCCTATTTAACTCTAGGATGCTGTCTTTTTCCATATTAGACAAAAAGACTTATGAGATACTATCAGCTGTCAAGAATGATATCCATAGCGTCTCCTCACTTCTTTCACAAGATGAAATAAACCGTCTTAAAAAAAAGAAAGTCTTGGTTCAAGACCATGAGGATGACAATTATCTAGGCATGCTACGATACAGAAAGCAACTGCAATCATACACTTCAAAGACATTGGGAATGGTGGTCTGTCCGACTTTGTCTTGCAATTTCGCATGTCCTTATTGCTATGAGCACAATCTGCCAAAAAGCGTGATGAAACCACAGACACAGCAACAAATGGTGGATTTTATCAACTCACATTCATTCGGAAAAGAGAACATTACTCTGAACTGGCATGGTGGCGAGCCATTGGTTGCATTCAAGACCATGCAGCAGATTTACTCTATTCTTGAAAAGCAGTCAAAGCTTCCTATTGGCCACTCGTCAATGGTTTCTAATGGCTATTTACTGACAGAGGAGATTTGCAAATATCTAGAAGAAAAGAAACTTGACTATATCCAGATAACCATTGACGGGAACAAGAATACCCATGACAAAACAAGAGTGTTGAAGAATGGCGGTTCCTCTTTTAACCGTATAATAGAGAATATTGACATGGCAACAGAACTTATGCCTAATTGCCGTATCGGTGTTCGCACAAACATAGGAAGAGATAACATGGATGAATACGTGGATCTTTACCGCCAACTGACACGCAGATGGAAAGGTAAAAACTGCACGGTATACCACGCATATGTACTCGACAACGGCATCAATACCTGCAAGGAAAAAAGGTGTGCCCTGGAACTCACTACGAAGGAGAAAAACAACTTTGAGGTGATGCTAGCCAAAAGTGGTATCAGAGATAAAAGATCTCTTTTCCCTAAGATAGACTCAGGCACTTACACATGCATGGACTGCGATGCCTTTGTTACCGCTCCAGACGGAACACTGTACAAATGCTGGGCAGATGTCGGCATCAAGGAACGTGCTATTGGAAGCCTTGCGTCTGGCGTAACAAATAATAAAATTGTCTCACAATTCATGGTGGGTACCGACAAGTTTGCGGACACACGGTGTCTAAATTGCGGATTTCTGCCGATATGCGACGGTGGTTGCAACCTATACCGTGTGGGAAAGATTGAAAAAGGCATCCCCTACGATGTCTGCAACCTCGACGAACAAGGGCTTATACATTATTTAGAAACTTATTTGGAAACCGTATGAAATATCTTATCATAGCTTTAAGTATGTGCTTGTCATCTGTGATGTCGGCACAATCTGTTGAAGGAACTGTTTTCGATGAGAAAGGCTCGCCAGTGGAATTTGCCAATGTGGTTGCCCTTGCCCTTCCCGACACTACTTTTCTTAGTGGCGCTACGACTGACAGTCTTGGTCATTTTAACGTAGAGACACAGGGAAAGGATGTCCTACTGCGGCTGTCTTGCATTGGCTACGAAACACTCACAGCCAATGCAACTCAAGGGATAATGCGCTTTACTTTGCACAAGAACTCCATAATGCTTGGAGATGTAGTTGTCAAGGGTAGCGTGCCGCAATACAGAATGACAGGAGAAGGACTGCAAACCAACGTCGCAGGAACGGTGCTGGAAAAATTGGGTACTGCCGACGATGTCCTCAAGCACATACCGGGCATGATAGAGGGAAATGACGGATGGGAGGTATTCGGCAAGGGTTCTCCTATTATATATTTAAACGGGAGACCACTGAGAGACATTGGAGAATTAGATAATCTTAAGTCGTCTGACATAAAGAGTGTGGAGGTAATACGTCATCCTGGGGCAAAATATGCTGCGTCGGTGGGAGCCGTCGTACGTATCAAGACTGTCCGGCGAAAAGGAGAGGGATTCAGCGTAGATGTCCGGTCCACATACAGATACAACAATTTTAATAATTTTGTGGAACAGCTCAATACCAACTACCGCCACGATGGCCTCAATATCTTCGCTGTCTACAAATACTCCAACATAAAGTTCATCAAGGACGCACAGCACGATCTTACCACAAAAGCAGACACCCTTTGGGAGCAGAAAATCAGCGACTATAGCGAGAGTAAGCAGGAGTATCACTTTCTGCAGACTGGAGCAAGTTATGACTTCAACGACAACCACTCCATAGGAGCTTACTACTCCGTTACTTTCACTGGTGACGAGCATAGTGAGGGACATTCGGACAGTAAGGTAACGGCAAATGACCTGTATTATGACCACATAGCCACTGCCAGCACGGAGAAAAATGAGTCTAGCCCCATTCACCGCTTGAATTTATATTATAACGGAACACTGGGAAAGACAAGCATTGACTTCAACACAGACCTATACTTTAACCATACATGCCTCCTCAGTACTAACAGTGAGACAAGCGATAAATATGATTCGCGCAGCATTCTCGCAGAAAATTCGTCAAGAAACCGAATGATAGCAGGCAAGTTGGTAGTATCTTCGCCTCTGTTCGGCGGAACTCTGAACTATGGTGCAGAATACGCCCACACTACCCGCACGGACAACTATACGTCTGACCATACCGACCTTGTTACCAACTCGGACGCCAGACTAAAGGAGATTACGGCAAGCCCATTTGCTGAATATATCTACCAGACATCTATCGGAGGCTTGGCCGTAGGTCTACGTTATGAGCACGTAGCATACAAGTACTATAAAAATGGTGAATATATGGACAGACAAAGCCGCACCTTTAGCAATTTTTTCCCAAGCATCAGTTTCGGTACGCAGATTGGCAAAACCGCCTGGCAATTGGTCTACTCCGCCAAGACACGCCGTCCCTCCTATTCCCAGTTAAGTAACAATGTCAGCTATGTCAACCGCTTCAGTCGCCAGACGGGCAATCCCCTTCTTACCCATCAGACCGACCATGAGCTTTCACTCACTGGTGTTTGGAAATATATTCAAATGATGGTAGAGTATAAGGATTCACGCAATGCTATTATCTACTGGGCAGAACAGCTCCCTGAGGACGAGAGCATCATGCTCGTCAACTATAAAAACGAGAAAAGCATCAAGAGCCTCACGGCCTATGTATCTGCAGCACCCACCATTGGATGGTGGTCACCTCAAATCAATCTCGGAATGGTGAAGCAGTGGTTTACGCTCAATACGAGCACTGGAAGCTACAAGTTGAATCACCCCATTTTTGTTGCAGATTTTAACAACACCTTCTCACTTCCTCTTGGCTTCACTGCAAACATTGATTTCTCTTTTCAGGGAAAAGGTAACATGGATAATGCACAAGTTCTCAAAAACCAGTACGATCTTGAAGTTGGACTAAGCAAGTCGTTCCTGCACGATTCCATGGCACTGGAGATAAAAGGAAGAGACTTGCTGTACCAGCGTTGGGACACTGGAGCTTTGTATAACGATAAGACATTCATTCAGCAATTATGCCGCCGAGGTACGCGCGATGTGTCTTTCACCTTGCGATACAAGTTCAACACCACACGTAGCAAATATAAAGGAACGGGAGCTGGTAACTCTATCGTAAATCGTATGTAGGACGTTAAAATATGCTGAATCATTAAACAACCAAATGTAATATGTTCAATTCATTTCCTTTCGTTCGTCAGCACGATTCCATGCAGTGTGGCATCGCATGTCTCCAGATGGTGTGCCTTTTCTATGGGAGGCACATTCTGTTGGCGGAAATCGAACGGCTTTGTCATGCTACAACCGAAGGTGTTTCACTGCTCGCCATTAGTGAGGCTGCCAAAAGTTTAGGTTATGAAACCGTTGCTGCTCGTGCTACTTTGGCTATGCTGACCAAGAACAAACTGCCGTGCATCCTACATTGGAACCAAAACCATTTTGTGGTGTTGTACCGTATAAAACGTAAAAATACGTTCTGCGTGGCCGACCCCGGAAAGGGATTGGTGGAATATGGAGCGGAAGAGTTCAAGCAACACTGGGTGAGCGTCCGCTCCGATGATGGCGAAGAGAAAGGCATCGCCATGTTTTTCAAACCGACAGAACGGTTCTATCAGCAAAAGCCATCAGTTCCATCAGAAGAGTTGAAAGACGGAAATAACGAAGATACATGCAAGGGGCACTCCATGCATTTCCTTTGGCACTACGCCAGCGGCTACAAACGGCAGTTCGCCGTTATTTTCCTTACGCTTCTCGTTGGCAGCCTGTTCCAGCTGCTCATGCCGTTCCTTACACAGGGCATAGTTGACTGGGGTATTGAGAACAAAGATATATCGCTTGTCTGGCTTATCCTCTTGGGCGAACTCGCCATCGTCATCGGGCATACGGCCACCGACTTTATCCGGCGGTGGCTGCTCCTGCGAGTCTCCATGCAGATCAACATTGCGCTAGTGAGCGACTTCTTCATCAAGCTGCTGCGGCTGCCGATGTCCTTCTTCGACACCAAGCTCATGGGCGACCTGCTGCAGCGTATGAACGACCATGGGCGTGTACAGTCGTTCCTCACCAATCAGGCCCTCGGCGTGATGTTCACCAGCATCAGTTTTGTGGTATTTGGTGCTGTGCTGGCATTCTACGACCTTACCATCTTTGCCGTATTCATAGTTGGCAGCCTTGCCTACGGTCTTTGGCTCTCCCATTTTCTTGGACACCGAAAAGTTTTGGACTACGAGCTCTTTGAGCAACAGGCCATTAACCAGAACAAAACCTACCAGTTCATCACTGCCATGCAGGAGATAAAACTGCAGCAATGCGAGCGCCGTCGTCGCGAGGAATGGGAGCAGTCGCAACGCGACCTCTTCCATGTGCAGACCAAGAGCCTTCGATTGCAACAGACGCAGGAAGCAGGTAGTGTACTCATCAATGAACTTAAAAATATCCTCATCACCGTCCTTGCCGCCACGGCAGTTATACACGGCAACATCACGCTCGGTATGATGCTTGCCACGCAATACATCGTTGGTCAACTCAACTCTCCCGTCGAGCAGCTTATGTCCTTTATCTTTGCCCTGCAGGACGTAAAAATCAGCCTTGAACGCATCAATGAGATTCATCATAAAAACGAGGAGGATGCAGGGCGCGAGCGACGAGCCTATTTCTCAAACAAGAAGGGATTGGAACTGAAAGCCATAGATTTCCGCTACGACCTCCACTCACCAAGAAAAACCATCAACGGCGTGTCGTTCAGCATACCTGAAGGCAAGGTGACGGCTATCGTGGGCGCAAGCGGCAGCGGCAAGACCACTATTCTGAAGCTATTGCTGGGCTATTATCCCGTTGAAAGCGGAACCATCGTCTTGTCTGGCTGCGACTTGAGCGAATACAACCTGCAGTGGTGGCGCAGCCAGTGCGGTGTTGTTATGCAGGACGGTGTAATATTCTCTGAGTCCATTGAGCGTAACATTGCCGTGGATGACAGCCAGGTGGATCACAAGCGGTTGGAGTGGGCCGCCCACATTGCGTGCATCCACGACCACATAATGTCGCTACCATTGCAATACGACACAAAGATAGGGCGCGACGGCGTAGGACTGAGCCAAGGGCAGCGACAGCGCATTCTCATCGCCCGTGCCGTTTATAAGAATCCTGACTTCATCTTCCTAGATGAGGCCACCAACTCCCTAGATGCCAACAACGAGCGCATGATTGTGGAGAATCTTGACGAGTTCTACAAAGGCAAGACTGTAGTTATCGTGGCTCACAGGCTGAGTACGGTGAAAAGTGCTGACCAGATAGTGGTATTGGATAACGGTAAGGTAGTAGAGACTGGCAACCACAAAACGCTCACATCTAAGCGAGGGGCATATTATAACCTTGTGAAGAACCAATTGGAATTGGGCAACTAAAATACTTTTTATATGGAACTGAAAGAAAGAGAATTATTATTATAGAATTAAGAAGCGAGAAAGTGAGGAATGTCATAAGAAAAGATCTGCCTCGCCTCGTTAGCTTGGGACCTGTAATCATTACTACATAGTTCTTACCCTCGCGTCGCATTCTACAAGATACCCTATCCTATCTCCTAAGGGAGAGAGTGGCTAATTATAGAACGGTATAGGGGGCATACAAATATCTGTATCTCTTAAATGAGCCAAGAACAGACCATATCTCATTTGAAGGCGACGATAATATTTCTTATCCCATTTCTTTAATTTGAGGTGATTTGTAGTAATTGACACTACAAATCACCTCTCATTGTCATTTTCTATATAAACATTGTAATTTCTTTTTTGGTGGTGCTCCTAATCCCAACTTCTGTGTTCCGTCCCAATTAGTGAGTTGGTCTGCACAACCATTGGAGC
>OQVQ01000084.1_pt1 | contig 44469 bp, 18 predicted proteins | sample 1691491 | NCBI WGS metagenome assembly OQVQ01 (sample SAMN03418252, study PRJEB22391) | human gut metagenome | biome: human-gut; feature: organic feature; material: feces | host: Homo sapiens | place: Tanzania | collected 2013-01
ATACTTTGCAAAGTAATACGTGATACTTGGGCAAGTATCACGTATTACTTTTTTCACTATGTTTTTTCAAAAAAAGACACTCGTTTATTTATTCAACCTTTGAACCACCAACGCTATACACATCGCTACCCTTTACTATGACAACTTTGTTGCCATCAGCAATCTTGCGGACTGCTTGTTGGTTGCCATCGGCATGGACACCAGATATTCCTGTACTCTCAACAACCGTCAGGCGTACGGAAGCTTCGGCACCGCCATCCTTGGTTTTCGCATTGATTACAGCCTCGCCTACGCTATGCAAGGTAACAAAGCCACCATTCACGGTAGCTACACTCTCGTTATCGCTCGTCCAGACAATACGCTTATCGGTGGTATTCTTTGGCGAGATAGCAGGCTTCAATGCTACATTCTTTTCATCCAATCCTACAGTCTGCTCAGCCTCTTCGAAAGTCAAAGAGCGAGCAACCTCTGGCTCATTCTGCTTATCTCTACGATATAAGAATGGTAAATCCAATGTCTTTGATGTATAGAGGTTAAAGCGGGCGTAGTTAGCTTCGGGAGCATTATAGCGCATGGTACCGAAGTTGGTTTTCTCGTTTGTTATTGTGGCTCCTTCATATCCAAGTTCTATAGTCCAATTGGTATTCGCACCACCCCACTCAAGGTTCTGCTTGCTCGAAGCACCAAGCTTGCGACCATGCTGGTCGGTAAGAGTCCAGAAATCTTTATTCTCACTCTTAGCCAAGGTAAATCTCAATACCTCTGGTTCTGCAACGTCTGAGGTTGAAGGCACTGCAATGGCATCAAGATAATGCGACTTTTCCATACCATCTATATCTGCAGCAGCACTACCATTGCGGAACATCATCAATTGGTCACCTTCGTTGAGTGTGCTCTTCTTGGTGAGTTTCTCATAGCTCCAGCCCATTGGCGACTCTAATTTCACTCCGTCGGCAGCTTCATAGTCGATAGCGATATAACTAACGTATACTGAGCCTTCGCTGGTGCCACCCTTTATTGTAATATTAGCATCCTCGGCTCTAAAGGCATCAATATCAATCTGCTTATTGATATCTACATACACTCCATAGTCTTTGGATACCCATTGTCCAAACCAGCTATCATCAGAAAAGTCTACTGTACCTTTTTTATATATCATTGTTTCGCCATCGTAAATAGCTAAGCCTACCTGTCCCGCCTTATTATTTGAGCACATGCCGAGGGTGATGCCATTGATAGTACATCCCTCCCATCCTACAAGATGGAGCGAAGCCTGGCGATTGCGTGGTATCTGATTGAAGCGGTTGCCTGTGGTGGCACCATACTCATTTTCAAAATAAGCCCACGAATCTTGTGGCACCAAACCACTCGCAACAATGGTGAAATCTTGGATAGCTTTATTATAACCATCTATTCTATACACAACCTCGGCAGCATTGATGCTAAGAGGCAATAAAAGCAACGAAATGATTGCTGTTACCTTAAAAAGGATTTTTTTTGAGTTAAGCATATTATAATTATTTTTCGTTATCAAATACAAAAGTACGGACTTTAATAATACAAACCAAATATTATCCCATATTTCTTTTATTTAACAGATCATTTTCAAATTTTAAGTAAAATATCTATATTGCAAACTCCATATATCAAATTCACCATAAATATCCTAACAAATTAGTTCATAACATTTTAACAAAAAAAATATCAATTTTTCTTTGCACATTAAGAGAATTTTAATACCTTTGCATTCTAGGGGGGGGGTAAATGGCAAAACAACAAGCAACACAACGCTATCATTTTGTACATTATTACTACCAAGAGCCAACTTAAGCATGATCTTTAATGATCATTTTGAGAAGCTAACTATAATAAAAATACACAGTTTGTGCGATATGTAATAACGATCATCGCAATGATTTTTGGGTTCGTAATGGATACTGCAGCGCAGGGCAACACCACCGACAGCGTATTTGTTAGAAATTCTCGCCCTATAGAATTCATTGTGAACAAGATTAACATCAACGATCAAGACCGTCGGTGGATTACCGACTCGCTGATACCTGCGCTCAAAGCTTTGGGCGACAGGGGAATCGTTATTGGCAGAGCCACAGCATCGCCTGAGGGTCCTACGCCTAATAACGAAAGGTTGGCAAATGGTCGTAGAGCGTCGGTAGATGCCTTGCTTAGCAGCTATGGCATTAATACCGACCAGATTCGTTATGACGTTATCGCAGAAGATTTTCCATTGCTTCGCACATTGATGTGGCTCGAACACGACGAAGAATACAAGACCGTGGCAACTCTCATGAAGCTTTATCCTGACAACAATCAAAAGCTTAAGGAGGTGATGAAACGATATAATGGCGGTAAACTTTGGCGCAGATTGCTACATCAGTATTTCCACAAGCTTCGTGCCGTACGCATTATGGCAATGGATAAAGCAATAGTAGGTTTAGAGCAGCAAGAACATACGAAATATAATATTCCTACTGTTTCTTTTATTCCTCAAAATTTGAATCCGCAGGCTATACAGATTCCTGAAGAATATATAGCAAGTCTCGACAATTCACGCAGGGAATTATTGAGCGTCAAGACAAATTTGCTCTTCGATTTTGCCTACATGCCGGGCTACGACCGCTTCTGCCCTATCCCGAATGTGGCTATAGAATACTATCCGCTGCATGGCCATTTCACCTATGGCGCAAGCTTCGATGGTCCGTGGTGGCAACACTATGATGAGCATAAATACTTCCAGTTGCGCAACTATCAGCTCCACACTCGCTACTACTTGCGAAGTGGCGACATCAGTCTGCGCCAACCTGGTAAGGGTGCCGCCTTCAAGGGACTGTTCTTTAGCGCTTATGCTAATGCCAACCTTTACAACATCTGCTTTGATGAAAACCGTGGATGGGAAGGCGAAGGATGGGGAGCTGGCTTAGGTATAGGATATGTACTACCACTTGGAGGCAAAGAACATTGGCGACTGGAGTTCGGACTGCAAGCAGGATATTACCAAACAGACTACGACCCATATCAATGGAAATGTCCTGTTAATCCCGACCGCGACCCGTTGCAATACTATTACAAATGGTATGGCGACGCCAAAGACTTCAAAAAAAGACAACATAGATATACTTGGCTTGGACCAACCAGAGTGGATATCACTCTAAGCTATGACCTTCTCTACAGGAGAAAGGTAAAAAGGTAAAAAGGTAAAAAAGTAAAAAGGTAAAAAAGTAAAAATGAAAAGTACGAAGCACATAATAAGCAATATCAGGGCTGCAGGCAAGAATGCTTGCAGAAAGATAGCTATTGGATGCTTCGTAATGGGAAGCTTCGTAATGGCTTGTGCCATAGCAACAAGTTGCGAACGTGAGCCTATGCTACATCTGCATGACGAGAACGCAAGTTGCTCGATGAGGATACCTACTGTCGACTTCGAGTTGCAGGTGTTATGGGACTACTTGTTTGATTATGATTCAGAGTATGACTGGAAGGCAGAATGGCTTTACGGATGGGACGAGAAAGACCAGGAACTCTTCGGATCATTGGAATATACCATGCCTACCGAATTCAACATACGTAGATATTTCACAGGCGAAGAAGCTAACGGCAAACATACTGCGCCATATAAGCATCTGATATCTGGCAACACACTATCTACAAAGTTCGACTTTGGATTTTGGGACATCTTGGCATGGAACGAGATTCACACCTCGGATGGTATACAGAGTATTCGTATCGACGAAACTTCTACCTACGACTATGTGACAGCCCACACAGGACAGACCATGACGCCTTCGCGCTATAATGCTCCTCGCTTCACTCGTGCCTTCTTCCAGCCTGAAGCTCTGTTTGCTGGATATGAGAAAGCGATAGAGATAAACAAGAACTACGATGGCTTCGTATATGATGAGGAAAGAAACGTATGGGTGCGCCACTTGAATATGAAGTTGCAACCTGTAACCTATATCTATCTGCCACAGATAATACTCCATCACAACAACCGCAACCGCCGTATCATAACATCTATAGATGGTAGTGCCGACCTTAGCGGAATGTCGCGCTCGGTAAATCTGAATACTGGTGTTACTGGTCCTGACGCCATAACGGTAAACTTCGATATGCGTATGAAGTTAGACCGCAATGGCAAAAACAACGAAACGATAGACATCATTGGTGGTAAGGTGATGACTTTCGGCATCACAAACCTGAATCCTCACAAGCTTAGCACTCGTGCCTATGCAGAATCGCTCGACAAGGTGAAGGCGGCAGACAAAAACAACCACCACTATCTGGATGTAACGATGCAATTCTATAATGGTAAAGACTCCACCTTCGTCTTCGATGTTACAGACCAAGTAAGACGACTGTTCCGCGGAGGTGTGATAACAGTAGAACTCGACATGGACACCATACCAGTACCTACTCGCTCAGGTGGTTCTGGATTTAATGCTGTAGTTAAAGACTTTGAAAACAAGCAATGGGAATTTGACATGTAACAACAATACTTCACTCAACAAAATAATTTAGCAAACTAATTATATCAACAAATAGCAAAAAATAAACAACAAATAATAAATAAAAAACACTCGAATTATGAAAAAGTATTTAATTTTTGCAGCTTCAGCATTGGCTCTCGCCAGCTGCTCAAGCGACGACTTCCTCGGAGATAATCCAGGAAACGTACAGAATGCTACAACTGCTATCAACTTCGGTGGTGAGGCTGGTAAGATTACACGTGCAACATCGAACGAGGGTACAGATCCTGTAAAGCTCGATGGACAGTTCAAGGTGTATGGTGTAAAGAAAGTTGACGGCAAGCTATCTAATGTATTTCGTAATTACAGCGTTTGGTATGTAGAAGGTAAGAACACCACGTCAAATACTGACGGATGGGAGTATGTAGGTAAGACAGGTGATAAAAATCTTGGTATAGGAAATGTCGAATTGAAAGGTTCGCATGATCAAACTATTAAGTATTGGGACTACTCTGCTTCTGAGTATCACTTTGTTGCAGGTTCACCAATTGATGCTTTCACATACAAAATAACATCAATATCAGATGCTATCCCTAATAAAATTGAATCTGCTACCGTAACAGGTTTCGCAGGCCATATCGAAGCTAATAATACAGAAACAAAACTCAAAACAGATCCTGTATATATAGCAACTCCTGTAAAGGTAGTAAAAGACAACTACAAAGATCCAGTAACCTTTACTTTCAATCGTCAGCAGTCAATGGTTCGTGTAGGTCTTTACGAGACTATCCCTGGATACTTTGTATCAGATGTTCATTTTTATACTTGCGATGATGCTGGAAATCTCACGGCTTCAGAAAGCGATAACATCATCCTTACCTCTTCTACTGCAGACTACTTTGTAGGTGGAAAAGAAATCGAAGGTACTGTGACATATAAATGGGATGATACTCCACGACCATCATATACATTTGCATATACAGATAATGCCAATCTTAAAAAGAGTAAGAACTGGTATGCAGGTAAGTTAGGCACTCTGGCAGAAACATCCACAGCTCAAGTAGACCATCTCTATGGTACAGACAAAGATATGTCAACAACTGGCTACTTCACAGTATTGCCTACACAAGCAGAAACAGCATCGCCTATCTTGATTAAGTGTGACTATACTTTGAATGCACCAGAATCTGGCGAAATTATCAAGGTAAAAGGTGCTACCGCAGCTATCCCTGCAGCATTCAGCAAGTGGGAGGCTAATACTCGCTACACCTATCTCTTTAAGATCTCTGACAATACTAATGGTACAACAGGTACTCCAGGCACAACCGATCCAGTAGGTCTCTTCCCTATTACATTCGCTGCTTCTGTAACAGAAACATTAGATAAAACAGATGGAACTACCACAACCGTTGCAACTCCTTCTATCACAACTTATCAGGCTGGTTCTGTAACAGATAAGACTATAGCGTATGAAACTGGTAAGCCAATTTATGCTACTGTTGCAGAAGCAGAAACAGGTACACTTAAAGACCTTAATATAGATGGTACAACTGTTGGTAGCGTTCAGGTTTATAAACTTTCTAAGGAAAGAACAGAGGCTGAGCTCCAGATTGCAACTATTGCTAATGAAGAAATCAAGGACGCAAAAAAGGTTACTTCAACAGAAGTTCCAACAACAGCCTTTAACAACATTGAGGCTAATAAGTACTTGAAGTTCACACCAGACACAGAAGGCTACTATGCTATCCAATACTTGACAAAGGCAGCCATTGCAGATCCAGTAACTCCTGCAGCATACACCTACAAGGTTGTATATGTAAAAGAAGCACCAACTGTAACCCCTGCCCCTTAATCGTCATTATCCCCTAATTCTTATAAACCGGATGGAGCATTTTTTGCTCCATCCGGTTATCCGCAAATATCAATCACCTATATATATAATAATGTATATACGCATTCTTACCATAGTGGCATTAGCAATATGCTTATGGTCTTGCTCATCAGAGCAAGACGAACCTTTTGTGCCCGAATCTAAAGGCATAGCCTTTGGTGGCAACAATGGTACATGGCAGGATGCACCAACATCTCGTGCCACATCTGGCTTAGAGACGCTCTTCAACACCTTCCGTGTGTGGGGATATAAAACAACGGCTACTGATGCTGCAGGTCCATCATCGCCACAACTTGTGATGGATGGATATAAGGTGGAATACTCCGCTGCATCTACAGGCTCTACAGCTACCAACACTACAGGATGGGAGTATGTGGGCATCAACAACCCTAACCTATCCTCAGCGCAATCAATAAAATTCTGGGATTATTCCGCCACCAGCTATCGCTTCTTCGGATATAGTCCCTTCGAGGCTAAGGCTACAACGCCGGCTTCTGCAGCAGGAACAGCAGGCGAAAGCAAATCTATCTCGTTCCCCTTTGCCTACTCCGACCAGGCTACAGCCAAAAGCATACCATACATCAGCGAGCTATGGTATAATAACAGTTCGTATGGCAACTGCGTAACCCTTACCTTCGCTCCTATAATAGCAAAAGTCAGATTTAAATTTACCTACCCAAAAAATACTAAATCAATAGATATCAGAGACATCCAATTCTGTGATTCTCGCTTCATTGCCGACCCTACTACGGCAACAACACCTCTACGTGGCAACATCGTAGCCACCTACCCTATTACTGGCAACCCATCGAGCCAAACTCCTACGTTCTCATGGTCGCCATCAACCTCAGAAGGCTCTACAGAAGCCTCTACTGGCCCGCTAATCCTCACCACTCCCTACGAAGTGGAGAGCGACGCCATACATATACTCAACGACCCTAACCTATATGGCAAATGGTATTATGTGCCACCAATGAGCATGATTCCATATATCCAGGGACCGTATACCATAAAAGCAACAATAGACGGAACCCCAATCTCGACTACCGTGCCTGAGGAATTCATGCAATGGAAGGCAGGATATCAATATACATACATCTTCAAGATTACCGAAGCTGGTACCATCATCGCATTCTCCAACCTACAGGTAGAAGAATGGCGACCAGGCACAAACATAGAAAACCAAGGCAGCGGCACCGCTGGCTGGTAGCCCCTATCAATACCCCCTGCCAGCCCCCTCAAGCTGGTAGCCCCCAGCTGCGAGTCCTTGTGCGTGCACGATTCCTTCGTGCTCGCTTTAATCTTCGCGCGCACGCATTAAATAATAACAACATGAAGCAACTGATATCAATATCGTCAATAACATGCATCGCCATCATCCTCGCAATCCTCACCGCTTGCGAGAGCAACGACATGCCTATACAGCACCCCGACAGCTACGACTATATCACCTTCTCTGCTCAAACTCAGAAGCTCATGACTCGTGCCGAGCCTTACGAAGACTACAACCCCGACAGCCATCCTGCCACAATGGGAGCTTTCGGCTACTACGATATTGCTTCATGCACAAACCTCACCCCTACCGATGCTTCGCAGCCAAACCTCATCTTCAATAACGAGACCGTGAGCTACGATGCAACTACAAAGACATGGAAGAACTCTACCAAGAAGCGTTGGGACAGCTATCAGGGCGCAACAGCTTTGGATTTCTTTGCATATATGCCACAGACAGCTGATGCAAAGGTGACACGCCCTGCAGCAAACACTTACACACTCTCTGTACCCTTCACCATGCCAGGCGATGCTCCATTACTCTATGACACAAAGTCTGCACCCGTGGTATGCGAGAAACCAATAAACAAAGACATGGCAGACCCAGCCTTTGAGCGTGTGGTAAAATTCCGTTTCGACCAGACTCTTGCTGGCTATACCCTAAACTTCACCCTCGACTCAAAGATGAATGCCATTAGGCAGTTCCGCATAAAGAGCGTAGACTTCTCTGGCGAAATAGCAATTGCAGGCACTTATAACCGCACATACACATGGTCTGCAACAGACAAATGGACTGCTGCAGCCATAGAATGGACAGATATAAAGACAGCTACAGCAACAAGCGCCCTACCCTATAAATCGCAAGGCACAGCAGCCTACGACGACACCAACAAGACAGCACTCGTGACTGCTGCTGGCACAACTCAATGGGGAGAAACATTCTACACTATCCCTTACAGCAAATTCGAACCTATGATCACCGTTACCTACGATGTGGTGTTTATGGACGAGAACCAAAATGAAGTGATAACAAGAAAGGATGTTACTTCAACCATACTGCTGAACAAGACAAACTTCAGTGGCCTTACCACAGGCACAACAGCCCAAATAAGTCCGATAACTATACTTATACAGCCACGCTACCTCTACGTGATGGCTGACCAAGATGCCTATACAGGACGACTACTGATACAATAGCTATGAGAGCTATCCGAAGCAACAGGAAAACAATGGAACTTAGAAATTGAAACTATGATGCAACAAACGAAATACGCCTCAAAAAGATTAATCAAAATGCTGCTTGGCATTCTGACCATACTCCTCATGTCTACTCAAGAGATATGGGGACAAGATAAATACTACTCTATAGACCTTTATGCCCAGAACTATGCAGGCGGTTCTGGTACTCAAAACGATCCATACCTTATCAGCAACGACATGGAGTTGGCTAAGTTGGCACGCGATGTGAACAATGGTAACACAATGCAGGCTTTCCTTGGCAAATATTTTAAGCTTACTGCCGATATCGACCTTAAGAATGGTATCTGGATGCCTATAGGTAAATACTATAACTACGGCAACGGTAATGGCAACAACCGTTTGTTTTTCGGAAAATTTGATGGCAATGGTCATGTCATCAAGAATATGCATATACAATGGGAAGGTAAAGATGCCTGGAGTGCATGGGGACTCTTCTCTACCCTCCAAGGCGCAAGCAGCACTAACCTTACTACCGTAACAAACCTCATCATCGAGAATGCCGTGGTAGAAAAGAAACCAGGATTCAAACCTTATGGTCCCGGTTATAACGTGGGCGTAGTGGCTGGTGAGATATACGGAAATACAGAACTTAGCAACATCATTATCCGTGGTTCAGTAATTACGGATAACGACGAAACCTATGAAATCAACAATGAAACCAAGATTGGCGGTATAGCAGGAAATGTACAGACCGACAGTAAGAACGAAACTTTCAGAATCTTCAACATAGCAGCTGATACACAGATCAATATGCTGAAGAATACAGGCGTATTTAACAATAAGTTCTGCATAGCCCAGGGTTTCGGTCGCTTTAGCTATGACATGAAAGGAGGCGATAATATCATAGAGCCTACCAACATCTATCTCTTTGGCAATGGGCTTAAAGTAGAAAGTTCAAATTCAGAAACAAATAAAAACATCAACAAAGGTGGCATCACTGCCTATTGCCAAAAAGAAAGTAATGCCAATAAATATGCTTCTACATGGTATTATACTCAAGACGTAACTGGTGGTAAGAACTTAGGTAAAAAGGTAGACGCAGCTACCTTTGCAAACGACTTTGTGGACAAAGCCAACACATTAATCACTACCAAGAGCCTTGAAGAAGAGAAGAACCCATGGACTTTCAGTAATGGTGCTCTCAACATGTTTAGCAAGATAGATGTTTCAATTGTAGAAAACACATACAACAGAAACGATCTACAGGTTTCTTATACACTAACGAGCAATCAATTAAAGGACGAATATACCTACTCGTGGACTGTAGATGGCGAAGCCATTACTCCTAACGAAGGTAGCAACGGAAAAACTATCACTCTGCCTCTAAGCAACAAGAAGCGAACAGGCGTGGTAATTATCAAGGATGGCAATACAGGAAGTGTCATCCTAAAGAAGTACTTCAAAATCAATCCGAAATATTATTCTATCGACCTCTATGCCGATAGCTATTCCGGAGGTACGGGAACAAAAGAAGACCCTATCATCATCAGTAGCGACTTAGAGTTGGCAAAACTGACTCGAGATATAGAGAATAGGCAAATGCAGGATAGCAAATATTTCAAACTTGCCAATGACATTAGCTTGGATAAGGGTCTTTGGATGCCTATAGGCAATACGAAATATAGTGGGGCTTTCTTCAAAGGTAAGTTTGATGGCGATGGACATACCATCGACAACATGCATATATGCTGGAAAGACAATAGTGGCTCATGGAGTGCATGGGGATTGTTCTCTGCACTTAATGGTCTATCGAGCGAAGAATCGGGAGTATGTAGGGTTACCAACCTCATCATTGACAATGCTGTGGTTGAAAAAGAGGAAGGCTACATGCCTGTAGGAAATGGTTTGAACATAGGTATCTTAGCGGGAGAGTTGGTAGGCGACAACATTGAAATAAGCAATATCATTATCCGCAATTCAAAGATTACGGATAACAAAGAAACATATACTACACCAGAAATAGCTGTTGGCGGTATTGTTGGTAAAGCACAAGACGGAAAAACATACCGAATCTTCAACTTGTCGTCTGAAGTGGATATAAACATGTTTGACCATGCCAGTCTAAAGAGCGGTAACACATGTTTGGCAGAAGGTATCGGTTATTATGGATGGGTTAACAATAGTAACTCGTTTGTTATTCTTCCTACCAACATCTATGTACATGGTAAGGTTTCAACAGCCAACAATAGATGCAAGGTGGGTGAAGTGATTGGTAACAGGAATGTGGATAATGGCACAGGCGAAACTGCAACATGGTATTATGCTAACAAGACCAATAGTTCAAGCTCTAACATAGCGACCAATGGTACGCAAAAGAGCGAAGATGAGTTTGCAACAACATTTGCGAGCCAGAACAACCTGTATATATCTGCTAAAAACTTTCAAGACAAGCTCAACTGGAGCTATACTTCTGGTACAGGCTTTAACTTCGGTTCAACAAAACTGACAGTGAAGCGTGGCTATACTACTATCGTCACAGCAGAGACTAAGGAAGGTAATGCTGCAAACGAAAAATATTTCTGGTATACATCTACCGACAAGAAGAACTGGACTCTACAGAACGAGAACAACGCATATAACAATTTCAGCATCTCGCTCGAAGATTACGACCAATATGTATATGCACTATTGGAAGATGGCAGTTCGCAATCGGGAGTGGCAAAGATTGATGCAAGAAAAGTTGATGCTGTGATGAAGACAAATGAGGAGACTAACACTCTTTATATTGAAATCACTAATAACATTTGGGAAAACAACGATAATCTTAAAGTCACATATTCGTGGGTGAAGAATGGTAAAGAAGATAGTACCGCCCCTACTTTCGACAAGTCATCTCTTACCTCTTCCGACAAGCTGAGCTGTCATGTGATAGCAACTACCAAAGACGGAGTAGAACTATTAAACAAATGGTTGGTTTATGCAAAGAGCGTGGTATATCTATGCCCTGCTGGAGTAACAGTAGGTTCGACAACATACAATGCAGGAGACGACAGCAATGATGGTCTATCTCCAGAGACTGCTGTAAGGACATGGAATGGCGCATATTCTAAACTTGCAGTAAAGGGTTCGTGGGATGATAACATCATCGTGCTGATGGGAAAGAGCGACCAATCCGTAACCAACGATGGTAACGATGGCTTCCCTTGCAACAACGATTATTACTCTTCATCCGAAAAGTGGGAGAATGCCAAAGCTTCTTCTCCTTTCTTCAGAAACACAACCATCACAGGAAGTTGGGATGGCGTTGACTACAAGGGTGTGATAGAGATGTATGGTGGACATTATAGGAACCATAGTATAGCCATCTTTGGAGATACCCGTTTCCAATATCTCGCCTTCAATCGCAATCCAAATAATACAGAAGGTGATTATTACGATATTCTCTACTGCCAATTCAATAATCTGGAGATGGGTGAAGGCATTCAGATGACGAACTATCAAAATATGTACCCAGGTGATGGTACTATCCAAGGCGCATTCTCTACATCTTTCCAGATTTTTGGTGGCTTTATGGATGATAATCGCTTTTCACCATTATCAACAGAAGGCAACCTCAAGAAGATGGATGATGCTCTGCCACATGGACGTGAGGGCTTCAAGATAAAAATCAAATCGGGACACTTCTCTTCAATTTGTGCAGGTGGCCGACAGACTACGGACAACAGAAATGGTGTGATGGGTAGCCCTAACATGCCTATCAAGTGTACTATTGATGTGGATATCGACCGTAATTTCAACGATAATCATAATTATAACAATTCAGACCTTGACGTTGCCATTGTTCTTGCAGGCAACCATGAGGGAGCTATGGTGGGCGATGTGGACATCATCATTAAGAGTGGAAAGATAGGTCGTGTGGTTAATGGCTCTTTGGGTGCAAGACGAGAAGTCAATGGTTATAATGCACCTTACAACACCTTTATGGGACGCGCCAACATCTTGATAGACCCAGCACAATCTGAAAACAATAAACAAACCAAAGATATCAATAGCCGAGTAGAGATTACTGAAATTTATGGTGGTAGTACAGGACGTGGTTTTCAAGGTAATCAATGGGTAGAAAATCCATTCTATGGCAAAAGCACTATAACTATCAAGGGCGGAACCTTCTTGATTCCAATAGAATGTAATCAAGGCATGATATTTAGTGGAATCTATGGTGCTGGTGCTGGCGGTATGAATGGTATCGGAGATGACACCAATCATACACCTGATTCTCGCATACCCTATTGGAATGATGTTAATACAAAGTCGGTGATAAACTTTGGTGGATATGATACAGCCAAAGATAAGCTCTGCTTGTATCATTGTTACAACAGCAGCACACGAACATTTACCGACATAGACCCAAGAGAAACAAGTACTAACATCATTATCGATGGTGGTATCTTCGGTTCTCAATCCAAACCTATCGATGGCATCTATGCTGGCGGTAGCGGATATATGAGCTTAGACCTTTGGCCACAAAAAGGAATCCCAAGTAAAGTGGGTGGAAACATATACGGTAAAGCAGGAGAAACCGTAGCTTCACTTACCATCAATGGCGGAGAATTCTATTGCGACAAAGGTATCTTTGCAGGTGGACGTGGCACGGATTATTATTATCAGACCAATGCATACAATGGTGAACCAAGCAACTATACAGACCTCGGCAAGATATACGGCAACGTAGAGTTGACCATTAATGGCGGTAAATTCCATTGCCCTGTATTTGGTGGTGGATATGGTGTGGCAGATGCCAAACTCTTAAACTCAAACAACATCAACACCCTTAACAACATGGCACGCCTCTATGGCTCGTCTACAGTTAAGATTAATGGTGGTACATTCTATGATAATATCTATGGCGGTGGCGACATGGCTGTAGTGGAGAAAGGAACTAACGTTATTATTAGCGACAGCGCCGACATTAGAGCCGACGTGTTTGCTGGTGGTAATGGTAGAACTAAGCGTGCAACAACAAACAATACTATTGAAAACAATACATGGAAGCCTGAGATTGTAGGTAAGGTATTGGGCAATACCAACCTCACATTCTTTGGTTCTACCAAGGTGGCTCCATATATATATGGCGACATCTATGGCGGTGGCAACTTGGCACAAGTAGAAGGCGACACACATATTAATATGTATGCAGCCAACTTTGCAGGCGAAATATTTGGTGGCGGTAAGGGAAGCATAACTGACGGAAAAGGTAATACCATTGCAAAAGATTTATATACCTATGCCAACGTAAATGGCAACACCTTTGTTTCATTGGCTAAAGACCAAGGTGTGCAAATTAATGATGAGAAAAAGGAGGAAGACAACTACTCTATCAACGTAATCTGGAACAGGAAATTAGATAGTACTAAAGAGAATTTCATTGAATGGGATACAAATAAAACAGCATTCTTTGCTAATGGCAAATTCCTAAACCCTCATAATATATATGGTGGTGGCAACTTGGCATGCGATGTAACAGGCAAGGCTACACTTGACATACAAAAGGGTATGACTCCATTCTCACTCCTGAAAACGGCAGAATGGAAGGCTGCATACGACGACAATAATAATCCACACTTCTCTGTATTCGGTGGAGGCTATGGTTTGAACACTACTGTAGGCAATACCGATGTGACAGTAAATGTTGTGGGCGACTATGGTGTTTACGATGCTGAGATAAAAGACGACACAGAGCAACTATCCAAGGGGCAGACTCCACTACGCGCTAAAGGCGAAATGAATGTCTTCGACAACTCGAAGGGTATTCCAAACTTCACTATCTTGGCAGTATTAGGAGGCGGATATGCTGGTACTGTAGATAGCGACGCCAAGGTAACGATAGATGGCAAGACTTTCATTCATCGTGTATATGGTGGTGGATTTGGTGACCCTACATCTACAAGCAATAACAATACAGGTAAGATTGGTGGCAATACCGAAGTATACGTAAAAGGTGGAAAAATCTATGGCGATGTATTCGGTGGTGGTGCTGGCGTGAAGCCTAAGAAGGATACAAGCGGCACTTACACCTATTTCACTAATGTGGCTAAAGTCGATAAAACCACCAAGGTTGAGGTGTCTGACGATGCTAATGTATTTGGAAATGTATATGGTGGTGGCGATATGGCTAATATTGGTTCGTATATAACTCTTAAAGATGAAGATAAAGTAGAGTATTATGGCAACAAGCCTAAGAGCATTTCTACATTCGACCAAACTAACGGCGACTTTATAAGCTATGAAGCTACAGACTATAAATCGTTTGTTAACATCGTTGGTGGTAACATCTTTGGTGAAATATTTGCTGGAGGTAAGGGTCTGAAGAAGGCTGATGCTCCTGAATATAATAAGGTAGGAAGAATAAATGGTAATACCATACTGCATATTGCCAATACCAACGAGGCGGGTATAGAAAGTATCACCCCTATGGTATGGAACCGTGTATACGGTGGTTGTGCCTATGGTGTTGTTGATGGTAATACTCTTGTGCATATCGAAGGCGGTATGCTCGGACTCAACATCTTTGGTGGTGGCTATGGCGATATTCCTATCACCAACGATAAGACTGACGACAATAGTGGTCAGTCTACGGCTTCGTCGACCCTTGAGCAGGTGCTTGGCAAGAAGGATACAAAGAAAGAAGGCACCTATGCCAATATTCTTGGCAACACCAAGGTGCAGATAGATGGTGGTGCATGGCTTTGGGATCGCAAGGCTGACAAGAATGGTAACATCACCACATGGCTCGATGCTCAGACTGATAGTGATAAGGTGTGTGAGAACCTTGATGAATTTAAGGATATCATATATGCCATACATAATGCTAACAACCTTGGAGAGATTACCAATGCCAAGGCTAAAGCTGCTATGAGCAGAATTGTCAATAACAAAGATACAAAGGAATTCTTTGAGATGACAGATGGAGACTTCGGTTCAGCTCGTTTCTCAAAGAACCATAATATCTTTGGTGGTGGCAACCGTGCATGCTATGTAGGCTACGACATAAATGGTAATAGTACAGGTGATGGTACAGGTGAGGCAATAGTGGAAATCAACCATTCGCCTGTTACTGATATCATTGGTGCCAACGGCAAATCGCTCAATATATTAGACTTTACCACTCTGCAAGGTCTATGCTGGTATCTTGCAGAAAAGAATTCCAATAGTCCACAGTTCTCGGTATTCGGTGCAGGATATGGTGCAAATACCAAGGTGAGAAATGCTAAGGTGTATGCACAGACAGGAGCCATGATAGAATTGAATGGTACGCCTAACAAAATAGATGGTAAATACTTCCGCTATGCAAGTCAAGAGGAAGATAGATTGAAATATACCAACTTCGAGACAAACTTGTATATTGACTACATGGCTGTTTCGAAGGAAGACAAGAAGCTATATTATGGTAGCGTGGATGGAACAAGCGATGATGCAAATACTTTCCGCCGCTACTATAACACTCGTATGGCTTGGACTCTCGGTATTCCAAGCTTTACATTCCAAGAGATTCATGGTGGTGGATTCTCTGGATATGTTGATGAAGACACTTATGTAGAAGCTAACAACCAGTTGGCTTGCTATAATATATATGGTGGTGGACTTGGAGCTCTACCTTATGGCACTCTAAACGAAACTACAGACAAAGATAATCATTACGACTTCGGAAGCGTAGGTGGCAACTCAAAGGTATTCTTTAAGTCGGGCAACGTGGCAAGAAATGTATATGGTGGTGGTGCAGGTATAGAATCAATACGAGTAAGTGGCAACAATATCGTTAGCTTGGATTCTAAGACTGGTAGCATCATCGACTTCCCAGACATGGCTCGAGTGAAGGGTAAGACCGAGGTGCATATATATGGTGAAAACGTGGGTGTACCTCCGTTGGTTATCGAACGCACCGTAATCATGGGTAATGTATATGGTGGTGGCGACGTGGCTAACGTAGGTTTGAATACCCAAAAGGCTACAGCTGAAAAGATTGATGTAGCTAAAAGCCTTACACCTGCAAACTTCACTTCGTTTGTAAATGTTCGTGGCGGCACTATCCTCTCAAAGGTATTTGCAGGAGGAAATGGTCGAACGGCTGACGTATGTGGTGACTATACTAAGTTGGGTGGCATATATGGCAATGCGTGTGTTGTTACAGGTAGACCTGTGATGACATATCCATATAATGAGTTTGCTACTGGTTCTACTACAGAATATACAAGCACCAGCCTCAACCCGTCAGAGGAGAAATACTTGGTTAATCCTGACGCTACAGTAAACAAAGACCTCATGCCAAGCATCATGAACAGTGTTTATGGCGGAGGTCAGAATGGTACGATATATGGCAACACTCTCGTTGCTATCAAAGATGGTGCGCTATATTACAACGTCTTTGGTGGAGGATGGGGAGACGAAGAAACCAATACCTCTGCCAACATTACAGGAAATACCAACTTGAGCATAACAGGTGGACAGGCTATGCTCACCTCGTATTGGTCAACTACCAAGCGCAACTGGGAACCAGCAACTATCGTTGGTGACAAGACTTATTCTCCTCAGTATATACCAGCAACACAGAAATTTAAAGTTAACCATAATATATATGGTGGTGGCGACAAGACTTGCGTTGTAGGCGAGAAGGACAAAGATGGCAATCTGGTTGCCAACAGCGGTAATACATATATCAAACTTGAGAAAGGTTTGCTCCATGATAATACTCAGCTATTGTCGGGAGTAACTACAACACAATTCTTCAGCTCCAATGAGTGGAAGGAGATATATAACAAGGTGGGTTCTCCTCACTTCTGCGTATTCGGTGGAGGATTTGGTGAAAAGACATTTGTGCTCAACGATTCGCATATCGAAGTGGCTATGGAGACTCGTGGAAGCATAAATAAAGACAATGACATCGTAAAAGGTGAAGAATATAAACACTTCGTCAGCGACTATTCGATGATGGATATCGTGGGTGGTGGATTCTCTGGACAGGTAAACGGAACTACACATATCAATGGTGCTGGTGGTGCTTCTTGCCGTCGTGTGTTTGGTGGCGGATTCTATAATTCTGTAAAGGCTACCGACATAAACATCAAGGCTATAGACTGCCACGACATCTTTGGTGGTGGTTTTATGGGTGATGTGGAGAAAGAAACTAAAGTTGTCATTGGCTCACAAGAAGGCAAGACTTCTACATCTACTTTTGGTAATGATGATATTTATGTTCATGGTAGCGTATATGGTGGCAACGACGTGTCGGGAGCTGTGAACATAGTGCTCGACCAAAATGGATATTTTAAGGATAATGGCGGTAAGGGTACCAGTGTCAATATCTATGGCGGTCATATCTATGGCGACGTATATGGTGCTGGCAATGGCAACTATCTGTATGCTCTCGACAAAAAGGGTAACAAGAAGGTTACTGTAAAAGAATATTATCCTGTAAATCCTAACGATTCTGAATCAGAGACTATTCCTTTGGTTTATACTGTACCTATGCGTGAGACTATGCCTTCATATATGGCAGCAAGCGATGCAGCAAAGATTGTGAACATAAACTCATGGCGCCCTATCACAAACAAGGTAAATATCGACATCAAGGGTAATTCTACTTCAGATATCATCACTATCGATGGTGATGTATATGGTGGTGGAAACTCAGCTTCTGTACAGAAGGTTCACGACTACGATTCTGAAAGTCAGGAGGGTGATATAAAAATCAATATTGGCAATAATGTCAATATTAGAAGTGTGTTTATGGGATGTAATGGTGAGTCTCTCTTTGCTAAGTCTGAAGACAACGACTTCATGAATAAGTTCCAAAAGCTGAATGGAGATGTAGAAAATGGAAAGGAACTTAACCTTGCAGATACCATCGACTGGATTAACGATCCGTCAAACAAGGGTATCAGCACTCTATATCTTTCAACAGTAAATGCACAGCGCCCACTTGTATACCCTCACCTACTCGACCTTTATTTCCAGTCGGTAGAAACTGATATTCAAGGAAAGTTGACATGGAATGGAAGTGAAAGTGGCGACGGACTTACAAACTGTACTATTGGTACTTTCTGCTGCGGAGGCAATCGTGGCAACATGAGTGTATACCCTAATTCGGTAGGTAATGTTGTTGACTATACCTTCCCTGCTGGTCTTGTGATAACAAACAAGATTGTAGGCGGTTGCAATAATGCGAACTATAATTATAAGGATTTGGTTACTCACGAGGGTGGCTATCTGCTTGGTAACACTCATTCTGAATATCCTTTCATAAAGCTCACTATCAAGAACAAGTTTGAGCCTAAGGAAGACAACAATGCTTATATTGGCGGAAATGTCTATGGCGGATGCTATCAGGCAGGTACAGTGCGTGGTGACATCGCAATCATTCTTCAGAGCGATATGCTTGAAGGTAAGTCGAAAGAAAAGCTCGACAATTCTAACGACTTCCTTTCATCTAAACCTCAATATTCAGCTCTGAATGTATATGGTGGTGGCTATGGTATGGAGAGCTACGTATATGGCAATACCGACGTTATTATGGCAGAGGGCTTGAAATGTTCAGCTCCATCAACATCTTCTTCTGGAGAATTTAATGCCTCTGGCGTTTCTGCCAACTTCGTATATGGTGGCGGTCAGCAGGGTAATGTGATAGGTGTTACTAACGTTGATGTATTAAATGGTCATATCTACAAGGCTGTTACTGGTGGTTCTTACTCTGGCTATGTATGGGGTTCTACACAGGTAAAGGTGGGATATCCTATATATTATAAGGTGAAAGACAAGCAGTCGGGCATCTATCTCTTGGATCGTACAGATAAGAACAATAAGTATATAGACCGTGAGGGCAATACAGAAACAGGTGCTACCCTCTCTGACCTTGCCTCAGAGACTATTAAGCAAGACATTAAACTAATCGCTGGCGATATTATTTCGCAGGCTGTTTATGAATCTATCATAGGTAAGCAAGGTCTTACTGCAGAATTTGTAAAGACTGATTGTTTTGATAAATGTGTGTCTTCGCCAGCATCTCCTCTAACATGGGATGACATAAACATTTGTATTGGCGAGGCTATATATGGTGGTGGATATTCTGTTGCTCAAGGTACATCGGTATTGGCTAACGACTCTACCGTGCTGAAATATACAGATAAATACAATATCGATAAAGCTTTCACAACTAATAATAGTAGACTGGTAGGATTGACAGAACTGCCTAATGGTACTACAGAAGGCTTTGGTGGAAATACCACTATCCTCGTAGCCGATAATAGCGACCCATCGTCTACTCGCGACCATATCACCATCTCTCACCAGGAGATGAAGTCTATAGTATTGCCTAACGGTACCGACCTCTTTGGCTATTACTATAAGCATAAAGATGGCAACTATCGATTTATATCTCTTCAGGACAGCTATTTCTATGGAGACGGATATGACAAGCCTGTTGGTCAAAGTGATACAGATAAGAATATATATGTGTATGACAGCGAAGGTGGTATCTTTGGTGATGGTCACCAGTCGTATGCTGAGGGATTCCGTTGTGCAGACCTCACAGGATATGGCTTTGTGGGTACAACTATAAATAACCCTAAGATTATAAACACCTTCCAGCGTATGGATATTCTACGTTTGGAGGATAACTGCTTCAATGTACTTGGTGCTCGCGACTATGCTACCAACGTAACGAACAAGACTCCATATTCTATTGCTCGTGTGGGCGAGATACAGATGTTTGCTAAGAATATAGCTCTTACAGACAATAAGCTTCAGGATAAATCTGTGAAACGCGCGCGCAACTATATGGGTCTGGCTAACAACATCCACTATGTGGGTGCTGTTACATCAAACGTGCCTTTCAATGACGCATCAAAGGAAGCTTGGCGCAACGATACTGGCGAGGTTCCTGCATCTGGCAAGTCTTATCTTGAAGTAAAACAGAGCTACATTGACCAATACAAAAATGATGCAGACGAAGCAACATTCCAAAAGCGTAACGAGGGTACTGCAAAGAATATGATTGGTATTGCCTCGGGCTATGCTTTGAAGATTCAGAATGTACAGGAACTGTATGATGCCAACAAAAAGATTGTTGACAAGATATACTATGGTCCTATCTATGGTGTGATAGAAATGAACCTCATCGACGTAAGAGAAGATGAGGGTGGTGGCTATGTATATGCAGATAATGTGCATAAGCGTGATAATGGCAATAATCCAGACTTCCTCGAAACAACAGGTAACTTCGTATTCCCTTACGAAGAAAAGCAAAACAGATATATCGTCGACGACTGTTTCCCTACAGGTTTCTATGGTCTAAAGACCGATGATCCTGATTCTGAAATAGATGTTCACTATTGGTATGTAACAGGTTTCAACTACTATTATAACGCTCATATTACAGGCTATACATATAAGGACGCTATGAAATTCAACAACGATAATAGCGATGGTCTTACAGTTCTTGCAGGTCTTAAGCCTAACCAACCAGTAGTTGTTCATAGTTGGAAGATGCGTAGCGGACATCCTACAGATACAAACGAATATTCTTGCGACCTTGAATATCGCAACTATCTCACAGCAGGTACTGAGGGTAATGTAGATATCGACAACAAAGATGTTGCCGGCGGATATACACTCCGTGTTGGTGGATCATCATCGTATACATATTCAGACCCTAATGCTGCAAATATCGATGCTGCCAACAAAGGCTTTGCAGCAGTATTGCCAATGAATGCTACAGGCGCATTCGATAGCAAGAATTATATTCAGCAAACCCTTCCATCAGAACTTAACAATGGTGATGCAAAGATATCATTCGAACTCTCAGATAATGTAAACAATACCACAACAGAATACTTCAACAAGCATTTGTCGGAGAAGTGTCTTGCCACTCTTATCCTTAAGGCTCCCGCCTATAGCGTATATAATAGCGAAAAGGATAATAAGCCTATTATCAGTAAGGTGGCTACGTCTACATTCTTCACTCTTTCTGCTACTGGTAACTACGAGAAGGTTGAAAATAATACAAATCTATCTGCAGGCACACAATATTATATTAAGAATGGTATAGAAGGAGAATATGCAAAGGTAGATCCAAGCCTGATATTCAAAAAGAATACAGATGGATACGCTCTTGTAAATATCAAAGATGTTATTGCAGGTGAAAACTACTTCTGCGAGGTGCCACGTATCTATACCTATACCATCTACCTCACTATAGAATATGTGCAAGGCCCGAATATCAATGGTAATATTACTGTTGACAACTGTGCTTTGCCTGGCGAAATGATTCGCTTGAAAAAGAACAATGTAGCTATCGCTGCCGACCAAGCATTCTCTGCTAATGGTTACTATTGGCGTATTGGTAAGCGCAAGAAGAATGCTGATGGTAAATGGGAATTCGAAGATGCTACAGAATGGGATACCACTAATAAGGCTACAGGCTACGACACATATAAGCAAGGTGACGCCAAGACTGCCGAAGGTCTTTTCAAGAACTGTAAATACGACAAGACTAACGACTATCTGGACATCCCTGCCTACTACTTCATGAATGGCTATGGTGTGCAGCTTGGTATCACCATGAATGGATTGGATAAGATCTTCACTGTAGATATGAACGACGACAATGAATTCTTAATCCATAACTACCACCGTATGAATCCTCACAAGGAAGGTCTCAACCTTCATCTTGCAGAGGCTATTAAGCGTGCAAAAGAAGAAAAGGATGCTGCTACAGGTACTACAACGGCTCCATTTGCAGAACCTCGTATCTATATCTCTGATTTAAGCGACCTCACAGCTTTCATCAACTTCATTGACACCATAGGAGCAGACGGCAAAACTCCTCGATATGGTGCCAACGCTCAATTTGTGCTTCAAAAAGACCTTACTGTGCCAAGCGACTTCGTTTGTGGCACAGGCATCTTCCATGGTATCTTCCATGGTAATGGTCATGTCATCCATGGCTTACCTCAGGATAAGTCTCTCCTCGCAGAGAACCAAGGTCAAATCTATAACCTCGGTCTTGAGAGCGGCAATATCGCAGCTAAAGGCAGCACCAATGCCGGCGCCTACCATTGCTGCTTCGAGCAAAATCCATCCTTGTCCGATGGCGTTTCTACGCCATTCGCTCCTATCGTCTATCGCATGGATGGCTCTGCCGACACTCACTACACCTCTGATGATTTCAAATACGGCCGTGTAGCCTACGACCTCAACGAGTACTACCTCCGTGCTCGCTATAGCAATGATGGCAATAATCCTGACGACATGAAGGCTCTAAAATATGTCTATGACTATTATGCAAATGGCGACTACCAGTATGCCAACCGTACTGATGCTATCACAGGCAAGAACACAGGTATCACCTACCTCCGTACAGGTCTTGATAGCGACCTCCCTAACTACGAGCAGGCAGAAACCCGCCATAATCAAGCCCATGACATTGATAAAGCCCGAGTAAAGGCTGGCTCATCTTCTGCCTCCTCATCTTCCCCATCATCCTCAGCCCCATCATCATCTTCTCCATCCTCGTTCGACGGCGTTTCTACGCCGTTCGCCTACGAGCCTCTCTTCGATGCCAACCATGCAGCCACCACCCTCACTGCTTCCAACATCATGAACGACTTCATCTTCTGGGGGCAAAAGCTGCAGGCCACACCAGAGTCATGCCCACAGGCTATAGAGTCTCATCAGAATTGCTACATGACAAACCGTGTATACCGCACAGCTGGCTATTATGGCGACACCAAGCTTGACGCATTCCATTACAATGCTTACAACTACTTAGGTGGCACCATGACAACCTATGTTCATCAACCAAGCATCACAGCTATCGACTTCACCTGTAAAGGCGATATCAGCAAAGCTATAGGAACAAACAATGGTATCTTCTACCCTCCTATCAATGACAATGCAAAGGTGTTCAGCGACTTCAGCGTAAAGGATGATGTCACCAAGAATCTATTGGTATATACAAATAATAATATTGATATAGACAGCGATACCGAGGCTTACGATGTAGTAAACAAATATCTCAGCTACAACGAAAGTACAAGAGAGTCGCTGATAAAGGGACATCATGTATTCACAAATAGAGAAGGCTTCACTACCGCCTTCCTCCACCTCGTGGAGCGCACTGCTGATAATAAGAATAGCGAAGGCGGTATCTGCGAGAACAACAACTTCTGTGCGCCATTACCATTCACCGTTACCAACCGTGCTTGGTATATACGCAAGCCTCAGCAATATGCCAACGACAAAACTGGCGCTTGGGAAGGCATCTGCCTACCATTCACCGTTCATAAGGTTGTAGCATCTATAAATGGCGAGATCACTCACTTCTACGGCACACCAACTGCCGATGAGCTATCAACACCATCTCTGAATACTCATACCTTGCATCATGAGTACTGGCTTCGCAGTCTAACCACTGTTGGCAAAGAAGGTATAGCTACTGTTGCCACCTTCCAGCGTCCAGGCTTATCATCTACAGGCTCTTCATCAGCAGGCTCAAGCTCTTCATCCTTGTCCGAAGGTGTTTCCTACACCTTCGCCACCCCATTCTTCATAGACACCTATGAATCCCGCCTCTACAACAAGGACGCCAACCCTTACTATGCCAACAAGCATACCTACAGCAACTACCCATTGCTCACCTCTGAGGTGCCATACGTAGTACGCTTCCCTGGCGAGGGCTATTATGAGTTCGACCTCTCAAGCAAGTTCTACAACGATATCCTTGGCAAGAGCGAACCTGAGCAGACTGTTGCTTTCAATGCTTATGGTTACGAAAACATGGAAACGTCGTATGGCTCGATAACAATCCCTGTTACTAAGCAAATGGCTACAATAAAAGATGGCTACACTCATTGCGGTACATTCTCTGCCAAAGACATCAAGAAGGATGCCATATATGGTATGAACGACAAAGGTAACGCTTTCATCTCTGATGTCACTACAGCTACAAGCATAATGCCGTTCCGTACATATATGACAGCAGAGACTACTAAGGCAAAAGCCCTGTCTTATGCTCCATCGATGATAAAGATTGCTGAGTCTACTGGTATTGACAAGATAACACCAGAGATAGGTGTGGCAGACAAGGATGATGCTACAGGTAGCTATCTAATTGTTCGCCCTCTTACCAATAACAAGGTGCGAATAGAGAGTAATATCTCTACTACCATCTATGTATACACTATAACAGGACAGCTCTACCGCATTCTCGATGTGATACCGGGTAATTCTGTATATAGCGGATTCCAGCAAGGAGCATATATCTTCGGCAAGACAAAGATAATGGTACAATAAGTGATGAATTTCTGCGTTAAATATCACAGATATTTTGATAAAACAAATATCTAAAAGAATACTTATGGCTGAGCAACCATCATATTCAACCACTAAAAACGGTAAACGCCTAATATATATAGATGGCGTAGGCTGGCGCTATGCCACAGAGCATCGCATGACACGCTGGCCTCTGTGGAAAGATAGCCGTAAGCCTGGTACATATATGATAACGCTCAATATAAATGGTAGCCAAAAGCTTCTTGGCGCCCTTGCTGGTAGCAGCGCTGCCATATACGGCTGGATGAAGGAACACCCTGAAGAGGTAAAGGCTGCGAGCGATGATGCTTATTACTACCGCCATGCGCTGCTGGGCACAGGGGCTATGCCTTTTGTGCTTAAGCCTGTCGTAGAAACGACAGGCCACAAGGAGCAAGCAAGCTATAAAGCCCAAACCTGCGATATGCAAGCAAGCTATAAAGCCCCAGCAAGCTATATGCAAGCAAGCTATAAAGCCCAAACCTGCGATATGCAAGCAAGCTATAAAGCACCCGATAGCAATAAGGCCCCAGCCTGCTATAAGCAGCCATCCTCGTGCGGTGGCGTTTCTACGCCATCCGCAAAATCTCGCACCCACTTTCCGCTACAAGCCCTATCTCAGCCTGGCGCTCCGCATATAGAGCTTAGCCCATTAGGGATAAAGGTGAAGGAGAGCTTAGAGCGTATGCCGCAAGTAGAGCCAAAGATAGAGCTGGTATGCTACTCGATAATGCCCAACCATATTCACTTCATAATAGCTGTAAGGGGCGAGCTGAGCAGACCTATCGGCACTATAATCCGCTCCTTTATGGGAGCAACCTCTCGCTCGCTTCATATGCTAAAGGCTGAAGGCAAGATACAATGGAACTCTGCTGCAGCCAGCATTGCCAGAAAGGCATCTACCGAGAAGCCGTCGCTTTGGCAACCAGGTTATTGCATCGGCATATGCCATACGGAACAAAAGCTACACACCCGTATCGGCTACGTAATAGAGAATCCATTCTTTGGAATACTCGAAACCGAGCGCCACGACTTCATGAAGCGTACAATGATGCTAACCATTAAAGGTCGTAGATATAGCGGATATGGTAATATGCTCTTACTGAAAGAGCCCGACCGCTTACAGGTGTTCTGCCACCGCAATCACCCTGTTACGCATGAGCCATACCATCTGACGCAAGACTTCAGAGAAGAAAAGCAAGCTATACTCAATGCAGCTGCCGATGGTGTGGTAATTGTCACTCCCGGTATATCGCCTGGTGAAGCCGACATAATGTGGTCGGTACTCCAAAACGGAGGCTACGTGATAAACATACAACAAAAGGAAATACCTATTAGCGACAAATGGCACCCTGAGAAGGAACGTCGCATATATTGTTCGCAAGGACAAATGCTTGTGCTCTCAGTTCACGACCTACCCCACCAGACTTTCTACGACTGCATGGGGCAAGAGATACCGATGACCACAAGCTATGCTCGCTTTCATCTCCTCAACTTCGTTGCTGAGGAACTTTGCCAAGAAGGTATAGAGAATGAATGCGGACTATGTATTTGACAATAATAAAGACAACAACAAGATAAAAAACTCGATATATGAATATAAAGAATAAGATAATAACAAAAGAGTTGCTATATGCTGTCATGCTGCTTTTCATAATGGTATGGACGAATAGTGCGTGGGCACAAAATGTAACAAGCCAAGAAAAGTTGCTTTATTCTACCGACTTCCAAGATTGGGTGAATGTTACATCAAGCGACACAGAGACGGAGATAAACAAGAATAAGAACGGGCAAGAGCTAAAGACTATAGATGGTCAGCCACTTAGCTTCTATCTTAAGCAAACATCTGTTAAGAATGATGGACATAATACAACTAAAGATAAATGGTATGATGATACAAATAGAGATTTCTCTGTTAGCGATGGCTGGATGATGGCTGAAAAGAAAGCTGACCCTTACGCCAGAATATCGGAAATTAAGAATGTTACAAAGATTGTTTATATTCAAACATCTACAGGCAGCGATCGTGGTTGGGGATTGAAAGCTAAAAGCAAGGATGATGCTGATTGGACGATAATATATGATACTTATATCAATAAAATACCAAGTATTAATAATGTAAAAGGCAATTCAAATGGTCAGAGAGTAGAAATAACACAAGACCTTAATGGCAATAAGCTTAACCTCAAAGATGTGCAGTTGATGTTCTATAGCCTCAACAATGCACAAAACGCTTACATGCAGTCTCTTGAAATCTATGGTAACGTAGAAGTTAAAGAGAATGTTAATATCACATATTATGATACTGACGGCACAACAGAACTCGGCAAGGAGACTGTTGATGCAAGCAAACCTTTGGCTTTCATGGAAGGTATAGAAAGTAAGGTTACTATTCCTGAAGGTTACATATTTCGAGGATGGTTTGATGGAACGGTAGAATCATCAGAGAAGGTAGTGGAAGGCTCTGAACTATCTATCGACCTCTATCTCTATGCTAAAGTTACGCCTGAAGAAAAGGCTACTGATGGTAGCGAATACACATACAATTTCAGCAAAGGAAACTTCTATATCGAAGACCATGAGCTGATAAATATTGATGGAGGTGCATGGCATGATGTAAAACATGGATGGGGCTTCAGCAAAGGTGGAACTATAACCCTCCGCGTGGCTAAGAAAGCACATATAGATATTACATTATGCAATGAGAGTAAAGATACCGGCACCATTACCATCACCGACGCAAACGGAACTGAATGGGCAAGCTTTAAAGCTAAAGCTGCAGCCGATGGAGATGTACAAGGAATAGACTATAAAGGCAACACACCAACCAAGCTTACTATCAACGTGCCTGCTGGCGCATATATACATGGCATTGACCTTAGCAACTACTTGCCGGTGTATGTAAGTTTCGATTGTTCAGACAAGAACATACAGGGAGTATGCCCTGAGAAAATACTTTGCGACCCTATAACAGGCAAAGCCAAAATGCCTAACCACGTACAGCTGGCGCGCGAAAGATATACTTTCGTAGGCTGGACAGATGGTACTAATATTTATACTTCGGGCAGCGAATATGCTTTTGAGCAAGACGTAACCCTGAAGCCAGAAATGAGAAAGAACACTCTCGGACTGTATGATACAAACAGTTCGATAGAGGTTGTATGGCCTTTCGATTACAGAGAGGCACACCCTATCAGCATCAATAATAAATCTACCAATAAAGTATTGCCTTATACAAAGACGATAACGGTAGAAGGCGAAGAACAAGACATCACATTGATGATGGATGCTTCGAATGGTAAAATTGACAATACCGACGACCGTATAAACAATTTAAGTAATGGAGCTGAGGGTGCGCAGATAAACAATAGTACATTGTTCACAATACCTGCCGTCTACGGCATGACCATTACCATACATGCATCAACCAAGGTTGACGACACATCTAATAACAACGAAACCATCTTCGGTTCCGGTGCTACTGATGCGTGGATAGAAGTTAGCGATAACAATGGCTATACAGTACCAGAAGAACTCGTAAAGATCTCTGATAAAAAGACAATAACCTTCACCTATAAGGGTGATGCTGAAAAAGCAAAAATCAACATCTTAAGATCTGGTTCAAATAACTCATGGGGTTTCTATAAGGACTTTACTGTGACATATCCTGTATTGCCAAGTATAGAATTTGTAAAGACAATCTCTAACCAAGACCTTACAACATTCCCTAACGAGAACGTAGAGAATGCAGGTAATGTAAAGGCTGAATTAAAGAATCCTGAAGCCACCTTGCATACAAATACAGGTAAACGATATAAGGAAGGTGATGTGGTTACTATTTCCGTTTCACCAAAGTATGGCTATAAGCTTACTGAGTTTAAGGTAAATGGCAGTGTGAGCACAGCACAAACTATTGACCACACCATCGTTGCAGGTAAAAATACTATCAACATAACTTATGAGCGTGAAAAATTGTATAAGGTATCTGTAAGTTCTGCTGATATCAAACAAGGTTCTTTCACCCTCACTAATTCTAACGACAACTTCTATACCGAGACTCGCAACAAAGATAATATCATAACAAACGCAGAATGTTGGTATACAGAAGGAACAGAGGTTACAGTGAATGGTGACGCCTCGATGAACTATATGCTCGACTATTGGTCGGATGGCACAAATAAGCTATCAGAAACAGACCCTTACATCTTTAATATGGGAGCAGAAAACCGTACCATCATTGCCAACTTCAAGCTTGGCTATATTGGTAATGTGGTATTCAAGATTCCTGAAGGTATGGTGAATGGTGCATCTGATGACAACGATGGCACCTATAGCATTACTCCTGACGAGCTAAAGAACGTTAGATCGTTTGCCATACCATCAAACTATACTTTCTACAGAAGTAAAGATACAGCAGGCAAAGGTTCTACCATGGCTTATTGGGTTAAAGAGAATAGCAATAGCGAGAATCAAAACCGCTATGAACCAGGACAGCTATACTCGTTTAGAAATCCTAACGAGACCCTCACCCTTGTGCCTGTATTCAAAGACAACCTTGCTACAGCCGACAACCGTCTCGACACCACTATAGTACGTTACGACTTTGGTCGCAACATACAAAATTATTATGACCCTAACACAAAGCAATATCGCAAGGTATGTGCGCAACCTGTAAACATAAGCCACAACCAGAAGCCTTATTGGACAGCTCAGGCGTATGTGAATGTGGTAGAGGAAGGTATAGACAAGTCGCACACACGCGACTTCGCTATACTATGTGATACTGGCAGCGATGGCTATATCCGTAATACCGACCTTGACAGCTGGTGTGCTTTTGGTCCAGGCACCAAGCTATTGGTACCTGCAGGTAATGGTACAAAGATTACTATGCTTACATATTCTAAGATAGTAACGACGAAGTTTGATGGCGTGGTACCTACACTCGATGTTGAACGCACAAACACAGAACGCAAGAAAGCAAATAGCGAAAAGATATTTGTGTATAGCTATACCACTAATAGCTCCAAAAACCGTGTGGCTATTGAAATAGGTAATGACTATTCATACTATCAATGGTTGGAGTTGGAGCTACCAAAGGCAAACATGGTAAATCTGCACGCTACTGTTGACGATAAGATTCGTGGAAAGGTTGCATCTATAGTATCTGCATCAGGCAAATATGAAACTGAAGAACTTGACGATGGTGACTACGCTTTCCATAAGGGCGACCGCGTGAGAATGACCATTAAGCGTAAGTTCGGTTATGAACTTGACAAGATTGTAGACCCTGCAAAGAAAGATAAAAACGGTAATCCTCTTGCTGTACTTGAGATTATTGACGACAACACAGTAAAAATGGTAGGACTAAATGATGTTTCTACCACAAGCATTGTTACCAAAAATCCAGATGGCACATGGGGCGTGGCTACAGGTGACAAGAAGACTGTGTTTGTATTAACAAAAACAGAGCCTACCGAAGAAGAGGCAAAGAAAGGTGGACGTACAAGCTATACAATAGAGTTTGACATCACAACTCACCGTAACCTTGAGATATGCTTCAAGGAAAAGCCTACTTTCCACATCACCTACAACCCAGGACAGCTTGCCTCAGGTTCTGCTCCTGAAGCTGCATGGGTGGAGAAAGGCGATAGGTTTACAATACCAACAAACAAGACCCTTTACTATGAGGGAAATACCCTCGACCATTGGGTAGACGAGAATAATAATACCTTTATTATCGGCACAGAATATACTGCTGAGGGTAAAGACCGTCGTCTGTTCCCTGTATTCAAAGCCGATGCTTTCAACTTCTACGACCTTGACGTAGAGGCTACAGCTACATGGTATCTAAACAAGAAAGAAGGTGCACCTACTATCAACTACGAAAAGACAAAAGGTATCCTCGTCACTCAGCTCAAGAATTCCAAGGGTGAGAGCATCGACATAAAGGTAGAACTTGACGCTACAAATAGCGGTAAGTTTAATAATACCGACCCTATAAGAACCGAGAGAATTCAGATTAACAGCAATTCTGTTATAGAGTTTCCTTCTACACCAAACTGTGTAGTAACGTGGGTTGCATCAAGCGATTTCGAGAAGATAAAGATTGCTGATAATATAGTAAATACCGACGCAACAGATAAACGACAAGTAGAAGCTGTATGCTCTGGTAAATCAGCATACGAGAAGATAGAGTTTATTGATGGTATCTATAGTAGATATTTAAGCATAACCTATAAGCCACAGGAAACAACCACCAAGCCAGCTATAGAGTCGCTGACTTGTGGTGGCACCACCTACGATGCTGCAGAGATTAAAGAGCAGATAGCCAAGAATAAGCACGTAACCTTCCACGTATCGCCATGGGAGCTAAACGATCAGATACCTGATGTTAGCGGTACTGCCACTAATGAAGGAAAGGTGGTAACTACAAAAGCAACTATCGAGACCAAGGAGTGTGTGGCTACTGTTCATACCGCCAGCGATGTTATCACAGAAACTTATCCTATAGTATTCGAGTTTAACACACCAGAAGAAGGAAACAACCCTAAGTTTGAGAAGATTAATATCAATGGAGTAGAGTATACACAGACTTCTAACGAAATCTTCGATGCTCCACAGAGTGGTGCTATAAAGATTACGTTTAGTCGCACAATGAAGGATGCAACTATTACCAGCACAGAAAACAACATCACATGTACTGCAAAATCAGGCAACGAGCTTGTTTTCAAATACTGGGATGCTCCTCAAGGTGGCACAGTGACGTTCAATATTACTCCAGAATCAAAGACGTTTACCGACATCTACACTAAGACATGCCAAGAGCCTATCACTATAGAGCTCCATATCATGGATGATGCCGAATACTACCATCACCACAAATTCGACTTTGTGGTAGGCAAAGATGGCAATATCGACGAGGCAATAAAGGCTGCCAATGGCGAAGCTGAAGGTAAACCATACAATAACAACAATACCAATGGACATAGATACTATATCTTTGTGCCTGATGGCGAATATAAACTTACAGGTAATGGCACTATCAGCTTTGCAAGCAACATTCCTGTAGATGAGAATGGTAAACCACGCCCTGATATGAACGGAAAGAATAATGGTCAGACACATATCAGAAAGTCAAACATCTCTATCATCGGACAGAGCAAAGACAACACCATAATAAGAAACCACCCTACAGTAGAGGGTATCAGCTATACAGCAACCTTGTGTGTAGAAAAGAATGATACAGACTTCTATGCAGAAGACCTCACCCTCGAAAACGAGTTCGACTATTGGGGCTCAATGGCAGGACAAAGCTCTGGTACAGGTGCCGGACGTGCCGATGTGTTCTTTGATCGTGGAAACAGAAGTATATTGAAGAATGTGGCTCTAAAGAGCTGGCAAGACACCTACTTCTCAAACAACGCAAGCTCCGATTACCGCGGATATTTTGAGAATTGTGACTTCTATGGTGTGGTAGACTTCATCTGTGGCAATGGAAACATTTGGTTTGAAAAGTGTAACCTTATACTCCGCGACCGTAAGAGCAACAATATCGTAGCACCAAGCACAGAAGTTGACCAAGAATGGGGATATGTATTTAACGAGTGTACTATTAAGCCGGAGTCGGATAATATGATAAGATTCACGGATAAGGATTGGACATTGGCACGTGCATGGAGTAAATCGCCAGCATGTACATATCTGAACTCCAAGATGTATGCCCAGCCACTATCCTATGGATGGGGACGAAGCATGGAATCAGATCTTATGCTCCGCTTCCACGAATACAAGAGTACTGATGGTGCCGACAACATGCTATCGCTTGTTACACGTTCGCTTGCGGCTTGTGTGCCAGCAGCAGGTTCTGACGATGTTATTCTCAGCGACGACCAAGCGTCTGAATATACTCTAAGAAACGTAGTTGGTGGAACAGACGGATTTGAACCAAACGAACTTTGTATGCAGATAGATGCTGCTTCGGGAGCTAAAGCCAACTATGATGAGAACCATGAAATATGGAACGACAACATGGTGCTTGATGATGACATTCTTCAATGGAATAAGCATATATCAGCTCTCTGCTATGTAGTCTTCAAACTCAACGAAGCAACCAATAAGTGGGAATATATCGACAATACCACCAACACCATGATCAACCTTGCAGACTATGGCACAGGCTATTATAGTGTACGTGCAGCCAATCAGCGTGGCGGACTTGGAGCTGCAACCAAGGCTATTAGATATATATTGCAAGATCCATATAAGCTTGAAATAAAGAAGGTTGGCGACTACAAGGAAGAAGGCGTAGACTATGGATGGACAACAATCTGTCTGCCTTTCAATGCCAAGGTGCCTGAAGAAGTAAATGTATATGCTGCGACAGCTCATGGTAAGCAAACAGAGACAGACATGGTGGAAGACTTCATTATGACGCTCACACCGGTAGAGATTATCGACAGTTTGAAGGGATATGTTGTTTATGGCGCTGTTGGCGACCATTACTTCAAGTCCACTTCACGTACTTGCGACAAGCCAACCATCCTTACTGGCAACCCTACAGATGCAGCTATCAGTTCTACCAATATCAACAGCTATGTACTTGCCTACAAGACTTGGGGACTTGGATTCTACAAATATACAGGAGCCACCCTTGCAGCAAACCGTGGTTGGTTGCCACAAGATATGGTTAGCAAGAGCAACCAAGAGACATTAAATCTTGGTAAACGAGGCATCAGCTTCGTTATCTCCGACCCTACTACAGGCATGAGCCACCCTATCTACACCATAGAGACTAAAGATGAAGCCATCTACAACATCTCTGGTCAGAGGGTGAAATCGCCTACTCAGCCTGGCTTGTATATCTTCGGTAGAACAAAGGCTATGGTGAAATAAAAAAAGCTATTCCCCTAAGCAAAGGGGAATAGCAATGGTAGTACGAATGTCATCACAATACCGATGATGATTTGTAGTGGCAATCCTACATATACATAGTCCATAAAGGTGTATCGTCCGGCTTTCATCACAAGAGCATTTGGCGGAGTGGAGAAAGGCGAAGCAAAACACATGCTGGCACCAAGGGTAACGGCAAACATAAATGAATATGGGCTTACTCCTATCTGCTGAGCTGCAGAAAATGCTATTGGTGCCATCAATACCGCTGTTGCCGTGTTGCTGATAAACATCGTCATGAGCGATGTGGTGAAATATATTCCTGCCAACAATGCGTATGGTCCGATTGCTCCAAGGCTACTAACCAAATTCTCTGATACTATCTGTGATACGCCTGTCTTCTCTAAGGCTGTAGACATAGGCATCATGGCAGCAATAAGCACAATGCTCTCCCAGTTTATAGTCTTGTATGCAGCATCCACATTGCGGAAACATCCTGAGAACACCATCAACAAACCTGCTATGGCTACGGCAACAACGGGCGAGATAGGAATAAAGTCGAACACCATGGCTACTATCATGAGTAGCATTATGGCTGCAGCTACAGGCGCTTTATAGTCGAGTGAAACCTTCTCCATTTGCTTATCAGGCTTACCCAACACCACCCAGTTTTCGTTTTCCTGATTCATCTGCATAATCTTCTTCCATTTGCCTTGCACGAGCAATGTGTCGCCATTCTGCAATCTATGATCGCTTAGTTCTTCTTTGATGTAATTCTTATCGCGGCGTATGCCAAGCACCGTTACAGAATAGTCTTGGCGCAAACGTGAATCGCGGATGCGAGTACCTATAAGTCGTGATGTTGGCAATACAACTATCTCTGATATTCCAAGGTCGTAGAAATCCAAGCCGTCTGTTTCCATCTTAGTGAGATGATATTCTTTGGCAAGCTTCTCCATAGCTTCTTTGTCGCCATAGAAATATAGGATATCTCCTTGACTTATCACGGTATCTGCCCACGCCATATTCTGACGAATATCCTTGCCTAAGGCTTTCTTTGTTTCGTTGCGCACCTCGAGTATCGTCAGCCCATATTTATTCTGCAAGTCGAGTTCGCGCACTCTCTTTCCTGCCAGTCCTTCTTTCTCGTTACCTACACCATATTTATATAGGTTATCGTGCAGATGGTATTGCTCTGCCAAGTCGTCAAGGCTCTTTCCTTGTGCACCTTCCTGACTCTTGTCTTTCTTTTTGATAAGCAGTAAGCTCATTGGCAATAGCACTATCAAACCGAGGGCTATCACTATCAAGCCTATAGGAAGAAACGAGAAGAAAGCTAATGGTGCGAAACCATTTTCTTCGAGAGTTTCGCTTATCACAAGGTTGGGCGGAGTACCAATCAACGTAAGCATACCACCAAGACTACCAGCAAAGGCTATAGGCATCAGCAATCGCGAAGAGCGTATGCCTGAGCTTGCTGCCATACTCATCACTATAGGCATCATTATTGCCACAGTTCCGGTGTTGCTAACAAAAGCTCCGATAAAAGATGTTGCCAACACTACAAAGATGAAAGCCCTTGTCTCGTTGCCTTTAGCCAATTGCGAAATGCTATTGCCTACGGTCTGTGCCAATCCTGTTTGCAGTATGGCTCCACCCACCACAAATAGTCCTACCATCATAATAACGATAGGCGATGAAAATCCGCTTAATGCTTCGTTGGTGGTTAGAATACCTGTAGCTGTAAGTACCATGAGGGCTGATAAGGCAACAATATCGCCTCGCACCCTACCCCATATAAACATGGCTATAGTTACAATTAAAACAATTATAGTTATGGTCATGATTAATAAAAAATAAGATTATAAAACGTTTGTGATTCACAAATATACGAAAATATCACCAAACATAATGTTATCATACCATTATGCTCAATCATTTTTATACATCCTTAATATGTTTTATGATTTTCTGCTCATTCCTCCTTCTGCCTATAGTTCACTGGCGACATTCCCACTTGCTTTTTGAAGAATGTGCCAAATGCTGAGGCATTAGGGAAATTCAAACTATCGGCAATCTCCTTGATGCTCTTATCAGTATTTCTGATGAGCGATATTGCCTTTTTTGTTATTGCCTTGAATACCAACTGCTGTACGCTACTCCCCGACACCGACTTCACCAACATAGTAAGATATTTCGGTGATAGGCACAATTGGTCAGCATAAAACTTCACACCTCGCTCTTTGGTATAATATTGGTCAATAAGCTGTATGAGCTGCATATAAGTTTCAAGCTTACGGCTCGACGCATTATCACCATCTTTCGACAGCTCACGAAATATACTACATAACCTATAAGTCAGCGATAGCAACAATAGCTTACGCTCATTGGCTGCAAAAACATTATCGTCGCTATTGCCTACCGCCAACAGTTCTGAATATTTCGTAAGCTCGTCCTCATGACCAGTATGCATCACCCAACATGCTCTGGGATACATAGTCTCCATAAACTTCATTCCCACCACTGTGCTACCCAAGAAATCACGTATGGAGTCTACGCTATAGAGTATTATCACAACAGCGCAATCGTCGCTATGCTGTGTAATAGAGAAATAAGCATCGCGCGATATGAATGCCGTTTCGCCCATGCTAACAGCATATTCCTCACCCTCGCAGCGAAAAGCGAATGAGCCTGATGTACACACTATGATGCCCACATCAGCAACATGAAAGTTATCGAAAAAAGCCCTCGGAAAGGAGGTTATATTACCACACGAACAGCAGACGTCCTCATTATTGGCCATCTGCTGTTCGAGTATTTTTATATCATTATTGCCATTGTTCATTATTTCAGCCATTTGATCTTGCGACAAAATTAACTAAAATAATCCAAACAGCAAAAATAAATCAATAAACAAAATAAGACTATTAATAATTCAAATACCACTCCTTAGTATCCTTCGAGATATCTCTCTTTGGCCATGGCACCACGAGCATCAAGCCTGCCAAGATGATGCAGGCATATATTGTCCATCCCGCCATTTCCTTTATAGCAGACAGTGTGGCTTGCACCTGCACTTTGCCCTTTGCCGACATTGCAGCCATATTCTGTGCCTCGGTCTCACTCTTGCCTTGATATTGCATGCCGCGAGCCGTTTGGTCGTATGTGGTAGCGGTAGCAATGTTGGTTCGATCGTAGTCGTGAGCATAGCGAGTGATATAGTATTGCTGACGATATTGGAATACCGTCTGATATAGTGCGGAACCGATTCCTGGCGCTATCACCATACGCACAGTAAGCATTATGCACACCCATGTAGACAGCAATTTATATGGCATACGTTGGTTGGCATATACGGCGATGAGCGAATACAAAAGCATCATTCCTGTAGCACGAATTATCACAGGCCACTTCATACGCTCTAACATACCATCAGTCTGCACCTCGAAATACATAAACAACGAGGCTGCACCTATCAGTATAAAGCCCATGGCAAAGAACCATTTGAAGTGAACACCCTTGTTGTTGAGGATGAGGATAGTCACCAGTCCGATGAAATATCCCACCAACACCCAGTTGCCGAGTGCTGCCACCTGTATCTGGTCGGTCTTCATGCCAACACCCACAAAGATGTTTACCAACATAGAGCTCGAGTTGCATATCATCAAGCCGATAAAAAGCAATATACCACCCTGAATGCTGCGCGACTTAAATGCCTTGAGCATGAAGTATGGCGAACGACGGGTCTTCTCCAGATATATAAACAGCAATGTAGACACCACGCATATCACCGTAGCCCAACATATCGAAGCATTATCAAACCAGTCGTAGGTCTTGCCATATACCGTCACATAAACAAACGAGCAACACATAATACAAAACACCACCACATTGCCAAACTTAGAGAACGACAATGGCGAATGCTTAGTAGGATACGGATTGTATGGCATACACACCAGCGTGATAAGCAATGCCACAAGGATGGCACCAAGCATAGCGTAGTAAACCATTTGCCAATGGTAGTTATAGGCAAACCATGCGGTAATCCATGTTCCTATCTGTCCTAAGAGCATGAAGAAGAAATAGATGATAGGCTGGCTCGCCTTCTTCTCAGTATCAAGTGCATCCCATCCTGCTTCATCAGTAGGCTCATTGCCTGGCGAAACATTGCGTGTGGCTTCAATGCCAAAGCCATACTTAATGAGCGTGAAAAGGGTGCACATCAGCAAGGTCTGCCGCACAAAACCCATTATAAGGCTGTTGAGCGCCAAGATAAACAGGCTATCGGTATTGGCACAGATATAGCTCTGTACAGCCAATAGCGAGAAGCCCACCAGCGACATCAACTTTTGGCGACGCACACTCACCAACGAATAGAAGAATGGTGAGAATGCCGCCATACCTATCGATGTGACGAAGCTGATGAAGGCTATATGTTCCGACTGAATGCCAAGCCCACCCACCATCTCACTACTGTTTACGGTGTATGCACCGCTTACCGTCATGATAGGTATGAAAAGAATGACGAGGAAGGCGATGCCAAGGGGCTTTGGCACCCAGTTATAAAACGGAAAATTCTTTGGCAGATGTTCTGGTACTGCCGTAAATACCTCTGCTTGTGTCATTTACTTAAGTTGAGCCTTTACAACAACCATCATTCCGGCAGCCAACTTATTGTTGTCTTCCTTAGATATTCCTACAAACTCTATTCTCACAGGCACACGCTGCTGAATCTTCACAAAGTTGCCTGCTGAATTGTCGGTAGGCACAAGAGAATACTTCGAACCTGTAGCACCTGAAATGGCAGTAATCTTGCCTTCAAACTCCTTACCCTCGAAAGCATCTACTGTCATTATCACCTTTTGTCCAACATGCAGATTCTCCACCTGAGTTTCCTTATAATTGGCAATAACCCACTTCTGAGTATCAGGCACAATATAAGTGATGGTCTGACCAGCATTAACAAGCTGTCCCTCTTCCAAAGCACGGCGTCCCAACTTACCATCGCAAGGTGCTGTTACCACGCAGTACGACAAATTGAGTTTAGCCATCTCAAGCGCTGCTTGTGCACGCTCAATAGCAGCAGCAGTATTCTTCTTTCTTGTCTGCACCTCGTTTACTCCAGAGTATGCAGCCTTCTGCTGGCGGCGAGCAGCATCAAGTTTCTTCTTTGTTGCGTTATACTCTGTTTCTATCTGCTCAAGCTGAATAGGAGTAGCAGCATTGCGAGCCACAAGATTCTGATAGCGCTGACGGTCTTTCTCGAGCTTAGCCAATCTGATTTCAATCTCAGCTATCGAAGCCTCATATACAGTAGCCGAAGTCTGAGTGGTCTGCAGCGATGCGTCTACCACGTTGGCTCCTGCCATAGCATCCTTGAGTGCAGCCTCGGCTTCCATCACACGAATGCGATATTCACGATCGTCGAGAACCAAGAGAGTATCGCCCTTCTTAACATCCTGATGCTCCTTGAAATATATCTTCTTGATATATCCAGATGCACGCATATTCACAGGCGATATATACTGCTCCACTTGCGCATCGTCGCTCTTCTCGTTCGACTTATAGTCCATAAACAGGCATACTACCTCTACTATTCCCCAAACCAAAATAGCAACACCAATAAGGCTCACCACAATTTGGCGTATGCGTTGGCGCTTAAGTTGCTTAGCTGTTACTTCGTGCGACGACTGCTTAGTCTGGTCGCCATTATTACCATTTATATTATTGTTATTTGTTTCCATTGTTGTATATATATTATAATGTGCGAATTATTTTATCAGTTTCTCTAATTGACCTGTGAGCTTTAATAGTGTGAGGTTCGACACCTGGTAGTTGAAATGAGCTGTGAGATAATTATTTTGAGCATCGCTCATGCTCATCTCGTCCTGCAACACCTCTGTCATCGAGGCAATACCCTCGCGATATCTGTCGCTCGTAACCTTATACACATCTTCTGCCAGCAGATAGTTGTCGCGCTGTTTACTAAAGTTGCGCTGATTGTTGGCAAGATCATTCACAGCATTAGCATATTGAGTTTGCATACCCTTAAGCGCATTCTCATACTGCAGCTTAGCATTGTCTACATCCACCTGCGCCTTTCTAATCTTTGAGCGCTTCTCAAAACCATCAAACACAGGTATGCGTAGCGAGATTCCAATACCATTCGACTTATACCAATGGTTTGATTCTCCTGAGTGGAACCAATTCTCTATCTTGTCTGTGAAAGCAGAATACGTCCAGTTGCCAGTTAAAGCTAATGTTGGCAAATATCCATCCTTAGCAAGTTTCTTCTGCTGCTCAGCCAAAGTCTGCTGAGTGCGTAGCAACTGTAGCTCATTTAGGTTTTCGTTAAGTCCTGACAGTGCAGCCATATCTATCTGCTCTATGTTAGCCTTTTCCACCGCAATTTCCTTGTCGGCAGGATAGTCGATGACATATTTCAGCATGTTATATTGCTGAGTGAGCATAGCCTTAGCATTATCATACTGCACGCTGAGGTTCTCGAGATTCACATTCACACGCTTCACATCCACTCCCAGCGCCATATCATTGTCGTGGAAAGCCTGAGTGATGTCGCGCAATTCCTCCAATCGTTTGATATTATCCTTGATAATACCTATCTGCTCCTCAGTATTCTGTGCCAGATAATACATCTTGCTAATCTGCACTATCAAATCTTCCTTGGCCTTAGCATACGACAGCGTGTTTAGCTGATCCAAAGTCTTCGAAATATTCAATGCCGTTAGCGCAGTTTGGCTATAAAGCGGCATCTGAAACTGTATACTTGCCGACGAATTATATTGCAAAGTCTTAGTAACATTGTAAGACTTGCCATACGCCGAGCCATCGGTAACAGAAACAGGCGGAGTAAAATTATCATTAAGTCCAGCACCAATATTAATTTGTGGCAACAGGCGCGAACGATTTTCACTTACATTATGCTTACCCTTTAGCACATTGCCCTCGTAAGTTTTCAAATTCAGATTTCGGTCAATGCCCATTTGTAGGCATTGCCCTAAGGATAGCGTTTCTTGTGCTACGGAGTAGCCTGCAAGAAGCGCTAAGGAAATTGTGAACAATATTCTTTTCATACCTATAATTATGTTTCGGCTGCAAAGTTACTGACTATTCGCCATATAGGTATATTCATAAAATATCAGAAATTGTTCATATTTTCCCTTTTATTATTTTAGCATTCAACATCAGCTAAAAAGAATACACTACCCTACCCTAACAACATCTACCACATGGCTTCCTGCACCTATAAGGTCGGGACGCTCAGAGATAGTCTTTTGGTATTCTATGAAAAGGGCGAAGGTTTCGTCGCTCATACGGTTAAGGCGTGTACGCATGTAATCGGAAGCACCATCAGGTGAGAAGATAGTAACACGCTCAAGACCTGCGGCTTGATTTAGACGGTTGATATCGTCAATGCGCACATAGTCGTAGAGTTCGTCGGGCTGTGCTTGAATATGGAAGTTGCGGTCGACAAGTCCTTTTTCCAACAAGTCGCTTATTCTGTCTTCGTCAAAGCAGTAAGACAGAATGCTATATTCGTTCATAAGATAGGCTATGAAGATTAGTCCACCAGGCTTGGTGACACGCTTAGCCTCGTTGAGTGCCTTGAGCTTTTCGTCGTCGCCCATGAGATGATAGAGCGGACCGAGAAGGAGTGTTAAGTCTGCTGAATCTGTAGGAATGAATGGCATGTCTCTGGCATCGCCTTGCACAACATTGGCTGTAGGCTCACGCTCAAGAAACACATTAATGTTGCGCTTCACGAGTTCTACGGCTTTTACATCATAGCCTTCTGCCATGAGGGTTGAGGTGTAGCGTCCTGTGCCTGCACCTATATCGAGCAGTTGGTAGCCAGGCTTGAGGAAGCGATGAAGATGATGCATGGTAGTTTGGAATTCTACAATTCCGTGTCTACGCAGTAGTCGTTTGTCTTCTGGATGCTTATTATAATGTTTCTCTATATTGGATAATGCCATAATGGGTTATTGTTCGTATTTTATTATTGTTTGTTTCCGAGAATGGATTCTCTTGAAAAAGAATACATCAGCAGATAAAATACATCTAAGGTTAAAAACTTCTTAGAGTGAATGTCTTTAAACCTTCAGATGGTGCATACAAAATTATCTGTTTCTTTTTAATCTGCCAACTATTACGGCGATTTTTCTTCAAGAATATGCCTTATCGATGCTCTATATATAATATAATAAGGTACAAGTTGTTAACAGATATTAAATACAGAAACTTTTTTGCTGAAACATTTGCACAGTTCAATATAAAGCATTACTTTTGCACTCGCTTTAAGAAACCAAGCTATAGTCATCCGACTGAATTGGAGAGATGGCAGAGTGGTCGAATGCACCGGTCTTGAAAACCGGCGTACTGAGAGGTACCGGGGGTTCGAATCCCTCTCTCTCCGCCAAAATCAGCGTAACGAGTTGTAAATACAACATGTTGCGCTGATTTTTCGTTTATGGGTGCGCCAAATCTGCGCCAGAATTTTCTTTGGGTTTTTATAAGGCGTTTTTTGCATCGATTACGAGGTTATCATTATCTTTGCAACATCGAACCATAATATTCTAAAAATATGAAACAAACAATATTTCCCATTGATTTCTCTACATACTATCCTATAGGAATCCAACCATGCCCTATGTATATCGATATTGCGAATCGGATTTACCACCGAATCAAGGATGTTATCTTACCCCTGCCAGACGCTGACGAACTAAAAAAACAGATTGCCATAAATGTGGCTATCTATTATGAGGACAAAATGTCTGGCATACAACTATGGAACGCTTTCGTTGCTAAACACTTGCTTGCCTATTCGCACAAATTGCCTTTTTTTGATGATTGTGGCTCTTTGGAAAATGATGACGTAAACGCTAAAGAGGTGGAATTGCTGATATGGATAGTAATATCAAGAAATTTCAACGACCGCTTCCTTAACCCCATTGTTATGGCAGTGGATACGGCACGTAGAATCATGGAGGTACTGACCGAAGATGACGAAGTGGATGTAAACGAAGAATTGTATAACTTTGTATACAACTCTGACAAGGCTGACGACTATTTCAAGATAAAGCCTGTATTAATGTGGCTTCGCCGTTCATATTTGCTTAGCTCACCATTGTCAGAAGAAAAGTTCAACGAACTGAAATACAACTACTCAATGCAGTTCAACAAGAGCGAATCCATCTATTACGCCGAAACAACCTTCTCGACTACCACCGAAATCGGCCCTATGGCAGTAAAGCCTCATCTGTGGCTGGCAGACATGTATTATGAAAACGATTTGCCCCAGAAGGCGAAAAGGTTAATGAACCTGGAATACTGTGAGCAGGATGCTTTTGAAGTGATTGAGGAAGACGAAGAATTTGTCGTGTTGAAAAGATCTACGGACGAAACCTACAAGCTGAAGAATATAAATCCCAACATGTTTCGCAAGGGTTCATACATCTGCACAGCGCTCGTGAAGTATGCTGACAATTATTGGGAAATAAACGGTGTCATGTTCAAGACGAGTAAAGATATTTTCGACAAAATGCACGAACGCTACGAAAATCTGAAAAAGTCTTACGAGCATGCCTATACCACGTATATTGAACGCACAAAGGGAAAGCGTTTGGCTTTTTTTGAGAAAACAGAACAAATGAAAGATTGGCTGAAAGAAATCTCTCCGGAAGTGGATTTTTCTGATATGTACGGTCAGCTACCTGACGGAGCGCAAGTTGGATTCATATCCAAGAAGGCTGGTCTCATATTTTCACCAAATATAATTCATGCCATCAAATGCAAGGATAATCAATACTATGGGAAATGTGATGCCAAAACAATGCTGCAGGAAACCATGGATGCGGTGATCAACATCGAAAACACACATCCGGAACTGCTCAATTATCTCCTTGAGAACAATATGCTACAAGATGGTGACATCAGCTTCAACGATCCAAGCGAATCTGGCAATAAGATATTTACACGAAACATTGACTTTATTGCGAGAAACCACCGCCGCCATCATTATCACGACCATGACTATTGATGTGCAAAACGATTAACTAGTATGTGTATCCGGGATGCTAGATATACACATCAAAAAATATCGCTCAAGCTATTATCCCAAATCGGCATTAGGGATTGCTTGGATTTTGGAATTTTAGAAGAGTGGATTTTGTTTGGCTTTTAATGAGTAATAGCGAGCTATTACGAACCAGAAACAAGCAAAAGACGCCTTATAAAAGACAAAAGACCGCAAGCAGTCATAAAATAATACATTTAACGGCCTAATGACCGTTTGGGGTTTATGGCACGCCCGGTTAAGTGGCTCGTAATGGGTAAACGTCCAAAGCGCAT
>OQVQ01000085.1_pt1 | contig 44351 bp, 28 predicted proteins | sample 1691491 | NCBI WGS metagenome assembly OQVQ01 (sample SAMN03418252, study PRJEB22391) | human gut metagenome | biome: human-gut; feature: organic feature; material: feces | host: Homo sapiens | place: Tanzania | collected 2013-01
ATCCAGATACAGGGGCGGCAGCTCCGGCAGATAGCCGATGCGCTTTTTGACCTCCTCCGGCTGCTGGGCAATGTCAAAGCCGTCCACCACAACCGTTCCGGAGGAGGAGGGCAGATAGCCGGTGATCATGTTCATGGTAGTGGATTTTCCCGCACCGTTTGGCCCCAGGAATCCAAGGATCTCTCCGTCCTCCACCGTAAAGGAAAGATTTTTTACCGCAGGTATATTGCCATAGAACCGTGTCAGGTTTTTGATTTCAACCATTCCAATTCCCCTTTCAAAATTGTCCATGCCGCGGATGCCGGGTACGGGCACCGGGATGCAGCGTGGATTTTACCCGGCTGCAAGGCAAAAAAGCGGCAGAAACATTCTTAATTATTATCGCAAAAATATATGTACAGGTTATGAATATGCTGTAACCGAATCATGAATGTAAGGTAATTCTGACAATAATGCTACAAAACCGTGCTTATTCTACAAGCATTTTGTGTTGATTTTGTGTAAACGGACTGAAGATTGCATGAAGTTGCAAAGCGGCTATACAAACTGTAATCAAGCAAGTGGATCTCCGGCCAGTTCCAAAAGCAGTAAATAGCAAATTGCCCAAACGACAAGATTAAAACTTATGCAAACCGCCAAAATCATTTTGCCGGGTTCCGCATTTTATGTAAAGGGTTGACAAAGCAGATTCCTTTGTACTATAAGTTTGAGTATGATAGTCAAAAACTTCCAGCATTCTCTTCCTATTCAAAGGATTACTGGGGTTATTACAATGGTGCAAATCCAAATGATTCCAAATTTATAGCCTGTACACCTGCTTATTCGATTTCTACAACTGGCATGGTTAGCCCAATAGAACATTTGGACGGGTCAAACCGATTGGCATCAGAAAAACTGTGTAATGTAGGAATGCTGAAGAAGGTCATCTATCCTACGGGTGGTTATACTCAATATGAATATGAAATACACCGTTTTAATGATAAATACTATTATCCAGATGCAAATAATAGCAAGATAGCGTTTCCTATGGCTTCTTCATACAGTAATAGCTTAAATCTACATGGAACAATGCTCAAAAAGGAGACTTTTAAATCTGCTTCAGATAAACTTGAATTGGTAATTTCTGGCATATTAAAAAATACGTCAGATAAATTGATTGTGAAAGTGTCGGATTCCTCCTCGGGAAAACTCATTGGGACATTTTCTTATAATGGTGTAACAAATCCTCAAATTAGTGCAACAAACAAGTTGTCACTTACTATAGGAAATAACTACACAATAGAGGCGGAACTAACAGCTTCAGCATCAAGTGGATCTTCTACTCTCGCTTCTTGCACATACAAATATGAAGTTGCCAATCCAAACAATTCTACAAAAGCAGGTACAAGTGATGAGAATGGAGGCTATTCCATTGGTGGCGGCTTGAGAATCAAGACAATTAAGAATTATGATTATAATGGCACATACCTGAATGGTGTTAAATATGAATATAATGGTGGTAAACTGTTGTGTCCAACAGTGCAATTAGAGAAACATTACGTTGATTTGACGTGGATGTATATATGTTGGCCTGCAGGTGATCCTATAGCCGGCTATCCAGCATGGGATTTAACAGCAAAATTTTCGTTCAACTACGCAAATACAGAGCCTTCGTATTTATTTGTATGTTCAATGGGCATTCCTGCAACAGTCGGATATGACCAGGTTTCGAAAAATGAAATAGATAAGAATGGCAATGTTCTAAGAAAGACGGTCCTTGATTTCCACAATTATGGATACATAACAGAAGATGGTAACACTAATGCAATTAACTCAAGAATGCAGAACGTTTTCTTTTTCAATAGTTACTACAGTAACAATCCAGCCTATACTCAAGGGCATCTGAATGGAAAAATAAAAAAAGAGACCAGATATTCTGACAAAGGAACTATCACGTATGCCGCTGGGTATTCTTATGAATGTGTCAAACAAGGATCTGTTGTATATCCAAAATGTTTCCCTAACTTCATTCCTGGCTTGCATTACTATGATGCAAAGTTTGATCTGGCTTTCTACAGAAAATTCATTGCTTGGAGCTATCTTACAGGTAAAACCGAGACTTTATATGACAATAATGGAAAAGTGATTTCAAATACTACGTCCTCTTATTCGTATAATCCATCAAACTATCAGGTATCTGAACAAAAAGCAAGCGATGGTCAGAACACTTCACTTACTCACTATTATTATCCTATGGATGGTGGCAACAAATCATCAGGTCTGTCAAATCTAACAAGCAAGCACATAATCGGTGAAGTTACCTCTATTGACACATATAAGAATAATAAGTTCGTGGGTGGAAGCAGATATGATTTTACGCTTAATGCCAACTTGCCAGTGGTAAATAAATGCTATTCTATACTTCCGAATTCCAGCAAGACGCCAATCCTTGAAATGAATGTTACAGCCTGGGATGGCCATGGCAATATTCGCGAATACAAGCAGAAGAATGGAACTCCAGTTACGGTTCTATGGTCGTATGACCATCGCTATCCTGTTATGGAAATAGCAGGCAAGACTTATTCTGAGATTTTGGCTGTAGCTTCAAGTTCAATAACCAGTTTGGAATCTCTACCAATAAACGGCTCTGTCAACGGCTCTGTACAGTCACTATACAATTCGCTTAAGAACAATACAAATCTCAAAGATGCGTATGTTACGGCAATTATCTACGATGGACAGTTCAATGTTGCATGTGTAATGAATCCAAACGGTTATACAAACTACTATAACCGTGACAGTTTTGGAAGATTATCGAGCGTAGTTGACCCAACCAGAGGAATCCTCCAGAGATATGATTACAACTACAAGAACAAATAAAAATGATAAGAATAAAACAATTACTGACTCTCTTTGCTTTTGTCCCTACATTATGTCAGGCACAAACTGCAACAGAGAACTATGTCAAGACCACAACGATGCTTGATGCAGGTGGCAGCAAAAGTATGCAAGCCGTCCAGTATTACAACGGACTTGGCTATCCGACCATTGCCGTAGCTAATACCGGCGACGAGGGTGAGACTGCCTATTCATTGGTCACCTATGACGCTCTTGGACGCGAAGAGCGTAAGTTCCTGCCTGTATCCACGGGCAAGTCCATCCTTTATAAGACACCAGACGTAATCACCCAAGAATCGCAGTCATCTAATGGGTATGGCGACAATGCGGCATATTCACTGACAAAGTATGATGCCCTGGACAGACCGGTTTCTGTCACCACGGCAGGTAGTGTCTTCGCCAGCAAACCGTCCAAGATCGACTACTCAGCAAATGACGACAAAGAGGTCATCTGCTATGGCGTAGGTAGCACCAATAACCTCACTCAGAATTCTTACTATCCTGCCGAGAAACTGGCCAAGGAAACCAGCACGGATCCAGACGGAAAGAAGGTTGAGACGTACAAGGATTTTTTCGGCAATGTCATCCTGCAGCGTGTCGGTGGAACACTCTGCACATATTATGTCTATGACGATCTCGGTCACCTTCGCTTTGTCCTTCCGCCAAAATACCAGACAGAGAAAGACATTGCCAAGACAGGCTACGAATACCGCTATGATGACAGAGGGCGTGTCGTTTACAAGAAACTTCCAGGAGCAGAGTATTGCGAATACAAGTATGACGACGCAGACAGAATGATCTGCTATCAGGATGCAGAAATGCGTAATGCCGGGAAAAAGCGTTTCTTCGTCTATGACAAGTTCAACCATCTTGTCATTCAGGGAATGTGTACTGCATGCTACCAGTCGGGGACTGTGCAGAATGCCACCTTTTCCTCTTCAGACAATGGCGTACTTGGAACTGGATATGTCCTGCCATCAGCCTTTACTTCAGCATTGGCTGGTGCCGTGCTGGAGATTGCAAACTACTATGACGGCAATCAGAAGAACATCAAGTCAACGGCAAAAGTATATCAATACCTCACAGGTATCCAGCAGTCTACATCGAATAACGAACAGAAAGGCATGCTGACGGCAACTGTCTCTGCGGCAGCGTATGGGCAGTTCGTCGCACAGACCATGCTGTATGACATCAGGGGAAACCTCATAAATACCCAGTCAAAGGAGATCGGTGGAAAGCTTGTGTCAAACAAGTGCACATACTCGTTTACCAATAAGCTTGAGACCTCAGATGTAAGTGCGAATGTCTATGGTGAATCATTCACGCTTAAGCATGTATATGGGTACAATAGATATATTGATACCAAAGAGACGTACTCGCTCACGGTGAACCACGGCACTGCCAACAGTACCTCATTCAGATATGACCTGGATAAATTAGGCAGAATGACAAAGGTTACCCGTAATGGGCTGCCTGCAGCAAAGCAAGATGTATCCTACACCTATGATATGCATGGATGGCTTCAGAAGATTGTCACCAATAGTTTTACAGAGGAGCTCTACTACGCAAGTGGTGAAGGAACAAAGTATTACATTGGCAATATCAGCAGCATCAAGTGGAAGGATAATACATCTACGTCATACCGTGGATATAAATACACCTACGATATAGCCAACAGAATGATTGCTGGCACCTATGGCGAGGGAATTTCTCTTACGACAAACGTGGACAGATACAGTGAGAGAATGGGCTACGATGCCAACGGCAATATTACATCGATCTCACGCTATGGCAAGCAGTCCTCTGGCTATGGCTTGATGGACAACCTTACCATCACATACAGCGGCAATCAGTTATCAAATGTCTCAGAAACGGTTGCTGACTATGACTATTCCGGATCTTTTGAATACAAGAAGGCTAAGGGCTCGCAGTACATGTACAACAGGAACGGTTCCCTTATTGCTGATAAGAGCCGAGGCATCGTGTACATCACATACGACTTCAACAACAATCCCAAGCAGATATACTTTGACAACGGCAACGTGACAAAGTATGTCTACAGTGCCTCTGGTGAGAAGCTTCGCGTGGTTCACTACACGGCAAAGCCAAACATCACAAGACAATTTGGCAGACTTCCGGCAGAGCTTACGGTGGCACAAATTTTGCAGAGTGATTCTACGGATTACCTTCTTGGAGGAAGCCTTGTCTTGAAGAATGGCAAGATAGACAAGTTACTCTTTGATGGTGGTTATGCCAAGGCTACGGCCACTGGCACTTACACTGACAGTTTTGCGTTCTACTATTACAACCAAGACCATCTCGGCAATAACCGGGAGGTAGTGGATCCAAGCGGCAATGTGGTGCAGGTAACCAACTACTATCCATTCGGAACTCCATACGCTGATGCTTCTGCTGTTAAGGGCGCAACCCTCCAACAGTATAAGTACAATGGCAAGGAACTTGACCTCATGCACGGACTGAACACCTACGATTATGGCGCAAGGCAGTATTACCCAGTCGTCCCTGTCTGGGACAGGATGGATCCACTCTGCGAGAAGTATTATGGGGTGAGTCCGTATGCTTATTGTGCTAATAATCCGATGAGATATATTGATTCTGATGGCAATGCCATAAAAATATGGTATAAAGACAAAAACGGAAATAACACTTATTATCGTTTTTCTGGATTTCATGGACAAAAGAGCATAAAGATTCCAAACAACCAGTTTGTAAAAGATGTAATTTCTGCATATGTTTATGACACCAAGAATGGAGGAGGTAAAGCATTTTTAAAAGCAGTACATGGTAAACATGACATTTACATTGATGATGCTCGATTATTCATTAAAGGTGAATCAGAATTTAAGGTAGTTGGACATCAGCCTACAGTGTATTGGAATCCTGAAAATGGGCTAAAAACAACAAATAATGGCTTTCAATCTCCAGCCACAATATTAGAACACGAAATGGATCATGCTATCGACCAAACCATGAATCCACACAATCATAAAGAAAGAAGCGATAAATATGATTCGAAATATGACAACAAAGAGGAACGTAGAGTGATCACAGGAAATGAATCACTAACAGCGATAAGAAACGGTGAAGCTACCAGAAGTAACCACAAAGGAAAGCAATACCGAACTATAAGTCCGACATCAATTTTACCATATAAAAATCATAACAGATGAACATTATCAAATTATTTGGAATAACATTCCTTGCCTTTTACATCACAACAGGATGTACGACAGACAGTTCCGGGTTATCAAATCCTATTGTAAAGAATAGTATCGACTCAATATGCGAACTATTAAAGCCTATTAGAGATAGCAAAGTTGAAAGAGTGTATATAGATGAATACTATTTGTCAGAAAAGCGCGAACAGTGGATATACAGCGATAGTATAGAAAAGTATTGTACAAAGGAAGAGATAATCCAACTCGCAAAGGAACATAAGTCCCGAGCTATAAATTACATTGCATTTACTTTATGGCTGAAGAAAGATCCTCATGAAGCGGTTTCGTATCTGATTGAAGATATCAACAACAATGACACATTGTGTGCTGTCAAGTTAGACCAGGGACTACCAGAATCACTTTCAAGCATTCGCGTGGACCTTGTTCAACGCAACAGAGCAAAGTATAACGTCAGTATCGAAGATTCCATCAAGATAGACAAAGCGGTGCTGAGTGCAAAAAACAGGAAGGCTATCTGGTACTATTATGTCCTTACTGGCTATCATTTTGATGATTAGGCACAAAGCTATATAATGCATAATGCATGATTTGGTACTGTCTTCCAGACAGTTGTTTTTGCATTATTATCACCCGAGACTTCGTCCCGGGTTACTCTCGCTTCGCTCGGTACTGTCTTCCAGACAGACTGAGATACCAAACATCAAGTCAATTAAACGCCAAGACAACCAAACATCAATTCAACCAAAACATCAATTTAACCGAACACGAAGACAACCAAAAACATCTTTATCCGTTTTTCATTTGTTTTTATCTATTGATATTTTATTATCAGACACCAAGACAACAATGAAAAATGCAGGTTTCCTCCTACATATTTGATGTAAGTTCCACGTCCATGGAAAGTGCAACACGAGTTAGTGTAATTGTTCCGCTATGATTAATTTTTCATCACTTAGTGAAAAAAAAAAGGCAGTTTCTTTGTTATCTGCTTACTTAATCGTACCTTTGCAACAGCAATCTAAATCTAAATGCTTCAGGGCTTATGTTTCTTCTATGTAGTATATTGAGATATAGAATCATGACAGACACTTGCCCATCGGTCTATAGCATATAAACTTCAAGAATATAAGTAAAAACCACACCTGCTTATGAAAAAGAATCTATTGTCAATAATCGTACTCTTGATGTGTGCGTGCTCTGCAATGGCACAGGACTTTGCCATCGGTGCCGATATAGGATGGAACACCGAGATGGAGAGCAAAGGCATGAAATGGTACAACTGGGCTGGAGAAGAGCGCACGGAATGCACTGCTCTGATGAAGGAACTGGGCATGAATGCAGTGAGAATCCGTGTCTGGGTAAATCCGGAGAAGCACGGCAACTGGTGCTCAAAGGAAGACGTGCTGGAGAAGGCAAAGCGTGCCAAGACGCTCGGAATGGACGTGATGATAGATTTCCACTATAGCGACTGGTGGGCAGACCCTGCCAAGCAGAACATTCCGGCTGCGTGGGAGAAATACTCATTCAAGAAGATGCAGAAGGCCTTGGCTGACCATACCGTCGAGGTCCTTACCCTTCTCAAGGATAATGGCATCACTCCTAAGTGGGTACAGGTGGGCAATGAGACCACCAACGGACTGCTGTGGTCTGTAGAAATGGACCCACAGACCGGTTGGGAGAAGAAGGATGCAGAAGGAAAGACCATTATCACCAAGGCAATGGGACACGTGGAGAGAAATCCTAAGCAGTATGGAGCCTTTATCGGAGCAGGATATGACGCTGTGAAGTCCGTGTTTCCTAATGCTATCGTGATAATACATCTCGACAATGGATTTGATAATGACCTCTACAACCGTAACCTTGACATAGTAAAGGCAAACGGAGGAAAATGGGATATGATAGGAATGTCGCTCTATCCATTCTGGGCAAAGGAGTCAGGAAAGGAAGAGAATGCCGTGATGACTATCAATGACTGCGTGAAGAATATCCGTAAGGTGACAAAGAAATACGGTTGCGACGTGATGATTGTGGAGACAGGCTATGAGGTGGATCCGCAGAATCCGTGGAAAATGCAGCAGGGCAGGGGCGATTATGCTTTGCTGATACGCAGAATGAAGGAAGATACAGAAGGCAGATGTAAGGGAGTGTTCTATTGGGAACCAGAGTGCCGTCCGTCACAATACAAGCTTGGAGCCTTTGACGAACAGGGACATCCCACAGACATCCTTCGTGCTCTTGTGGGAATAGAGAATGGAAAACTCAACATACAGAATTATGACCGCAGAGTGGTAAAGATAAAGACAAACCTCGGCGACATCTATGTGGAGCTCTATAATGAGACACCTGGACATCGTGATAACTTCCTCCGACTGGCTAAGAGCGGCGCTCTCGAAGGCACTTTGTTCCACCGCGTGATAGAGGATTTCATGATACAGGGTGGCGATCCAGACTCAAAGGATGCTCCTAAGACGATGGAAGAGAATCCAGCTCCGCTTCTTGGTGAGGGCAATGTGAAGACTGCTGAAGGCAATGACACCATCTCGGCAGAGATTATCTATCCTCGCTTCTTCCATAAGCGTGGCGTCCTGGCGGCTGCACGTGAGGGAGATGCAGAGAATCCTACCAAGGCAAGCTCCAGTTCACAGTTTTATATCACTTGGGGAAAATACCCAGGCAAAGTGGGCAAGAATCCTTTCAAGCCACTGTTGGACTATTACAAGGAGTATGGCAATGCCGGAACGCCTTGGCTTGACGGTGGATATACGGTCTTTGGAGAAGTAATCTCCGGACTGGAAGTGGTGGATAAGATACAGAAATCACGCACCGACTCCAATGACCGTCCTCTTCGCGATGCTCGTATCGAAAAGATGGAAGTAATTTATTGAACTTTCGCAAATGAAAAATGCCCCTCAGTCCCCACTGCCGTGGGGAAGTGAAAAATATCAAATAGTTTTGTTGTCTGGTTGTTTAGTTGTTTGTCATGTTATTACATTCAACAAAACCACAAAACAACAAAACCACAAAACAACATCCTCACATACATACAATAATGCAAAAAATTCTGATGCTTGCCTTGCTTACCATGTGTTTTGCCTTTGTGCAGGCACAGCAAAAGCATGATTGGGAGGATTATTTCTATGATATCTATGGGCTTGACGATTATGATGAGACACAGATGGCGGAGGATTACGACCGCCTTTGCGAACTCGAGACGTCACCATTGAACATCAATGACGCCACTCTCGACCAGATGATGGACATTCCCGGACTGACCCTTGACCAGGCAGAGCAGATATTCATCTATCGCGACAGATACGGAGGTTTCCTCACTATCGAGGAATTGTCCATGTTGCCAAGCATCGACGCAAGGCAGAGAGTCTTTCTTTCCCATTTCTTTCAGGCAAGACCTGTGGAAAAAGGTGAGTGGTATGCCAAGGAAAATCTGGAGAGAATACTTCGCTCCGGGCATGGAGAAGTGCTGGCTACGGCAGGTATTCCGTTTTATTCCCGTAAAGGAGACAGAGAAGGCTACCTCGGCGAGAAATATAAGTACGGAGTGAAACTGACGGGGAAATTCTCCGACCACATCAAATACGGTCTGATAGGAGCGCAGGATGCCGGTGAGCCATTATTCAAGGGTGGTAATAAATACGGCATGGACTATTACTCCTTCTTTGTCAATGTCAATGGACTTGGCAGGATAAAGAGTATCATCCTCGGGCGTTATAGGGTGAAGATGGGACTGGGACTGGTGCAGAATGGCAATTTCTCATTCGGCAAACAGATAATGCTTGCCTCCATGAGCCGCCCCACTACTCGCATCGCAGGTCACTCCACTCGCTCGGATGCCAACTATCTGCAGGGCATTGCCTCCACCATTGACATCGGGAAAGAGGGCAGTAAGCACAAATGGGAATTGAGCGCATTCTATTCCTACCGATACATTGACGCCACATTGAATGACAGCGGACAAGTGAAGACAATAGTAAAGTCTGGCTATCACCGCACTGTCAGCGAGATGCAGAAGAAATATAACACTGCAGAAGCAAACACCGGAGCGCATATCTCCTACGATTATGGCAGTTGGCACGCAGGGATGACAGGCACATACGATTGGTTTAACCGTGACCTTTCTCCTAATATCTCATCACCATTCCGCCGTTATTCCCCTCGTGGCAATGCTTTCTGGAATCTCAGTTTGGATTATGGCTACATATCTTCTGCCTTTACGCTCTCTGGCGAGACTGCCACTGGCGACTGCGGAGCTATAGCCACGCTCAATGTCATCCAGGCAAAAGTCAGTAATGACCTTACGCTGACAGGCGTGCAGAGGTTTTATTCCTACAGATACTACGCCCTCCATGCCAATGCTTTCAGCGATGGCGGTGCGGTGCAGAATGAGAGTGGAATGTATCTCGGAGCGCAATGGCGGGCTGGGCGCCACCTCGTGATTGACGCATATTCCGACCTCGCCTATCATCCTTGGGCAAAATATCAGGCAAGTGCTTCTTCATATTCATGGGACAACAGCCTTTCCGGCACTTATACCATGAAGCAATGGACTCTCCTTGCTCGCTACCGACTGAGGCTAAAGCAAAGGGATAATGAGGCAGGCACCGCCCTATATGATAGATATGAGCACCGGTTCAGGCTCGCTTTGGATCGTTCTGACGATGTGAAAACGCTACGCACACAGCTGGACCTTAGTAATACTGCATTGGAAAACCATAGTTCTCTCGGCTGGATGCTAAGCCAGATGGGCACGATAAACCTCGCAAACAGCAGCCAATTCTCGGCTATGCTGGCGTATTTCCACACCAAAGACTATGACTCCCGTCTTTATGCACGTGAGAAAAGTCTGCCGGGGTCGTTCTCCATGCCGTCATTCTTTGGCGAAGGAATGCGCTTTTCAGTTCTCTGCAAGGCAAGATTGTCCGACCGCCTTCAGCTCTCAGGCAAGTTGGGCTTCACCAAATACTTCGACCGCGACGTCATTTCCTCCGCTCTGAGGCAGATAGACTCCTCCTGTCAGACAGATTTGGATGTCTCTGCAAAGTGGAAGTTCTAATAAATGAAGAATGCAAGTGTAATCTAAATGCAGGATGCAGAATGTATGAAGAAGATGCGAAAATGATTGTTTTGTTTGAGCGAATCGTTTGAGTGTGAATACTATAATGTATTCTTCATTCTACATTCTTCATTCTTCATTAAACAAAGACCTATATGAAAAAAACAAATCTACTTTTTTTGTTGACCATTCTCCTGTCCATGCTGACAGTGGAAGTCAAAGCGCAGGAAGGACCACTATGGCTCCGTTATCCAGCTATTTCTCCTGATGGCAAGACTATCGCCTTCGCTTATCAGGGAAACATCTTTACAGTGTCATCCAATGGAGGCGAAGCACGCCAGTTGACCAGTCATACCGGCTACGACGCTTACCCTGTATGGAGTCCTGACGGCAAGAAAATTGCCTTTGCATCCACTCGTAAGGGCAGTTATGACGTCTATCTGATGGATGCCAATGGTGGCACTCCGACCCGCCTTACCACAAGCAGTGGCTCTGAGAAACCAATGGCTTTCCTCGATAATGACCACATCCTCTTCACTGCAAGCGTGATGCCTACTGCCAAGAGCATTATCTTCCCAGGAGATTATAATGAAGTGTATAGCGTCAGCGTGAATGGCGGACGCCCTGCATTATTCTCTGCCATTGACATGAATGACGTCTGTGTAGGCACTGACGGAGCTGTGCTCTATCATGACCACAAGGGCTATGAAGACCCATTCCGCAAGCATCACACCAGTCCGATTACCCGTGACATCTGGATGATGCAGAATGGCAAATTCACTAAGATGACAGACTTCAAGGGTGAAGACCGCACACCACGCTGGGCAGCTGATGGCAAGTCATTCTTCTATACCAGTGAGGAAGACGGCACATTCAATGTCTATCGCAAGAATATTGACGGCAGCGGAAAGAAGCGCCTTACGGAGTTTAAGCGTAACCCTGTAAGATTCCTTTCTGTCTCCAAGTCTGATGACCTCTGCTTCACATACGATGGCGAGATATATGTGATGAAGCCGGGACAGACCTCTCCATCCAAGGTCAAGATCAGCATCTTTGCTGATACAGAGGGCGACAAACTTCAGCGTCAGATACTCTCCCGTGGTGCTACAGAGATGACCGTGTCACCTAACGGAAAGGAAGTAGCCTTCGTATTGCGTGGCGATATCTATGTCACAAACGTAGAGTTCAAGACCACTAAGCAGATTACCGACACTCCAGAGCAGGAGCGCAATGTGCAGTTCTCTCCTGATGGCAAATCCCTCGTCTATGCAGCTGAAAGAGATGGCTTGTGGCAGATCTACCAGACCAAGATACGCAATAAGGCAGAGAGACAGTTTGCATACGCTACTGACCTTGACGAGGAGCGTCTCGTGCAGTCTGACCGCACCTCACAGCTTCCTAAGTATAGTCCTGACGGTAAGAAGGTGGCATTCCTTGAAGACCGTGGCACTATCCGCACCATCGACCTCAAGACCAAGGAGGTGAAGACCTGCCTTGATGGCAAATATATGTATTCATACAGCGACGGCGACGTGGATTACAACTGGAGTCCTGACGGCAGATGGTTCGTATGCACATACATTGGTGTAGGTGGATGGAACAATACCGACCTTGCCCTCGTATCATCATCAGGCAATGGCGAGATACACAATCTCACCAACAGCGGATATAGTGAGAGCAACGCCAAGTGGGTGCTCGGAGGCAAAGCATTGCTGTTCCAGAGCGACCGTGCCGGTTACCGTAGTCATGGCTCATGGGGCGCGGAAGACGATGCCTACCTCATGTTCCTGGACGTAGATGCTTACGACCGATTCAATATGACAAAGGAGGAGAAGCAGGCACTCCTTGCCAATGACAAGAAGCAGGATGCTGCTGATACCAAGCCTGCCGCTGACGCAAAGAAGAAGAAAGACAGCAAGAAGAAGGGCAAGGCTGACGCCAAGAAGGCAGAGCCTGCCATTAAGCCTCTTGAGCTCGATCTGGAAAACTGTCAGGACCGCATCGTCCGCCTTACCGTCAACTCAAGCCACATGGGCGACATGGTGCTGAGTCAGGGTGGTGATACCTTATACTATATGTCACGCTTCGAAGGCAATGCAGACCTCTGGATGCACGATATGCGCAATGGTAAGACAGAGATTGTCATGAAGGGCGTAGGAAGCGGAATGATGGAGCCTTCCAAGGATGGTAAGAGCATCTATATCCTCGCTGGCAGTGGCATCAGGAAATTCGAGATGGGCAGTCGCCAGATGAAGTCTGTAGAGTATGAGGCACGCTTCAATTATCGTCCTTACGACGAGCGTAAGTATATGTTCGACCACGTTTGGCGTCAGGTGAAGGATAAGTTCTACTTGGAGAATCTCCACGGAGTGGATTGGCAATACTATCGTGAGACATACGCTAAGTTCCTCCCTTATATCACAAACAATTATGACTTCGCTGACCTCCTGAGCGAGATGCTCGGTGAGCTCAATGCCTCCCATACCGGAGCACGCTATCGCTCTCCATCAGGAGTGGATCTCAGAGGCTCCTGCCTTGGACTCTTCCTTGACCACGCATACACCGGCGACGGACTCAAGGTGGAAGAAGTAATCAAGCGCGGACCATTCGCTGTCAAGAAGACCGGCGTCAAGCCGGGTTGCATCATCGAGAAGATAGATGGAGAACCTATCCTTGCCGGACAGGATTATAACTATATGCTCGATGGCAAAGCAGGCAGGAAGGTGCGCATCGGTGTCTATGACCCAGCGGCAAAGAAGCGCTTTGAGGTAATAGTAAAGCCTATCACTCTCGGTGCACAGAATGAACTTCTCTACAAGCGCTGGGTGGACCGCAACCGTCAGATAGTGGATTCCCTCTCAGGAGGAAAAGTGGCTTACGTGCATGTGAAAGCGATGGACTCACCAAGCTTCCGCACCGTATATCGCGAACTGCTCAGCGATCGCAACCGCAACCGTCAGGCAGTAATCGTCGATGACCGTCATAATGGCGGAGGATGGCTCCATGATGACCTCTGCACACTGCTTTCTGGAAAGGAATACCAGCAGTTTGTGCCACGTGGCAACTATATCGGTCGTGACCCATTCAATAAGTGGACCAAGAAGTCATGCGTCCTGATGTGTGAGGACGACTACAGCAACGGTCACGGTTTCCCTAAGGTATATTCCGACCTCAAGATAGGCAAGCTCATCGGCACGCCAGTGGCAGGCACCATGACGGCAGTATGGTGGGAGACCCTCATCGATGGCAGTCTCGTATTCGGCATTCCTCAGGTAGGCTGTAGAGATATGAGCGGCAAATGGGGCGAGAACACCACTCTCTATCCTGACATCGAAGTCTATAACTCTCCAGAAGACTTCCTCAATGGTCACGACACCCAGCTTGAGCGTGCCGTAGAGGAGATGATGAAATAATCCATGATGGTACCATAGAAAGAAGATAAAAAAAGTGGGCGCTATAAATCCGTTGCGAATTTATAGCGCCCATATTTGGTTGTTGGTTGTCGGTTGTTTAGTTGTCTGGTTGTTGGTTGTTTAGTTGTTGGTAGCTTTGGCTGGAAGCCAATACCGAGCGAAGTGAGAGTAACCCGGGACGCAGTCTCGGGTATTACCAACAATGAAGGGTGAGCTGTCTGGAAGACAGTACCCCATTGATGCACTCACTCGCCTTTGGCTCACTCGCCATGTTCAAAAATATATCACGGATAACCCAGATGCGACGGATCTGTTCTTTTCACGGATTTTTTTATTGTGTCTTGCTTGATTTGTCTGCGCCTGCCGGGCGCTGGGATTTTCACGGATTAACTCTTGCTGGAGGTAATCCAGCGCCGTATAGGCGCAAATACAATCCGTAGTAAATCCAATACCAAGTAGCAACACAAAATTAAATCCGTGAAAAGATAAAATCCGTCGCATCCGCGTTATCTGTGAACTCTTTGAGCGCGTGCGGACAGAGCCGAAGGCGAAGGAGCAAGAATGAATAAGACCCCCTCTTATCCCCCTGTAAGGGGGAGGCTATATAGGGACTGCTCGCTTGAGTTATTTCCCAGTGTTATGTTCATTGAGAAGAATATAAGCGAGCTGTTACTAACCAGCCTCCCCCATTATATGGGGATAAGAGGTGGGCTACAAGCCAACAACTAAACAACAAGCCAACAAAAACAAGGTACTGTCTTCCAGACAGCTCTCTTCTCCTTAGTTATAAATCCCGAGACTTCGTCCCGGGTTACTCTCGCTCTGCTCGGTATTGTCTTCCAGACAAAACCACCTGATACTGTTACGCATCTATCCGTAATCAAGAAAGCCCATCCGCATCCAGAGAATATGAAAATTGCGAAATTATTCCATCTATCCGTAATCAAGGAAAGCCCATCCGCATCCAGAGAAAATGACAATCGCGAAATTATTCCATCTATCTGTATTCAAGGAAAGCCCTTCCGCATCCAGAGAAAATGACAATCGCGAAATTATTCCATCTATCCGTAATCAAGGAAAGCCCATCCATGGAGGGGTTGGGGGAGGGTCAGACTGCTATTTTCGATAGTTAAATTATAAAAAATACTAAATAAGTTTAACGGGGGGGGTAATTATGACATATACGGGAAAAAGGACTAACTTTGCATTATGAATTACATCATGCTGATGCGACAGTGCTGATGCAAGACTCGTGATGGAAATGGATTGCTGCCGACAAAGGGCGCACCATTATTGTAAATTATAAGTAGGTGTTCATAATTATTTATATAATAACAGCATCACCTACCATAGTATCTATAACCTAATATAACAGTTACGTAGGAGTCGCTACGCGCCTTTATATCTGAGATTATATCTACCATACTATTTAATACTCTTAAATATAAAAATAATTAAGAACACCTACTTATGACACAAGATATGTAGTTTATGAAAGAAAACACAACCTACATAACTGACAAAACTGTGGAGAAAGACCGCAAAAAGAAAGACACAAGCGGACCTGTGACCTGCGAAGACTATGACATCGCAAGGCACCCACTGTTCTATGTCCTCCGACTCAAAAAGGAAGAATACGTAAGGCGCGATAGCATCGGGTCGGCATTACTTGTGTTTGTACTGGAAGGGAGTCTGCGAGTCTCCACGGGTATCTATATCAAGGATATGGTGGAGCGAACCAATATGTTTGTATTACATAAGGGCGACAACTTCTTTATCCGCTGTATTGAGGATGCGGCGGTGCTCTTCTGTTGCTTTGATGCCTCGATGGCATTATGCAATGGCTTTACTTCGAGCACCACAACGGGTGCCGAACCACCCACTCTGCAGCAGCGCATAGAGTGCGGCTTGCCACAGTTGCCTATCCATGATATGCTGCAAGCCGAGCTGAAGACAACGCTGAATCAGATAGAAAGCGGACTGTTAAGCGTACGCTTTATGGAATTCAAGCGTTGCGTCGTCGTCATGTTGCTCCGCTCTTTATATAATAAGGAGAACTTGTTTTTCATGTTTCGTTCGGTGCAGAACGATGATTTCGAGTTCAGAGAGCAGATATTCCAGCATTATAATCGCTCTGTCAATGTGGAAGAGCTGTCTATGCTCATGCAGATGCCGCCTGCCACATTCAATCGTAAGTTCAAGAAAGCATTCGGAATGTCTGCCCTCGACTGGATAAATGCCAAGCGAAAGGTGAATGTGCTGATAGATCTGAAGACCACAAGCCTCACAATTAAGGAAATAGCAGAGAAGTATAACCTTACTCCAAACTATCTGACAACCTTCTGCAAGAAGCATCTTGGCGATGTGCCTGCACGCCTTAGAGAGGGCGATGATTGGTCGGAAGATGAAAAATCAGGATTGGATTGACGGCGAAGTGATTGAAAATCGTTGCCTGATGATAGAATAGCGTTGGCATGAAAGGACTGCCAAACCATAATAATATAGTAATTTTGCAGCCGGAAACGGAGTAATGTCTTTCTCACCAAAGAGTGATGGAGCGTTGGTCTGCTTCCGGTTTCTTTTTGTATGTAATGCAGTGATAGAATAAGGAACCTATAACATGGAAATGGAAAGGGACGTAAAGCATAGGTTAATAAGGATGCTACATAATACAATTCAGGAATAACCGATGCTGTGGCGGTGGTCCTGTCACGGCACGAGCAAGTGTGTAATAGATAATTAGTTAGTTTATATCTTATGTCAAAAACAATCTTATCGAGATTTATCATCTTCGTGTTTTTATGTCTGTCGCTTCCTGTAGTAGCGGCAACGGGCGGTGCATCAGACATCAAGAAGCCCATTATGCAGGATAGCAATCCTAATGCAGCGAATTATTTCAACAACCGCCGTGCGCTGGTAGGCCCTGCTTGTATGGTGAATAGCGTCTTTGATGGCGTGCAGGTGCTGGAGGGAGTGAAGAATCTTAAGAATATCTGTAATGAGAATTTGGATGATTATGCTGTTATGCCGTCAGCAGTCACAGCTGGCGTAGTGGCTTCTCCAATCATCAGCATAAAGGACACACATTGCTATTATGCCGGCAATACCCAGGCTGGATTTACCATTTGTGCCAATTCAGATGCAGGTCTGCTGAAACTTGATTTGGCAACATTCTATAAAATACAGTTCTATAAGGATGGAGCAGCTGTAGGCGAGATGAAAAGTGTAGAGACAGAAAAAGGCATAACAGGACTCGGTCTGTCGCTTCTTACTATTCCAGGCTCTTCAATGGTCAACAAGACCTTTGTGGCAACAGCTCCAGGTGATTTTGATGAAATAAAGCTCTTTTACTGTGGAGTAGATGTCAATGCCATTTCATCTATCAATATCAAGTATGCTTTTGTGGGTAGTGCTCGTGAATATACCATTACTAACAACAAGGAAAATGGTATAGCGAAGTATGCTCAGGAACAGGGAAGACAGTCATTTACGCTAAAGACAGGTCTAAATACCAGTGCGGAAAGAGATGTCATTGACGAAGATCTTAACAATGGTTTTGTAGTCAGTGCAGTATTAAAACTGGGTACTTCATTGCCTATTGCTGTTATAGCAAACCCTTCAGACAATGAAGAAGCCTTTCCTGCTGGTACAGAAGTTGGATTCAAATATAACAGTACTACAATCCTTAAAGCTAATTTGGTGGATGGAGCGGAACTTACGCTCTATGATAGAAACGGAAAAAGTATAGGTAATTACCCCATTTCTGCAACCGTATTAAAACTTGGGGCGATAGAAGCAAGCAAGGATGGTGAACTCTCATTAAAAGCGCCGAAAGCCTTTTCGCAAGTCAAATTAGTATTCCCTGGTGTGCTAAGCATTAATTTAGGTGCAGACGTAGTAAACTACGCCTTCGTCCGCATGGCGCCAGACAAAGCATCGCATCATTGTCCTATCGAAGCCACTGCTGGCAGAGAGGTGTGCGGTTGCGAGAATGAATTTCAGTTGGAGCACAATCCTAAGGTGGATGTGACATGGAGCGTTGTGGAGCAACCGAATGGTTCTAACGTGATATTAGACCCCAAAAGCGGCAGAGTCACCGATGTATATGTGCCAGGAAAATACACATTCAGGGCAACAGCAAGCGATGGTTGCTGGGAAGAAACCACCATCAACTATGCTCCTCATGTCAGTCCTGCAGAGCAAGGAGTCGCTCTGCTGGTAAACAATGAGGGCGCTGGAAAAACAAAATATGTGCTTAGCGGCAATGATGGTGGTGCATTGCTGAATATTTTCGGCAGCACAGAAGAGAGTAACAAGATTCTTTCTTCTGACCTAAATTCCTGCGCTGCTGTGCAGCCGGGAGTAACACTTGCAGGTCTTAAAGACATTGTAGGTATCAAGACGGCAGACAATTCCCATATTGTCGGCAATGTTTTCGACTATAAGAAACATAAGATGAAGGCTGGCTTTGTGGTATCTTCAAAGGTGACAGGACTTAATCTCGACGTTCTGACATTCTTCACCATCGAGCTTCGCAAGAATGGAGTGAAGGTGATAAATGAACCTACCACTCATTGGGGCGCAATATCAGCAGGACTTATAGGCTCCGAAGCTCCACACAAGATACGTCTGACCATAGATGTGCCGGACGGATGTGACTTTGACGAGATTGTGCTTCAGGATGCGGGAGTGCTCGGAGCTGACCTTTCAAAGCTAAATATCTACTATGCTTACGTGAGCAATGCAGATCAGGAGAACTCTATAGACAATATTCTTTATGGCGGTGTGCCGGTCTCTTGGGAGAAAACTAATGCCACGATAGACTATTCAATCTCCCAACCGTTTTCCGTGGCAAACATCGGTAATGGCTACAATCAGTGGAGTAACCTGATAGACACCAGTTTTGACACTTCAATGACATTCCCTCTCGGAGTGGACCTTGGCGGTGCTGTACTTGCAGTAAACATCGGCAGGAAGGTAAATCCGGGACAGCCTATCGTCATGGTGACAAGCAAACTCAAGTTGGGACTTGATGTGAAACTGGGCGATGGACTGAAACTTGCCACCTATCTTGATGGAAATCTACAGGAAGAACTGACAAACTGGAACGTTCTCGGTGCTGATGTCATATCAGAAGGAGGCAGCAGTTACGCAATGCTCAAGCCTGAGAAACCATTTAATCAAGTACGCATCACGCAGGCAAACGTGGCAAGTGCTTTGGGAAATATTCAGATACAGGGATTTGCTATCTGCTCAAGCGTCAATGAAGATGGCTCTTTGCCAGACTGTCCGGAGAAACTTCTGGTGCTCGATGAGGATTCCACTCTCAATGAGAAGCGAAACTTCGAGAAAGCAAGATTGGTGTTCCACCGCACATTCAACAAGGAAAAATGGAACTCATTGATACTCCCTGTAAGCATGAATGCAAAGCAGTTGGCTGCTGCTTTCGGTGATGGAACGCTTATCTCAAAGTATGATAAGGTGGAAGGCAGATACATTCTCTTTGAACCTATCACATCAGAGACGAATGGAGTTGTCCTCGAAGCCAATGTTCCTTACATCATCTGTCCTAAAAAGGATCCTGAGATGGTGGAGAACAAGACATATGACACAGGTGATAATATCGTGAAGATTATCACTGGTCCGGTGTATTCGGTTACTGGAATCAATTACACTGACCAGACTGCCAAACTCATATATGATGACAAGGCCAACTGCACAGTGATGACCCATTACGGCTCTTACGAGAGACCTACATCGGTTCCTACTGGCTCCTATATGCTTAATGGTGGCGATTTGTATCATACAGCCAGGGAGCATAATGTGAAAGCATACCGTTGCTGGCTTGAGGAAAACCCTTCAGCAGGGTCAAAGCCGGCAGGCTTCTCGCTGCAGATGGCATTCAGCAAGCCGTTTGATGAAACCTCTACCGGCATACGTGTCATTGAGGAAAATGCACTGACTGGAGCGAAAGGCATCTACAGCATCAGTGGTATGCGCATGAATCAGCGCAATGGCGGTAGCCTGCCAAAGGGCATATATATCATAAACAACAAGAAAGTGATCGTAAAATAACTCAAAAAGACACACATATATACAATATGAACAACAATATGAGAAAGAAACAATATGTCACTCCGCTCATCGACGTTATTCATAATGAGTCAGAGGACATGATGGTGCAAGTCAGCCGTTGGTGTCCAACAGGCGATAAACCTGGGTTCGGTGTTATAGAAGAGGATCCTAACAACCCTCTCCCAGGTGGTGATGACTCATGGGGCGCCAAGGAGAACGATTTCCTCGATTATGGCGACGATTTCTTCAGAGACTAAGATTTTCATATAGACGAAAGTCATAACACTAAAAGCCCAGGGCAAGGAGACTTGCTCTGGGCTTGATTTATCTGGAAACCAACGGTAAAAGCCGTTGGCACAGTGGCGAACTGACGGTAAATGGGGGATGGGCTTAGTCGTAGAAGCCTGGCTGCTTGTATTCTATGCCCAGTTCGCTATCCACAGTGGCGAGGACGCCCTGTATCTGTCCCATTGCAAACATACGTCCGAGGAGCGTATAGCCAGCATTATGTCCGTGGTTGCTCTCATCGAAGACGCCGCCAGGCTGGTCCGTGAATGTCATGCCATGATCCACACGCATAGGGAGACGTCTGCCGGAATTGCATTTGCCTTCCATCTCTGCCTTTTCGAAGATGCGGCATAGCTCTATGAGATGACCTCTGCCTCCGAGATGTGAAGCCTCGGTGAAGTTGCCGTTAGGGAAGATATGGCATGAGCGGAGGTGAACGAAGTGTGTGCGGTCAGCAAATTGCTTTGCCATTGCAACGCAATCATTGTGCTCTCCCGCAGAGAAAGAGCCTGCGCAGAAGGTAAGACCATTGTGCTGGTTTGGCACAGCGTCGAGCATCCACTGGATATCCTCTGCAGTGCCTATGATGCGTGGCAGACCGAAGACAGGATAAGGAGGGTCGTCAGGGTGTACGCACATATTGATGTCATATTCATCGCATATCGGCATGATGGCTTCGAGCCAGTATTTCATGTTTTCCTGCAGCTGATGCTTGTCTATTCCATCATAGAGCTTGAGGAGGTCGCGGAATTTCTGCACCGGTGCGGCATCGCCTTCGCTGAAGTTTCCTGATACGAAGCCCTGCGTCTTGATGATGATATTCTCCACGAGGGCGTGGTCCTGCTCAGGAGTAGTGGACTTCTTCATCTCGTCAGCTTCTGCCACGAGGTCGCGTCCCCACTTATGTCTCTTGGAGAACTCAGCCCAATCCTCACGTGCTCCCTCACGCTGGAGGATATATATGTCGAAGTAGGCGAAGGTGCCCCAGTCCATATATAGGTTTGTAGCGCCGTTAGGATTATCGTGTGTGAGGTCAGTACGAGCCCAGTCGAGCACTGGCATGAAATTATAGCAGATGCACTTGATTCCCTCTTCTCCGAGGTTGCGAAGGCTTTGCTTATACACTTCTATCTGATGCTCGCGGTCGGGACCGGCATACTTGATGGTCTCCACTACAGGCAGTGACTCTACTACGCTCCATTTCATGCCGTAAGACTCGATGTATTCCTTGAGTTCGTGTATCTTCTCGCGGGTCCATACTTCTCCGAGCGGCACGTCATGCAGTGCTGTCACTATGCCTTCCACTCCTATTTGCTTTAGTTGGGCAAGGGTAATCTTATCCTTCTTGCCAAACCATCTCCATGTTCTTTCCATTGATTTATATTGTTGTTTTATTGTATTATTGTTAGAGAGCGAAATATTATTAGAGAGTGAAAAGTGAAGAGTGAAAAGTGAAGAGTGAAAAATCGCGCTGACGCAATTTGGAAAACTCTTACAAACTTTTTTACTTTTCACTTACGATTATGCCCAAGAACATCTCAAGCCCGTTAGGCGATTTTTCACTTTTCACTCTTCACTTTTCACTTAAGATTTACGATTTATGAGTCTTCTACCTTGCACTAACGTACTTATGCAATGTCTCTCTGACAGCGCCAGGACCGGCAAAGAGCTCCTTTACCATGCCTTCTATCTTCTCTCCCAAACCGGCTTCATAGAGATCGAGACCGAATACGTCCTTGCGTGAGTAGAGATTACGGAGGCAAGAGAAGTCCTGATCGGCTTTACCCACTTCGAGAGGCGCTACGATGGCCTGCAGCTCAGCGAGCAATGGGTCGGTGGAAGGTTCGAAAGGCTGGCAGGAATCATCGAGACCCTTGAGGTAACGAGCGTATCCAGCGAGTACAAGAGGGATAAGTATGAGGTTGCTCATGTCGAGGTGACGCGCGATATACTTCTTGATGGTCTCGCCAAAGCGGATAGGGAGCTTCTGACTGGTGTCGGTGGCGATACGCTGCGGAGCGTCAGGCATAAACGGATTAGGCAGTCGCTTATTGATGACAGTGCCGATAAACTCATACGGATTGAGCACGCCAGGGTCTGTCACCACCGGCATAGCCTCGATATATCCTATCTTCTGGATGAAAGCGCGGAGGTCAGGGTCAGCCATTTCAGCGGAGATAAGCGTATAGCCGAGCATACATCCGTAGATGGACATGGCGGTATGGAGCGGATTGAGGCAGGTGGTCACCTTCATGGTCTCCACCTCATCGACTGTCTTACGGGTGGTATAGAGGGCACCTCCAAGTTCGAGTGGCGGGCGACCGTTGGTGTAATCGTCCTCACAGACGAGATACTGCACCTCCTCCGAATTGACGAAAGGCGCGGTGAAAGTATGCTTCTCGGTGATGATGGTGCTGTTGTCCTCAAATCCATCCTCTGCCAGCATAGCCTGTACTTTCTCATGTGGGCGTGGCGTAATCTTGTCGATCATAGACCAAGGGTAAGAAATCTTACTGTCGTCATTGACGTAATCGAGGAATCCAGCCTCTACGATGCCGTCCTTAGTCCATTGTTCGGCATAAGCCTTGACACCTTTCTTGACGTGGTCGCCATTGTGAGAGCAGTTGTCAGTGGATTGGAGAGTGAGCGGAAGTTTGCCAGCCTTGTATCTCTCATAGAGCAGGGCGGTGAGCTTTCCCATAGCAAAGACAGCATCGAGACCGCGCTGGAGGTCAGTTTCATTATAAGAATATCCTTTCTCGGTGATGGTGAAAGTGACCATCTGCAGGCTTGGAGCCTGGAATATCTCCACGAGTCGAGCCCAGTCGTCAGCAAACTGCTTGTCAGCCTTAAGGCTTTCCGTCACGGACGCAATCACCTTTTTCTCTATAGTGCCGTTGGACTGCAGGCTAACGAGAAGTGAGAGATTATGGTAAGGGCGGTAAGCCTTGTCTATTATTTCGTAGTCGAAGCTCTCAGCCACTATTACTCCGCGGTCGTATTTGCCAGTATTGAGGGCGTCATTGAGTATAGCGGCAGGGAAAGCGCGGAAGATGTTTCCAGCTCCGAAGTGAATCCAGGTAGGCTGGTCGTGGGTCTTTTTAGCCACAGCATTGATGTCAAATCGTGGAAGCTGGTAGCCTTTTGCTTCCCATTCGGCAGCGTTGAGGTTGCCTGAGATGATGTCGTTTAGTTTCATAGATTATTGTTTATTTATTGGATATTATCGATTGTGTAGTAGGCTGATGAATACATTGTTAGTGTACGAATAAAAGCCAATTGCAAAATTACAAAGAATATCTGAACTGGCAAAGGATGTACTTTCTAAAATGTAACATAAAGTTTTTTTTTTGTTACATAATGGATTCTTTAGGTAGTAGGTAATAGGTAATAGATAATAGGAGATTAGTATCTGCTTTCTTGCGCTCGCTTTTTATTCTCTTTGGTGTTCCCCTCTTGACACAGTACGTGCTACCACACTAATGTATCTCTTTGCCCGCGTCATTAAGTCGATGGGGATTCCTCTCAATAAGATTAGGCTGGAAGCCTATACCGAGCGAAGCGAGAGTAACCCGGGACGAAGTCTCGGGATTAAAGAAGACATACAAACAGCTGTCTGGAAGACAGTACCCCTCAAGGATTTAATCCTCAAGAAACCTATCATTATCAGGATTAAGCCCAAACTCCATGAGCAGACTCCGATACTCTTCAGCGAAGCTTCTCATTTTATGATGTTCCTTTTGAGTCTTTACATACTCTATTACAGTAGGCCTATCTTTTACCGAATAAGTAAACGCTGCATATCCATTACCCCAAGATTCGAACATCGGAAACCATTCTCTATGTTCTTTTACCCAGTGGGAAGTCTCCTGCTTGAGAGTCTTGACAAAGTCACTAACAGCGATTGACGGATGTACCTCTACACAAATATGCACATGATCGGGCATGGAATTTATGCGATATAGAGTACATTTCTTTTCCTTGCAGATACCAAATATATAGGCATACAAGTCTCTTTCATGTTCTTCTGTAATCGTCCTTTGACTTCTTTTAGTACGCCAGACGATGTGATAGGTTAGACTGATGTGACTCATTTGATTATTTTTATTTGGTTTTATTATTCGTTTTGGTACTGTCTTCCAGACAGCTGATTTTTATCATACTTAAATCCCGAGACTTCGTCCCGGGTTACTCTCGCTACGCTCGGTATAGGCTTCCAGCCTAATCTTGAAGCTATCTCTTTGCGTTCTGTAAAGGTTTTCTGACCAATCTTGACGCAATCTCGTTACGCTGGATATAGGCTTCCAACCTAATCTTGACGTTATCACGCAGTGCTCGGTATAAGCAAAGACATAATCGTCAGAGTGATTTCAGCACAAAAGTAAGGAAAAAAAGTGAAATGGAGAAGATGTCTCGATGTTTTCTTGCTGAAATGGATAAAAATTAGTACTTTTGTATCGGTTTTACATCTTTAATAAATAATGCTGACATTTACCATCATTACCTGCACTTACAATGCAAGTCAATACATAGACCGGACGCTTGACAGTGTGCTTCGCCAAACCTATCCGCATATCGATCACCTCATCATCGACGGACTATCGAAAGACGACACCGTGGAGAAAGCGAAGAAGTATGCTGAAATGCAGTCGCCCCACTCCATCCGCATCAAATGCGAGAAGGACAAAGGACTCTATGATGCCATGAACAAAGGCATTGACCTGTCCTTGGGCAACTATATCATATTCCTGAATGCCGGCGACATCTTCGCTTCTAACACCACTCTGGCTGACATTGCCAAGCAAGTGGAGGGCATGAAGGAACTTCCTGCCGTCATCTATGGCGACACCGACATCGTAAACGAAGCTGGAGAATTCATACGCAAGAGACGTCTCGCTCCGCCTGAGCATCTGGACTGGAAGAGCTTCAAGCATGGAATGCTGGTCTGCCATCAGTCTTTCTATGCCAATACAGACATCTGCAAGCACGTGCATTACGACATGAAATACCGCTTATCCGCAGATGTGGACTGGTGTATCAGAGTGATGAAGCTGGCAGAGCAAAACAAACGCGAGATACACAACTCCCACCTCACGCTCTGTTCCTACCTCGATGGCGGAATGTCAGTGAAGAATCATCGCGCATCGCTCATAGAGAGATTCCGCGTGATGCAAAGCCATTACGGACTGTTCACCGCAGTGTGGATGCACCTGTGGTTCGTCATAAGGGCTTTTACAAAGAAATAACGACCGACCGGAAGATGGAAAGCACCACCTGACACTACTGAAAAGAAATGATAAAAAGACTGAAAGAACTATACGACAGCGACCCCAAATACGGGCAGTTCCTACGCTTCTGCATCAACGGAGTGCTGGCTGTAGGCATACAGTACGCCGTATATCTCGTCTGCATACTGTGGATGAACGAGTTTGTGGCTAACACTATAGGCTATTTCGTGTCGTTCTGCTGCAACTTTATCATCACCAGCTACTGGACTTTCCGCAGCCGTCCGTCATGGAAAAAGCTGACAGGATTTGGCGGTTCACACGTGATAAACTATTTAGTACAGCAATGCTTCCTCGCGATTTACCTCAATATGGGCATTCCAAAGGAGTGGGCGGCACTCGTGGCAATGTGTTCTGCCGTGCCAATAAACTTCACCCTATTGCATTTCGTCTATAAGAAAAAGGACTGAATACTACGCTTTTCCAGCGTTTCACATGGTAATTTCACGATAAAATCCAAGTTTTCACACCTACATACGTCGTAATCAAGAAAAAAAACGTACCTTTGCAGAATTAAAACAACAAAAATATAATCAAATATGAACTTTCTAGACAGAAACGAATTTAATTTCCAACCTTCAGAAAAAGTCATCAAAGCCATAAAGGAATTCGACCCAGAAACGCTTTGCTTCTACACCAGAATATATGACGAGGGAAAGAAAAGCGTTGTTACTGTACGTCTTTCGGAGATATACAATGTACCTGAAGAACAAATCCTGTTAGGTTATGGCGGTGAGGAAATGCTCAAAAATGCCATTCACTACTATCTGATGGAAGGAGATAACAAGACCATTCTCATCCCAGAATTTTCATGGTGGTACTATAATCGCGTGGCAGGCGAATGCGGAGGTTCATTCCAGATGTACCCACTCTACGAGACTGATGACACCTTCGCTTACAATGTCGATGAGGTAATAGAATATACCAACCGCATACATCCACGTATGCTCCTCCTCGCTTCTCCTAATAATCCTACTGGAAACAGCCTCACCTCTGAGGAAATAGGACGCATCATGGAGAATATTCCTTCTGACACTATGGTGTTTGTGGACGAGGCTTACGCAAGCTTTATCACCACTGATACTGACTATATCGCTCCGCTCGTGATGAAATATAATAACCTCATCATCGCACGCACACTCAGCAAATTCTATGGTCTCCCAGGTCTCCGCGTAGGATTCGGATTTATCGGTGCTGGACATGATATGTTCCTCAGCTACTGTAACAAGTACCTTGGCTACAACCGTTTCTCTGAAGCTGTGGCTCTTGCTGCCCTCGAAAGCGACGATCACTATCGTAACGTGGCTGATAAGATGGAATGGGACCGCCAACTCTTTAAGAAAGAGCTCGGTAATCTCCCAGGTTTCAAGGTGTATAAGAGTTGTGCAAACTTCATCCTCATCAAGTATCCTACTGCTATCAAGGATGAACTGAAGAAGGCAATGGCTGAACAGGACTACAAGATTAAGTTCATGTCTGACAAGGGACTCGAAGATTGTCTCCGCATTACTCTCGGTCGCCCTGAGCAAATTCAGGTGGTAGTAGATACTATCAAGCGCTGCGCTACTGCAAAATAACATTTAAGTAAGTAGGCTAAAAATATGAAATAAGTAGGTGGTCAATATTGTTTTGATCACCTACTTATATCAAATAATGGGCTTACATGCCTTTTCCCTACTCCTTCTTACTCATTATTCTTTATTCCTCACTTCATATTTTTATTGAATGAAAGCAATAATCCTGGCTGCAGGAATGGCTTCACGCCTCCGCCCTTTGACTGAGAACACACCAAAATGCCTACTCAAAGTGGGCGAGAAATGCTTGTTGCAACGTAGCATTGACGCATTGATAAGCAATGGAATACACGACTTTGTCATCGTGACTGGTTACCTCCATGAGATGATAGAGACATTCGTCGCTGAGCAATATGGCAATAGCATTAACGTGAAGTTTATCCACAATGCCGTATTCGACTCCACCAACAATATCTATTCTCTCTGGCTTGCACGCCCTGAAGCAGAAGGACAGGACATTCTCTTGCTCGACTCTGACCTGCTCTATGACCCTCAAATCATAGCAAGAGTGCTGGCATCAGACGCTGACAACGTGCTCACCCTTATCCGACACGAACTCGGTGAGGAAGAGATGAAGGTGGTATTAGACCCTAATAACGGCACTATCACCGAAATAAGCAAGACCTGTAATCCTGCTGATGCAGAGGGAGAAAGCCTCGGTATCGAAAAGATGGGACGAGATTATACTAACGCTCTCTATCAGGAACTGGAGCCTATGATGAATGAGGAGCACCTCGAAAACGTATTCTATGAGCGTGCTTTCGAGCGCCTTCTTGCTAAAGGACATACATATAAGGTCATTGATGTGACCGAACTATTCTCTTGCGAGCTCGATACCGTGGAGGATTTCGAGAATGCTAAGGCAAAAATTCCTGCTGAATTATACTAAACAAAGGCATATATGAAGGTCGGATTTGACGCTAAAAGATACTTTCACAATAATACAGGACTGGGAAACTACAGCCGTACTCTTGTGGACGGACTGAAAAATATGTTTCCCGACAATGACTACATACTCTATGATGAGAAATCATTCACACGCACATTCCGCCTTGGACACAAAGCGGAAAGCGATGGGTGTGACATCTTTCATGGACTTAGCAACGAGTTGCCTTTCGACATAAAGGGAAGAAAAGCGAAGAGCATTGTTACAATGCACGATGTGGCATGGCTCACTTTCCCCGATATGTACCACTGGGCTGACCGCCATATCTACGACTATAAATATGGCAATTCATGCAAAAGAGCGGATAAGGTAATCGCTATTTCTGAATCTACCAAGCGTGATGTAATACGTTTCTACGGTGTTCCAGAGGATAGAATCGAGGTAATATATCAGCCAGTGCAGGAGTATTACTACTCTCCACTGTCACAAAGTGACTGCGACCGCTTTATCAGAGAGCAGTTTGGAGAAGATGGTCTCCCCCCTTATATCCTATATGTAGGTAGTATCAACTCCAGAAAAAACCTTCTCGGTGCGCTCCAAGCCCTCACTCTTATTCCTGAAGAGCAGCGTCCTCTATTGCTGATTGTGGGCAACGGGAGGGAATATCGCCATGAGTGTGAAGCTTTTATACAAAAGAATCATCTGGAGAAATACACGAGAATAGAGACTTCTATCCATAATAATTTGCTCCTTCAGGCACTCTATACCAACGCTATGGCGTTCATATATCCATCTTTCTACGAAGGTTTCGGACTGCCCGTGGTGGAAGCAGCGCTACAAAAGACACCTGTCATCACCACGACTGTAAGCTCCTTGCCAGAAGCTGCCGGCCCTGACGCTTGCCTGATAGACCCTCACAGCGATGATGCCGTCGAGCAAATGAGGCACTATATGGAGAAACTATGCTCGGACAGACATTATGCTGACGAAGTGGGAACCAAAATGGAAGCCTACTCCCGCGCAATGTTCTCACCGGAGAAGCTCACTTCCGACATCATGAATCTTTATCAGATGGTTCTGTAAATTATCACCGTTATGTGAAAACTCTATTAGAATAATGACGTTTTGTTATAGCTAATTTATAGAACCACCCTAACTCGAAATGTAATACCACATGGCAAATTACGATATTCGTCCTCTTCAACTTCGCATTCTTAAAATCCTGCAGGCCATTGACTCTGTATGCAAGGAGCACGACCTGAGATACTATCTCTGGGCTGGAACAATGCTCGGAGCCGTCCGTCATAAGGGCTTCATACCGTGGGATGACGACCTGGACATAGCTATGCCACGCAAAGACTATGAGATTCTGATGCAGCATGCCAAGGAATGGATTCCACAACCCTATGAAGCCAAGTGCGCAGAGATTGACCCTACATATTCGGGAGCGTTCGCAAAAGTCATCGACAGCAGCACTACGCTTATCGAGCGTGAGCACTACAACTATCTCGCAGGCATCTATATCGACATCTTTCCCCTCGACGGAATGCCGAAATCACACGTTATGCAAATGTGGCAGATGACAAAATACAAGGCATACTGCAAGCTGATATACTTCTATCACCGCGATCCTTTCAAGCACGGACATGGTCCGAGCAGCTGGATTCCATTGACTGTGAAAAAGCTTTTCACACATGATGGACTGCACAAAAGCGTTCGCAAGGTGATGATGCGCTACTCTTACGACGATTCAAAGTACGTAATAGACTATGATGACAAGAACCTCAGAGGACTGATGCAGAAAGACATCGTCAATCCTCCTGCGCTTGTCCGCTTTGAAGACGGAATGTTCAGCGGTGTAGCACAACCAGATATATATCTTACAAAGAAATATGGCGACTACATGACCATCCCGTCAGGAGAGCATCAGCGACAGCATAACTTCTTTTACCTCGATTACAATACTCCATACAAGGAATATCACGACAAGCGTTCCTTCACCAACAGATAGATAAAGATGCAACAAAAGGTTACTGTCATAACGGTTTGCTTCAATGCAGAGAATGAACTGAAGCGAACTGTGGAAAGTGTATTGAGTCAGGATTACGGCAATCTTGAACTCGTAATCGTGGATGGCGGATCGAAAGACCATACGAAAGACTATCTGCTGACGCTGCCACAGGACAGGATAAAATGGATTTCCGAGCCTGACAAAGGCATCTATGACGCTATGAACAAGGGCGTAAGGATGGCAACCGGCGACTGGATTATCTTCCTGAATTCCGCAGATACCTTTACCGGAACTTCCGTAGTGAGCCAGGTCTTTGATGGTATCACCCCTGATAACGACATCATCTATGGCGACGTGATGAAAGACGGCATCGTGAAAAAGGCAGAAGAAGTGCACAACAGCCACCGTATGTTCTTCTGCCATCAATGCGTTTTCGTCAGAAAGAAACTGCTCTCCGAATGCCCTTTCGACCTAAAATACAGGATGTCGGCAGACTTCAAGTTCTTCAAACTTATGGTATTGCGAAACAAGAACTTCGTAAAAAAGGACATTCCTATCGCCAATTTCGACCAGACAGGCATATCAAACACGCACCGTTCTGCCGGTATTGCCGAGAACATCCGCATCATATTCGAGGTGGATAGCATGAAAGATATTCTCAAACTCGCACCAAGAATGATTTTCCAATACATGATGTGCAGACTGAGGGGTAAGTGACTGCCCCACTCCATGCCGTCATTTCATGTTCTCCCTTTACTTTATCAAAGCATAACCACTGCCATATTATATCCCGAAAAGAATGAAAAAGCGAATAATTCTCTCCACTGAAAGCCAGTACGTCCACGACTTGATGGAACGGATACCGGAAGCATTTGCATCCGGCGAGGGGGAGTTATTGTACGACAAGCGCAACAAGATTCGCCGTTTCACACTGGAAGATGGAAGCGTGGTCATAGTGAAACAATACAAGAAGCCTAACTTCTTCCAGCGGATATGCTACAGCACATTCTGGAACAACAAGGCAAAGAAATCATATATCTTCGGCAACAGGCTGCTGAATCTCGGCATTGACACGCCACGCCCTATCGCTGCTGTCACCTATTATAATAATATAGGGATGGTAAACCGATACTATTTCGCTTCCACGGAGGACAGCCGACCTGACTGTCTCATTCTCCGTGATGGCAATATGGACAATCCCCAGCCGCTGATAGATGCGCTTTCCGCTTACCTCATCCATCTGCATGAGTTGGGATTCCTGCATGGTGACACCAATCTCTCCAACTTTCTCTACTCCAGGAATGCAGACGGCTCATTCTCATTCTCGGTGATTGACACCAACCGGTCACACTTTCTCGGTCGCCCTGCCAGCAGAAAAGAAGCGTTATCCAATCTCATTCGCCTCACCCACAAGCGGTCATTGCTCTGCGAAATCATCACTTCCTACGCCTTGCAGCGTGGATGGAACGCCGAAGATGCAGTGAAGACGGTATTCCATCTCATAGAAAAAAGGGAGAAAAGGAAAAACTTTCTGCATTTATTCAAGTGATTTCCGGTCTCCTTTTGGTCTGTATTGTTGTTCACTAAGAATAAAGCTCAACTATCGCAGACAAAAGAAATGCCCCTCAGTCCCCACTGTCGTGGGGAAGATTAAAACATCAATAGAGAAAAATAAAGAAAAAATAGAAAAATATATTTGTTTATTTTTATTTGTTGATATTTTATTGTAGGTTATCAGCTTGGCAGATAAAACCCGCCAAATCAACATTCCACAAACATAGTCTATAAGCCAAATAATCGCAATGTGGCTTATATCAGAATCCACACAGATACAGTTAAACAAACGATATGCGTTACGTTGCAGGGCTTTACGGCATGGAAAATTGTCCTGTTTTTCCAGTTTCGCAACGCGACAAGAAAGCTGCTTTGTAACACATTGATAACCAATAGAATGCAAAAGCATAGTTTTTACAATGCAAAAGCATAGATATTACCTCCTAATATCATAGCTTTTACGAGGTAATATCTATGCTTTTACTTTCCAATATCTCAACTATCGCGGAATAATAGCCGAGTCTTCTCCCTTTTGTTCCATTTTTCCTATCCACATCTACCATGGGTATATGAATGCTACATCTCAAATCATAGCATCACTTAGCGTCGCTTCAGATACTCTTCATACGGCTTTTCTGCATCATAAAGCATGGTGCCGTGCATCGTAGGTGCCTGAACCGGCTTCATATAGTCGCCATATTCGAGGCGAAGAAGCTCGTCATAACCTGATGGACACGGTATCATCAGATGCTCAAATGGCAGCATTAAGGTCTCTTTATAGCAGCCCAGATACTTGATTGGCAGAGTCATATTCTGACAAAGGAAGGCTCCATACGCCTTGCGATCATCCATTTCCACGGACTTTACCACCTTTTCAAACTGCTCATACCAATATTTGTCCGACAGAATCTTAGTGTGGTTTCGGCACCAGAGATAAAGGGACTTCGGCAGACAGTGGGTCAATTTGCGCACGAGTTTCAATTTCTGGTTTGCTTTTCTCACCTTTACATAATGGCGTTTAAGGGCACGTGGATTAGAAGGAAGCGTGTCAATGACGAAGATATCTATGAATATGTTCTGCTGATGACGCTGTGGCTTGCCGTCAGTGCGTATCGCTGTGGTGCCTTTCATGTGGAGCTGGGCATAGCGGTTGATGTAATATGGATGCGAACTGATGGTCTGCAGATAGTAAGGATCTTCGAATTCATCCGACAATTCCAGCAGTTTGTCATAGTCGCTGCGCAGCATTGCCACATCAATATCATCGTCCCAAGGAATGAAACCCTTTTCTCTGACGGCACCGATGAGCGTTCCCGAGTCAGCAAAGACACGGAGATTATGCTCCTTGCAGACGCGCATCAGTTCCTGAAAGAGGTCCATCTGCACCGCCCAAGCTTTCTTCATAGTCTCGGATATGGTGTAATCTCTCCTTGTTTCTTCGTTCAGAAAGCCTTCCGGAACTGGGTATTTCAAGTTTAGCATTGTTGTTGTTTTCTTTAGATTGGGGTGTTATTCGTGAGCGGAATTGCCCGTAAAAGCGGGCAACACAGTGGCTCTTCGATGTCGTGGGATTATTATTGCAGATATATATGAGAGACACTGCTGACAAATATGATTACATTCTCTTCTGCAATTCGGTGAAAGCTGTGCGGAAGAAGTAGCCAGAAGCGATTTTATCACTCATTGCTTTGACATTCTTCTGCATTCGTTTATAATCTTCAAGCGTCACTTTCTCCAGCACTTCACCGAGGTTTTCCAGCGTATCTACGCATATTCCGATGCCATTTTCCTCAATAAAAGGAGCCAGAGCTGCGGTCTTTCCGATGATGACAGGAGCGCTACAACGCAGGTAAAGCAATATCTTGTGAGGATTATTGTAAGCCATATACTCACCTATCATGCCCTTTCCTTCTGTCAGAGACTCGCCATACCATGACAATCCGAAGTCGCCGAGGTTGTTTTCCATCAGTTCATAGTCGGCAGCAAAGCCCTTATATACGAGTTCTTCCTTAGCTAAATCCTCACGGAAACCAGCTCCATAGAGATAGAACTTATGACCTTTGAGCTGTTCAGGAAGCATATAGATAAACTCATTGTGCTTTGTAGTAAGACTTCCAGCAAAGAAAATGCTATACTCTCCCGGTGCATTAGGTGCCTGACGCTTTGACGTTATTGGAGCAGGAGATAAGTAATCGAAGAGTCCTATTATTTGCATCTCGCCCTGATAGCCATAATCCTTCAGCCATTTGTGCATAGTAGGATTATGCACTATGAGAGCATCAGAGTGTGCCAGACGCTCCATCTCACGCTCTACGGTAAGTTTCTTGCGTCTGAAGCATCCCAGGTCATGGATTACAGTGACCACTTTCACTCCTTTCCTGTGAGCCATATCGCACACGAACTCATAGTATTTCTTCATAGGATACTGTATGACAAGCGTATCACCACGGCGCAATGACATCACACCCTTCATCACACTGGTGAATGTATAGAAGAAATCAAAGACCATATTATGACGACGACTCTGCTGAAGTCCAAGGTTTTGGAACCCCATATCAGTCATTATCTTCTCTAAATCGGTTCGAACACGACCGCCACCTGACTTTACTGTCTTGTAGTTTCGTGAGATAAAGCAATTTCTCATATTAGTTGTTATTAGATTGATTCTTTGTTTTAAGGTCTATAACATTATGCTTTTAGGCTGGCATTTTAGTGCTTATTGGGTAGCATTACTTTGGTTTTGTGATGCGAACGCTATCTATCAGCGCATCATTAGCCACGTCATAAGCCTTGTATGTCACTGCCTTCGCATCGACATCTATTATCTGATAGTAGCGGCTTCCCTGGATTACAGGGTAGAAACGCTTGGACGGATGCAGATGATATTCCTTTGGCGAGCAATGGGAAATGACATATAGCGGTGGATTAAGGCAGTCATGCCCCTTCAGAGGCGTTTCATCTGCCGTGCAATGCGCATATCCATGCTCGTGACCTTGCAGCACAAGGTCTGCTTTTGCATCGCATATAATGTCATTAAACATCCATCTCTGTATCAGATTGTTATTCTCTCGTCGTACAGAATAGAGCGGATGATGGAGCATCACTATGCGATGATCTGCCTTTATCTTCTCCATCTGCGTCTTAAGCCATGCTGCTTGGGCAAAGAGGAAGAAGATTTCACGGTCAGAATCGAGCAGGAAGAATGCCGTATTGTGATACTTCAGAGCAAAGAGCTGATTGTTGTCGTCTCGCTCTTCCATGCCTTTCAGGAAGTAAGGGAAGGTCAATGAGAATCTTCTCTCAAGCTTTCGCAATGGATATTTGAGGTAATCATGGTTGCCAGTGACATTCATTATCGGCATTGCAGTGCAGATACTGTCTATTCCTCTGAATGTCTCATTGAAATAAGCATCTGTAGGACGCTCGATGAGATCACCGGCAAAAGCCACAAATTCCACCTCAGGATGGCGCTGGATGGCACGTTTCAGCATACTGTTTACCACGCCATTGATGGTGTCCTGCACGTCTCCCACATACATGAAGGAGAATGATTTCGCCTTCGGATTGCTGGTATGGAAGCGGTACCACTTGGATTTCACGCCCTCAGTCTCCACTTGGTAGGAGTATTCCTGCTGTGGTTTCAGTCCTTTCAGTTCACAACGATAGAACGCAGCCTTGCCTGAACGTGAGACGAAGACCTCTCCTGTGGCTGGATAAGCTATGGTATCGGAGTCGCAGACGAGGTAAAGGCGAGCTGACTTATCCACTTCCTCGCCGCAAGTCCAGCCCACAAAGCGCGAGTTTTCACCGTGATTGCCGAATGTAAGGATTACTCTCGACGGTACATCCGATGCCTTATAGGGCTGTTCTTCCGGATTATGAAACCACGCATCCCATCTGATTGCGGTCAGAATGCAGAGTGCCACGAGGATTACTCCTATTATACTCAATGCTATCTTCATCTGAATTGTTCTCCTATTAGCTTTTGTTATTACCTGTTTTGCGAAGAAATCTGACGGCTGGAGCGTGGATTTCTGCTCCCAATACCGTGGGTTTCTCTCTGTGATAAGTTTCTATTTCCTATTTGACAATCAGCAGATTATGATTCATTCTGAACATATATTGCTGAATAACGCTCTTCAGTCTGTCCTCATATATCTTCGGACAGCGTTCCTTTACATCGTTTTTCTGCAACGTATCAGTGCGAAATTCGTAGGCATGCACCACCTTATCGCCGTCAAACTGTATCATCCAGTCTCCCTGAAGGAACTGATAATAGCCGTTGGTAGGTATGTAATTGAAGGCAAATGTGTCCTCTGCCTTACTGTTTATCACGTCCTGTCCGAATGCGATATACGGTTTGTCGTAATTCAAAAGCCCAAGTACCGTCGGCATGATGTCATTCTGGCTCATTATCTTCTCTTTGTCATAACCCTTCACCTGCTTCATTCCAGGGGCATAAATGACGATTGGCACCTTGTATCTGCCGAGGTCTGACGTGAATTGTGGGTCTATTGACTCCGAGGTATGGTCGGATGTGATGACGAAGATGGTGTTCTTAAACCATTTCTGCTTCTTTGCCTTCTCGAAAAAGAGGCGCAAAGCATTGTCAGAATACTTGATACAGCCGAATATTCTTACGTCTGTGGCAGGGAATTTATCCTTATATCGCTCTGGAATAGCGTATGGAGGATGTGACGATGCTGTAAAGACAGAGGTGACGAAAGGCTGCTTCATCTCATTCATCCTGTCGCAATAGAACTGCAGGAACTCTTCATCCCATATCGCCCAAGTGCCGTCAAAGTCGGCATCACCGTGGTAATTAGGGTCTTGTTTGTATTCTGTTCTGCCGTAATACTTTTGGAATCCGGATGCTTTTGCAAAGGCTTCAAAGCCCATACTGCCATTTTCTGCACCGTGAAAGAATGCAGATGTGTAACCTTTATTGCGGGAAAGCTCGCCTGCTATGCCTGAAATCTCATTCATAGAAGCAGGAGTAAGGAAGAATGGCTCTACGAAACTTGGAATCGAACTGAGTACTGAAGGCATGGCATCAATGCTCTTTCTGCCTGTGGCAAAACTGTATTCGAAGCTCATTCCCTCCTTTGCAAGCGACGAAAGGAAAGGCATATAGCCGCGAGCCATGGCTTGTCTGCCAAAGCTTTCCATGATAAAGATGACTACATTCTTCGCCTTGAATTTGCCTTTGACCTGTGGCAGATGAAGCGGAGAATAGAGATTATCTGCTTCCTGCTCGGTCATATAGTCACGTTCTACGAATGGTTTCTTGCCGATGGTGCGCATTATGCTGAACGGAGTATTGAGCACTATGCCTGCATCAATGGCATGATCGACGTATTGATTGGCATTCGACATGGTGATAGGGCGCACGGCAGTGGTAAATCCGCCACGCATTCCGCCAATGGTAAGCACTATCGCGGCGATGAGAGCTATGATTTGACTCACATAATAGATAGGTATTGACTCCACATCTCCGCTCTTTGGCGCCTTAAATTTCTTCCATAAGACGACTCCCATTATGATAGCGATGACAAAAAGGTACCAGTAAGGCAAGGCTTCATGAAAGATTATGGTGACGATATTGCCCTCACCACCAAATTCCTGCAATACATTCCATGTGGTTCGTCTGCCTGTAAATGGGAAATATGCGCAGTCGCAGAGGTTTGCTCCGAGTCCTATTATATTGACAAGGACGTACAATCGGCGCACGATGTCGTAATATAACGGCTTTTTCTCCTTGATATGGAGAGGCAAAAGGAATGCAAGTATCAGCCAACAGTTGAGGTATAGTATGGCGGTGCAATCGAATCGCAGTCCGGCAACAAGGAGATTAAAGAGGTATCCGGCTGTCATGTGGTCCTCATACATCCCACTATTACACCAGACGAAGATGATTCTGGTCACTGTAAAGAGGATGAAGACCCAGAGAAGATTGTGGATAAGTGCCTTTATTGTGGTAAATGAAAACTTTGCGAACATGTTTTTTCTTGTTTTTATTTCTTGTTTTGTGTGGACATATCAGCCGGTAACGCTGTGGGCATGAGGGCGGGATTGTTGCCTTATTAGGTATTCTTCGTAGGTGCGTTTCCATCTGTTGTGGGACCAAAGGTAGAGATGTGGCGCCTTACGGATGGAGTCTTCGAGAAGAGCGAGACATCGTTTTGTAATCTCATACTCAGGCTCTTGCGATGCGTTTTCAGAGACAACGTCGAATGTAGCCACATATTTGCCACGCTTAGGGCGCTCCATTCTGACAAAGACCACGCGGTCATTCATCTTCTTTGCTATTCTCTCTGCACCGGTAAAGACTGGAGTATTGTGATTGAGGAACGGTGTCCAAAGGTGTATATTCTCCCATTTCGGTGCCTGATCGAATATATATCCGAAGAGATAAGGGCGCTTTTCACGCTTCAAAACGACGAGTTGACGCAGTATATCACGCTTCGGCACAGGCGTTCCGCCAAGACTTGCTCTTGCTTCCTTCATGAGATTATCCATGAAATCATTCCTTAAAGGATGATAAATCAGCCCTGAGAAGACGTGACTGTACCCCTTTGGGTAATAAAGACCTACGGCTGAGAGCCATTCCCAGTTGCAGTAATGCCCGAGAAATACGGCAGCTCCCTGCCCTCGATCATAGGCATCAGTCAGCTTTTCCATACCTCTGAACTCCAGATGTTGCTTCATTTGCTCGGGAGTAATGGTAAGTAGCTTGACGGTTTCCACGAAATAGTCGCATAACCAATGATAGAATTTCCGCTCAATGTCGCGCAATTCCTTATGCGTCTTTTCGGGAAAAGCAGATGACAGGTTCTTTCTCACTATCTTCTTTCTGTAGCCTATGATGCAATAGAGAATGACATAGACCATATCTGAGATAGCGTATAGGACGCAGAATGGGAGTCTTGATATTTGTTTTATTATGAAATGCATCTGTTAGAGAGGCGGTTTGCGGGACCTGGGACGGTCACGAATTGGGGAGATTCCTCTGGTATTGAGCAGAGAGGGGATGTGAAGACCGGGAATATCCGCCGATAACGCGGCGAACACAGGGGCGGACTCTTGAGGATATCTACTGCTGATGTGGCAGAGAGGGGATGTGGAGACCGGGGGGATTACTTCAACTGATCGATGTCATCGTAGAGTTTTTGGAGATATGCCTGGGCATTGCGGAGGTTCTTTCCCTTAGCCAGACCTTCGTCGAAGACGGTCTTTTTCTGCTCATTATCATAGATTACCTGATTGTCTTCAGTCACCATACCGACGGCATCAGGGACTGTGAAGAATGCGAAATGCGGGGCATTGGCATCAAGTAGGTCCTTTGAGAACTTGTATTCACTATGCTTTACTCCGAGCAAAGTAAGTAGAGTGGCAGCTATATCCTGCTGGGAACCAATGACAGGAATGCGCTTTGGCTTAGTGATAGCGCCGCCAGAGAGGATTAGAGGTATCTGATAACGATAGAGTTGGAAGTTGTTCATCTTGGCTGGATAACAGCCGAGATGGTCTGGAACGATGAGAAGCAGGGTGCTATCCCATAGTTTTTTGCGCTTAATATCAGCGATATAATCTCCCAAACACTTGTCTGCGAAATAGAAAGCATTGAGAGCCTTGTCCTTGTATTTATCCACAGGCACCTCATAAGGCTCGTGACTGCTGGACGTTTGCACCACGAAGAGTCGGTTTCCGCTTTGCTTTTGCGCCGTCATCTCCTTGATAGCACGCTGGAATAGGTAGCTATCATCTACTCCCCATTTGCTCTTCGGGATTCTGGAGTCATAGTCTTCTTCAGATATTATGGTCTCAAAACCCGTGGCATGGAGGTAAGCTCGCATATTGGTGAAGTTGGCATCCCCCCCATATATATAATGTGTAGCGAAGCCAACATTATTGAGTGAGCGCGCGATACCATAGAGATTATTGGTCTTATGCGGATATTTCATGAGGCTGGATGTAGGCTGTGCAGGATAACCAGACAGTATAGCCACCAGTCCACGGTCGGTACGGAAGCTGTTTGCATAGAAATTTGTGAAATAAACGCCTTGATTTGATAGAGCATCAATCGTGTTTGTGACGCCTTTCACATTGCCTTTCTCGCTCATGATGTATGAAGAGAAGCTCTCCATAATGACCATTACGACGTTTACGCCCTGCTCTTCTCCAGCCTTTCCAGCCTCCAAAGACTTGAGGAAATCAGGTGAAAGAGGTACAGACATCGCCGTGGTGTCGGCAGGATTGAGGTCTCTTTGCTTGGTGTAAACCATCTTCTGGAAGCGTTCTGTAGCCTCTTTATCGTCCATAAAGCGATACTTTGAAGCGAAGTCTTCATCGTGTGTGACAGAATAAAGGAAGCTGAACACAGGATTGACAGCGCAATGATTGAGTCTGAAATTATTGCTGAAGAACACGGAACCCACATTGTTAGTAGCCACGGAGAGTCCACCTCTCACAGGGATAACGAGCAGAGCAGTAAGCAATATCAGCGCAGCAGTGCGGCCAATCTTCACCTTTAGCGGACTGCGAGGCACGGGTTGGCTACCATGTCTTCTGCTTTTTCCTTGCATGGCACGACGTGGATGCACCAGTTTCTCTATTATATAATATATAAATAAGGTGATAACGACAAGTACGACAAAGCCCAAGAAAAGGTCGAGAGTTTCTACACTTGCCATTGCATCGCCAGGAGAAGTGCGGAGATAGAATAGCGGAGTGGAGTCGAGAGGGAAGCCCCAATATCCATAAAGCACGATGTTAGCGAGCGTAGCCATCGCCAAAGCGAGGGAGATAATGCCGAAATATGTTCGCCATATATAGACTAAAGCCTTTCTGTTCCACCATACGCTGACGATAAGAATCAAGGCAGGAACGAAGCAAACATATCCTGCTACAGCCACATCGAGTCGCAAGGCATTCCATAACATTTGGAAGAAAGGCGAGTCGCCTTCGTCTTTGATGATAGTCTCATTGACGAAATAGAATGCCATGTGGCCAAGCGTGCCAATCAGTGTGACCAATATGAAGGTCTTTATCAGGGCTAATGCTTTTTTCATTTTCTTGGAATTTGGGGATTGAGGATGAGGATATTGGAGATATCAGCCGGTAACGCGGCTGACACAGGGGCTTATTTAAATGAAGAATGAGGAATGAAGAATGAAGAATATGGATTACATTCTATTACTTGAGTATTCTCATAGAGCCTTCACAAGTAAGTAGGACTGACATTGATTCTTCATCTTGAATATTCTACAATCTACATTAAAATATACTTATGCCTGCATATCATGGAGCTTACGATAATATCCATCAATGGCGAGGAGAGATTCATGCGTGCCGCTCTCCACGATTTTACCTTCATGCAGCACATATATCTCGTCCGCATTACGGATGGTGGAAAGTCGATGGGCAATGGCAACAGTGGTGCGGGTCTTCATAAGACGCTCAAGAGCATCCTGCACCAGGCGCTCCGACTCAGTGTCGAGAGCAGACGTAGCCTCATCGAGAATGAGAATAGGAGGATTCTTGAGTATGGCGCGAGCAATGCTGACACGCTGGCGCTGACCACCGGATAGACGGCCGCCACGGTCGCCAATCATCGTGTTGTAACCGTCTTCGGAAGCCGTGATGAAATCATGCGCATTGGCAATGCGTGCTGCATTCTCCACTTCCTCCTGCGTAGCGGAGTCCACTCCGAAGGTGATATTGTTGTAGAACGTATCATTGAAGAGGATAGCCTCCTGATTTACGTTTCCAATCAACTGCCTCAGGTCATGTATTCCGAGGTCTTTCACATTGATACCGTCGATTAGCACCTCGCCTTCCACTGTGTCATAATAGCGCGGAATGAGATCGACGAGAGTGGATTTGCCCGAACCAGACTGTCCCACAAGAGCGATAGTCTTGCCCTTTGGGATAGTGATATTGATATTGCGGAGCACCCAATGCGGTTCGCCGGTCTTGGTGTCAGAATAAGCGAAGGACACATTGCGGAACTCGATCTCATGCTCGAACGACTTGATATGCACTGGATCAGCCTTCTCAGGGATAGTATCCTGCGCCTGAAGAATCTTATCCACGCGCTCCATAGAGGCGAGTCCCTTCGGAATATTGTAACCTGCCTTGGAAAATTCCTTAAGCGGATTGATGATACTATACAGGATTACCATATAATAGATGAATGTAGGACCAGAGAGAGCATAGCCTCCAAGGACCAGCATACCGCCAAACCAAAGGACGATAACGATCATCACCGTGCCGAGAAACTCCGACATAGGGTGAGCCATCTGCTGACGAATGTTCACTCGCATGATATTATTCCTGTATCCAGAATTGATAGCATCAAAGCGAGCATTCATCTTGTCTTCAGCACAGAACGCCTTGATGATGCGCAATCCGCCAAGCGTTTCCTCCACCTGACTCATCGTATCGCTCCATAGAGCCTGCGCCTCAATGGATCTACGCTTGAGCTTTCTGCCCACTACTCCCATAAACCAGCCGAACACAGGCACGAAGATGATGGTGAAAATGGTGAGCTGCCATGAGATGAAGAGCATCGTGCCGAAATAGACAATGATAAGCACCGGATTCTTGAAGAGCATATCGAGACTCGACATAATGCTGCTTTCTATCTCCTGCACGTCGCCAGACATACGGGCAATGATGTCTCCCTTGCGTTCTTCACTAAAGAAAGAAAGCGGCAGACTCGTAATCTTGCGATAGAGCTGATTGCGTATATCCCTCACCACTCCAGTGCGGATAGGGATGATAGTGGCAGAAGAAAGGAAGTAAGCACCCGTCTTGAGTCCGGTCATCACAGCCAAAACGATACCAATAACGAGCAAGGTAGTCGATTCGCCCCAGTCAGTAATCATCATGTTGACATAATAATCAGCATTATTACTGAGCACATCCTTGACATTGCCCCAGTCCCATGCCATGAGCGAAGTAGCCTTATTGGTGTCGCCTACTTGGAAAATAATCTGCAGTATAGGTATAAGCGTGGCAAAAGAGAAGATGTTAAGCGCTGCCGACAGCACATTGAATACAACGGAAAGCACAAGGTATTTTTTGTATGGCGGCACGAAGCGACGTAGCACCTGGAGAAATTCTTTCATGCAATATTTTTATTCTATTCGTATTGTAAATTATATATTCCGTGCAAAGTTACACATTATTTATAATATATGGAAATTTTTCAGGCAATTACGCTACTTTATTGACATAAAAAACTCATTTCGAGCCCGACGTGGCATTCAGTATTTTCTGTCCGTAAAGAGAAGAAAATACGTAGTTTTTTAGCATTTTGTAAGATCATATAAAAATCATTTGAAAAAATGTTATCAAAAAGTTTACTAAAGCATTGAAAATGAAAGGGGATTTGAAAACTTTCTGATGCAAAGTCGAGAAAAAGGCTTTTACGAAAACGTTTACATAGTGTCGCTTACCACCTAAGGTACAAGTAGATACAAGAATGGTCGTGTAAAGAAATATTACGAATTGCAAAAAACTGTAAAATAGACACTAAAAATAGGCAAAAACCAGAATTTGCATTGATTTAAGTCAAAGAAAAGCGAATTTTTATTATTTTCTTTTGAAATTGTTTGCGCACACAACAAAAAGTTTATACCTTTGCATCGTCAAAAGGAAAAAAGGAGATTTCCAATAAAACTTCAGACGGACTCTGAAAGGAAACCACTCCGGAAAAGATTTCCTCTCTGACACTTACAATAGTGATTGTTTAGGTTAGTAGAATAATAGATTTAGGTTTTAGTTATTAGGTTAAAGATTGTTTGACTCTTGGATAACAAAAAGAAGACTGTGAAGTTTTCTTTCAATTTTGAAAAGGATTTTAGTTAAACATATTTTTTTCAATGCGCTGCAGCTCGTGAAGAGTAGCAGCGCATTTTTCTTTGTATCATTTTATTCGAACTTTGAGTTACAAAGCAAATTCCTGAAAATCAGGTTTCGCAACGCTATTTTCCCATGTTTTGAAGGCAAAAAAGCAAGTTTTCCACAGTTTTCACCATGTTTTTCATGTCATAAAGCAGTGATTTCACCTTGCAATGTCTTAGCTTTTACCTCCTAATAACTATGCTTTTACCT
>OQVQ01000086.1_pt1 | contig 43630 bp, 39 predicted proteins | sample 1691491 | NCBI WGS metagenome assembly OQVQ01 (sample SAMN03418252, study PRJEB22391) | human gut metagenome | biome: human-gut; feature: organic feature; material: feces | host: Homo sapiens | place: Tanzania | collected 2013-01
CGAAAAACAATATGCAAGTATGAAAATAATCACGGGAAAGAAAAAAGTAAAAGAATCGTCCGTGGACTTTTTCCAACTTTCTTTTTTATAAAAAAAAAGAAAAAGACGAAAACGAAATTACACAATTTTGATTTTCGCGAAAAAGTAACAATGAAAGAAGCAGAAAAACTCCTGAAACACTGAGGTTTTCAGGAGTTTTTCTCGTTCCCTATTATACCATACCAAAAATTAAAAGGGAACTAAAACGAAGTAATGGCACAATTCAATATGGAATTGATTATACCATACCAAAAATTAAAAGGGAACTAAAACCCGCATAAGCGCGTCGCTTGTCGGTGTAGTATTATACCATACCAAAAATTAAAAGGGAACTAAAACAGCGACTTTGGTTATTACGTAAACAAGAACATTATACCATACCAAAAATTAAAAGGGAACTAAAACGTCAATGAGTAATTTTTCTACCGTTCCAAAATTATACCATACCAAAAATTAAAAGGGAACTAAAACGTAAATGAGTAATTTCTCTACCGTTCCAAAATTATACCATACCAAAAATTAAAAGGGAACTAAAACAACATCGACGTCGAACAAATCGAAACGAAATTATACCATACCAAAAATTAAAAGGGAACTAAAACATCGTCGCATACTTCAACCGCCGCGCGGAGATTATACCATACCAAAAATTAAAATGGAACCAAAACGTATTGCCGTCACAATATCAAGGTCAATTAATTATACCATACTAAAAATCAAAAGGGAACTAAAACACATACTCGCCCTTTTCCCTTGCCTCGTGTATTATACCATACCAAAAATTAAAAGGGAACTAAAACTGCTCGCGCGTGTACGTAACGGGGCAAAGCATTATACCATACCAAAAATTAAAAGGGAACTAAAACGTTCCGTGTCGCTTACGCGACTTAAAACCTATTATACCATACCAAAAATTAAAAGGGAACTAAAACGTGGACCCGTTGCGCCTGTCGCGCCTGTGTATTATACCATACCAAAAATTAAAAGGGAACTAAAACCCGATAGACGGCGACGTTATCGTCCATACGATTATACCATACCAAAAATTAAAAGGGAACTAAAACACGTTTATGTTTACTTTCGGATTTTTAGCCATTATACCACTCTTTACGCGGCATACGCGAAACCGATTTCACCTTCGAGGAATTGCAGAACGTGAACCTCGCGCCATATGAGAACTACGTTTTGACAAACGACATAATCGAGGGCAACGCGCGAGCGCGCGGGCGGGATATGTACGCGGGCGGCGCGCAGGGCGCGCGTATTTATTAAGTAAGCGGAAAACGAGAAAAACGAGAGTGGCGAGCATGCGGGCAACAGATTGGGCGAATGTATGGGCAACAGGGCGGGTGAGTATGCGGTTGCGCGGGAGAGCAAACGGAATGATTGGACAGACAATCATGCGAAAGCGCGGGCGGGGAAATGGTTGAAACGTGAATAAAAGTTCAGAAAAACCCTTATATTTCGTCGCCTTTGTATGGTTATTATTTTTTAATTTGAAAGAAGTTGAAAATAATGTTCAAAAGTGGCGATTTTCGTTTGACACATTTTGTCGTTTTGGTTATAATGGCACTATCTTACAGGTGGCGTAAAGCCAAAAAACACAAAATAAAGTGTTTTCGACCGACGCCAACCACATTATATTGGGGTACAGAGTGAAACTTTTGGAGGAACGCATCCTCAGGGACGGTAAAGTCTTCCCCGGAGAGGTGTTAAAAGTTGGAGGTTTTCTCAATCATCTTATAGATGATACTTTGATGGAGGAAATCGGCAAGGAAATCTACTCACTCTATAAGTGCGACCAAGTTACCAAAATTCTGACCTTAGAAGCATCGGGAATCGCAATTGCATGCTACGCAGCTATGTACTTGCACGTCCCGGTGCTTTTTGCTAAGAAAAGTAAAACCGCCAACATTTCAAAGGACGTTTATTCTGCGGAAGTCAAAAGTTATACCCACGGCAACGTAAACACGATAATGGTTGAGAAGGAATTTCTGAATTCTTCCGACCGCGTGCTTATCGTCGACGATTTTCTTGCACACGGCGAGGCGTTGCGCGGGCTTATCTCATTGATCGGGCAGGCGGGTGCGACTCTTGTCGGTTGCGCGATCGCCATCGAAAAGGGCTTTCAGAAAGGCGGGGACGAGTTGAGAGAGCAGGGCGTCCGCGTCGAAAGCCTAGCGATTATCGAAAGTATGTCGGACGACGGCGTCACTTTCAGGAAAAACTAAGTTAAAAAATGCCATACGGCAAAATATATGGAGGGTTTCATAATGAAGAAAAAAATTCTTGCAATTTTCCTTGTTGTAGCGATGGTTGCAGCACTCGCAGTCGGTCTTACCGCATGTAAGAAAGACGACGGCGGCAAAAAAGATACGAAAGTCACGTCTTTTGAGCCTATCGCAAAAGAAAATATCAAATTTGGTCTTATCACTCTTCACGGCGAAGAATCGACCTATGACAAAAACTTTATCGACGCTGCGAGAGACGCGGTCAAAGCCCTTGGACTTAAAGATGAACAACTTATCATCAAATCGGGCGTTGCCGAAAGCGACGCATGCTATGATGCCGCTGCAGAACTTGTCGAAAAAGGTTGCAACGTTATTTTCGGTGACAGCTTCGGTCACGAACCGTTCTTGCTGAAAGCTGCAAAAGAGTTCCCCACCGTTCGTTTCTGCCATGCTACCGGCACGACCGCTCACACCGAACTTCAACCCAACTTCTATAACGCATTCGCTTCCATTTACGAAGGTCGTTATCTTGCAGGTATTGCCGCAGGTTTGAAACTCAACGAAATGATCGCGGCAGGCAAATTCACCGCAGAAGAAGCCAAAATGGGTTACGTCGGCGCATACACCTATGCGGAAGTTATCTCCGGTTATACCTCTTTCTACCTTGGCGCAAAATCCGTCTGCCCGACCGTCACTATGGAAGTAAAATTCACCGGCAGTTGGTATGATCCGGAAAAAGAAGGAGATGCGGCAAAAACTCTTATTGAAAATGGTTGCAAACTTATCAGCCAACACGCAGACTCCATGGGCGCACCTAACGCTTGTGAAAAAGCCGGCGTTCCCAACGTTACTTACAACATCAGCACGAAAGAATCCGGCTGCGCCAAAACATATTTAATTGGTTCCAAAATCAATTGGGCTCCTTACTTCACGTACATTATCAATTGTGCAATCAACGGTGTGACCGCTCTTGGTTTTGACTGGACGGGCGACCTTGCTACAGACTCGGTCGAAGTTCTTGAACTCAACGAAGAAGTTGCAGCTTCCGGCACCAAAGAGGCTCTCGAAAAAGCAAAAGAAGAGATTATGAACGGCACCATTAACGTATTTGACCTTAACAAAGAAAACTACATCACCGTGAACGGTCAAAAACTTACCAACTACAAAGCAGACGTTGACACCGATGAAAAATTTACGCCTGATACGTTCGTTGTTGTAAATGGTATATTCAATGAGTCCAAATATCGTTCGGCACCTTACTTTGACGTAAGAATTGATGGCATTAACCTTCTTAACGATGCATATTAATTTATAACAACAGAAAACAGGATTTTGGCGGGACAATCGTCCCGCCTTAACCCTTTTATTTCGGCGATAAAATCGCCATTTTTGGAGAGTTATATGGGACAAAACAACGTTATCGAACTCAGAAACGTTACTAAACGGTTCGGCGCGGTCGTTGCAAACAATGACGTCAGTATGGACGTCAGGCGCGGTGAAATTTTGTCGCTTCTTGGTGAAAACGGAAGCGGTAAAACCACCCTTATGAATATGATTGCGGGCATTTATTATCCCGACGAAGGTGAAATTTTTGTTGACGGGAAAGAAGTCGTTATACGCTCACCGCGTGACGCTTATAAATACCATATCGGAATGATTCATCAGCACTTCAAACTGGTTGACGTATTTACGGCGGCGGATAACATAATTTTGGGCGAAGAAATGCCCCCGTTCAGTATCCGTGAAAAATCGAAAGAATACAAAGATAAACTTGACGACTACGGCATTGTCGTTGACGCCGATGACGAGCATTCGCCCGTCAAAGAAATCAGGCTTGGCGACAAACCTGCCGAAAAAATAAAATGCGCCTTAAAATGCGCGGCACTTCCTTTTGTAAAACTCGGCAAGAAAATAAAATTCAATCATTTGTCGAAAAATCGTGCCGACATTGTGCAAAAAATCGCGGATAAGTACGGCTTCGATATCGACTTGAGAAAGAAAATTTACGATATGTCCGTTTCCGAAAAACAAACGGTCGAAATTATTAAGACGTTGTATCGTGGCGCGGATATCCTTATTCTGGACGAGCCTACCGCCGTTCTGACGCCGCAGGAAACCAAAAAACTCTTTGACGTTTTAAGGAAAATGCGCGAGGACGGAAAATCGATTATCATCATCACTCACAAGCTCAACGAGGTTCTGGAAATTTCCGACAGAGTTACCGTTTTAAGAAAGGGCGAATATATCGGTACCGTCGATACGAAAGACGCCACCGAAAGTTCATTGACGGAAATGATGGTCGGCGCAAAGATCGAACTTAATATCAACCGTAGCGAACCCGAAAATCCCGAAGACAGGTTGGTTGTTGAAGGGCTTGAACTCACAAACCGCGACGGTATCAAAAAACTCAATAACGTATCTTTCACAGCGCGTTCGGGCGAAATTCTGGGTATCGCAGGTATTGCGGGCAGTGGACAAAAGGAACTGCTGGAAGCAATCGCAGGTCTTCAACGCTTGGGCGGTGGCTCGATAACTTATATTGATCCGAAAGAAGACAACAAAAGAGTTGATTTGAGACAAAAATCACCCACGCAAATCAGGGAACTGGGCGTAAGGCTTTCTTTCGTCCCCGAAGACCGTCTGGGCATGGGGCTTGTCGGCAATATGGACTTGACGGACAATATGATGCTTCGTTCTTACGGCAAAGGTCACTCGATGTTTCTGGACAGAAAAACTCCGCACGACCTTGCGGAAAATATCGTGGAAGAACTTGAAGTAGTGACGCCTTCCGTGAAAACCCCCGTCAGAAAACTTTCGGGCGGAAACGTGCAAAAAGTTCTGGTCGGTCGTGAAATCGCGTCTGCACCCACCGTCCTTATGGCGGCTTATCCCGTAAGAGGGTTGGATATCAACTCGTCCTACGTTATTTATAATTTGCTCAACAAACAAAAAGAAAACGGAGTTGCCGTTATTTTCGTCGGCGAAGATCTGGACGTGCTAATCGCGTTGTGCGACCGTATTTTGGTTATTTCGTCGGGCAAGGTGACGGGTATTGTTGACGGAAGAACCGCAAAAAAAGAAGAAATCGGATTACTGATGACCAAAACTTTCGACGAAGAGGAGGCTGAACAATGACAAAAGAAAACAAGAAAGAAAGAGAGCCTCTTGTTCATATAGTAAAAAGAAGCGATACGAAGCGTTGGTACGCTTGGTCTATTCGTGTTGGCGCATTCGTGTTGTCGTTGCTTATTTGTGCAATCGTATCCGCGTCGATAACAAACAAAGGTTTCGGATACTTTTTCTCAACGCTGTTTGACGGCGTTTTCGGAAGTGAAAGAAAAGTTTGGAACCTGTTCCACAGTATGGCGCTGTTGCTTATCGTTGCGCTTGCTGTTACTCCGTGTTTCAAAATGAAGTTTTGGAATATCGGCGCAGAAGGACAAGTCCTTATGGGGTGCGTCGGTTGCGCGCTTGCAATGTTTTACTTCGCAGGAAAAGTCGAAGACGGTGTGTTGTACTTATTGATGGTACTTTTCAGTATTTTGTTTGCGGTTGTATGGGCGGTTATCCCTGCAATTTTCAAGGCGAAATGGAATACCAACGAAACGCTGTTCACCCTTATGATGAACTACATCGCTTCGTTCTTTGCAGGTTTTATGATAAATATTTGGGCACAAGGAAAAGGCAGCGGAACGGTTTATTTTAAGACGGGGTACCTTCCCGACGTTTATAATCAGTTTTTGTTAAAAATAATCGTTGCAGGCGTGGTGACGGTTTTATTGTGGATATATCTTCGTTACAGTAAGCACGGTTATGAGTTGTCGGTTGTCGGCGAAAGCGAAAGAACGGCAAAATATATCGGTATCAACGTCAAAAAAGTAATCATCAGAACGATGATTTTGACGGGCGTGATGTGCGGTATTGCAGGTTTGCTTCTCGTTGGCGGAACGAACCATAATATTACCGAAACGTCGGCAGGTGGACGCGGATTTACCGCAATTCTCGTTTCTTGGCTTGCGCATTTCAACCCGTTTGCAATGGTGTTGACCGCGTTTTTGGTTGTGTTTATACAAAGAGGAACCTTAAATATTGCAACAATTAACGGGCTTGGCGATGCCTATGCGGACGTTATGACGGGCATTTTCTTCTTCTTGATTATCGCAAGCGAATTCTTTATCAATTATAAAGTGGTTTTCAAAAACGGAGATAAAATCAAAAACGCAATCAAAAATGTTTTCAAAAAGAAATCGGCAATTGCCGAAACCTCGGAAACGGAGGTGAATGAATAATGATGTTCTTATCAATGCTTGTTTCTGCAATAAACTATAGTACGGTGTTCCTTTTCGGAGCAACCGGCGAAATTATCATCGAAAAATCGGGACACCTCAATTTGGGTATCCCGGGGATTATGTGTATCGGAGCAATCGGCGGTTGTACGGGTGTATCGCTTTATATGGGCTCGGTTGCCGATCCGTCGCAAGCTTCGGCGTTTGCATGTGTTCTCGTTGCAATCATTATGGCAATGTTGTGTGCAGGCGCAATGGGATTTTTGTACGGTTTCTTTACTATTACTTTAAGGTGCAATCAAAATGTAACGGGACTTACAATTACCACGTTCGGTGCAGGGCTTTTGAAGTATTGGGGTATTAAAAAAGGAGCCGCGGGATTTTCCTATGCGACAGATTTTTTCACAACGTTTTTCCCCGCAAGTTGGTCGGACGGTTGGTTTGGAAAACTTTTCTTCTCGTATGGTCCGCTTGTTTATCTTGCGTTCATAATTGCAATTATTTCGGCTATCGTGTTCAAAAAGACGCGCACGGGACTTAACCTTAAAGCAATCGGCGAAAACCCCGCAACGGCGGATGCTGTCGGCATAAACGTCACGAAATATAAATATGTGGCTTGCGTTTTGGGGGCTGCGATTGCCGGTATCGGCGGGTTGTTCTACGTTATGGACAAATCGAGAGGAAGTCTTGTGTATATCATCGAGGCGCTTGGCTGGCTTTCGGTCGCTCTTGTTATTTTCTCGATGTGGCGGCCGGGACTGTGTATCGTGGGTTCAATCGTATTCGGGTTTTTAAGCACGCTTTCAAACACAATAAACACGTCTTTTGCGCTGACGAAGCTTATGGATATGTTGCCTTATCTCGTCACGGTAATCGTTCTTATAATTACGAGCATTATCAATAAGCGCGAGACGCAGCCGCCTGCATCGCTTGGGCTTTCCTATTTCAGGGAAGAAAGATAATTCAAAAACGTTAAAAAGGTCGTCTTCGGACGGCCTTATTTATTGTCAAAACGCAACGATGTGATATAATAAAAATATGAATGCTTTGACCATTGTACACGAAACAATAAGGAAATTCGTCGGCGCGGGCGACGTCGTTATCGACGCAACCGCAGGGCGCGGATACGATACGTCGTTTTTATGCTCGCTTGTCGGGGACAGCGGGAAAGTTATTTCTTTCGACGTGCAGAAAGACGCCGTGGACAGCACCGAAAACCTTTTGAAAAGCCGCGGACAAACGGCGGACGTCCACCTTGAATCGCACGAAAATATGACAAAGTACGCTGTTGAGGACAGCGTATCGTGCATTGTTTTCAACCTCGGATATCTGCCGTCGGGCGATCACAGCGTTTTCACGCACGCAGAGTCCACGATAAAAGCAATCGAGGGTGGGCTCGGACTTTTGAAGAAGGGCGGCTTAATGTGCGTGAGCGTATATTACGGCGGCGACTCGGGCTACGAGGAAAGAGACGCGCTGCTGCCGTATCTGAAAACGCTCGATTCGTCGAAATATCAGGTCTTGAAACTCGATTTTTATAATTGGACGAACGACCCGCCGTTCCCGGTGTTTATCATCAAAAACTGAATGATAAAGCCATAAGGACGATGTATTAAAGGAAAATCCACGATATTATAAAGTTGAAAAACCAAACAAACAACGCTTTCGCCGAAATTAACGTCGATAAAAACCGACAAAATGAGCTGCTGCTGGCAAGAGAAGGCGATGAGAGCACGAAGTATTCTCAATCGCCGAGCGCAGACGACAGGCTCCACGCGCGATTTAGAAAGAAATCGCGCAAATGCGTTAAAAACGCATTAAAAAAACACACCAGATACGGTGTGTTTTTTAGTGGAGCTGCTGACGACAAGGAAAGGCGGGGAGATTGCTTGCAAGAAGAGACGCCGTCCGCAGGCGACGAGCGCTCCGCACGGCTGTAAGCCGTGCATTTCATTTCATTGGAAAATGAAATGAAAAATCCGTGAACGAAATTCGTTCACGGATTGTGGAGCTGCTGACCAGACTTGAACTGGTGACCTCATCCTTACCAAGGATGTGCTCTACCTCCTGAGCCACAGCAGCGTTTTTATCAATGCTCAATTATTATATTGAATAAGGCGAAATATGTCAAACGAAATGAGCAACAAAACAAAAAGTCGAAAAAATAATTTATTGCGGCGTTTATAATAAAATTTTTAATGAAAGCCGTACGATGGAAACATTTTGTCATGAATGATAAAACTGTCGCATAACGTGAATGAAAACCGCAAAAATTTTTTTTGAATCGCAAAATTTTATGGTTGAAAACGACCTAATCTGTTTTACATAAATCAACATATTATATATAATATAGAAAGTAAATTATTATAATGGAGAGAATCGGGCAAATTTTGTCCAACCGAAATTGAAATGAATTGGCTTGACATATTTTATGCGTTTTTGTCCCTGCTTGGCGGTATCGGCGTCTTCCTTTACGGAATGAAGTTGATGGGCGACAGCCTTGAAATGGTTGCCGGCAACGAAATCAAGCGAATGTTTGCCAAAATATCGAATAAGAAGCTTATCGGAGTGGGCATAGGAACGGTGACGACGGCGGTCGTACAAAGTTCCGCGGCGATAATCGTTATGTCGATGGGCTTTGTCAACAGCGGACTTATGTCGCTGACTCAGGCGATAACGATAAGTTACGGCGCGAATATCGGTACTTGCGTGACGGCTCTTATCGTTGCAGTTGGTGTAGGCGGCTTTGCGGACGTCCAGCTCACGGTCATTTTTGCGGCTCTTGCGGGCGTCGGTGCGTTGATGATAATGTTCACGAAAAAGGACAAAGTCAAGAAAATCGGCGGCATTATCACGGGGCTTGGTATGATATTCGTCGGGCTTTCGGTCATGACAAGCTCCATGTCGATTTTCTCGCAATCGGACAAAATCAGTGCATTCCTTGCAAAGATTTCAAACCCCGCATTGCTTTTATTGTTCGGTATTTTGTTTACGGCGCTTATACAGTCGTCGTCGGCGGTCAGCGGTATCGTCATCACGATGGTTGCATCCGTTCCGGCGCTCCTCCAATTCGATCAGGCATTATATATCATTCTCGGCAGCAACATAGGCACTTGCATAACGTCGCTTATCGCTGCAATCGGCACAAATACGAACGCAAAGCGCGCGGCTGTTATCAACGTATTTTACAAAACGGTCGGCGTTATCATTTTCGGTATACTCAGCATCTGGGTGCCATTCGGAAAAATGTTTTCGGTATTCAAAGCGCCTGCGTTGCAAGTTGCAATGTTCCACCTTTTCTTCAACGTGGTGGCAACCGTGATATTCTTCCCGTTTACGAATCTTATGGTGAAAGCGAGCGAGAAAATTATGCCCGAAAAGAAAAAACCCGTGGATGAAAACGAGCCGCACCTGTACTTTTTGGAGGAACGCTTGTTGAGAACGCCCCCGGTTGCGGTCGCGCAGCTTAAAAACGAAATCGAAAATATGGCGGAAATCGCAAAATCAAACTTCGACAAATGTATGGACGCGGTTATGGTCGGCAAAGTGTCCGACGTCATCGACGAAATCGCCAAAAACGAAAAATGTCTGAACTTCCTTAACCGTGAAATCACGAAATATCTTGTGAAATTGTCGCAGGTCGACCTTTCGGAAGACGACAAACTCTTAATCAGTACGTCGTATCACACCGTAAGCGATATCGAGCGTATCGGCGACTACGCCGAAAATATCTCGGAATACGCCGAAAAGATGGAGGCGGACAAACTCACGTTCTCGCCGAAGGCAATTTCCGAAATTCAGACGCTTAAAGCGACGATTACAAACCTTTACGACGAGGTAATGAAGACGTATAAGGAAGTCACTCTTGATTATATCGACAAGGTGAACGAGTACGAGGAAAGCGTCGACAGACAAAAAGAAGAAATGGGCGAACACCATATCGAGCGTATGAACAAGGGTGAATGTACGCCCGAAGTCGGCGCGATTTATCTGAGTCTTGCGTCCAACGCGGAGCGTGTCGCCGACCATATGACCAATATCGCGTACGCGGTGAGAAGTTACGCCAAAAAGAAAAAGAAGGACTAAACGAAAAGTAAATTTTGAAAAAAGCAAATAAAAAACTGCAACGCCCGTTGCAGTTTTTGTTTATCATTTTATCCGTAAAGTTTTCCGATTGCCCATACGACAAGACGTTTCGGCAAGATTTTTGAAAGCCCCACAAGCAGTTTATACGACGCGCCGCCCACGACGTACACGGGCGGATTTTTCGATTTTGCGATTTTCAGGGCGATTTTCGCGATGACCGACGGCGACATTCCGTTTTGTTCGTCGCGCTCCATCTTTTCAACCGATTTGTCGATTCTTTCGCCGTAATAAACGCTGTTGCTTTTGTTCTTTTCGCGGCGGGCGGTGAATTCCGTCTTGACGTCGCCGGGAAGGATTGTCGAAACTTTTATGTTGAACGGTTTAAGTTCGATACGAAGCGCCTCGGAAAGCGACGACACCGCCGATTTTGTGCAGGAATAAAACGACTGAAAAGGCAGCGACAAAGGCGCGCCCGCGCTGGACATATTGATTATCGTGCCGCCGCCGTTTTCGCGCATAACGGGGATAACCGCCTGCGTCGCGAACAGCGTGCCGAAGTAATTTACGTCAAAAATCTTTCGTACCGCGCTTTCGTCGGTATCTTCGACCGCGCCCGAAATGCCGAATCCCGCGTTGTTGACAAGGACGTCGATACGCCCCGCGCGTTTTACGACTTCGCCGATCGAGTCAAACACGTTTTCACGGTCTGACACGTCGGTTTTTATGCTTTCGATGCCTTCTGCCGGCGTTCTGGACAAATTGAATACGCGGTATCCGTTTTCCGAGAATTTTTTTGCAATGGCATTCCCGATTCCTTGGGATGCGCCCGTAATAACTGCAACTTTCATAATCCACCTCTGAACGATTATACAATAATGTTTGAATATTTGCAAATCGTTTTCAAAACCCTTGACAGTATTTTCATTTGATTGTAAGATTTAGGTATCACATTTAATTGCTAGGGGTGGCGCGTCGCGCCTGAGATTACACCCTCTGAACTTGATTGAGTTAGAACTCACGAAAGGAAGCCAGTCCACTCGTTCTCAAAGTAATCGCTTTGGGATTTTTTATTCTAACGAGAAAAGTTCCTCCCGGCAAAGGAGCGAATATGAAATTCACATCAATTCTGAAAGAGCCGTTCAACACTCTCGACACCGTGTCGAAACTCAGTGTTACGGCTTTTTACTTTGCAATCGTGCTTGTCGCGCTTGTTGTAATCGCCGCAATCTTTTTGAAGAAAGCGAAGCCCGAAAAACTTCAACCGTTTATGAAAAGCGTGAAGTATTTCGTTTTCGGCGTAGCGACGACTTTCGTAGTTACGATGCTTACCTTAAAAATCAGCGACGACGTTCAGGGCGGAAGCTTTGTAAAAGAAGTTTTCTGGCCGATAATGAGCATTGTTATCGTGGCGTTCGCGCTGGTCGCGGCGGGCTACGTAATAAACACGGTAAAGCCCGAGTTTATGCGTAAGTTTAAGTTTATCGCGCTGTTTTTGATTTTAATCCCCGTGATTGTGAGTATTGCGTTTTTGGCGGTACACTTCAAAAAGGTCGGCGGAGATTACGAAGGCGTGTCGCAGGCAGGGCTTTATATCAGCGCAATCGTGCTTGTTCTTATCCTTGTTGTCGCCGCAACCGTTTTCTCGAAACGCAACGGTCCGTTCACCACGCGAGAGATGGCTTATGCCGCAATTTCCGTCGCGCTTTCTTTCGCGCTTTCTTACGTAAAGTTTTTCGCGTTGCCGCAGGGCGGCTCGGTAACCCTTGCATCGATGCTTCCGCTTATGCTGTTTTCGTATATGTTCGGCATAAGAAAAGGTATTATCGTTGGTGCGATTTACGGCGTGTTGCAGGCAATACAGGATCCGTGGATTATCCACCCCGCGCAGTTCTTCCTGGATTACCCGATCGCTTTTGCAATGACGGGACTTGCGGGAATTTTCAAGGAACTCAACATTATCAAAAAGCCCGCTGCCGCATTTACGGTCGGTGCAATTCTTGCGGGTACGCTGAGATATTTCTCGCACGTGTTCTCGGGCATTTTCGCATTCGCATCTTACGCTCCCTCGGGATATTCTGCGGCAGCGTGGGGCTTCTTGTACAACACGTTCACGTTCGCAGACGTCGCAATCGTTATCGTCGTTGCGCTGTTGCTGTTCAGCAGTAAGAGTTTCGTGCGCCTTGTAAACGAAAAATCGACGGAAGAATCCGCCGACGAAATCGAAAGTGGCGACGCGTCCGACGAAAACGCGGACGGCAAAGCCGCTTAATAATATTTAATCATAAGTAAAATTCCGCTTTCGACGGTGAACGAGATTTCGTTTGCCGTCGCAACGTTGGAAAGACCGCGGTTTGTGCCTGCGGGAAGAAGAAGGTTTTCAAGCGGATAATAAAGCCCGCGGCTGTTTGTGACCAGCGCGTCCCCGAAAAACGGAAACAGCGAAATTTTCTGGCTTTCAAAAGCCGTGTCGGAAACCTTTCCTTCAAGAAGTTTAATATCGAATCCGACGCCCGAAATACGGGCGTCGATTTTTATGTCCTTTGCATATTTCAGTAGGCCGATATTGCCGAGAATCTGACCTATGTCGCCGCCTGTTGCGCCGTAAATGGTAACGGCGTCGTAACCCGCGCTTTTTGCGTAAAGAAGGGCAAGTTGCCCGTCGGTCTCGTCCTTTTCCTTCGGGAAGACGACGTAGTTCAAACCGTCCTTGCGGTTTTCAAGACTGTCCAGGTCGCCCACGACCGCAACGGGGGTAACGTGAATACGGCTTAATCCGTTGTCGGCGCAAATAACGTCGGACTCTGTAATTTCCCCGATTTCGTCGGGAGTGTTCAGTATTATCGCTGCTGTTTTCATAAATATAAGGATATATCCAAAAAAGGCGGTTGTCAAGCGCAAAATTGTCAACAAAAGTCAAAATGACAGTCAATATGACAGCAAAGGAATTTTTTTCGTAAAGTCAATAAATTGACTTTTCGTCGCTTATCCCGTACAATGGATATATTACGAAAATTATGAGGGTTTATGGAAAATTTTGATTTGACTGTACTCGGCGGCGGTCCTGCCGGATACAACGCCGCGGCATACGCCGCGTCAAAAGGATTGTCCGTCGTATTGTTTGAGAAAAACGAACTCGGCGGAGTTTGCCTGAACGAAGGCTGCGTTCCCAGTAAAACATTGTTGAACAGCGCGAAAGTACTGAATTATTTTAAGCACGGCGAAAATTACGGGGTGAAGTTTTCGGGCGACGGCGAAGTATCGCAAGAAGCCGTCGTCGACAGAAAAAACAAGGTCGTGAAACGTCTTGTAACGGGTGTGCGCGCGAAATTGAAAGGCGCGGGAGTTGCCGTCGTAAAGGCGGAGGCGAAGATACTTTGCCGCGACGAGAACGGCGTCGTCGTACAATCCGAAAACGTCGGATATAATTCAAAGTTTTTGCTTATCGCAACGGGAAGCAGCGCGTTTATCCCGAAAATCCCGGGCGTCGACAAAGCGATTGAAAGCGGGCTTGCGATAACCAACCGCGAGGCGCTGAACCTTGTCGAAATCCCGAAAACCCTGCTTATTATGGGCGGCGGCGTAATCGGACTTGAAATGGCGGATTATTATTCGTCGGTCGGGAGCGACGTCGTCGTTGTCGAAATGCTCGGGAAGATCGCGGGCGCAACCGACGAAAAAGTAAGCGCGGTTTTGCAAAAAGCGCTTGAAAAGAAGGGCGTAAAATTCCGTCTTTCTTCAAAGGTCAAAGAAATTACCGAAAACGGCGCGGTCGTCGAGACCGAAAACGGCGAAGAAGAAATACTTGCCGACAAAATTTTGTTGTCGGTCGGTCGTCGCGCAAACGTAACGGGATTCGGGCTTGAAAACATCGGCGTCGAAACCGAGCGCGGTGCAATCGTTACCGACAGCCGTCTTAAAACCAACGTCGAAAACGTCTATGCCGCGGGCGACGTCAACGGAAAGTCGATGCTTGCACACACTGCGTACAGAGAAGGCGAAGTCGCCGTAAACAATATGCTTAACGTTCCCGACGAAATGAATTACGACTCCATACCGTCGGTTATATACACGACTCCCGAAGTCGCTTCGGCGGGATATACGCTTTCGGCGGCGACCGAAAAGGGAATAAACGCCGACGAGGTGCAGCTGTCCTTAATGTATTCGGGCAGATATATCGCGGAAAACACCGACTACACCGGTATTCTGAAACTTGTTTACGACAAAGATAACAACGTGCTTATCGGCGCGAGCGTCGTCGGAAATTATGCGTCCGAGTATATCGTCGCGGTGTCGAATCTTATTGATATGAAGGTGGATATCGACCGCGCGAAAAAACTCGTTTTCCCGCATCCGACCGTTTGCGAAGTAGTGCGCGAAGGTTTGTTTGAAATTAAATAATACCGCAAAATAACTTGTTTATATGGCAAAAACGTACGATAAAGTAAGATATTTTGAAACAAGCGGGTTTAATCCGCATTACAATCTCGCTGTCGAGAGCGCGCTTATGGACGCGGCGAAAGACGGCGAACTTATCGTATATCTTTGGCGCAACGACAGCACGGTCGTCATCGGAAGACACCAGAACGCATACCTTGACGTGAATATTAAAAAACTTCACGACGCGGGCGGTTTCCTTGCCAGGCGTCCGACGGGCGGAGGCGCGGTTTTCCACGACAAAGGTAATCTCAATTTCTCGTTCATAACAAGTCTTTCGGATTACGACGTGAACGAGAACAACGATATTATTATCCGCGCGATGAAAAAACTCGGGCTTTTTGCGGAAGTCAACGGACGAAACGACATCGTCATCGACGGGCGAAAGTTTTCGGGCAACGCATATCTCAAAACACAGACGGCGGCGTTGCATCACGGCACGATTTTAATATCCGCCGACACGTCGAAAATGAGCGACTTTCTGAACGTGAAACCCGACAAACTGGAAGGCAAGGGCGTTGCGAGCGTGAAGTCGCGCGTTGTAAATCTTCACGACCTTGACGAAAGTATCGACGTCGAAGCCGTAAAGCAGGCGATGAAAGACGTTTTAACCGAGAAATACGGGCGGCTGACGGAGAATTCCGCCGTGGACGAAAAGAAAACCGACGAATTTTACAAAAAATATTCCGACGATTTATGGCTGTACGGAAAGGACGTGAAACTTCAAAGTCATAAGTACAAAAGGTTTTCCTGGGGATACGCCGACGTGAGTTTCACGTTGTCGGGCGGCGTAATCAAGGACATAAAAGTGTTTTCGGACAGCATTTTTCCCGACGATATCGACGCGGCCATTCGCGCACTCAAAGGGCTGAACGTCCTGAAAGAAAACACGGGATTAAATCAGGTTGCAAGCGACGTGCTGTCGCTTATTAACGAATAAAAAGGGATAACGGACAAAATTGTCCGAAAAAAGGAGAATTGTCATGAAAGTATCGAAAGAGATACGGAAAAACGCCGTCGATTACAGCATGAACGCAATCACGGACATCTGCACCAACATCGGCCCGCGCGAATCGGGCATGCCGAAAGAACGGGAAGCCCAGGAATGGATCAAAAACCAGATCGACACCAACGGCTGGGCGGACGAAAGCGCAATCGAAGATTTCAAAGTGTCGCGACACGCGCTTGTCGGATTCACGAAAATCATCGGCGTATTTTTGATTATCGGCGCGCTTTTGCAGCTGCTGACGCTTGTCGGCAATCCCGCGCTGACGCTTGCGGTAAGGATAATTTCGCTGGTACTTGCGGTTTTGTCCATTGTCATCGTCGTGCTGGAATTCTTGTTCTACGTGCCGTTCATCGACAAATTTTTGCCGGAAACGACGTCGTGCAACGTATATGCGAAGTATAAACCGACGGGCGACGTAAAACGCCGTATCATCATCAACGGCCACACCGACAGCGCGTACGAATGGACGCTTATGAAGATAAGACAGGAAGTCATGGTCGGCGTACTTGCAGTCGATTTGTTGTGCGCGCTCGCGTCGATCGTCATTTTTTCAATCAATATCGCAAAAGGCGTCACCCCGCTTTGGAGTGTGATTTTCGCCGCATGCACCGTCGTTGCGTACATCGGACTTTTCTTCGTTTGCAACTTTAAGGTGCTGTCCCCCGGCGCAAACGACAACCTTACGGGCGTATTCGTCGCAGTGTCCGCGCTCAAATGTCTGAAAGAAAGCGGCATCAGATATGAAAACACCGAAGTCTGTGCATTGCTTACGGGCAGTGAAGAAGCCGGGCTTCGCGGCGCAACCGCATTCACGAAACGCCATAAAGGCGAAAACAAGGACGTCGAAACGTACATTATCGCTTTCGACACGATGCGCGACTATGACTATATGACGATTTATCACCGCGACATGACGGGCATGGTGAAAAACAGCCCCGAAGTCGTTGCGCTTCTGGACGAAGCGTGCAAGGATCCCGACGTAAATCACCCGTTGCCTCACGGCGTAGTGCCTTTCGGCGCGTCCGACGCGGCGGCGTTTTCAAGGGGCGGATTCAAGGCGGCGGCGGTTGCCGGACAAAACCCGAAATACGCGCCGTATTATCACAATCGTCGCGACACGCCCGACCAGATGATACCCGAAACGTTTGCGCTGGGACTTGACATCGCGCTTGCCGCAATCGAGGCTTTCGACCGCGATCAAAAGTAAATTCCGCCGTTAAAAGATAATTTGGGGAAGTCCGCAAAGGGTTTCCCCTTTTACAAGACTTACCGTAAAAACGTAGGGCAGGTTGTATAAAGACATGAAAAATATTATCGAAATCAAAAACCTTGACAAATCGTTTCAGGACGTGCACGCCGTCGACGACTTGTCGCTTGTCGTGAAGGAAGGGGAGTTGTTTGCGTTTCTCGGCGTGAACGGCGCGGGAAAATCAACGACGATATCCATAATGTGCGGCACCCTTTCAAAAGACGGCGGCGAGGTGATAATCGACGGTATGAACGTCGATCACGATATGAAAAACATCACGAAAGAAATCGGCGTCGTATATCAGACGTCCGCGCTTGACGCGAAACTTTCGGTCAAAGACAACCTTACGTCCCGCGCGAGTTTATACGGTATCACGGGGAAAGCGGCAAAAGAAAGAATCGCCGCGCTTTCCGAAATGCTGGACTTCAAAGAACTGTTGCCGAGAACGTTTGAAAAACTTTCGGGCGGACAGAAAAGAAGAGTCGACGTGGCGCGCGCACTTATTCACAATCCGAAAATCTTAATTCTGGACGAACCGACGACGGGACTCGATCCCGAAGCGCGCAAACTCCTTTGGAACGTCGTAACAAACCTTCGTAAAAGTCGGAATATGACGGTGTTTCTCACGACGCATTATATGGAAGAGGCGGCGGACGCCGACTACGTCGTGATACTCGACAAAGGGAAAATCGCGGCGGAAGGAACGCCGCTTTCGCTCAAAAACGAGTACACCGGCGACTTCGTTACGATTTATAACGCCGAAGAAGAAAACGTCAAGGCTTGGGGGCTTCCGTACGAAAAAATCAGGGACGCGTTCAGAGTGTCCGTGAAAGACACGGCAGAAGCACGGGATTTAATTATTAAAAACCCCGCGCTGTTCACAGATTTTGAAATAACAAAGGGCAAAATGGACGACGTGTTTTTGTCCGTCACGGGCAAAAAGCCCGAAGGAGGCGCATTATGAAGACTTTTCTTGCGTTGACGAAACGAAATATAAAGGTGTTTTTTAAGGACAAAGGAATGTTTTTCACGTCGCTTATCACGCCCGTGATACTTCTTGTCTTGTACGTCACGTTTCTGGCAAAGGTTTACAGGAACACGTTTGTTGCGGCGTTGTCTGACGGCGTTTCCGTCCCCGAAAAACTGATAAGCGGAATGGTTGCGGGGGAACTCGTATCGTCGCTTCTTGCGGTGTGTTGCGTGACTGTCGCGTTTTGCAGCAATACGCTTATGGTAAACGACCGCATCACCGGGGCGAGAAAAGACTTGCTTGTGTCGCCTGCAAAGCGATCGGTAATCGCGGCGTCGTACTTTTCGGGAACCTTTTTCACGACGCTTATCGTAACGTACGCGGCGACTGCCGCCGGGCTTATTTACGTTGCGGCGAGCGGCTGGTATATGAGTTTTTCGGACGTCGTTTTGATTATCGTCGACGTGTTCCTGCTGACGGCTTTCGGCACGGCGTTGTCAAGCGTCGTCAACGCGCTTTTAAGGACGCAGGGACAGGCTGCGGGCATCGGTACGATAGTATCGGCGGGCTACGGTTTTATTTGCGGCGCGTATATGCCGATATCGAGTTTCGGGAAAGGTCTGCAAAACTTTATTATGCTGCTTCCCGGCACATACGGCACTTCACTTTTAAGAAATCATTCGTTAAACGGCGTTTACGGTGAAATGGCAAAGCAAGGCTTCCCGAAAGAAGTAATAGACGGGGTTAAGGACGGCGTTGATTGCAACTTATATTTTTTTGGCGACAAAGTAAGCGTCGGCGCAATGTACGGCGTACTTATCGGCGCGGTCGTCGTGTTGTCGGCAGTGTACGTATTGATATGTTTTTTCGACGGAAAAAACAAAAATCCTTTTGAAAAGGTAATAAGAAAAGGCTTGTCGACAAAGGGCAAATAAATATTAAACAAATACTACTATAATTACTATAAAAATAATCACTATAAAAAGTTGCAACCGATATTTATAAAAAAAGTGTAACTTCCTACGGAATTTTAGTTAAAAATTATTGACAATTTTTTTTCTTTGTTGTATATATGTAGCATACTACATTTTACGACGGAGTTTTCATGGATAAAAGACAATACGCCGGCTTTCTTATCAAACAAATCAGTGAGAAAACTGACAAAAAAATAATCAGGACGTTCAAGAAGTACGGCGTGACCTGTTCGCAACACAGACTGTTGGTGTTTTTGGACAAGTCGGGCGGGAAATCGACGCAAAAAGACGTCGAAACGTATCTGGAAGTTTCGCACCCGACAGTCGTCGGGCTTCTTTCCGGGCTTGAAAGCAGGGGACTTGTTTCCTGCGTGTTCGACAGCGACGACAAGCGTATGAAAAGCGTATATCTTACCGACGAGGGCAGCGCGCTTCTGAAATCGTCGCGCAGGGACGCTATCGACGTCGGGAAAGAATTCTGGAAAGATATTTCGGACGAAGAAATCGAAACGCTTATCGCGATTCTTGAAAAACTGAAAGGAAATCTCAACAACGATTAAAATTTTTAGGAGCATAGATGGACACAATAAAAGTATTGAAAAAGAGTATAAGGGATTATAAACTTCCCTCGATTCTCACGCCGATTTTCATCATCGGCGAGGTCGTGCTGGAAACGCTTATTCCCACGGTAATGGCGGTGCTTATCGACGAAATCAGCAAGTCGATATCCATGGACCCCATTATCAAATACGGACTGATACTGCTTGCGATGGCGCTTGCGTCGCTTGTTTGCGGTTTTATCGCGGGCAAGTTTGCGGCGACGGCGTCGTGCGGATACGCAAGAAATCTGCGCCACGATATGTATTATAAGATTCAGGACTTCTCGTTTGCGGAAATCGACAGGTTTTCGACGTCGAGCCTTGTCACAAGGCTTACGACCGACGTTACGAACGTTCAGAACGCATATCAGATGATTATCCGCATTGCGATAAGAACGCCGCTGATGCTGATTTTCGCATTCGTTTTCAGCTTCCGTATAAATTGGAGAATCGCTCTTGTTTTCCTTGCGGCGATGCCCGTGCTTATGCTTGCTCTTGCGCTTATGATGAAGTTCGTAATGCCGTTTTTCAGAAAGATTTTCAGAAAATACGACGATATGAACGAGTCGGTGCAGGAAAACGTGCAGGCGATCCGCGTCGTGAAATCTTTCGTCAGGGAAGACTATGAAAAAGGAAAGTTTGAAAAGGTATCGTCCGAGGTCAGAAACGACTTCACAAAGGCGGAGCGTATCATGGCGCTTGCCTGGCCTATAATGATGCTGTGCATTTTTACGGTCATCGCGGTAATTATGTTTTTGGGTTCCAAGACGATAATCACGTCGCACGGAGAGAAACTCACGGTCGGCAATTTGTCTGCGCTTATCAACTATGCAATAATGGCGTTGATGTCGATGATGATGCTTTCGATGGTGATCGTCATGCTGACGATGTCGATTGAAAGCGCAAACCGTATCAAAGAGGTTCTTGTGACGGAATCGTCGCTTAAAAGCCCCGAAAATGGCATTACAACTGTTGAAAACGGCGATATAACCTTTGAAAACGTTTCGTTCAAATACAGCGAAAAGGCTGAAAAATACGCGCTTGAAAGCATAAATCTTTCAATCAAATCAGGCGAAACGGTGGGTATTCTCGGAGGCACGGGTTCCAGCAAAAGCAGCCTTGTGCAACTTATCCCGCGCTTGTACGACGTGAGCGAAGGCAGGCTTCTTGTCGGCGACAAAGACGTCAGGGATTACGACCTGGTCGCACTTCGCGATTCGGTATCCATGGTGCTGCAAAAGAACGTGTTGTTTTCCGGCACGATAAAAGAAAACATCCGCTGGGGCAACGACGCAGCGTCGGACGAAGAAATCAAACGCGTATGTCGTCTTGCCTGCGCCGACGAATTTATCGAGTCGTTCCCCGACGGCTACGACACGCATATTGAGCAGGGCGGCACGAACGTTTCGGGTGGACAGAAACAAAGACTTTGTATCGCGCGCGCACTCATTAAAAAACCGAAAATCCTTATTCTTGACGACAGTACGTCGGCAGTCGATACAAAGACCGACGCGCTTATCAGGAAAGCGTTCAGGGAAGAAATCCCCGACACGACCAAAATCATCATCGCTCAGCGCGTGGCATCCGTCGAGGACGCAGACAAAATCATCGTGATGGAAGGCGGACGTATCGCCGCAATCGGCACGCACGAGGAACTTATGCAAACGAGCGAAGAATACAGGAGCGTTTACGAGTCGCAAACCCGCCACTCCGACAACGAAGAAGGAGGCGACGCACAATGAAAAAGGCTTCCGCAATGAAAAATCAACGCAATATGCAATCCGCCAAAAAGGGTACGTTTGCCCGTCTTTTGAAATACCTTTTCAAATATTACGGCTGGCAGATTATCATAATGTGCATCACCCTTCTGATGGTGTCGGCGGGTATGCTTGTCGGCAACGTCTATATGCAGAAACTCATCGACGACGTCATCACGCCCGCGCTTTCGCAGAATATGCCGTGGAGCGAGGCTTCCGTCCTGCTTGTCAGAATGGGCGCGACGATGGTTTTGTTTTTCGTATTGGGCGTTATCGGCTCTGTCGTAAACAACCAGCTTAACGCAATCATTACGCAGGGAACGTTGTATCATTTCAGAAAAGATATGTTCAACAATATGGAATCCCTGCCCATTAAATATTTCGATACGCACAAGCACGGTACGATAATGAGTACCTATACCAACGATACCGACGCCGTGCGCCAACTTATCGGCAACAGTCTGCCCGTATTGTTCCAGTCGGCGTTCACGCTGGTCGCGGTGTTCATCGTAATGCTGACGTACAGCGTATATCTGACGCTTATCGTCGTTGCGGTGATACTGCTTATGCTTTTCGTCGTCGTGAAAATCGGCGGAGCAAGCGGCAAATATATGGTCGCGCAACAGGTCGCCGTCGCCGACGAAGAAGGCTATATCGAAGAAATGATAAACGGTCAGAAAGTCGTGAAAGTGTTCAACCACGAAGACGCCGCAAAACAAGGATTTGACAAACTCAACGATAAACTCAACGACGACAGCAGAAAGGCGCATACTTACGGCAATATCCTTATGCCGATTCTCGGCAACATGGGCAATCTCCTGTACGTATTGCTGGCGTTTATCGGCGGACTTCTGGTCATTTCGGAAATCAATACCGGGTTCAAAAACGTCGGTATTACCGGGTTCAATCCGCTGACGGTCGGCGTTCTCGTTTCCTTCCTGTCGCTTTCGCGCCAACTTTCCAACAATATCGGCAACATCGCGGGACAAATCTCGATGGTTACAATGGGGCTTGCGGGCGCGTCGCGCGTGTTCGATATGATTGACGAACAGCAAGAAACCGACAACGGCTACGTCATGCTTGTCAACGCCACGAAGGACGAAAACGGCAATATCGCCGAAAGCGAAAAACGCACGGGGCTTTGGGCGTGGAAACATTACCACAAGGAAACCGATACCACCACTTATGTGGAACTCAAAGGGGATATCGAACTTGACGACGTCGATTTCGGTTACGTCCCCGACAAACTCGTGCTGCACGGCGTATCCCTTCGCGCAAAACCCGGTCAGAAATTCGCTTTCGTCGGCGCAACGGGCGCGGGCAAAACGACAATCACCAACCTTATCAACAGGTTTTACGACATTCAGGACGGCAAAGTCCGCTACGACGGGATAAATATCAATAAAATCAACAAAAAGGATCTGAGAAGGTCTTTGGGTATGGTTTTGCAGGACACCAACCTGTTCACGGGAAGCGTCATGGATAATATCCGCTACGGCCGCCTCGACGCCACCGACGAAGAATGTATCGCCGCCGCAAAACTTGCAAACGCCGACGACTTCATCACGCGACTTCCCGAAGGGTATAATACCGTAATCACGGGAAACGGCGCAAATCTGTCGCAGGGACAACGCCAACTTTTAAGTATCGCGCGCGCCGCCGTCGCAGATCCGCCCGTCATGATTCTGGACGAAGCGACGTCGTCAATCGATACCCGCACCGAAGCGATCGTTCAGGCAGGTATGGATAACCTTATGAAAGGCAGGACGGTTTTCGTTATCGCGCACAGGCTTTCGACAATCAGAAACGCCGACAGCGTCATCGTCCTCGATCACGGCAGAATTATCGAGCGAGGCACCCACGACGAACTTATCGCAATGCACGGCACGTATTATCAGCTTTACACCGGCGCAACCGAACTCGAATAATAGTTTATAAAACAAAAACCGCAGTGATATTGCCTACGGCGTGATGTTTGCCTTTCGGCAAGTGATATTGCTTACGCAGTGATATTTGTCCTATGGACAAGTTGTGGATTTACCTTAACTTCGGCTGAAAGCCGAAATATAACTTTGACGAAGTCAAAATATAACTTTTTGCCGTCGGCAAAAAATATAACCGTTTACAAAGTAAACGATATAACTAAAATAGCCCGCTGTCTGAAACGGCGGGCTATTTTCTTGTGTTTACGTTATCTGTGGGCGTTTACAAAGTCCATCACGGCGGATTCGTACTCTTTCGGGGCGTTTGCATACGACGCGCCGTGTCCCGCGCCGTCTACAAGGAACAGGCGTTTGTCCGAGGAGCAGGCGTTGTAAAGTTCGTGCGCCATTCGCACAGGGATAAAACGGTCTTCCTTGCCGTGAATAAACAGTATCGGATATTTTGCGTGTTGCACCGCTTTGAGAGGCGTGAAGTCGTCGACGGTATTGCCGAATTCTTTTGCAAAAAGTTTATAAACGCGTTCCAGCGTGGCTTTTGGCGTGAAACCCATGGTGAGTTTCGAACTGTGTGCAAATTCCGCGCGAATCGAGGTGTAGGCGCAATCCGACACGACGCATTTCACGTTTTTCAGTGTCATTTCGGACATAAGACAAACGGTTGCGCCGCCCAAAGAAATACCGTGCAAAATAATGCTGCCGCCATCGAAACGCTCGTTGAGTTTGTCAACCCACAGAGCGGTGTCGAGCCTTTCGTAAAGTCCGAAAGTGATGTTGTTTCCGACGCTCGTTTTGCCGCCGCGGTTGTTTGTCAGAAGAACGTTTATGCCGCGTCTTAAATAAAACTGCATTATTGCCGACATATCGCCCAGGGGACTGCTGTTGTAGCCGTGCACGAGAATGGCGGTATCGCGCGCGTTTTCACCCGCGGTATAAAACCAGCCTTCAAGCGTAAGAGAGTCGAAAGTGTTAACGGGAATAATTTCCTTGTCCCACGTTTTGACAAGCCTGCTTGCAGCTGAGCTGGTGTCGTACAAATGCTTGAAATTGGGCCCCATTACCTTTTCCGCAAACGGCGTTTTTGGCGTAAACAAATGTTTACTTGGTCTGAAAAGGGCGTTAAACGCGATTTTTGCGATGCACATAGTTATCCTACCTTATTTTTTGAGTATGACTTTGCCGGCGGTTTTCGAGATATATTCGCCGTTTGACACAACCTTTTCGCCACCGACGAAGACGTAATTTATGCCTTTGGGGGTGAAGTCGGGGACTTTCGGGTTTACTTCCACGTTGTCGAAATCGAAAATTGTAACGTCGGCGAAATAACCTTCTTTCAAAAACCCGCGGTCTTTGATTTTGAAGCGTTCCGCAGTCGCGCCCGTCATTTTTCTTACGACGTTTTCAACGGGGATATCGTTCTTCTTCGCGCGCACCAAAAAGTACGGGAAGCACTGATACGTCGCGCCGTTTTGCGTGCCGGCTTCTTCAACCCACGCGTCCGTCATAAAGATGGACAGGTCGTCTTTCATCAGCCTGTCGATTATTGCGTCGTTGTAGTATTTGTCGATGTAAAGTCTGCCTTGCGCGTTCGACAAATCGACGAGTTTCAAGTAGCAGTCAAAGTCGGATATTCCTTCCGATTCAGCAATTTCTGCAATCGTGCGGTTTTCGTATTCCTTATGGTCGTCCGAAATGTACGCGACCGTGAAGTCGCTGAAATCCAGCCCCAGAAGTTTTTTGGACATTTCCACGAGTACGCGCAGTTTGAAACGGTTGAAAGGTTTCTTTCGGTCTTCCTTGCTCATTGCGAGATACCAGGCGGGCATAACGATTGTGATGACCGACGCGCCGTAAGTGAAAGCGTAGTTGTCGTAGGCGATTTTATATCCTTTTTCGTTGTAGTCGTGCAGTTTTTTGAGCATAGGTTCAACGCTCGGCCACGACGAACGACCGACGAAAATAAGATGGCTGTATTCCGTCCTGACTTTCGACTTTTCCATAATGTCGATGATTTCGTCCAGCGCGATTTCGATATGCGGTTTCGAGATAAGGGGATAACCCATCGCGACTTTCGATTCCGCGCGCGGGTGAATGGTCAGGATACCGTCGTACTTTTGCAGTTCCTTTGCGAACGCGACGAGTTCGTCCGTTTTGCTGTACATGCCGGGTTCGTACATAAAGCCGAAACTTCCGCCGAACGCGCCGTTTTCCATTGCCTCGTCGACGAGTTTCATTTCTTCGTCGATTTGTTCTTTCGTGAGCGGTTTCGCGTCAAAGCCCGAAATGCTTATGCGCGTCGTGCCGTGTCCGATAAGGGGGACGATATTGACGTAAAGTTTGCCTTCGGCATTTTTAACAAAGTCTTTGAAACTGCCGGGGTTTTTGGCGTGGAATAAACCGCCGCCGACTTTGTCCTTATATTTTGTGTTTTTGTCGACGCCGAACGGCGAAAATCCGCAGTTGCCCGTGATCTGGGTGGTGATTCCCTGACGGATAAACGGCTCGTAAAACCTTTCCGCGTCGTCGTAGTCGTAAAAGAAATCGTTGTGGCTGTGCGCGTCGATGAAGCCCGGGGCAACAGTCAAGCCCGTGCAGTCGATAACTTCGGCGTCCGCGGCGTCGATGTCTTTTGCGATTTTCGTGATTTTGTCGCTTTCGATAAGAACGTCCGACACGTACGGCTTGCCGCCGCTGCCGTCAACGATAGTACCGTTTTTGAGTAAAGTCTTCATAATTGCCTCCGAATCTTAATTACTTATATTATATCATACGGTTATAGTAAAAATCTACAACTTTTTATGCGGTTTTACGATTGCATATCGTGCGGAAATTTGATAATATTTTATTGAGGTAAATATGATAACTACGGTTTTTATCGACATCGACAACACCCTTTTAGACTTCGACGTGTGCGCGACGTACGCCATGTCGAAAGGGCTTGAAAAATACGGGAAACACTACGAAAACGGATTGTTTGAATGCTTCAAAAAAATCAACGACAATCTTTGGCGAAGAATCGAGGACGGTACGCTCACGAAAGACGGCTTGAAAAAAATCAGGTGGAATCTGGTTTTCGACGCGTTCGGGATAAAGGGCATCGACGGGCCCGAGTTTGAAGAAGTCTTTCACGACTTCCTTGCGGTGTCGGCAGAACCCGTGTCGGGCGCACACGAACTTTTAACGTATCTTTGCAGAAAGTATAAACTTTTTGCAACGAGTAACGGCCCGTTCAAACAACAGGATTTCCGCCTTGAAAAAGCCGATATGAAAAAGTATTTTTCGGGATTGTTTATTTCCGAGGCGGTCGGGGCGATGAAACCGTCGAAAGAGTACTTCGATTATTGCATTGAAAACGCGAATGCGAGAAAGGACGAAATAGTGCTTATCGGCGATTCGCTTACCGCCGATATTGCGGGCGGACGGAACGCGGGGATAAAGACCGTATGGTTCAATCACGACCGCACGGATATTCCCGAAAACAAAATTTGGGATTATTACGTAGAAAGTCTTGACGAGATAAAAAACATACTTTAAGCGGTGATTTTCGTTCAATAAAACCTAATATTTGCAAAAATAAAGCCGTGGCAGATGCCACGGCGTTTTAATATGTTTTTGACTATTTGATTTTTGTCATCACGTCTTTCAGCGCGCGGTAGCGGTGCGACACGGCGTTTTTTTCTTCCGCCGTCGCAAGCCCGAAAGACTTTTTCAGATCGTCCGAATAAAATATGCAGTCATAGCCGAACCCGCCGCTTCCTTCTTCGCGCCGCAAGATTCTGCCATAGGTTTTGCCGACGCCGAAAACGTAAGTGTCGTCGGGGTAATAGCAGGCGATGACCGAGATAAAATACGCGCTTCGGTCGGTAATATTTTCAAGGTTTTTCAAAAGCAAATCGCGGTTTTTCTTATCGTCGCCGTGAATGCCTGCATACCTTGCGCTGTGCACGCCGGGCGCGCCGTTAAGGGCGTTTACAGACAGTCCGCTGTCGTCGGCGTATACGGGCGCGAATATTCCTTTTTCGCGAAGGAACAGGCTTATCGTTTTTGCCTTGATAAGCGCGTTGTCGAAAAAGGTTTCGCCGTTTTCGTCGATTTCCGAATCGAAGCCGACGTCATGAAGCGACAGCACCTGAACGTCTTTCCCGAGCATCTCCGAAAATTCCCGGATTTTGTTCATATTGTTGGACGCAATTATTACCTTTTCCATAATTTCCGCCGTGTATTATTGCAACAATGCGTTTGCAAGCGCCTGAATTTCAGCGATGTTTTTGTCGCTTACCGCCGAATAAATTTTGACGTCGGCGTCAAGAAGCGTAAGGTTTTTTTGCTGTTCCAGCATGCCGCGCATAATACGCGAAGCCTGCGGCGCCCACGAGCCGTTTTCGATAAATCCGACGGTGCGGTTCTGGAAGTTTCTTTCGACAAGGTGTTCGATAAACGTTTTCATAAACGGGAAAATATCGCCGTTGTACGTCGTTGTCGCAAGCACGAGTTTCCCGTATCTGAACGCGTCCTCGACCGCTTCCGCCATATCGCATCTCGCAAGGTCGAAAACGGGCACTTTCACGCCCTTGTTTTCAAGTTTCGCTTTGAGCATATTCACCGCTTTTTCGGTGTGACCGTAAACCGACGTATACGCGATGACGACGCCGTCGCTTTCCACGCCGTACGACGACCATACGTCGTAAAGATTGAGATAATACGGAATGTTTTCAAGAAGCCACGGTCCGTGCAGCGGACAAATGATTTTGATATCGAGCGCCGCCGCTTTTTTCAGAACCGATTGCACCTGCGCGCCGTATTTTCCGACAATGCCGAAATAATATCTTCTTGCCTCGCATGCCCAGTCCTCGTCGGTGTCGAGTGCGCCAAACTTTCCGAAAGCGTCTGCCGAGAACAAAACTTTGTCAAAGTCGTCGTAAGTCATGATGACTTCGGGCCAGTGTACCATGGGAGCGGCGATAAACGACAGGTTGTGTTTTCCGAGCGGCAAAACGTCGCCTTCTTTCACCACGACTTGTCTGTCCTGAAAATCCGTTCCGAAATAGTTTTTCATCATCTGGAACGCGCGAAGGGACGACACGATTTTCGCGTCCTTGTATTTTTCCGAAAACGCCAGAATGTTTGACGAATGGTCAGGCTCCATGTGTTGCACGACAAGGTAATCGGGCGTGCGACCGTTCAAAGCGACCGCGATATTTTCAAGCCACTCGGCGCCGAAGGATCTATCGACGGAATCCATCACTGCGACTTTTTCGTCGATAATGACGTAAGAGTTGTACGCCATGCCGTTTTCCACGACGTATTGCCCCTCAAACAAATCAAGGTTTCTATCGTTCACGCCGACGTATTTTATATCGTTTGAAATTTTCATAATAGGATCTCCTGATGCTTTTCACCATTATACAATAAAAACCGCATTTCTGTAAAACGAAAAAAAGGGCGGAAGACGTTATTATTTTTATATGGTAAAAAAGCAAAATATATATACTGTCAAAAAGACGGTCTGAACGACACAAATAAACAAAATGTGAAATTTTATTCATATTCTGTTGACAAGCTGGAAAATTTAGTTTACAATAAGGGTAGAAAAAAGAAAGCAGGCTTAATATGAAAAAAATCACTTTGAACGTTGGCGGTATGAAATGCGGTATGTGCGAGACGCACGTGAACGACGCCGTAAGAAAAGCGGCTGACGTGAAAAAAGTACGCTCGTCGCATGTATCGGGTTTGACCGAAATAATCTGCGACGATAACACCGACGTCGACAAAATCGTATCCGCAATCAAAAACGACGGCTACGACGTGAAAGAAGTGAAAGTTTCGGATTTTGAAAAGCACGGCTTGTTTTTGAAATTTTAATTTGCTCTCCTTCCGATTTGTTTTATATAAAAAATACGCGCCCGAAGCGGCGCGTGTTTTTTTGTTCCGCGCTAAAAACGCAAAAAATAAAAGGCTGACGGGTTGTCAGCCTTTTGGTTTTGACGCGGTTATTCGTTGTCGTCCTGTTTGTTTTCCTGTTTTTCGGCGATTCTTTCGCTCACCTTTTCAAATAGCGATTGTTTTTCTGCGTCATCCTCGTTTTCTTCAACGGGGTTTACGATGACTTTGACGTCCAGAATTTTGCGCTGCGTAAGCCTGTTTACGATGATCGTCAGGTTTTTGTAATTGAAGGTTTGCGCCTTTTTGGGGATTTCGCCGATTTCCGCGATAATCCAGCCACTGACTGTCTGGGAGTCGAAGTCTGCCGCTTCGTCCTTATCGAGCCCGAAAGTTTCAAAGAATTTATCAAGTTCCGCACGGCCGTCGACGATATAAGTCGTGTCGTCGATTTTCGTGAAGTAGTTCACGACCTCGTCGTGTTCGTCCCAGATTTCGCCGACAAGTTCTTCCAGAATATCTTCAAGGGTAACAATGCCCAGCGTTCCGCCGTATTCGTCAACGACGACAGCCATATGCACTTTCTGGCGCTGCATGCTTTTTAAAAGCGTCGAAATTTTCATATGTTCCGTCGCGATGGTAACGGGGGTGATGTAGTTCTTTATCGATTTTTCACCTTTTTCAAGGGCGGTGAAGAAGTCGATATTATGGATCATACCCACGATGCTGTCGATTGTGTTTTTGTACACGGGCATACGCGAGAAATTATGTTCCAAAAACAGCGCCTTGATTTTTTCCATCGGCATGTCGATGGGCACCGCAATAACGTTCACGCGCGGCACGAAAATATCCTCGACTTCCGCGTCGTCAAACTCAATCGCGCTGGAAATAAGTTCGCGCTCCTGCATGTCAAGAGAGCCGTCTTCCTGCGCTTCTTCGACCATGGATAAGAGTTCTTCCTCGGTGATTTTGTCGTCGTTTCTCGATTTGAATATCTTGCGAAGAATGAATTTCAGCCCCGCAAACAAAATCGTGATGGGGTACAGTATGACCATTATCGCGCGCATCGGGTAGCCGAACGCCATCGATATTTTTTCGGAATTTTCTTTCGCAATCATTTTGGGCGAAATTTCGCCGAACGTCAGAACAATCACGGTTGATACCGCGACCGAAACGATACCGCTTACCGCGGCGTTTGGAATGACTGTTTCAAAAAGATTGTTGAATAATACCGAAAGCGTGATATTGACAAGGTTGTTGCCGACGAGGATCGCCGAAATCACTTTGTCATATCTGTCCAGAAGATACAGCGCGTTTTTGGCGGCTTTGTTGCCGTCCTGCGCTTTAAGTTTGAGTTTCGTGCGGTTTACCGAGGTAAAAGCAGTTTCGGTTGCTGAAAAATAGCCCGAAAACAGCACGAGTATTACGATGAAAATGACCGACAATATAATACTGTCAGGGTCAGGGTCAGGTTGTTCTGTTAACATACTTCTCCTTACAAAAAATAATAATGTTATTTAATTATATCATTGAATATATAAATTGTAAATATATTTTATTAAAATCGCCGTTTTTTGGACGTTTTATCGGAATCCCACGGCAAAAGCGGTTGTTTTGGCTATTGACAATGACGCTTTCCGGTGCGATAATAAAAAAAAGGAGACGCGATATGAATATACTTTGCGACAAAATGATTATGGCTGTGTTGTCCGGCGGAAACGCCACGGAAACCGTACGCGACCTTACCGCCCGGGGCTTTTATACGACGATGCTTTCGTCAACGGGCGGATTTTTGAAAAAGAAAAGCGTGACGCTTCTTATCGGCGTCGAAAGGGCGCAGGTCGATACCGTCCTGGAAATTCTGGAAAAGCACGCGAAAAAGCATATCGAGGCGTCTTTCGTGACTTCTCCCGACGTCACGGGCGTTGCCGTAAAAACGCCGGTAAAGGTCGAAACGGGCGGCACCGTCGCATTCGTTATGGATGTTTTGAGTTGCGTCAAGTTTTAAGAAGATTTTATCAAATAAACGAAACGGCATCGGGGTTCGACGCCGTTTTTTTGCGCCGATATTATTGTAAAAAGTAAACGACGTACAGCCCCGCAAGGGTTGCGAAAAGCGTAGGAATTGCGACGACAACGCCGTATTTCAAAAAGTCAAGGAACGTAAACTTTACGTCAAGGTTTTTCAAAAGCCCCGTGAACATTATTCCCGCAAGCGCGCCGACTGGCGTCAGGAACGCGCCGATGTTGCTGCCGATTACCGACGCATACACCGCAAAAGGCGACGCGGTTTCGGTGATTGCCGAGTACAAAACGCTCATCGGAATATTGTTGATAAGGTTTGCGACGAGCGTCGACGACACGCCGTAAGTCAATATGTCGTACCTTTCTCCCGCCGCGCCGAAAACGTCGGCGATTTTTTGCGATACGCCCGTTTTTTTCAGCGACAAAACGACGATAAACATAGATATGACAAAGGGGATTAGTTCGTAGGGCAGACGTTTGAAAACGTTTGTGAGTTCCGTCGGTTTTTCCTTTTTCACGGCGGCGATAACAAGCGCGCCGACAACAAGGATAAGAAACGCGCACGTCGCAACCGCCCACATTTCGATTCCGACGTAATCCGCGATAATAAGGAATACAAGACATATTATTAAAAGCACCGCGCCGAATATCGCAAGGTACGGTTTTTCGATTTTTGCGGTCTCGACTTCGCTCACGGGGATCTCTTCCTTAAACTGTTTTTTGAACAATAAGTACAGCACGAGAAGGGCGCAGAGCCCGCCGAATATCGTCGGCAAAGCCATTACTTTCAGATAACCGGAAAAGGTCATGTGAAATGATTCCGCAAGGTATATGTTCGTCGGATTGCCGATTATGAAAAACATTGAAAACGTGTTTGCCGCAACAAATTCCGTCACAAGATACGGCACGGGATCTATGTCGGCGTTTTTGCAAAAGTAACAGATAAACGGCGTAAACGTAAGGATAATGATGTCGTTTGACGTAAACACGGTCAGAATCGACACCACGCCGTAAAGAATGAAAAACAGCTTCGTCCGACTGTGTCCCGCAAGTTTCATCGACTTTGTCGCAAGAAACCTGAACACTCCCGCCTCGTCCAGAAATACCGACACCGTCGTCATTCCGAAAAACAGCAATAGGATTTTTACGGGGTTTACGGAGTTTCGCCCGTGAAACATCGACGCCATATCGCCCGTCAATCCGTCCCAGGCTTCCCTGAAAGTCAACACGTTAAGCGCGACGATAAGTATCGCCGAAATTACCGGCACCACAAAAAATACGGGAATGCGCTTTCCTTTGATTTTTACTTCGGGCAGAAATACGATTGAAAGTATCGTTCCCGCCGCCGCTATTACGGATAATACGATTGCCGCCGTCATCATCAGTTCCTCAAACGAGAAAGCATTATATTCCCATTTTGAAAAATTCGCAACGATTATCGCGTGATAATTCCGATTTTATTTTCAATTACCGAAAGCGGTGCTTTTCGGGAAACGACGTTTAATGGTTATTAACTTAAATTTGTTCAGGGTGTGGCGCAGTCGTCGCACCCTTGTTTTTATTTTCGTATACAAAAGGTTTACGTAGTTTTTAATAAAAATATTCAAAATTCCGCTTACGCTCGTTCTAAAACATTAATCGACTGCCTGGTAAAAGTTAGTTTTAACTCACTTTTATATTGAAAATAATAATCTTTTATGGTATACTAATCTACAATAACGTATTCTTGAGGTATCATATGGCGGTATCGTATAAAAAGCTATGGAAATTACTCATAGATAAAGACATGAAAAAGAAAGATTTAATAGAGTTAGCTGGTATTAGTAATTATACCCTTAATCGGCTCACTCGTTCCGAGAATGTAAATACCGATACTTTGGTTAAGGTTTGTCATGCGCTTAATTGTCAAATTGATGATATTATAGAAATAGTGTAATTGGAGGATTGTTTATTATGTCTTATAACACAACAAGACACGATATTAATTTTGCTATACCAGAAACAAAACGTCCTCCGATTTATACATCGATGAAATATTGGGGGAAAAAACCTCATAATGTTTGGTTTGAATATATTTCAAATTACGTTCCTTCAAAGGGCATATTTTTAGATCCCTTTGCAGGAAGCGGAATGTCTGGAATTGAAGCAATTAGAGCAGGAAAACGTGCAATTTGTTTAGATGTAAATCCGCTAACTACGTTTGTGTTTGAAGTCTACTGCACACATTTCGATGCTACAAAGTTTACAGAAAAGGCTCAAACTATATACAATGAAGTATTTAATTCCTCAATATATAATGAGCTGTTTTGTTATGAAGAAGGTTATACTTTGCATAATACAAAGTACAAAGACAATGCACCTTATGAAGTGTGTTTTGTTTCGTCAAATGGAAAAGAGCGATTTGAACGAGAACCAACCAAGTTAGACGTTGACATAAACAAAAAATCACAATCATTAAGTATTTCAACGCCATACCCTTCAAAAAAATTCAGGACATCAATTGCATATGGTAATGCCTTTTTGAAATCCATCGGCAATACATACGATTGTCTTTTTTCAAAAAAGAACCTTGCCATACTTAGTATGTTGTTTGGCAAAATACTTACAGAAAATGATGAGGAAATAAAAAAACAGTTGCTGTTTGCGTTTATTCAAACAGTACATTTGTGTTGCAAAATGTGCGTTCCTCGTAGCAAAAAAACAAAAAGGGATTATTCGACTAGCTGGGGAAGATCGGCCTATTTTTCAGCGGCAAAATCAATGGAAATGAATCCCTTGTTGGTTTTCTACAATAACTGCATAGGAAAACAGTCTGTTAGTAGTTGCTTGTCATATCTAAAAACATATGTGGGTAGCATTAAGGGGAAAAACATTACTGATTTAAAGAATATTGATTATAGTGAAGATGTTGATCTTTGGTATGGCATTAAGGATTCAAGAGAGTTATCAAGCTTTATAAAGCATAACTCTGTTGACTTTGTCTTAACTGATCCTCCTTATGGAGGATTGGTTCCATATTTGGATTTAAGTTATATCTGGCTTGCATGGCTGGAAATTTATAATCCCATCTACAATCCTGACTATTCAAAAGAAATATCTGTGAATGACAAAAAAACGCCAGATGATTTTAGAAAAGATATGTCAAGTGTATTGAGCCAAATCAAACTTGTGTCCAAACAAAATGCCAAAATCGTTTTAACTTTCAATAACAAAGAAAATGTTGTTTGGAAATCATTGCTAGGATCAATACTTGATTCTGGTTATGCTGTAGAAAAGGTTATACATCAGCAAAATATGCGAAGCGGAGAGTCTAATGTTGTGGATAAATATGGCACTTCATCTACGGATTTTTACATTAGGTGCGTAGACAATAAAAAATTTTCACAATGCGACACGCCAAATGATTTGCAGGAGTATATTTGTGAATTAGCTGAAAAAATTATTCTTGAAAGATTTGAACCTACTCCGTATCAAATACTTTTCAATGGAATAATTGCTAATTTATCTAGCCGCCCGACTGCGTTCCAAAATTTTGACGATGATTTAGTACTGGCATTACAGCAAAGCAATCGTTTTTGTACGATAGAAAACAAAGATACATTGTCGGGAAACTATTGGTGGATAAAAAATAAAAAGTATGACGCTACTAACGCAAGAACGCTCACAAATAGAATTAAAGCTGTTCTGGAAAACTTGTTTTCTTCCTGCACAAGCATAAAAAACGAGGAACTCTTAAAACTTATATATCGTAAGTTCCCTAATGGGTTGAGCCCTGATATTGTGGTTTTGGAACGACTCATATCTGAATTTGCAACAAAGAAAGGTGTAATATGGCAAAGAAAATAGAAAAACAAAATACGAACAATGGAATATATGATGTCAGAAATAAATTAAATGATTTAACAGGCAAAGAGTGGCTAATTTCAACTAAATCATTTTATCTTTCAACAAAGTGCGCAGATGACAAAGACGCTTTCGCTCATCCTGCTCCTTTCTTAATTAAAGATGTTGAACGGTTGATAGCAACTTTTACCAAACAAGGAATGATTGTGTTTGATCCATTTGTAGGTTCCGGGACTACTGCTATTTCTTCTTTTAATCTTGGCAGAAGGTGCATTGGTATAGATTTAAGTGAAGAATATCGCGCTTTGGCAATGGAACGCTTTGTCAAGAAGGGAATGATTGAGGGAAGAGATTATACATACATTTTAGGAGACTCACTTGTTGAAACATCAAAAATAGGAAGTGTCGATTATATCGTTACATCTCCCCCCTATCATAACATATTAAAGAACAATTCAAAGGGGCTTAGAGAAGATAAAAAAACAAAAGGCTATCGTTCTGGCTCACGAATAGGCGTTGAGTATTATTCAGATAAAGAGAACGACTTGGGAAATCAGGATTCCTACGAGGCTTTTTTATTGCTATTTGAAGAAATAATGAGCAAGGCATATGAACAATTAAGAGACAAGGGTTATTGTTCCATAATCATAAGTGATTTTACCGTTGATAAAGAGGAAATCTGCGTGCAAGCGGATATAGTTCGACTCATGAAACGAATTGGATTCAATTTTGTAGGGACCATAATCTTATTACAAGATAATAAGCCATTGTATCCGTTTGGCTATCCATACAAGTTTAAAATCAACCATATGCACCAAAATATTATCAATTTTATTAAGGAGGTATAAGATGCCCAATATTATTGCGGAAAGTTTTTCAAAATATACAGGCACAATAACCAATTTTGAAAATTTTCATAATCAAGTTATTAACATGCCGCGTCCGACATTCAGTGAAATACCCAAAATTATCAAGCTACTAAAAAGCTTGGCTGAGTATATTTTACTAATAGACAAAGATGTTTTACAGCAATCAATGCAAGCAAAGGATGTTTATGAGCATATTTATAACAATTATAAATGCGGTCGTTTGCCAGAAAAAAATAGAAATAGTTTTTTTGAAAACACTTATCTAAATCATTCGGAAAACTTCGATGATATTTATGATACATATGGCAGGCGGTTTAGGCACTATACTGAATTATTGGCGTTTTTTGATATTTTTAAAGATATTGGAAAACGGCACAATCAATTCGATATTGATGCGTTATATGAACTTGTACTAACTCCTGAGGATTGTTTGTTTGATGTTTTCCGCAACAAAATATTAGATCTAAATATAAAAACCAACAGCTACATATGTCGGATGAGAGGCATTGTCATATCCGATACGGCAAATTATAGACCGGCAAGAGCCATTATTCAATATCTTAATTCTATCGAAAGAAATGCCACATCTTTTGAAATATCGGTATTGTTTGGCCGTGTGGATGATATGCAGGATGAAAAGGACATCTTGATTAGAGCATTAAACATTGGGAAGATACTACCTTCAACTATGGAACAACAAATTGATTGTTTTTTTGGTTCTATGGGATGGAAAAACCAAAGAAAAGAACGCTTTCAATACAGCCCATCACAACAACCGTATTTTAAATTTAAAACTTTTTTGATACTGATGGATACGTTTGGACTGATTTCTTATAGCGATAGTGTTATTAAATTAACCGAGTATAGTAAATCGTTAGTAAAAGATGATATTCCTATTGAAATGCTTGACTTAGAGAAGCTCTTAATGAGGATTGATGACGACAATGAAGATTCAAACAAATTGCAAGACATTATTTTACGCAAGCGAACGGCTACCATCACGGAAGCAATACAGTCAGATGGACTTCTTGTTGAAAAATTAAATTTAAGAAATATACGTAACCCTATAATCAAAAATAATAAAAGAATACGCAGTAGGCTGATTATGGAGTTGGCGAAAATCAAAGCAGATTATATGGATGAGGTTACCAAAACTCCTACATTTGAGGGCAAGAATGGGAAGAATTATGTTGAGGCTCATCATATCATAGAATTTAATGGAGATAACGGACCTGATATAACTGATAATCTTATTTGTTTAGGGCCTCAAAATCATATGTGTATACATCGTGGCTCTGAACGTGCAGTTTCTGATTTTTATAACACTTGTAAAACACGCGGAGTCATTACGTTTGAACGCTTTAAGAATATTTGCGTTAAATACAAGTGCCTAACAAAAGAACATGTAAAAATCCTATTGGCAAAAGGATTAATTTCCTCAATAGATGCGAATGAATTATTAGTTTTAATAGATTCAAATGGTGTTGATCCTGGTTTTATAGCATCATTAAAAACGCCTGCGGCGACATCCGACTTGACATAGTAATTCAGCCGTTACAACAACGAGACCGAGAGATTTTTCTCTCGGTTTTTTCTTTGTAAAAAAGTTTGTTCACTGCCCAAAAATGGGAAGGGAAAATTTAATATTTGTTTTTGTGCATGATAGAAAACCGTCACACAAAACGAAACGCACCATTTCGTAAAAAAGAAATATTGAAAAACAGTTATTTGATTATTCACGGCAAAGAAATCTTATTAGGCAGGGAAAGGTCAAGTGAGTATGCTTTTGTAAATGCATTTAAAAACTATAGTAAGCAAGTATTCAAGCGTCCGGGAAGCGCAAAACACAGGAGCCTTTTTTATACAAATTATGGAACGAATTATGGCACACTTTTTATGAAACGTTGTGCCAAAAAATGCAAAATTTTACCATAAAACAAGGAAAAACCGCCCAAAACAGGCGGTTTTTAACTATGGCGGAGAGAAAGGGATTCGAACCCTTGCGCCAGTTTCCTGACGACCGCATTTCGAGTGCGGCTCGTTATGACCTCTTCGATATCTCTCCAATCTGATTACGTCGGGGAAATGCCCAACGTGTGTAATATACAACATTTCGCCGGATTTGGCAACCATATTGCGGCAATTTTGCAAAAATCCTTTAATTCCGACAGCCGCAAGAAATAAAGAAGTAATGCGCGGCAAATACTTTGTGAAGAAGCGACTATCCGAAAAGCATAATGAGATAAGGAAACGGGGGTTTTACAGGTCGGACGATGAAAAAAGTCCGACTTTTTTTGTCATAAGGAAGCGAAGGGCGCGGAGAGCGCCGACGGCGTAAACGTCCTTGCAGCAGGCCTCGTGGGTGAGAGTCAGGGTTTCGTAATTGCCGAAAAACGAGATTTCGTGTTTACCGACTGCCGTGCCGCCGCGAATCGAATTTATCGAAACGTCCGGCGTGTTTTCGTCAACGCAAGACGACTTTATAACGTCCGCGAGCATTTTGGCTGTGCCGGACGGGGCGTCGAGTTTTTTCTTGTGGTGGGTTTCCGTGACGTTGACGTCGAAGCCGTCGAGTAGTGACGCCGCGAGCGCGACAAGGCGCGACAAAACGTACACGCCGTGGCTTAAATTCGCTGTCTTGAAAACGGCTATTTTTTTGGCGGCAACCGCTATTTTTTCGTTTTGGATTTCGGAGTGTCCCGTCGTTGCGACAAGAAGTTTCAGGCGATTTCCGACGCAAAAATCAAGCATTTCGTCAAGTGCTGTCGGCGTTGAAAAATCGACCACTGCGTCCGCGGGAGCGGCAACGTTTTTAATGTTTTTATACAGCGGAAAATCTGTTGAAATTCCCGTGCGGTTTACGTCGACGCCGGCAACGATATTTACGTCCGTCGTTTCTTTTGCAACCTTTTGAAACGTTGTGCCGAGTCTGCCGCACGCGCCGTTTAATATGACGTTTATCATACTTTAACTTAAAAAATCGTCAATTAAAACGTCTAATTTGTCGGAATTCGTTTTTGACATTTTTGTGAGCGGCAAGCGCAGAATATTCTTGCAAAGCCCGAACTTATTGAGCGCGTATTTTATGGGAATGGGGTTGACTTCCGAAAATAATCCGTGTATCAGCGGGTTGAGTTTCAACTGCATTTTCGCCGCTTTGTCGTAGTTGCCGAGAAGGGCGGCTTTTGTCATATCTGACACGAATTTCGGGAACAGATTCGCCGCGACGGAGATAACGCCCGATGCCCCCATGCACATTGCGGGGACGGTAAGGTTGTCGTCGCCCGAAAAGACGTCCGCGTCGCCAGACAGCATTATCGTGTCGGACATTTGCGAAAGATCCCCCGCCGCTTCTTTGATGGCGACGACGTTTTTAATTTTTGCAAGTTTTCGGAAAGTTTCCGGCAGAACGTTGACGCCGGTGCGCGCCGGCACGTTGTAAACGATAACGGGTTTATCGACGGAATTTGCGATTTCCGAGTAATGCGCGACGAGTCCGCTTTGCGTGCATTTGTTGTAAAACGGCGTAACGACAAGCAGGGCGTCCGCTCCGAGCGACGAGAAAAGTCGGCTAAGTCGCACAGCCGATTTCGTGTCGTTCGAGCCGCTGCCGACGATGACGGGGACGCGCCCGTCCGCGGCTTTTACCGAAAACTTCACGACGTCGATTTTTTCGTCTTCCGACATCGTTGCGGCTTCGCCCGTGGTGCCGAGTATAACAAGAGCGCCCACGTCGTTTTCAATCTGAAAATCGATGAGGCGCCCGAGAGAATCGTAATCGACGCCCGAATCGGAAAACGGGGTAACAAGCGCGGTAGCGCAGCCTTTGAAAATTGACATTTTCGCCTTGACCTTCTTAAAAGATTATTACCGATTCGGGTTATTAAACTTTTGTGAAATCGTGAATTAAACGAGATTTTCCTTTATAAGCAATTCGGCAATCTGAACCGTGTTGGTTGCGGCGCCTTTTCTTATGTTATCGGCGACGCACCAGATATTGACGCCGCTGTCGACGCTGTCGTCGATGCGGATACGACCGACGTAAACGGGGTCGGTATTTTCGATATCGACGGGCATCGGGTACTTGCAATTTTCGATATCGTCGATGACGACGAGTCCCGGGGCGTTTTCAAGGCATTCGAACACGCCTTTAAGGTCGCAAGGTTTCTCAAACTCGATATTTATGCTTTCGGAATGGCCGTGAAAAACGGGGACGCGGACGGTGGTTGCGGTGATTCGCATATCGGGCGCGTGCAGAATTTTGCGCGTTTCGTTGACCATTTTCATTTCTTCTTTGGTATAGTGGTTGTCGCAGAACACGTCGATTTGCGGCAGGCAGTTTGCGAAGATTTGGTGATTGAACTTTTTGGGCGGGACGCCGTTTATGCCGTCTTTAAGGTCGTTGTAGCCCTGAACGCCCGCGCCGGAAACCGCCTGATAAGTGCTGTAAACCACTCTTTTAATAGTATATTTGTCGTGCAGGGGTTTTAATGCCACCATAGCCTGAATCGTGCTGCAATTCGGGTTGGCGATGATGCCTTTGTTCCATCTGACGTCTTCGGGGTTGACCTCGGGCACGACAAGGGGAACGTTCTCGTCCATACGCCAGCAGCTGCTGTTGTCGACGACGGTTGCGCCGATACTTGCAAAAATCGGGGCGAATTCCCTTGAAACGCTTGCGCCCGCGGAAAACAACGCAATGTCGATTTTTTTATCGACGACGTTTTCTTTCGTGAGTTCGATAACGGTGTGCGGTTTTCCCATGAAATCAATCACCTTACCGGCGCTTTTCGCGCTTGCGTAAAGATAATAGTTTTCGACAGGAAGGTTTCTTTCCGCTAAAACTTCCAGGAATTTATTGCCGACCATACCCGTTGCGCCGACAACCGCCACGTTATATTTTTTCATAGATACCTCCAAAATCGGAAAGGTTCGAATAACCTCTTTAATAGTTTAATATGGTAACACACGAAAGAGACTTTGTCAAATGCTGATATATACATAGTATTATTTTTCGTCGATTCGTGTCAAAAGCCGACAAAACTCCGCGATAAATTCTTGATATATTTCTTTTTATAGTGTAAAATGGAAAGACAACAAATGTCGGAGCAAAAAATGAACAAAACTAATAAAACGAACAATAAAAACAAAAAGGAAGAATTAAGCCCTTTGTATAAAAAACTTTCGCTCGGGCCCGAAATCCGCGCGGAAGAACCGAAGGGGGTATATCCTAAGGGCCGCGTGAAACAGGTTTTTGCGGTGATGGGCGGCGAGATGAACTCGCTTATGAGAGTGAACGCGTGGTTTTTGCTGTTTGCGATCCCGCTCTTTTTCGTGCTTTATTGGTGCAGTAATTATTTCACGAGCCTTGCGACGTCGAAGTTCGATTTTATGGGCAACGTCGGCATGGCGTTCCCGGGCGGGGCGGACACCCTGCAACAGGCGCAGATTGCCGTATACGACGCGTGGCAGATCGTGTTTTATCTGCTTGTCCCCGCAATCACGATTACGTTTATCGGTATGGCGGGCGCGTTCAACTGTCTGAAAGCCTTTATGTGGGGCGAAAAGGTTGAAAAAATCACGAAAACCTTCTTCAAAGGCGTCAAAAAATATTGGTGGAAATACCTTATCGTTATGCTTGTCGATTCGCTTCTCGTGCTTGCGCTCGGCAGCGCGTTCGTATTCTTCCTGAAATTGAAGGTGATGGGTGCGCTCAACGCCGGACACTGGGTGATGATAATCGTCGTGTGCCTTGTTGAGTTTTTGCTGCTTTACGTCAACATGCAACTTCTGCCGATGATTGCGGAAGTCGACTTGCCACTCCTAAAACAGGTCAAAAACTCAATCCTTTTCAGCGTGAAACTTGCGCCGATAGGTCTGCCGTTGTTCCTTGTATGCCTTGTGCCGATTGCGTTGTTCTTTGTCAAGAGCAGCTTCTTCTCGATAATCTGGCTTGTCGTGATGATGATGTTCGGCACGACTTTGTACGGGCTTACGTTCACGGCGTTTTCGCAATGGGCGCTCGATAACGTGTTTACCCCGCTTTATATGATGACGCAGCAAAAACCGTCGTCGAAGAAAGATAAAAAGGCAAAACAAAACGCGGTCACGGCACCCGTAACGGCGGAAACCGAAAAACCCGTCGCAAACGCAAGCGGCACTCCCGCGGAAAACCGGAACGGAAAAAAGGCAAAAGGCGGAAAAAAATAATTGTACGAGATACTTGCAAAGTATTATGACGATCTGATGGGCGACTTTGACTACGACGCGTACGAAAAGTTCGCCCTTGAAAATCTGAAAGACGTCTGGGGCGGGTTCGGATACGATCTGGCGTCCGGCAGCGGCGAAATGGCAATCCGCCTTAAACGCAACGGGTTCAAGGTCGTCGGCGGCGACGTTTCGCCCGAAATGCTTGAAAAAGCGACCGAAAAAGCAAGAAAAGCACGCCTCGACGTGCCGTTTGTTTTTTCCGACCTGAACGATTTACACCTTGAAAAAAAGTGCGATTTCGTGACGGCTGTCTGCGACGGATTCAATTACGTCAAGGGGAAAAACCTGGCGGCGGCGTTTAATGAAATTTACTCCGCGTTGAACGACGGCGGTGTTTTTATTTTTGACGTGAGTTCCGCCAATAAACTTGAAAACGTGCTCGGAAACAACCTTTTTTACGAGGACGACGAAAACCTGACGTACCTTTGGCAAAACACGAAAAAGGGCGAAAAAATAAAAATGGAGCTGACCTTTTTCGAGCGGGACGGCGACGTGTATCGCCGCTTTGACGAAAGCGAATCGCAATATATACACAAAACGAAAGACGTCGAATCCGCATTGACGGCGGCGGGCTTTTCTTATCGGCTTTTTAACGAAAAATTCAAAAAATTTACGGAGCGTTGCAACAGACTTATCGTCGTTGCGAAAAAATAATGGACGTTATAAAAAGATTTATGCTGTTCGACAAGACGATTCTCGTCAGCGTGATTTCCGCAAAGGAACTTGTCGACAAGGCGATAAAAATTCACTCTCTTTCCCGTACCGCGGCGGCTGCGCTCGGAAGGACGCTTATCGTCGGCGCGTATATGGGGACGGAACTTAAAGACGACAAACAAAAATTGTCGATTACGATTAACGGCGGCGGCCCGCTTGGAAGAATCGTCGTGCTGTCCGATTACGGCGCGAAGGTCAGGGGCTACGTCGAAAACCCCGCGGTCGAACTTCCGCTGAACGGAAAAGGGAAACTCGACGTGGGCGGCGGCGTCGGCAAAAACGGCTATATCAGCGTCATAAAAGACCTTGGACTGAAAGAGCCGTATTCGGGAAGATGCCCGATTGTCGACGGGGAAATCGCAAACGATTTTGCGTATTATTTCACGGTGTCCGAACAACAGCCGTCGGCGGTGGCGCTTGGCGTGCAACGTCGTTTTTGGTGAAAACGTACTTTT